>Ga0206821_10054_pt1 | contig 27665 bp, 24 predicted proteins | sample Alteio_BWOrgCont_85_FD_152860 | JGI IMG/M metagenome (GOLD analysis project Ga0206821, IMG submission 152860) | Enriched cells from forest soil in Barre Woods Harvard Forest LTER site, Petersham, Massachusetts, United States -... | ecosystem: Environmental > Terrestrial > Soil > Temperate forest >...
CATTGCAAGCACTTGAAAAGGGACTAACAACTGTTGTAGATCTTATTGCACCATCATCTGTAGAAGTTGATTTTCGATATATTCGCGTCGGTGATTCTTTTTACACGACGCTTTTCATAGCCGGTTACCCGCGTTATGTCTCACCTGGCTGGCTTGAAGCCATTATTGATTATGATCATACTCTTGATATAAGTATGTTTTGTTATCCGACTTCTTCAACTGACGTCTTGGCGGATTTGAAACGGAAGATTGGTGAAATGCAGGCAACACTGGCGTCAGATGCAGAACAAGGAAAAGTTGCTGATCCAACGGTTGAAGCGGCGCTAGAAGATGCACTTGGACTTCAAGAAGAGTTAGCAAAAGGCATCGAGAGGTTTTTTCAATTTGCTTTTTATATAACAGTCTCTGATCCTGATCTTACTAAATTGCAAGACACAGTTAAAAATCTCCAAACATCCCTCGGTTCCCTTTTATTAACAGGAAAACCGGCCACTCTACAAATGGAAGAAGGCTTTAAATCTTCAATGCCGATGGGTCAGGACAGACTATACATAACACGAAACATGGATACAACATCTCTTGCTTCAACATTTCCATTTACCTCTGCCGTTCTTACTCAAAATAAAGGTGTTATGTATGGGGTAAACCAACAAAACGGTTCTCTTATCATTTTTGACCGATTTTCTCTTGAGAATGCCAACGAAGTTGTTTTGGGAAAATCTGGTGCGGGAAAATCATACACGATTAAACTTGAAATTATGCGCCAATTTATGCTTGGTGCTGAAGTTATTGTTATCGATCCTGAAGGAGAATATGAAACACTTACTCCCGCACTCGGTGGTGAAGTTGTAGAATTTTCTTCAAATTCTGCGGTTAAAATCAATCCATTTGACCTTTCTGATATTTATGAAGAAGGCGAGAACGAACTTGGATTAAAGATTCTCTCTCTGCATGGACTACTCAAGATTATCACTGGTGAGCTTGACGCAGAACATGACGCAATTCTTGACCGGGCGCTAATTGAAACATATCGCTCAAAAGGCATCACTACTGATCCTGCAACACAAAAAAAACAGCCACCTTTGATGGAAGATTTATATAAAACACTATTAGGCATGGAAAATCAAACAGCAAGAGAACTTGCGTATACTCTTGAAAAATTTATAAAAGGAAGTGCATCTGGCATTTTCAACCAACAGTCGAATTTTGAAATTAATAATCCACTCACTGTTTTTTCTATTCGTAACCTTGAAGAGGCTCTCAGACCAGTGGCCATGCATATTATTCTTGATTTCGTTTGGACAAAAGTCAAACGCTCGCTTAAAAAGCGCATCCTTATACTCGATGAGGGGTGGTATATGATGAAATATCAAGATTCGGCATCTTTTGTGTATTCTATTGCCAAACGTGCAAGAAAATATTTCTTAGGTATGACCACTGCAACTCAGGATGTTGAAGATTTTTTGAAAAACGAATACGGAAAAGCAGTCTTAACAAATTCCTCCATTCAAATACTTCTCAAACAAGGTACTGCCGAGGTTGATATGATTACTGAAACATTTTATCTCTCAGAAGGAGAAAAAGCACTACTTCTCTCTGCAGATGTCGGAGAAGGCTTATTTTTTGCCGGACAAAATCATGTCGCCGTGAAAGTTTTCGCTGCGCCGTTTGAAAATGAATTAATCACATCGAACCCTCAGGAAATTCTGAGAAAACAACAAGAGCAAGAAAGAGCTGCTCAAGCTGAAGGAGCAACAACAACGGGAGAGACAGCGGTTCCAATGGCAAATACCTCTTCATCACCCTCAACAACACCGACCGGACAATAAACCGCTATTTTACCTCTTCCGACAGTTTTGATACTATTAAAGTATGGCAACGCTCACAGATACCTCCCAGGAAGATTTTGCCAGTATAACAAGCCCTGAAAACTATTCAAAAAGCAGCAAAGATCCATTTAATAGAGGTGGAATGTTGCAACGCCATGGACAGGTAGCAGGAGGAGCTGCTACAGGTGCCGTGAAAGGAGCTGTAAAAGGTGCAGCGAAAGAAGGTGTAAAACAAGGAGCAAAATATGCTGTAAAGGGCGCACAAAACGGAGCAAAGGTAGGAGCAAAACTTGGATCTGTCGTACCAGTAGCGGGAACAGCGATAGGTGGGGCCATAGGAGGTGTCTTAGGCGGGGTGGGCGGCTTTGGTCTTGGCGTAACTAAAGGCGCTGCGCAAGGGGGTGCCAAAGGCGCTGTAAAGGGTGCTAAAGAAGGCGCTGCAAACGCAAAAGCAAAACAGCAACAACAAGGAAAGAAGGGATCACATTTACCTGGAATAACAAATTTGGCAAAGAAATTGGGAAAAAATGCTATCCCAGGACTAAACGTTGCTGATCAACTCAATAAAAATAAAAACAAAATTGTTATTGCCATCATAGTTATTATTATATTTTTCTTTTTTTTAGTTTTTTTCTTAGTTGGATCAGGGCAACTAAATCCCCCTGCTACACAAACAACGACAACAAATCCGCTTCAGGTGAGTGTTTATTGTATTCCAGCTGAAATAACAGTAGGACAAACATCACTTTGTACTGTTAGCGTAACAGATTCTGCGAGCGCAGATGATATCGCTATTGTCGTCACTATTTATCCATTTGCTCAATATGTTACAGGTTCAGCAAGCAATAATGGCATATATAATGCAACGCAAGATACAGTTACTTGGGACGCAAAAAAACTTAATGTTCCGCTTACTGCCCCGATCACTTTACCGCCTCTTTCACTAACAGTTACTAAGACAGCTAATGAACAAGGCGTGCCAATAGTTGTTACTGCAAATGCCACAGGAGGAGGAACAGCTGGTGTAGGAAGTGTTCCTGCCAATAATAGTACCTGTGGAGGGAAATATACGCTTAACACACAATACGAAAATTTTGGTGATCCTCAATGTAATTTTACCCAACAAGCGCTTGGGACCTTACTTAGCCAGCTTGATTCTGCAAATGCTTTAACCTGGAACTGTATAGCAGAACATGAAAGCGCTTATAATCCTAATGCATATCTTAATGCCTCTACAAGTGGACTAGGTGCTTATGGCTTATTTCAAATGAATCCAAAAGGCCAAGGAAATGGACAATATGACGCAGGGAATGTTAATTGGACATTACAAACTTCTAATGCAATTAACTATCGCAATAAGGTAATTAATGGTAGTTGGGCTTACTGGGAAACCTATACCCAATATTGTAGCAATGTGCAGTAAATAACTATAATAAAATAATGAAAAAATTAAGCATTCCAAAAGGACAGAGACAATACTATTTTGTAATTATTTTAGCTATTATTCTCGTAGCTATTACCATCTCTATTGCAGTTATTACCTATCAATCAGCTACCCAGCCTGCACCAATAACCGCTGAAGTATCTTTATCCCCTTCACCATTAACGCAATCTTTTACACAAACAACCGTTCCATTAAAATGGAATCCACAGGCTTCAAAACTTCTCCTCCATCGGGAAGAAAATAGAACCCCTCTTTCTGTTTCAGATACACAGGCAAAACAACGTATTTTGAAATTACTTCCTGCAGGACAAAATTATGGAACTGTTTATTCTTCGTCCGACGTTAACATACAATATGTCCAGTCATTAGATCTTTTTCAAGTAGAAACCCTTACTATAAATGTCTCTGCTGCAAAAAATGAAGCGGAGAATTGGTTTAAACAAGAAGGGATGAGTCAACAAGGGATATGCGATCTGCCTCTTGGGTTTTATCCAAATTGGGCAAGTGCAAATATTCTAAAACAAAGTAATTTTATATATAACGAGTTGCCGGCTGGATGTTAAGTAATATATGATACATATATGAGACAGCTATTCAAAGCAAAAATACTTTCCCTTTGTTTTGTTTTTATAATTCTCGGATTATTTATATTATTCCCGCTATCTTCTTCTGCCTTTGCCACAACTATAGTCCTTGACCCTGGTCATAGCCTTGATTCAGAAGGTGTCTATGATGATCCCTACAACATTTATGATGATGATTATCCAAATTATCCAGAAATCAATGAGGTTTGGAATATTGCCAAAGATTTACAATCAAAATTACAAGCTGCTGGATATACGGTCGTTATGACAAAAAATGATTGGAATGACCCAGCTTTCGTATCTCTTTATCAAAGAGCACAAATCGCAAATAATGCAAATGCGGATCTGGCTGTTAGTATCCATGACGATCATACACAAAACTGGAGCAGCTTTGCCCAGGTTTACGTACAAAATGTTAATTATTATCGTGATGATAAAAACGGCAATAAAGTTACATTCGCACAAGTTGCCGGATCCAATGCTAGTTCTATAGCGAGTAAAAGCCAACAATATGGACAAATATTTGCAAGCGAAAGAACTGCTGCTGAAGGACATACTGTTATTGTAGCTACGGAAAATTTTGCCGGCCGTGCTCCGATAGCTGCTGGGAATATACCCCAAGTACAGTTATTCTCAAAAGTACCTTGGGTCTACAATGAAGTTGGTGGAATAGGAATAACTAGTGATGATTTAAACAGATATGAACAAGGACTGCTAAATGCTATTGAGAAAGCGGTTCCGCCATCAGGAGGAGGAAGTTCAACTGCTTCAGGATGTTTTATCCTTAATGAAAATAATCTTCCGGCTGGTTTCGCACTCCCTGCTGCTTGTGAGAGTAGCGGTGGGACAGAATCTACAGTAGTACAAAAAGTTATAGCCTTGGCGCAAGCACATTTAAAAACAGGTACATATGTATGGGGTGCTCCTGATAGAAACTGGGCATCAGAAAATCCAACCACAAATGCTCCCACTCATTTTGATTGTTCAGGTTTTGCCGGATGGTCATGGTATTGGGGAAGTGGTGGAACAATTAGTATGGCAGGACAAACAAATGCAGATTGGGATAATCCAACTAATCCTCACTATGATAGGATCATTACCAATGATGAAGCGTCTTTCCAGCCTGGAGATCTTATTTATTTTAATTTTGGATCACCAACGCCTCCTGATCATGTAGGAATATATGTAGGTAAAGATACAAGTAAATATAGCTGTGGTGCTGATGATTGTTTCATTCAATACTACCAAACTGGATTGCCAGGAAATGAAGTAAGCCTTAAGTCATTGCTTCCTAATGTAATGGGAGTTATCCGTATCAAAAATCCTTAAAGGTGCTAATATAATAAGTATGGAAAATCAACAAAAACAACCGAATAAATATATCGAATATATAAGAAACAACAAATATAATGTATATTTCACTGCAGCTATTGCCGCTTTACTTATATTAATTATCTCTATGATAATAATTGTTACATCTACCAGCTCGAATAAAAATACTTCTAGTAACACTGTTAAGACACCAACTTCTAGTATTCAACAGAGTAATTCTCAAAACCCACAATCTATAAATACGGTTTCACCTTCTATAACTACAGTTTCAATTACTACCCCTAATCCTACAGAATCCGCAACTATAGATACTCAAACACAACCACAAATTAGTCCCAATGTGGCTGTCACATATACAGTCTCAAATATAACGAAATATGGGAATGATTGGGGAATCATGACAATAAATAATCCTACAACTGGAAACGGAACTGTGATAATAAAGAACGTCAATGGTTCATGGAAAGTTGTAGCGGGCCCAGGAACATATTTCCCACAGCAACAGCTCATATCAATTGGCGCACCTCAACAATTAATTAATCACTTCACTAATCCTCCTGCACCAAGCACAAACATCTCCCCTTCTCCTACGCCTGTTCCAGGAGACTTACAATAGCAATTACATGATCTCCTGTTTCTTTTAGGATACGCTTCATTTGATGATTGCTGAGGTTTTTATTCTCCTTGAACCCGAATAGGCATGATGAGATGAAGAAATGATTCATCGTTCTTTATTTTAAAAACTCCAGGGTTCAATGGTCCAATCATATCAAAAACCAAATCTCTCTCATCTATGTTACCTAACACGTCAAGTAAATATCTTGCGTTAAAAGCGATCTCGTTTTCTTCACCTGTTAATTTTGCGTCAACTCTCACCATATTTTCGCCAATTGATGAAGATCCTGATGAAACAGTAATAGTCTCTTTTGAGAGTGAAAGTTTGATAATATTGGCTGAATCCCTAGCAAACACAGAGCAGATCTTTACCGCTTTTAATAGCTCTTCTCTATCAAAAGATACACTTACAGAAAAATCTGACGGTATAATTTTTTCAAAATTAGGAAACTCTGCTTCTATCAGCCGCCCAACAAGAAGAGTATCTCCCTGTTCAAAGAGTACTTGATTTTGTTCTTTTGAGATAAACATCACGATGTCAGAATCATTTTTTTTCATTGATAAGAGTTCACGAAAAACACGTGCTGGAATAATAAACGAAGCGTTTTCAGCCCTACTTTCTGTTACTTTATAATGTCTGAGTGAGAGACGGTAACCATCAGTTGCAACGAGAAGAAATCCCTGAGATTCTTTTCTTACTAAGATACCTGAAAGAGCAGGCCTTGTTGATTCTTGGCTAGCTGAGAAAACAACTGATGAAATTTCGTTTTTAATATCTTTTCCTGAAAGAACTGCGAGTTTTTCTCCTTTAGATTCATAAAGACGGGGAAATTCATCACTGCTGGTAGTCTGAAAAACACTTTTAGTCCGCTTTGTTGATATTTCGAGTTTACTATCCATTAAATTCATAGTAAGGGAATCGTCAGTTAAAGAAGTAATGAGTTCGGTAAATAATCTTGCAGGAACGGTTGTTTTGCCTTCTTCTTCAATTTTTGCAGGGCATACAACTTCAATACCGATTTCTAAATCTGTTGCACTTAATTTGATAGTATCCTTTTGTGTTTCAATAAGAATGTTAAGAAGTATCGGTAGTTGATTTTTAGTAGAAATTGCTTTGTTAAGAAATGTTAATTTTTGTTGGAGATTCTGAGTCAATAAAATAATCTTCATATATCTATTTGTTGTTGTTGTAGTGTATATGGAAATGTGGAAAAATGCAATAAGCAGTAAGCTTATAGAAATTATTGATATGTTCCATTATTTCACGAACTACCTTTTTTACTTTAATAATTGAGCAGGGAAATAGTTGTATGAAAAATTTTTACAACGTTTATAGTAGTGGAAGAAAAATAAAAGATTAGGAGTGAGCTTTTGTGGACAAGTTGTGGAACATTTTGGGTATTACTTGTTCAAAACTTTAATAGTGTGAGTACTCCCCTTGTTATCCACGAAGCGATTTTGTTATTCCCAAGATATCCTCAGTCACCCTCTCCTTCTTATCCACAAGATCTTTCATTTTATCCACACCATGAATGATTGTTGTATGATCTCTTCCTCCCAGGAGGTTGCCTATCTCAACCAAGGTAAGCCGCAATTCTGTATATAACAAATACATAGCCACTTGGCGAGCTTTTACCAGAGAGGCAGTTCTTCTCGGACCTTTTAACTGTGTTGTTTTAATTTTGTAGTAAGAACAGACATAGTCGATAACATCGTCAGCGTGTAGATGCTGTCTTTTTTCCTCAATCATATTTCCCAATGCCTGTTCCGCTAATTCTATGGTTATTTTATTATTTGAAGTAGTTGCCTGTGTAATAACGCGAAGAAGCAACCCTTCCAAACTTCTGGTGTCTTCCGCTTTCTCAGCAAGCAAGGTTGTTACTTCTGGTGGGATGTCAAAGCCATATTTTTTTGCCTTGATCCCAACAATTGCCGCTTTTAGTTCAAAGTCTGGCTTTGAAATATCAACAGTTAACCCTCCCGCAAATCGTGAAGAAAGACGCGCTTCAAGTTTTTTAATCTCTTTTGGAGGACGATCCGAAGTAAGACAAATTTGAGAACCACTATCAATAAGGATATTAAAGGTGTGAAACAGTTCTTCTTGTGTTGCGTCCTTTCCTTCTATAAATTGAATGTCATCAATGATAAGTAGTTTGACTGAGCGAAATCTTCTCTTCATCCTCGCGGTTTCATGACTGCGGATTGCATCGACTACTTCATTGGTGAATTCCTCACTGGTGATATAAACAATTTTGTTTACAGGGTTTTGCTGATAGACGTCATTAGCAATGGCATGCATAAGATGTGTCTTCCCCACACCAACTGGACCATAGAGAAAAAGTGGATTGTAGGATGATCCCAGATTTGTCGCAACAGTTTGTGCTGAGACAAATGCCAACTGGTTCCCTGCTGACACTGCAAAATTTTGAAAAGTGAAATCTACTCGGACTCGAGGAAGATGTCCAACCATCAATGGTTTTTGCGGTGCATCTTCTCCAACAAATAGCGGTGTGTCTTTTTCTTCAGTTTTTTTCTGAGGGAAAGCTTTTGGAATAAAGAGCAAGGAGACATCACTTCCGTACTGGGTTGAAAGAATAATCTCGATGTCTTTCTTGAAGCGCTTTTGCAAAAGATCGATGATCATTGTTGAAGGAGCTGCAATTGTTGCAATGTTTTCTTCAAGAGAAATGAGATGAGTGTTTTTAAAGAGTGTGTGGAAATTTGCTGAAGAAACTTTTTTCTGCATTTCCAACATGACGGTTTTCCATATTTGTTCAAGCTTATCGTTCATAAGTATTATTGTCTGTAAGCCATTAAATAATGTGGATAACTTTTTGTCAAGGACTAAAAGCGAATTGTTGATTGTTAAATTCTTTGCATTTTGGTATACTTAGGCATATGCAGAGACTAACTAAAAGCAAAAAGCTTAAACGCATTCGAAAACATGGCTTTTTGACAAGAATGAAAACAAATGACGGGAAAAAGATGATAAAACGTCGCCGAGATCAAAACCGCAAAGAATTGTCGGTTTCGCTCTAAACCCCATGTTAGCACGAGAATATCGTTTGCCCGCACAGATCAAACTTTCTCACAGCCGTTTTTTTAGAACTGATTTGTTTAGCGTTAAATATACTAAGAATGAATTACCGGTAAGTAGGTTTGCTTTTCTCGTAAGAAAAGCCATAGATAAGAGGGCTGTTGTTCGTAATAGAATTCGTAGAGTGTTTCGTTCCTGTATTGAACAATCTCTTAATCAAATACCTCCCGGCTATGACATGCTTTTTTTCTTGGAAAAAGGTATAATAGACGTTACAAGGGATGAAGTGCTCGGAGAAATCGGAAAAGCACTTAGTGAAAAAGGGTTATTAGTCTTAAAATGAAAAAGGTCCTTATTGTAATAATTGATTTTTATCATCGTTTTACGTCTCCCCTCCTTCATCAATTGTTGGGGACAAAAACAGTATGCAGATATGATCCTTCATGTTCTGTTTATGCACAAGAGTCAATTTCAAAATATGGTGTTCTTAAAGGATCTGTTTTGTCAGTAAGACGATTTATTAACTGTCAGCCGTTTTTTAGCATATGAATTTTTTTGATATTATTCTCGTTAATCCAATTCTGAATATTTTGGTAGCTGTCTATCAATTATTGACGTCTCTTCATGTCCCCTCAGCATTGGGATTCTCAATTATTTTACTAACTATTATTATCAGATTAATTCTCTCCCCACTTCTTCATCAAAGCCTCAAACAGCAGAAGAAAATGCAACAGATTATGCCGGAAATTAACAAACTTAAAGAAAAGCACAAAAATGATTCTAAACGTCTGCAGGTCGAGCAGATGGCGCTTTTTCAAAAACATGGTGTCAATCCTGCTTCAGGTTGTGTTGTCATGATTATTCAAATCCCGATTCTTATTGCGTTATATCAAGTACTCCTAGGCTCTGTCTGTCTGACGACCAAAGGCGCACGCTCGTTATGTTTGCCAACAGTAAATGCAGTAAATGATCGTTTATACTTCAATGGGCTGAAACTTCACGAGTTATGGAATACAAGTTTCTTTGGGTTATCTTTGGGACATACTCCTTCTCAACTTCTAACACAGGTTGGTTTTGGAATTGCGCTTGTTGCAGTATTAACAGCTTCTTTGCAGCTCATTCAGTCAAAGATGATGATGGCACCGGCTTCTTTATTGCCAACGAAGGAGAAAAAATCACAAGAAGATTTTGCAACAGCTTTTCAGACACAGTCTATGTATCTGCTTCCCATAATGGTTGGTTTCTTCTCTTTCTCCTTACCTTTTGGTCTATCTTTGTACTGGAATACTTTGACAATTTTTGGTATCATACAGCAGTACATTATTCAGAAGTGGGGGGGACTAGTTGATTGGTTTCCATTTTTGAAAGATACACAAGAAAGTAAATATTAATAATTATGGAAAAAATTGCATTAACAGCAGCCGAGCGCAAAAATGTTGAAGAACTGATTGAAAAATTTTTTCGGCTTCTCGAGATTGAAGGAACATTTACATTGGAAGAACAGGATGATATCTTGGACGTTATGATGGAGACGCAAGATACAGGAATTGTCATTGGGTATCATGGTGAAGTTCTGGAATCACTTCAGCTTATCTTATCACTCGCTATTGCCAAAAAGATTGGACGCTTTGTTCGTGTATCAATTGAAGTGGATGGTTATAAAAAGAACAGAACAGAATACCTTCATAACTTGGCAATGCAGGTAAAAGAAAAAGCACTTGCAGAAAACAAGGAACAGGTACTTTCTTCTTTGAAATCTTGGGAACGACGCATCATTCATCTTTACCTTCAAAATGATGAACAAGTTACCTCGGAGTCATCGGGGGAAGGAAAAGATCGGGTTTTGGTTATTAAACCCCGCGAGTAAAATCGAAAGTTTCTTCCTCACTCTTTTTTTCCTTTTATTTCCTACACAATTGGGTAAACACTTTTGGCCAGATTTCTCTTTTGTTTCTGGAATACGAATTGATTATCTGTCCCCGATTATTTATTTTACTGATGTGTTGATTATCTTACTGTTTTCAAGTTTTGTTATAAGAAAAATATGCTCTCAAAACTCAAAACTCAAAACTCTAATCCCCAATTTAAATTTCAAATTCCAAAAAAAAATATTTATCGTAGGTTTTATTTTACTGTTTTTATCAGTTAATGTAATTCTATCGCAGCGTCCTCTACTAAGTTTTTATGGATTTATAAAGTTGATTGAATTTTCTTTTCTAGCATGGTATTTATCAAAGGCCATTCGTTCTCGTTTACAATTCCAACAAATTGCATTGATGTTTGCGTTGAATTCTATTTTTGAATCCCTTCTTGCGGTTCTTCAATATCTCAATCAGGGATCACTCAATGGGATTTTTTATTTTTTCGGTGAGAGGACATTTACTGGCACGACTCCCGGAATTGCTAATGCTGACATCGGTGGAGCATTGATTCTCCGACCTTATGCAACATTCCCTCATCCTAATGTCCTTGCTGGATATTTGTTAATCGCTATGGTTTTTGTATGGAGTTTTCTTTTAAGAAGTAATGCTCGATGGATGCAAATTGTTGGAGCTGTTTCATTAATCCTTTCCAGTATTGCGTTGTTATTAACATTTGGACGAGTTGCGATTCTTTTGTGGATACTACTCGTTCTTTTTATTTTTGGGCGAATGCTTGTTCGCGTGGCAGGAACTATTCAGGCAAGAGTAATTGCTGGGGCTTTTATTATCGTGGGATTAGTAGTTATCGGAATGCTTCCTTTGACTCATGAGATTGCTCTTCGCTTTTGGCAGACATCGTTGTCTGACGAGTCAGTCACAGAACGGGCAGAGCTTTTGAATGCTTCTTGGAAAATCATACAACAGCATTCTCTTATTGGGGTTGGGCTGGACAATTTTATTCCTGCTCTTGCTCCGTTGCAAAAACCGATGCCGCTCGGCTTATACTTACAGCCGGTTCACAATATTTTTGTGTTAGTTTTATCAGAAACGGGAATAATTGGTTTTGGATTACTTATTTGGCTGATAGTGCTAACGTTTCAGCGAATCAATACGTTGGATGCCGGAGTAAAAAAAGTCCTTTTTATTTTATTTTTTATCGTTATTGTGACAGGAATGTTTGATCACTATTGGTTGACACTCCAACAAGGGCAATTGCTTCTTGCGACAATCTTCGGTTTGAGTTGGGCAAAAACACAGCAATCATAAAAGTTTTCGCTATAATACATATATGCAGTTGGTACTTCCCTCTTCAGAATACAAAGAAAGCTTCCTTGAAGCAGTGAAAGAATATCAAAAGGACAAATCAAACGACAGAGTAGATATTCTTTTTTTAAATACCACTCTTTTGAAAGACGATTTCCAGTCTTATGTTGACAAACTTGAAGATCGATCTCATGGCAAAAATCTGCCGAACGGATATGTTGCAGACACAACGTATTGGCTTGTTGATAATAATGAGTTCATTGGGAGAGTTAGCCTTCGACATGAGTTGACGCAAAACCTTTTACGGGAAGGTGGTCATATAGGCTATGATATTCGTCCTTCAAAAAGAAACAATGGATATGGGAAGAAGGCTTTAGAACTTGCTCTGCCGAAAGCGAAAGCATTGGGAATTACAAAAGCTCTGATAACCTGTGACGAAACGAATATCGGATCAAAGAAAATCATCGAGGTCAATGGAGGAATTCTTGAAAACAGTATATCCATGGGCAATGGAAAACCGCAAAAATTAAGATATTGGATAAGGCTATAGAATTTTTATGAATTGGGATGCATTTGAAAAAGAAATAGAAAAACTTGCAACTCGAGTCACTTCTCCTATGGATGTTATTGTGCCGATTGCTCAAGGTGGCTTAACCCCCGGAAGAATGCTTGCGTCTAAACTGCATGTAAAAATGATATATGCCTTAACTGTTATAAAATCCGGCGAACAGCGAAAAATTGTAACAACAATAAATGATGAACTTAAAAACAAAAACATTCTTCTCGTTGAAGATATATTGGAAACAGGAGAAAGCATGCTGATCGCGAAAAACTATTTGGAAAGAAAAGGTGCAAAAGTCCAAACGGTTTGTTTATATACCATGCCGCAAACAACTTTTGTTCCTGATTACTATCTTGGGAAAATTAGTTCTCTTATCTCTTTCCCTTGGGAATAATTATTTTATCATCTTTTCCTCCTTAGTTCCGTTCACGCGACCAGAAATTTAAACGAAATAGCAAGGCTAGAATTATTGTTCTTATTATTTTCAGTTTTGTCCGTCAAAACAATCCAAACTCATCCGTTGAATTCTACGAAAAATATACGAGCCTCAAAGTTAAAAATGGCGTGTTTTAGGACAAAAACTATATTTTTTAAATTTTAACTTATTATGTTGTATGATAAAGATATGGAACAAAAAAGACCTGTTCTTATTACTAGTGAGGAAATTACAAAATTGCCGATTCTTATTGTTGATAAAAAAGGGTTTATCGGTAGTGCTCTTGCAAAAATTCTTCGTGATCAATTTCTTGTCGTTATTGTTACCGCACATGAATTGGAAAAGAATGAAAATGTCGTTCACATCCCATACCGAAGAAAAATCCCCACTATACCAGATAATGCTTATTCGCATATCTTTGTTATTTATAATGGTGAATCGGAAGTATTAGAGATGATCTCTGCATTTGAAGAAAAAGCTGAAGCAGTTAAGGCGAGGTTGTTATTTATTACCTCACTTCTCTACAGTAGTAAAACGCTACTTACAACATTACATCGTCAAGAATATCGTTTACTGCAGTCAGTGATTTATGGAGAAACATTTGATAATGCTATTGTTGATGCAAACGAAGTGAATTATTTTATTCATCAAGCTCGCTCATATGGAAGGATTGAAGTTCCAAAAGAAGGGTTAGGAATTCTCTATCCTATTTTTCTTGACGATGTTCTCACCTCAATTGTCTCTCTTGCTTTTGCGATAGAAAAACCAAAAGAAGTTATTTATCTTTTCCCACACCATGTATTAAATGAGATTACTATCGCAAGAATTATTCAAAAAATAGATCCATTAATAAAAGTAGATTTTACTAAAAAGAAAAGTCCTGTGAGACAGTATTATATCCCGCCGGACGGTCTTTACTTTTTTAGGGATTATAATTTGGAAGATAGACTTCGAAAGATTGATTTGGCACGTACAGCACACAAACCTCAACTGTCACAGAAAAAGATACATTTAAAACTTTCAGAGCCACAGTCAGGACAAAATCGCATGAGATTTTTGGTAGTGATTCTTATCGCTGTTTTTATTGCGCCTATTATTTTGGCGCTATTCTGTGCATTAATCGGTGGGGGATTTTTAGCCTTCTCTGTAAAGCAAGTAGAAGGAGGACATTTGACTGCTGCTCAATCGAGTGCCGTTGTTGCTCAAAGTTCTTTTGCTACGGCTCAAACACTTGTCCCAAGTCTTTTGCTTGGACAATGGATTTTGCCAATACAAACAAATCAATTTGATGAAATCATGCAGAATGGTGAAACAATTGCGATGACAGAAGTCTCTTTCGTTCAGGCCATACAGATGATGAAAAATATTTATGCAGGAAAGAGCACCGATCCGAAAGGTGATTTTTTGCAGTCAATTTCTACAATGAAAAATACATTGGTAACACTACAAAAGTTAGAGGCAGAAAATAATTTGCCCTCTGCGATTCTTGAAAAAATTCATAATATGGACGATACGATCAATCTGGTCGAAGAGACAATTGATACATGGCCGGATATTCTAGGATTTGATGGAAGCAGAACATATTTAGTTCTTTTCCAAAACAATATGGAGCTTCGTCCAGGTGGGGGATTCATCGGCTCATATGGCATCTTGCCGATAAACAACGGAAAGATCGGTAAATTGCAGGTTAATGATGTATATAGCGCAGATGGTCAATTAACACAGGCTGTACAACCACCTTATGGCTTACAGAGGTATCTTGGCGTCTCTCATTGGTTCTTGCGCGATAGTAATTTCGACCCTGATTTTACCCGAGATGCCGCACAGGCCGCACAATTTCTCCAGTTAGAGACTCATCAAAAAGTAAACGGTGTTATTGCTATTGATACGACCTTTTTGAAAAATCTTATCTCAGTAGTCGGACCCGTCACGCTCCCTGATTATAATGTGACAGTGACTCCTGATAATTTTTATCTACTCACTGAGACAAATGCGGAAAAAAATTTCTTTCCCGGGTCAACACAAAAAAAAGATTTTTTAACAAGTTTAACTAATGCTCTTATGGAAAAATTTGCCGCAGAAAAGCAAATCCCCTATGAGAAATTCGCACAGATGATTGTCTCATCAATACAGCAAAAGGATCTCTTGATGACATTTTCTAATCCTGGCGTTCAAAATGTCTATACGGTGAATGATCTATCGTCTTCATTATGGGATGGGAGAACCTATGAACAGAATACCCTCTATGATTTTTTTGGTGTTATTGATGCCAATGTAGGAACGAATAAAGCGAATTATTACGTGAAGAGGTCCATAAGTCAATCGACTTCAATTGATGATGCTGGAGGGCAGCAGACAACTGCAACGGTAACGTATGATAATACAAGTACAAAAACCAGTCCATTTGGTGGAGATTATCGGGATTATGTGAGATTTCTTGTCCCAGCTAATGCAGTTCTTGATTCTGTGTCGATCAACAATAAACAAGTTCAGACATCGCCTGCGGTGACTGATCCTGCTATCTTTACTGCTTCTGGTTTTACTCCTCCTCCAGGACTTGAAGTAGACCAGGAGCAGGAACAACAAGAAAGCACGATAGGATTTTTCTTCATTGTTCCCGCGGGGGCTACAGAAACAGTGAGTATCGCGTATACTACTCCCGGTACATTGGATGCCGGAGCGGTGGCATTCACTTATAGCTTACGCCTTTTCAAAGAGCCCGGAACAGGAAATGATCCGTATCAGTTGTATCTTTCTTATCCAGATGATTTCACTTTGTTGACGAGCGATAAGGCATTAAATAATGTCGGGGGCAAATTAATTTATAGTGCCCCATTCACAACTGATAAAATCTTGAGTGCAAGTTTCACTAAAAAATAAAATTACTGTGAGGTTTTTTTAATGCTTCAATGCCAGGCAGTGTGCCGTTTTCGATAAATTCTAGCATTGCGCCTCCACCGGTTGAAATGTGAGTAATTTTATCAAGATATTCTTTTTTTGAAATTGCTGCGAGTGTATCTCCACCGCCGACTACAGATATTGCGTGATCGTTGTTTGTTATTGAATAGTAAAGAAAATCAGTTCCTCTTTTAAATTCTTGGTTTTCCATATATCCGACGGGTCCATTCCACACAATCGTTCGTGCTTCGTCAATCACTTTCCCAAATTCTGCTTGTGTTTCCGGTCCGATATCAAGAGCTTCTTCACTATTTGAGATATCTGTTACTTTTTTGATCTCGCTTGTTGTGCTATCAAGTGATTTCCCAACGACAACATCAACTGGTAAAAGAAGTTGCGTATGCTCTCTGTGAGCATGAGTGAGAAGTTGTTTGGCAAGTGTGATATCGTCTTTGGAAATTAAACTTTTCCCGACAGCGTCATCTTGAGCCGCTAAAAAAGTGTTTGCCAGTCCTCCTCCAATAAGGATATAATCTGCGACTGCTGTAAGTTTTTGGATAAACTTAATTTTCGTTGCAATTTTTTTCCCTCCGATGATGGCGACAAACGGCTTTTTTGGATGTTTCATGATGCCATCCAACACTGTGACTTCCTTTTTCAATAGCAAGCCACCGTAAGAGGGAAGTAGTTCTGGAAGTCCGACAATTGAAGCGGCTTTTCTGTGAGAAACGCTGAAAGCATCATTTACATAGACATCACCCCACTGAGCAAGCGCTTTCGTAAATACTGGATCGTTTGCCTGTTCGCCAGGATAAAAGCGAATATTCTCAAGAAGCATAATTTCTTCTGGGGTTTGCCTTTCTAGGGATTCTGGGTTGGTAGTAAAATCATCAACCAAAACAATCTTGTTGTGTGGAAGATATTGGGCAAGGCGTTTTGCAACGGGAGCGAGAGAATCGCTAGGGTTTCTCTTTTCCGGCTCTCCAAGGTGGGCGATGAGAATAAGTTTGTTGTTGTGTTTAAGGAGATATTCGATTGTCGGCAAAGACTGTTTGATGCGGGCATCATCTGCAATTGAATGATTTGGGTTGAACGAAATATTAAAATCAACACGAAGAAGAACGGTTTTATTGGTAATAGTTACTTCATCAACAAACTTCATGACAGGATTAGTATCAGTATATCATAACAGAATGTTCTAAAGAAACTTCAAAAGGTACAACTGTTACTGTGTAATTTTATAATACTTTTAGAACACTAACTTCAGTATTTTGGAATACTGGTTTTAGAAAGGGTGGAGGAAATTTTGCAAGTTTGGTTTTAGAGCCAAGATAAATATACGAGATGTTATTTTTGTGAAGTAACGTTTTTATCATCGCTGGTTTATTATCTAAGAATGTTTCTCTCTCGACGTTTACTCTTTCATTTGTGTCTACTCCATGACTTTGGACAATACTATTTGTGAAGACATCACCGTCAATAAACATTGACCGATTTGAAAGAAAGCTGACATAATAAGAAAAATTTCCTTGCCAAGCGCCGCCTGTATTTAATGGAGCAGAGAAAAGTTTTTTTGTTTTTGCATCATAAAAATAGCTAGGTTTTTTTTCAAGATTATCAACAAGAAGAATAGAATCTAAGGGAGTGTTCTCTTTTATGTACGAAAGCGCTTCTAGTTGATTATTGTCTATAACCAAAGAAGGGTAACTGAAAATATCTGTAATATAATCATGTTCTATGTCGATAATGCGAGGAATGGTAAGAAGGACAATAAGGATAATGGCAATATATTTCATTGTGCCTCTAAGTTTGTCCAGCCAGTAGTAGCAAGCTAAGGCTGCATAAATGGAGCAAATGACATCGATAGTTATAAGAAATTGAACACTGTTTGCGCCTCCTGCAGTTTGAATAAAGAAAAATCCAAAAATCGCGCAAAGGCTAATGCCTGAAATAAGAAAGATGTTTAATTCTCGAGGAAAAAGCGAAAGAGATTTTTTCGTTTGGAAAACGCTTAATATTATTGTCCCAAAAACAAAGACAAGATAAAGAAGTGCAAATAGAAATTCAAATCGTGCGACGCCGAACCAATTATGATGCTCTGCATATATTTCTCTAGCCATTTCAAGATGAATAAGGCTCAAATGAGGTTGTGTAATAAAGTCTTCAAAGCGCCATGCGCCGGTAAACACAAATCCTCCTGCAGATGCATTAACAGGCAAGTAGAGAATAAGGCTTAAAATTCCTGTAAAAATGAGAGGTATAAGCATTCGGAATTGTCTCTTTAATAAAAAATAAACAAATAGTCCTGTGACTCCAGCTGCCATAAAAACGCCCTCATATATCTTAAAGCTCACGAGACTTGCAAAAACAAAGGCAGTAAGTATGCCAAGGAATAGTTTTTTTTGTTTAATCCACAATGTGAGAAGGCAAAGTCCTGCGAAAAAAACAACTGCCGAAAAGACTCGTGGTGGACTAACCCATAGCCAAAGTGCATTTTCCATAAATGGCGTATTAAAATTAAGACCATTACCGGTTATAAATGTAAGAAGAAAAGTAATATCTCCGCTAAAGTAGAGAAAGAAAACAAGCCAGCGGATGTACGATTTTTTCATACTTGTCATTTGTCCAAAAGCGACTGCTGATAATCCCAAAAAAAGAGAAAGCGATACTACAAAATATTGATAAAGAGTTGCAACAAGTGGCAAGTGAAAAATTCTTACTAAATCCGCTGCGACGAGGTTACTCATATAGTGATAATTGTGTACTGTAACGCCAGCCATTCCTGGCTCGGTGGGTGGAAATTCTTTAACGAGTTGGTTTGTCAGCGCAATGTGATATAAAGAATCAGGTGGGGCACAGCAAAAGAAAATTCCGGCTTTTGTCAAAATGCCGAGGAAGAAAACGCTTGTCATCTGCATTAGCGTGCCAAGAACAATAATAAAAATCAAAAGAAAATCAATATTCTTACTAAATCCTAGTTTAGGAGTTTTTATAAACGCTAAGAATTTTTCCCATGCACCAGCTCTTATCCACAAAACAAAAAAAACGAGGAGATAGATATACGTCAGCCATCGTATATTAAGAAAACCAAAAACAAATCCCTGCCAGCCCCAAAGCGCCATTCCAATAGTGCTTGATAATACGATTTTCTGAAAGGTGGAAAGATGAATTTTTCTAAGAAGAAAACTCCCTGGAATATAAAAAGCAAGAAAAACAGCGATAAAAAAGCCAACGAAAAACAGCCAGAAAGAAGGAAGAAGAAATGTTGTCATATCTTTTCTACCGAGCTCTTTTATGTCGGAGAGTGTTCTATTATAAAAAAGTATAGCATTTTTATTTTTTTATAGTAAGGTGAAAATTTGCTAAAAGGGCAAAAAGGCTATACAATACAGGCATGAAAACGTTAGTGCTTGAATCGACATACCCGATAACGTTTCAAAGAGAAGAAGCGACAAAGTTGGGAGAATACCTGCGTCAGCGTCAATGCGTCAATATCGTTGGTATGAAACGGGTGGGTATCAGTAATTTCTTGCGCTTTTTTTTGCGACACCAAGATATCATCTCGACCTATATCAGTGATAAAGATTCACATGTATTTATCCCTGTTGATCTGAATGATTTAGTGGAGCAGGAGATTTATCCTTTTTGGACATTAACCCTCAAAAGGATTCTCGATGCAACCGAACAATCGAATCTTGCACCTGAAGTAAAACAAAAAATCAGTGAGCTTTTTGATAAAAGTATTCAATTTCAGGATCTTTTTTTGGTGATTGATAATATCCGTCAAGCATTAAACTTGCTTGTTTCGAGTGGCGTGTATCCTACCATTTTTTTCTTACGTTTTGATAGACTTAAGGATACATTAAATCCTTCACTTTTCGATAACCTGCAAGGTCTTCGAGATGCATCACATAGCAATGTGGCGTTTGTTTTCACCAGTTATAGAAGCCTTAGAAGCTCTTTCCCAGAAGCACGGGCTACTGTATCTGTTTTTGCTCAAACATTATATTTCAAGCCAGCAAATGAGGACGAAATGAAAATCGTTTATGATGCGTACAGTCATCGATACAACCTATCTCTCTTACCTGAAACAAAAAAATTTTTATTTTCAGCCATTGGTGGATATATGCAGTACTTACAATTAGGATTAATTCATCTCTATGAAGTGAATCATAAATCTTTTAAAACGGAAGAGTCTATTCTTCATGAATTGCTTGATGACGAGAGGATAAGTCTCCAATCAGAAGAATTGTGGGAGAGTCTTACTCTTGACGAAAAACGTATTTTGTCAGATATTATTGTTGGGCATCCTATTGAAGCTGCCAATAAAGAAAAAGAAAAGTATCTTTGGGATACAGGATTTGTTTGTGAAACGAAAGGTAAAACTACCCTTTTTAGCCCATTGTTTGGACAATATGTCCAGCAAATTCAGCATGTAGAGCAACAGAAAAGAAAATCGGCGCATTTGACAAGAAAAGAAAACCTGTTATTCACCCTGCTAAAGTCACAGCTTGGAGAAATTTGCGAACGAGACAATATTGTTGAAATAGTTTGGCCAGAATCGCAGGAATTTGGAGTTTCAGATTGGGCAATTGATCGACTTATTGCTCGGGTTAGAGTGAAATTGCGTCAACAAGATAATCCTTATGAAATTCAGACAGTGAGAACTCGTGGCTATAAATTGACCCCATTGAAAGAATAGCATTTTTTTATCGCTCGAAGTAAATTTTTTTTTGACACTACACTGAACCTTTCAATTTATTAAATTTTTTTCTTCAACTATTTTGGAAATGTATGCAGCGTGCTATAATGAGCCTCATGGACAAGGTTTACAATCACGAAGAATTTGAGAAAAAGATCTATGTACTTTGGGAAGAAAGAGGGTATTTTAAGCCTGAGATCAATCCTAATGGAAAACCTTACTCAATTATTCTCCCTCCTCCCAATGCTAACGGTGATTTGCATTTCGGACATGCGATGTTTGTCGTTGAAGATATTTTGATTCGCTATCATCGAATGCTTGGAGATAAAACTCTATGGCTCCCAGGGACAGATCATGCAGGCACAGAGACTCAGTTTGTTTTTGAAAAAAGACTTCAAGAAGAGGGAAAATCTCGGTTTGATTATAACAGGGCAGAGCTTTATCAAATGATTTGGGATTATGTGCAGGATAATAGAGGTGGCATTGAAAAACAACTCCGCCGTCTTGGATTCTCCCTTGACTGGTCTCGTTCAAAATTTACTCTTGATCCAGATATTGTTCAGATGGTACTACGGACGTTTAAGAAAATGTATAAAGACAATCTTGTCTATCGAGATTATCGATTGGTCAATTATTGTACAAGGGATGGCACGTCATTTTCTGATTTAGAGGTGATTCATGAAGAACGAGTAAATCCTCTCTATTACATTAAGTATGGTCCACTGGTGTTGGCCACAACTCGTCCAGAAACAAAATTTGGTGATACGGCAGTGGCTGTCCATCCGAAAGATAAACGGTATAAACAATATATAGGAAAAGAAATTGAGATAGAGACTGTTTTGGGAAAAGCAAAGATTAAAGTGATTGCTGATGACATGGTTGATCCAGAATTTGGGACAGGAGTCGTTAAGATAACTCCCGCGCACGATTTCAATGATTATGAAACAGGGAAGCGGCATAATTTAGAAATGCGTCAAGTTATCGGATTTGATGGCAAGATGAATCACTATGCAGGTAAATTTGAGGGACTCTATGTCAAACAAGCACGACGTGCAATAGTTGAAGAAATGCAGAAAAAAGGCCTTATTGAAAAGATTGATGAACAATATATCTCTCGAGTTGGGCTTTGTTATAAATGTAAAACCGTTCTGGAACCGTTGCCTCTTGAGCAATGGTATGTCAAAGTGAGGCCTCTTATTGAAAATGCGAACAATGCTGTTGATAAAGGATTTGTGCAAATATTCCCAAAGAATTTTACGCATATTCTCAAACAATGGTATGCTGGTCTTCGTGATTGGAATATCTCACGACAAAATGTGTGGGGAATACAAATTCCTGTGTGGTATGAAGTCGAGGATGAAGAACAATTTACTGTCTCCTTTGTCGATCAAAAAAAGAATCACAAAAAAGGAACACTCAAAGAATTATTGAAGAATAATTCTTTGGAAGAAATTCTGGAGGGATTGCAGACGGTTGTTGCGCCAATTACAGCAAAAGTTGTTTTTGAAGAAGATAAAGAAAAAGGTAAGCAGTATCTTCCTGAGACAGACACTTTTGATACTTGGTTTTCCTCGGGTCAATGGTCGTATGTTACACTAAAAAATACTCATCCCGGAGATTTCGAAGCGTTTTACCCAACAGCTGTTATGGAAACCGGTTACGATATCCTCAGGGCGTGGGTTTCGCGTATGTTATTGCTAGGACAATATATTGCCAACGGCAAACAAATTGCTGATGATCAAAAATTGAAAGAGTCAGTACCCTTCCGTCACGTTGTCCTGCATGGATTGGTGAACGATCCGTATGGTAAGAAAATGAGCAAATCTAAAGGGAATGTTGTTAATCCATTACAAGTTGCCGATGAATATGGTGCAGATGCAGTACGATTTGCGCTTGTTTATGGAACAGCGTTAGGGAATGATCAGGCGATGTCATATGGCAAATTAGACGCCGCGAAGAAATTCGCAAATAAACTTTGGAATATGGCACGATTTATTGAAATGAATCGAAATACTAAATTGGAAACGAGAAATGAGAAATCTTTTAAGGAATTATTGAGTTTTGCAAAGCATAAAAATGATAAAGAATGGATTAAAAAAACAAAAAGCTTATCAGAGGAAATTGAAAAATATATAAACAGTTACCAATTTAATTTAGCTGCAGAAAGGTTATATGAGTTTATCTGGCATGAATTTGCCGATATTTATATTGAAGATGTAAAAAAGCGTAATGATGAAAATGCCTTTTTTATTTTAGAATCACTGTATTCGATTCTTCTCAAAATTCTTCATCCCTTCATGCCATTTGTGACAGAAGCAATTTATCAAAAGATACCTCGACATGGAGAATCAATTATGATTGATCAGTGGCCCACTCTTTGATCTAGACAAAAACATCATAAGTGTGGTACATTTTAACCATAATTCCATGAAACAAAAGTTGTCACAATCTCAGGCCGAAACAATTGCCCTTTTCCCGAAGAATATCCGATTTATTCCCGATTATACTTTTTCCAATGCACAAAGTCATAGTATAAAAGTTATTTTGGTCAGTATTGTTTCCGTTTTTCTTTTGGCACTAATTTTTTTACAAAGTGTCTCCCTGTGGGATAATTATAAACAACAGGAATCATTAAGCCAAAATCGTCAACAGTTGCAAAACGAAGTTAATTATTGGGAGCAAATTGCAAGTAAATATCAAGGATATAGAGATGTTGACTATCGCATTGCTGCAATAGAATATAAATTGGGAAATACTGTTGAGTCACAGGAATACGTAAAAAAAGCACTGCAGCTTGATCCAAATTTTCCAGAAGGGAGAGTTCTAGGCGCAATGACGGGATTAAAAATTAATAATAAATAATACATCCCCTTTTCTCAAGTTGTTTAAACCATGTTGGTATTTCTAAAAATTTATTCAATCGCACATCGAGCTTCTCCAGTTTTTTCAGTTTTTTGATATTCGCAGGAAGAATAGTGAGATTATTATCTCTTAAATCTAAAAATCGTAAAGATTTAAGGTTCCCTACTGTTTCGGGAAGATATGTCAGTGTGTTTTCTCGTAGATCTAATTCCGTTAAATGTTCTAATTCGCCAATACTTTCTGGTAAGGATACTAATACATTACTTTCAAGCATCAATTTCTTTAAATGTTTAAGTTTGCCAATTGATTTAGGAAGTTTTACTATTTTGTTATTCATAGCATGGAACTCTATTAATTGTTCTAGTTTGCCTATTGATTCAGGGAGAGTGATAATTTTATTATTATAAATTCGCAATTCAATGAGATTTGTTAAATCCCCTGTAATTTCAGGAAGAGTTATAAAAGAATTAAAAGTAATATTCAGATAAAGAAGATTCTTTAAATGAGCAAGTGATTTGGGTAACGTGTGTAGCTGATTACCTCCTGCATATAAAAACTGCAGCTTTTGTAACGTTCCAAGAGATTTCGGCAGTTCAAGCAAGTGGTTATGTTGAATATCTAAGGTGTGGAGACTTGTTAAGTTATCAATCTGTGGAGGAATAGTTGTTAGTTTATTAACGCTAAGATTTATTGCTTCAAGAGTTTTCATTTCAAAAAGAGATTTCGGGAGTGTTCTCAAGTGGTTATTATAGATGCTTAACTTTTTAAGTTGTGCTAGCTGATTTATATCTTCAGGAATCTCAGTTATGTGATTACAGTCAAAGTAAATAATTCTAGTAGCAGTTTTTTTAAGAACATCTTTTGGTATAGTAGTTAATTCTCTATTTGTAAAATCGACAATATTAGAATGTTTCTTCACGCAGATTATTATACTACAGTTATGGAGAAGTTAAATTTTTATAAAAATAGTTCAAAAATTAGTAAGAGGGAAATAACATAAATTATTCTTTTTTATCTTCTGTTGCAGATTTTTCTTGAGAGTTATCACCTGAGTCTTTATTTCCATCTGATTCTTCGCCTTCTTCTCCTTCTTTCGTCTCTCCTTCAGGTGTTTCAGCTCCTTCTTCAGCTTCTGCTGGTGCTTCTGGTTCAGGCTCTTCAGCTGTTGGTTCAACGATTTTTACAACTGTTTGTGCGGGATCGGTTAAGATAGTTACATCGTCAGGAGCTTTCATATCTGCAATGGTGATTTGATCGCCAATTTGGCTCAGGTGTTCGACAGAGATTTCAATATTTTCTGGAAGTTTGTCGGGAAGAGCTTCAACTTCTACGTCTGAAATATTTTGCAATACCAAACCTATCTTATTTGTTACCGCCTGTGCTTCACCAACAAGAACTACTGGGACAGTTGCTTTCACTTTTTCTTTCAAATTAACTTGATAGAAATCAACATGTAAAAGCGTACGAGTTGCATAATTCATTTGGAGATTTTTTACAAGAACCGGTTTTGTTTTTCCATCATACGTCAGATCAATCAGTCCTGTTTCACCGGCTTCTTTATAAACGTTTTCAAAATCCATTAATTTAACCTGAATTGCATGAGAATTCAAGCCTTTTCCGTAGACATTGCCGGGAAGATACCCTTCATGTCGGAGTTTTTTTACTTTTTTACCCAAGACTGTTCGATCTTCAGCTTTTAGCTGAGCATGTTTCATAAGAGAATTATACTAGAAAGATGTATAATAAAGCAAGTTTATGCGAATTGTGGGAATAGATCCTGGTATCGGCAGGACAGGATGGGGAATTATAGAAGTGAGAAGCGGAAAATTGGAAGTGGGAAGTTTTGGCTGTATAGAAACCTCAAAAGAATTGTCTACAGAAAAGCGTTTAGAAGAAGTCTTTAAACAAATTGTTTCAATCTTACAAAAAGAAAAACCAGATGCATTTGCTATTGAAGAGTTATTTTTTAATACTAACTCAAAAACGGCAATGGTAGTCGGGCAAGCACGAGGAGTTATTTTGTTAGCTGCCGCTCAGCATAATATCCCAATTGCTATCTACACTCCGTTACAAGTGAAAATAGCAATTACTGGCTATGGTCGTGCAGAAAAGAATCAGGTGGGACAGATGATAAAAACGTTATTGCATTTAGACTCAATCCCCAAACCTGATGACACAGCAGATGCTCTTGCAATTGCAGTGACACATGCTTTCTCTTATAAAATGAAATAATGTGGTAATATAGGCAGTATGATTGGGACGCTAAAAGGAGTTATTGAATACCGTGAAGATCCGTTTCTCATTATTGATGTTAACGGTGTTGGCTATAAAGTATTGGTCCCTACCTCAGTTCTCTCAAAAATAAATGGTACCGGTGATGCAATCAAACTCTACACACATACGCATGTCCGAGAAGATCTTTTAGAATTATATGGCTTTATCGATCCTGCCGATCTGAAGGTATTTTCTTTATTGATCGGCGTTTCAGGAGTTGGCTGTCGGACCGCTCTTGGTATTTTTTCTGTTGGAACGCGTGGTGATATTATTCAAGCAATTAGTACAGGAGATGTAACTTTTTTTACTTCAGTTCCTCGTCTTGGAAAGAAAAACGGTCAAAAGATCATTATCGAACTTAAAAATAAACTAGGAGCAACAGGAGATATTAATTTGTCCGATGATAATGGATTGGAACAACAAGAATTGATCAATGCGTTAAAAGGTTTTGGTTTTTCACAACGTGAAGCACAGGAGGCCATCAGAGGACTTAACGGAAAAGGCGAGACGATAGAAGAGAAAGTAAGATTGGCGTTAAAGAATCTTGGGAAATAATTTTCGATATGGATAAATCACTAAAAGGTAATATAAATGAACAAAAGGATAATCCTGAGGAAGAGGTTCTTATTACATCGTTGCGTGCCGGCTCTTGGGGTGAGTTCTATGGACAATCATCAGTGAAGACATCGCTACAAATTGCAATTGAAGCGGCAAAGAAACGCAAAGAAGCAATGGAGCATGTTCTTTTATATGGTCCGCCAGGACTTGGAAAAACATCTTTAGCTCATATTATCGCAAAAGAAATGAATGCTAATATTCGTATCACTTCTGGTCCCGCGCTTGAAAGATCGGGTGATCTTGCGTCGATTCTGACTAATCTTGAAAAAGGAGACATTCTTTTCATTGATGAAATTCATCGTCTTAATAAAGTTGTTGAGGAGACACTCTATCCTGCAATGGAGGATTATGCGCTTGATATTGTTCTTGGTAAAGGGCCATCGGCTCGGACTCTCCGGTTGGATTTACCACAATTTACCATTATCGGAACAACAACACGTGCTGGGATGCTCTCTGCGCCTCTGAGAGACCGCTTTGGAGTCGTTCATCGTTTGAATTTTTATTCGCCGGAGGAACTAGAGAGAATTATCACCAATGCGGCAAAAAAGTTAACTATAGCAATTGATGATGATAGCATTAAGGAAATTGCAAAACGTGCGCGAGGAACGCCTCGTATTTCATTGAAGTTATTAAAGAGGGTTCGTGATTATGCACAGGTAAAAGGCAAAGGAGATATCGATCCTAAAGCAACAACTGAAGCGCTTAAAATGCTTGAGGTTGATGAAAAGGGACTTGACCCTCTAGATATAAAATTTCTCAAATCAATTATTGAGAAGCATTCAGGCGGTCCAGTTGGCATTGAAACAGTCGCTGCAACCTTGTCAGAAGATAGTGGAACACTTGAGGATTTGGTGGAACCATACCTTTTACAGTTGGGATTTCTTAAACGGACAAGTCGTGGAAGAGTTGCAACTCCAGCGGCGTATCAACATATTGGTGTTTTATATCCGAAGCAAGATGATAAACAGCAGAAATTGATTTAGTAGTTTATGAAAGTCATTCGCAAACAAGACGTAACGCATATTAAGAAACCCGAAGGCACGATCGTCGATTATTATTTGTTTAAGGAATACGAAATTCATTATAATGAGCAGATTCCAGCTTCAACGCAAACATGGCATCATCATGAAAAAATTTCGGAGACGCTCTATATTATTGAAGGTGAGTTAAGCAGGAGATCTTGTTGAGACTGAAAGGTCGACTCATACCTTTATCAATCATACTGACAAAGTTGTAAAATTTTTGGTATTTAAACAAATGCTCCAAGAAAAAGATTTCAGACAAATT
>Ga0206821_10035_pt2 | contig 27640 bp, 24 predicted proteins | sample Alteio_BWOrgCont_85_FD_152860 | JGI IMG/M metagenome (GOLD analysis project Ga0206821, IMG submission 152860) | Enriched cells from forest soil in Barre Woods Harvard Forest LTER site, Petersham, Massachusetts, United States -... | ecosystem: Environmental > Terrestrial > Soil > Temperate forest >...
GAATGTTCGCCATCGCCCATTCGATCGCACCCCAATTGTAGGTCACCAGAACATCCGGCTTGAGTTTGCGCATGCTGTCGAACATCACGGTCGATGGCCGTGCCTCCGTCCAGACGATATTGCTGGGCCAACCGCAGTTTCGTGCCACCATGGCCAATCCGGATCTGGAGCAGCTTCGCCAGCGCATCCTCGCATCCTATCACCTTGGGCCGCTGACCGAGGCGGAGACCCGCGCCTATATCGAGCACCGCCTGAAGCGCGTCGGCTGGAGTGGCGATCCGCGCTGGGAGGATGCCGCTTTCGCCTACCTGTACCGCTACACCGACGGCATCCCCCGCCGGATCAACACGCTCTGTTCGCGCGTGCTGCTGTACGGTGCAATCGAGGAGAGCCACACCATCACCGGCCCAATGGTGGAGACCACGGCCGGCGAGTTGAATCAGGACCTTGGCGCTGGTCTGGCGCAGCCAGCCCCACTGGCGTCGGTGCCAATCGCGACTGAGGCGCCCGGCCGCGACACGCTGACCCAGCGCATCGAGGCCCTTGAAGCATCCACCGCCAAGCAGGATCGCGTGGTCCGCCGCGTGCTGGAATTGTTGAGCGCGGTGACAGATCGATGAATGCCCGTGTCTACAACGCGATGACCGTCGATGTCGAAGAGCATTTCCAGGTGCAGGCCTTCACCGGCTGTATCGACCGTGGCGCCTGGGATGGCATTGCTTCGCGCGTCGAGGCCAACGTTGATCGCATCCTCGAACAGTTCGCGGCCGCCCATGTGAGCGCAACCTTTTTCACGCTCGGGTGGATTGCCGAACGGCACAAATCCATGGTCCGCCGAATCGTCAGTGCGGGCCACGAACTGGCCAGCCATGGCTATGACCATACACGTGCGGATACGCAGGAGCCCGTCGCGTTCCGTGCCGATGTGCGACGTTCGCGCCGCCTGCTGGAAGATATCGGCGGTGTGCCCATACGGGGCTATCGCGCCGCCACGTTCTCCATCGGCGCGCGCAACCAGTGGGCCTTCGCCATCCTGCAGGAGGAAGGCTACGACTACAGTTCCAGCATCAATCCGATCAGGCACGATCTGTACGGAATGCCGGATGCGTCGCGAACCCCGTATCGGCCCGGCGATGGTGGGCTGTGTGAAATCCCTATGACCACGGTCAGGGCATTCGGGCGTAATTGGCCGTGTTCCGTCGGCGGGTATTTCCGGCTATTGCCCTATCCCGCATTCCGCTCCGCCCTGGCATCCGTGAACCGGCACGGTCAGAACGGCGTGTTCTATTTCCATCCCTGGGAGATTGATCCGGCGCAGCCGCGCGTCACCGATTGTGGCTGGAAATCGCGGTTCCGGCACTACAACAACCTGTCGCGCATGGCGGGGCGGCTGGATCGCCTGCTGCGCGATTTCGCCTGGGATCGCATGGATCGGGTCTTCGCCGACCAACTACAGCCGACATTTGCCTCCCCCGTGAGCGGGCGGGGTGGTGCAGTGGCCGCTTGATTTCGTGGCCATCCGCCTGCGACAGCTCGACGAGGTCAGCGCTTCTGCCTGGGATGACTTCGTCACCACGCGGCCGGAGGGAACCTTCTTCCATCGCGCGGCCTGGGCGCGCGTCATCGAATCAGCCTTCGACCATCGCTGCCACTACACGCTGGCGGAGCAGGACGGCGCCATCGTCGGTGTCTTGCCGTTGGCACACGTTCGCACACGGCTCTTTGGCAACACGCTGGTATCCACACCATTCTGCGTCTATGGCGGCCCGCTTGCCGTCGACCACGATGCCGCGGCCGCGTTGGATGCCCACGCCGAAGCCTTGCGTGAGAAACTCGGCGCCGCCGCCGTCGAGATGCGGGAACGTGACGACGTGGATTGCGATTGGCAGGTGCGCCCCGATTTATACGTCACGTTCCGCAAGCCAATCACCGGTGACAACGATCGCAACATGAAGGCGATCCCTCGTAAGCAGCGTGCCATGGTCCGAAAGGGCATCCAGAACAGTCTCACGTCGGTATGCAACCAGGACGTGGCTGTGCTGCACCGCGTCTACGCAGAAAGCGTCCGCAATCTCGGAACCCCCGTCTTTTCACGGCGATATTTCAACATCCTCAGCCGGATTTTCAGCGATTGCAGCGATATCGTCACGGTCCTGGACCACGATCGACCGATCGCCTCGGTGATGAATTTCTATTTCCGCGATGAGGTTTTGCCCTATTACGGTGGCGGTACCGCGGAGGCGCGCCACAGGGCGGGAAATGACTTCATGTACTGGGAAGTGATGCGACGTGCCGCGGAAAGGGGCTTTCGCTTGTTCGACTTCGGTCGCAGCAAGCTCGGCACCGGCGCGTTCGCCTTCAAGCACAACTGGGGCTTCGAGCCAGAAAAATTGCACTACCGTTACCGCTTGGCGCCCGGCGCCGCGATCCCGGACCACAATCCGCTCAATCCCAAATACCGGCTGTTCATTGCCGCCTGGAAGAAGCTGCCGTTGCCAGTAGCCAATCTGCTTGGGCCGCCAATTGTGCGCGGGCTCGGCTGACATGCGCGACCTGCTTTTCCTGGCGCATCGCATCCCCTATCCGCCCGACAAGGGCGACAAAATCAGGGCGTGGAACATCTTCCGCTATCTTGCGCGTACCCATCGCATGCATCTCGGCTGCTTCATCGACGATAGCGCTGATCGCCAGCATCTCGCGACCCTTCGGTCGCAGTGCGCGGACTTGCTGTGTCTGCCTATCCATCCGCGTGTGCAGCGAGTCAGATCCCTGCTGCGTGCGCGCCGCGGCCAGCCGCTGTCGCTTGGCTATTTCCATGATCCGCGCCTGCAGCGCTGGGTGGATGCCAAGCTCGCCCACGGCGCGATGGCTGGCGTGTATGTGTTCTCTTCAGCAATGGCGAAATACGTCATGCACGCTCACGCAGTACCGCGCGTGCTCGACATGGTAGACGTCGATTCGGAGAAATTCACTGCCTATGCCCAGACCGCGCGATTTCCGGCGCGTGCCGTATGGGCGCGCGAGGGCCGTACGCTGCTGGCATTCGAACGACGTGCCGCCGCGCACTTCGACCACAGCCTGTTCGTCTCCGAGCACGAGTGGCAGCGCTTCGTCACGCTCGCGCCCGAGACCGTGCGGCGCACAAGCTGGGTCTCGAATGGCGTCGATTTCGACTACTTCTCACCTGAGCAAAGCTTTCCGCTGCCATTCGTCGGCGAGGGCGCCGATGTGATCTTCACCGGGCGCATGGATTACTGGCCGAATATCGATGCGGTGCAATGGTTCGCACGCGAGGTCCTGCCGGTGCTACGTCAACGCGTGTCGGCATCACGCTTCTGGATCGTTGGCGCCGCGCCGTCCGCCGAAGTGCGTGCGTTGGCGGCATTGCCAGGCGTTCATGTCACTGGTCGCGTTCCCGACACACGCCCCTGGCTCGCCGCCGCTGATGTGGTGGTTGCTCCATTGCGAATTGCCCGCGGCATCCAGAACAAGCTGCTGGAAGCGATGGCCATGGCGCGGCCCGTCGTCGCGACACCGGAAGCGTTCGAGGGCGTGCAGGCAGTCCCGGGACGCGATATTCTGCTGGCCAGCGGGGTGGATGAAACGGTGCAAAGGATCGCCGAGGTGCTCGATGGCCGGCATTCAAGCATCGGCAGCGCCGCGCGGCGTGCCGTCGAAACCTCGCACCAATGGTCGGTAACCCTGCGTCCGATCGATCGTCTGTTCGCAACCCATGACGATATCGCGCAATCCAAGCCAAGCCGCACCGGCCTGCCAGCATGAACGTTCGTACTCTCACCGCTACCGGTCTGGGTGACGCTCTACGCAGTGGCCCGGCGATTGCCGTGGGCGTTGGACTGATCGCGCTCGGTCTCCTGTTTCACACCGAGGTCATCGCCGCGGTTTCCATCTGGGATACCTCGACCGCTTACAATCACTGCTTCCTGGTGATTCCGATCGTTCTTTACCTGCTCTGGGACCGCCGCGAGACGTTGCGCGACGCCGAAGCCAGTCCGCTGCCTCTCGCTGCACTGGCGGGGCTTCCTCTCGCGCTTGCCTGGTTGGTGGCAGAACGGCTCGGTATCATGGAAGGCCGGCAGCTCGTCGCGATGACGTTTGCCGAACTGCTGTTCTTCACTGTGCTCGGACCGAGACTTTGGTGGCGGCTCGCTGGACCGCTGCTCTATTTGTATTTCCTGGTCCCGTTCGGCGCTTTCCTGACGCCGAAACTGCAGGACATAACCACGGTCTTCGTCGACCATGGACTGCGCATTCTGCACATTCCGGCTTATATCACCGGCTACACGATCGAGATTCCCGAGGGCACGTTTCTGATCGCCGAGGCCTGCGCCGGCTTGCGGTTCCTCATCGCTGCCGTCGCCTTTGGCTGTCTCTACTCGCTGGTGATGTATCGCTCCCCGATCCGCCGCGCGATCTTCATTGGCATATCAATAGTCGTTCCGATCATCGCCAACGGTTTCCGCGCTCTCGGCATCGTCTCGCTGGGTCATATTCTCGGCAGTGCGGAGGCGGCCGAGACCGACCACGTCCTGTACGGCTGGATGTTCTTTTCCGTTGTCATCCTGATCCTGATCGTGCTGGGTCTGCCGTTCCGCGAGGACCACATTGTTCCGGCCGCCCCACGCAGGTTTGGCGAACCCCAAGGCGGCTACCTCCGCAATCACCTCCGCCCTGCGGTGTTCGGTGCAGCCGCCCTGATCGTGCTGGCAGCGATCGGCCCGGCAATCGCCGTCCAACTTGACCGGGGTGTCGTGCCGGACATGCTCTCTCAATTGCCCTCGCTGGCGCCGTCCGGAGCATGCCGACAGCAACCGGCACCATTGACCGAAGGTCTTGACGCACCGGGCCGTATGATCGTGCAGCGCTTTGATTGCGACGGGAGCCTTGTCACGCTCTCCATCGAAGTCTTCTCGCCGCGCAGCACGGCGACCCGTCTGGTGGCCGAACAACGACGCCTGACCGAGGTGGTGGGCGCGGATGACGTGGAAACCAGCCAACTGACTGTGCCTGGTGTCCCGCCTGGCACGTGGCATCTCGTGCAGCGGACGAAGCCAAGCCGCGTCGCGGTCACCAGCCTGTGGATCGAAGGCAAACCGGCTCAGCTCGGATTGGCGGCTCGTGCGCAGCAGGCTTGGCGCAGTATCGTCGGTTCGCGTTATTCGCCGGTTCTTGTCGTGGTGACGCCTGCGAACGAGGTGAAGGATGGCAACTTGGTGGCGCTCCATCAGGCTGCGAGTAGCGTCGCCGACTTCATAAGATCGCAGCCGGACCTGACCGTTCTGATCACCCACCTTTCCGCCTCAGACCCTGTCAAGGACTGACGGTACCGGGCCCGACCAATGGGGTGATGCGGCCTTGCAGATGGTTGCCCGACAACATTGCCGGGGTAATGGTTCGGTTGCGCACGAAGTTTGTCGGCTTCGACATATCGTTGGTGAAGCTGTTGTCGCGAATGTCCAGTGTATGGGTCGGATTCTTGACGCCCTCTGCTCCAATCGCAACAGCGGTATCGTCGTTCTCGCTGTGCGGTCCTTTCTCCAGTGTGTTGCCTTGCATCAAAAGATCGCCGCCGTTCGAGATATCGACAAGATAGCTCGAATTGCCATCCGGTCCGTCGGCGATATAGTTGTTGATGAGAACTGTATGCAGCGCGCGCGACTTGATCTGATGACCTTCATGCTGCTCGACGAAGCGCGAGCGCTCGATGTCGAGGCGATCGATGCCGCCGACGTACACGCCATGCGCGCATTGCGGATCGCATTTGCCGTTGCCATGGAATTCGCTGTCGAGAATGCGAATGGTGCCATGCGCGATCATCCCGGCAAGGATGCCGTTTTCGTTGTCGATGAAGCGGCTATGTTGAACTGTCAGGTCGCGACCCTCGGCACGGATACCGGCGCCATTGTGATCGGGCACCGTAGCGTGGGCGAAGCTCAGATTGCGCACAGTCACGTCGTCACCATCGATCACAAAAATGCCTTTACCGCCACACGATTTTCCCGAGAGTACGGCACCTGTGCCTTCGCCCTCTATCGTCAGCCTGCTGGCGCGCCACACCGCGCAATCCGCGTATTCGCCGGCGGCGATCCGTACGGTGTCACCGGGCTTCGCGATGGCCGCTGCCTGGCTTGGCAGCTTCAACGGTTGCGACGGCCCGACATCGAGTACGCTGCCGGCACTGGGTTCGGTCGCGCAGGCGGTCAGCAGAGCTATAAGACAGCACGCCAGAATGCGTCGCATCCAGGTCACCATGTGTGGTTTGCGGCTGGCGGCTCTACACGGGAAATCCCGCAGAGGCAAAGCGTGCGCGATGACTGAAGCATCGGCGCAACTGCTGCTGCATGTGTTTCCCACTTTTGCCGTCGGCGGCGCCCAGATGCGCTTTGCCGCTCTGGCCAATGCCTTTGGCGATCGCTACCGCCATATCGTGCTCGCGCTGGACGGCGACTATGCCTGTGCGCAGCGTGTGTCGCCGAACCTGCCGGTCCAATACGAAACGATCGACGCCCCAAAGCGCGCGACCCTTGCCAATATCCACCGCTTCCGCCGCAGCCTGCGCAAACTCAAGCCGGATGTTCTGGTGACCTACAATTGGGGTGCGATCGAATGGGCGATGGCGAACATTCCGCGCCTTGCTCGCCACATCCACATCGAGGACGGCTTCGGCCCGGAGGAACGTGCCAGCCAGATTCGCCGTCGCGTGCTGACGCGACGCATCGTCTTGGCGCGCAGTACCGTGGTGCTGCCATCGCGCAATCTGTGGCGGATCGCCACTGGGGTCTGGGGGTTGGACCCTCGCCGCGTCCACTACGTTCCGAATGGCATCGATCTCGGTCGCTTCGCTGGCCCCGACCGGCCCGCTGGCGATGTGCCAGTCATCGGCACGGTCGCCGGATTACGCGCGGAAAAGAACGTGTCGCGCCTGCTCCGCGCATTTCGCCATGTCGCAGACGCCATGCCGGCGCGCCTCGTCGTCGCCGGCGACGGCCCGGACCGCAGCGCGCTAGCTGCCTTGTCGGCGCAGCTCGGGCTTGCCTCGCAGGTCGAGTTCCTCGGTCAGATCGACGAACCCGCGCCGCTCTATCGCTCGTTCGACATCTTCGCACTATCGTCCGATACCGAGCAGATGCCCCTGTCGGTGATCGAGGCCATGGCGTCCGGGCTGCCAATTGCCGCGACCGATGTCGGCGATGTCATGGCGATGGTGGCCGACGCGAATTGCGCATTCATCACGCCCCTCGATGACCTGCTGCTGGCCGGCGCGATCAGGACACTGGCTGGCGACAGGACGCTGCGAGCCCACCTGGGCGCAGCCAATCAGGCCAAAGCAGCCACCGAGTTCAATCAGGCGACGATGGTCGCGGCCTATGGCGCGCTGTTCGACGGGCGTGCACCCGCGCCCGCATGACCACCATCACGCTGTCCCGTGTGACCGACTGGGTCGCGTTGGGGGAGCGCTGGCGTGAGCTCGAAACCCGCTCGGACTGCTCATTCTTCCAGAGCTGGACCTGGACCGGTTGTCTGGCCGAAGAGCGCTTCTCCGACCCCGTGTTGCTGCAAGCGACGCGGGACGGGCGCCTGGTGGCGATGGGCCTGTTCAACCGCCGTCACGACTGGACGGCGCGCGACGTGCTGTTACTCGGCGAAAGCGGTAGCCCCGGGCCTGACGCGGTGTTCATCGAGTGGAACGGATTGCTGGCGGAAATCGGGACGTCGGTCGCGCTCCTGGCGGATTGCCTGACCGCCGCCCGTACGGCGGCGATAGCCGGTCGTCGGCCACGACGCGGGCGGCGCCTGGTATTGAGCGGCATCGATGCGGCAGGCCTTGAGGTCGCACAACTGGTCGGCAACGATCTCTTTGTGCCCCGCAGCATGGCTGCGCCGTTCGTCGATCTGGCCGGCCTGCGGCAGGCTGGGCGCCCCTATTTGGCTGCCCTTAGCGCCAATTCGCGCTACCAGATCCGCCGTTCCGACCGCCTCTATGGCGCGCTCACGCTACGCCGCGCCACCTCGCGGGAGGAAGCGTTTGGCTTCCTCGACGAACTGGCGTCGTTCCATCAGGCCACCTGGCGCTCGCGTGGCCGGCCAGGTGCCTTCGCCGATCCCTATTTCACCAGGTTCCATAGGGCGTTGATCGGGCGGGGCTTCGACCGCGGCGAAATCGCCCTGCTGCGGTTCGTTTCGGGCGACCAGACTGTCGGATTTCTTTACAATTTTGAGTGGCGGGGCGGGGTCCTGGCCTACCAGAGTGGCTTCGACTATCCCGGCGCCGGACCGCACCAGAAGCCGGGTCTGACCTGCCACCACCAGGCGATCGAGGACGCCTCGGCGCGCGGGCTGAATTGTTACGATTTCCTGGCCGGCGCCGATAGATATAAGCGCAGTCTGGCAACTTCCGAAGTGGCGCTGCATTGGGCGGAGTTGGGTGGCCCCAACTGGCCGCGCCGCCTGATCGGATGGCTGAAGGATCGGGCCAGGCCAGTGCCCGGTTCGTCGAGGTCATAACTCGTCGTAAACCACTGGTTTGCCGGGCGTTTGCAACCATAAGTCCACCGATGAGTCGGGGAAGTTTACACTTCGCTACGGACGCTGTCGCGCACACAGACCAAGATATTGGAAACAATCAATTTTCCAACGTGGCATGGAACATGCATCTAACCCTCCGGTTGGTGCCGGATAGCCGGCACGAGCGATTGATTGTTGTGGCCGGGTATCAGCCCGATGAGGCATTGTAGTTACGGAATGAGCGGGGCGTCTTGATGAAGGCATCGTTGGTATCGGCCACTTCGGTCATCGCCCTGCTGGCGCTGGGCGGCGGCGCGGCGACGGCGGGGCCGGTATTCGATCTGAGTGCCAGCGGGCTGCTATCGACCTGCAATAATTCCTCGCCTTCAAGCTGCGTAGTTAGTTTCTACGTTTTGCCCAGTCAGTCGGCGACCCAGACGGTCACGATGAAGGCGGACGTCAATATCACTGGCACACAAAGCTTTGGCGCCGCGCCTACCGGTTTCAGTGGGGCGGCGCGCTCCAACAACGGTGCACTGCCCAAGAACAGTATGTTCTCCAGCAATCCCTACACATATGTCGGGGCCGGGTCGGCTGGTTCGACTGGTCAGAGCGAGACGGCCACCGGAACAAACCAAGCTTTGGTCGCAAAGGGCAGTGCCCCGACCAATCCAAACGCGGCGCAGACTTCGACGCTCACGTTCAATGGTTATACGGTCGCGCCAATCCAGAGCGTTAGCAACACCGGTACAAACGCCGGCTACGTTTTGGTTCCCAACAGCAACTACCCGTCGGCGACGACCAGTGCGTCGTTGACGCTGACCATAAGCAACACGGGGCATGGTAACCTCGCGAATGGCGGGGTACCGAGCGCCGGGACAAATTTGAACGGCACTACTTCCGCTAGCGGATCGAGTGAATTCTCCACAAGCTCACCGAGCTCGCAAAGTCTGGCTGACACGTCTTCGACGACTTTGACGTATATATTTGCGCCAAGCGTCCGTGGCGGTCAGTCCACGACGGTGACCAACAGCTTCTCCAATGGAAACTCGAGCGGCAGCAATTCGGCGCAGACTGTTAGCACGGTCCTGTCGGGAACCGGTGTTGCCCCACAGGAGGGGTCGGTCAGCGGAGGGAATGCCGGCAATGTCCTCGTCGGCACCTCAAGATCAGTCGGCGTCACCGTCACGAACGTGGGGGATGGGAACAAGGCCGGCCAGATACCGATCAGCAACCTGAACGGTAGCATCACCTCGGTAGACGGATTCTTCAGCGGCAGCCCAACATTCAGCATTGGCGACACGTCCAGCGCCACGCCGACTGTGCTTTTCACCGCATCTCAGGCGCCCGGCGGCATCAACCCGCAGTCCAGCAATGCGACCGCTGCCTTCACCAACGGCAGCACGGACGGCGCGAACCGCGCGCATTCGGACAGCACGACGGTTACTGGCACAGCGGTCGCGCCGATTGAGAGCGTCAGTTCGACGCCTGGCACACAATATGTGTTGGTCGGAACCAGTGCCACGGCGACCGTTACGGTCACCAACACTGGACACGGCAACCTGGATACCAGCGTCCCCTACACGACCAGCAACCTCAATGGCACCATCGGCGCTGGCAGTTCCGTCTTCGCCGGCTCGGCAAGCATGTTGCAGGGCTCCGAACTTGGGCTGCGCGATGGTAATTCGCAGTCTGCCACCTATGTTTTCACCCCAACCGTACAAGCCAACGCGCCAGCGTCAACGGCTGTTGTCACCACGTTCTCCAACGGCAGCAGCGACGGCTACAACAATGGCTCGTCAGTCACCAGCGTCTTGAGCGGCCAAGGCGTTGCGCCAGTGCAGAGCAACGGCATTTCGAACAACAGCGCTGGTACCGGTGCGATTGCGAATAGCGGTACGTTGGGCGCAGTGCTGGTGGGACAGTCAGTCACGGCTACGATCACCGTGCAGAATCACGGCAACGGTGACCTTGCACCAGGCGGAGCGGGCAACAGTGCCAACAACCTGCAAGGATCCCTCAGCGGACCCCAGTCCGACGCAACAATCACTGGCAGCGGTGGCACGATCGGAACTGGTCTCGGGTTGCCAGATGCCACCTCCGGGCCGCCGAGCGCGACTACACAGACGTTCTCTTACGTTTACTCGCCGACCATCCGAGGAGCGGCGGGCGCCAATTCCGCGACCGTCACTGCAACCTTCAATAATGGTAGTTCCGATGGGACGAATTCATCCCAGACTGCCTCACAGACGATAACTGGCCAGGGCGTAGCCCCGGTGAATGGCGGGGTCACCGGCGGCAACGCAGGCTTTGTTCTGGTCCGCACCGGGTCCGCCAGCCTTTCGGTGACGGTTTCCAACACCGGCGATGGCAATCTGTCGAATCTGGGCTCGGTGAGCAATCTGAACGGCACCATTGGGTCGGCCAGCGATCCGCTGCAGTTCTCGGGCAGCGGCGGGTCCGTCTCCGTTACCGATAGCAACACCGCAACGGTGAACTACCTTTTCTCGCCGACGGCACACGGTGTTTCCACCGCGAGCGTGACCGCCAACTTCATCAATGGCAGTACTGACAACTTAAACCAGAGCAATAGCTCCACCGTGACCATCACGGGTACGGGCGTCGCACCCAAGAACTCGGTGACGAGCACGCCAACGGTATACGCGCGGGTCGGAGGGCCGAATGTCAGCGCAAGCGTAACGGTTGCGAATATTGGTGATGGCGACCTGGCCGCCGGCGGTGGGGCGAACCTCAGCAATAATCTGAATGGCTCAATCAGCGGTCCGACAGGGGCTACCTGGTCAGGCTCGGCATCGAGCTTCAACATCCAGGACTCCAACGGCGGCGGCCCAACCTCGGCGACCTACAACTATACGTATGGGCCGCAGGCTACTCGCGGCAGCAGCGCCGCCGCCGGCATAACCGTCAACTTCACGAACGGCAGTGACGACTGGACCAACAACTCGCAAACCCTGAGCCCTACGGTGGTCGGAAAAACAGTGGGCCCCGTCTATCAGAGCAAATTCCAGTCCGCCGACAACACACCCGCCAAGAATGGGAGTACCAGCAGCACGATCACGTGGGGAACCGTGGGCCTCGGACACACGTACTACGAGGTGTTGAAATTGATCAACACCAGCACCGATCCGAATGGCGGCGATCCGACGTTGACCGATCTCTCGATCGAGGATTTTTCGATCACCGGAGCCGATGCGGGCGACTTTAGTATCGGCGGTCTGACCGCCCCAGTGGGATGCGTGATTGGCACTCTCGGCGAGAGTTGCAGCGAGAACGTGTCGATCGGCTTCGATACGCTGATCGCAGGCGGCCCGTTTAATGCGTTGCTTACCGTCTTCACAGATGAAGATACTGCGTTCGGTGGGAACGGCAATTACTATACCTATGACTTGCAAGCGTTCGCGCAGGTCGCTACACCTGAACCTTCTTCTTTGCTGCTGTTAAGCGTTGGTGTTGGCGGGGCTATTATGGTTAGTCGCCGCCGTCGTCAGCGCCGTTGATGTCTCAGCCAGACAGTGCACCGCACCTAGGCAGAGGTCAGCGCTTCGTCGCGCTGGCGGTTGAGGGGTTTCAACCCTTGGCTTGGCCGTGGCCTGACATCCTGAAGAATGGGATGCGCCCGGTCTTCAGTTCGCCTTGTTGGTTAGTAGCCCGTGACGCATATGTGGACATGCCAGCGATAGACGGCCGATCCCCGCCTGTTCTGTGCCGACGCAGGAAGGAGGCTCGCGCGTGAGTTCGAGCCCGGCCGCACAGTCTAATCTGCCAATGGGTCCGTTGGGCAGATCACGTGCAACAGCTCCGGGCCACTGACGACACCTATATCTCGACCGTGGCGCGGATCTCGCATCTCTCCATCGTTCTCGATGCATTCAATCCGTGGGATGGTCGACGGGGCGATGGAGACGCATGCGCTGACCGAACTCGTGCTTGCACGAGTAGGACATGGCTATCAATGAGCGCAAGCCGCCCTCCGCCACAGGCACCAGAGGCCAAACCTGCGAAGGCAGGGAAAACAGCCAGCACGTCGTGTTGGCTTCGGTGCAGGCGGTACCGCTAGCGGATCTGCGCCTTATTTGGCGCATACCACCTGGCTGGTAATGTGCGGGCTCAATGTAAATGCTGTGTCGTCGTCGGCCACGAAAAATGCCGGCAGCTCGCCTGCCGGCATTGTCATCGACGGCACTTGGCAAAGAGTCGACTAGGTCTGACTGCGCCGGCGCCAACCGATACCAAACCCAAGCCCAAGCAGGCCGACTCCCAGCAACGCCGCACTCGCCGGTTCAGGCGTGGTTACGACGTTGTATGTTTCCTGCGCTACGACGAACAAGCCAGCATTGTTTCGGTCCGACAGCAACGCGCTGCCGCCGCCGTATGGGTCCGCAACACTACCATCGCTACTCAGGTACTGATAGAGAATGTCGGCGATATCGATGCTAACCGTGTCACCCACAGTTACCGCGACGTCGAATTCACCAGTGCTGTATGTGCCGCCTCCGGTGCCGTCGGGCGGTCCAAGAGTAACGTCCGACGTATCCCCTGCCGAGGTGCCATTGATGAACACTTGGTAGACATCGCCGTACAGATAGCCATCCGTCACCGTTACCTTCAAGGTCCCAGTTGCCGGCGCAGTCACGGTCAGAGGTCCGGCAGGCACAATGACTGGCACTAGGGCCGTGCCGATGTTCATGCCCAACCCACCTCCCGTGCACGAACTGACGCCACACGACGCGCCGAGGTACGGACCCACCGAGCCACCATGGTATCCGTGAACTCCGGCGGGAGCGGCGATCTGGGGGTAGGCGCTCGGGAAAAACGACGTAGTGAAGTTGACCGTGCCTGCGCTCGCGCTCCCGGACACGAGCGCCAGGACCGCGGCAGCCGGGAGTAGATGCTTGTTCATCGGCGGAAATTCCTAATCGCTTAACCTTGTGACGCGACCGATGCAATCAGTGTGCCAAGGCATGTTCGCGTGGCTTTTCAATGAGTTATATTCGGCAAATAATCGTGGAAAGGGAACGATGTAAAAACTTCCGACAACAGCTTGCATGGTCAGCCAGCGTCTTGGGACGCAATGTGCGCTACCTGCCCGTGCTTCCGGCGGGTATCGTGTTAGCCGTAGCTGGTCCGGCTGGACCGGATATGAGGCCCCTCGATTATAGGTCAAGGAACGATGGTGTCGCATCATTTATCATCTGCGAAATTTCAACAGAACACCTCCGTCGCGGATGCATTCCAGCGAGCGCTCGCACTGCACCAGGCGGATCAACTCGAGGCGGCAGAGCAACTCTACCGTACCGTACTGAAGGCTGACCGCCACCATCCGGACGCGCTTTGCTATCTGGGCTTGATCCGGATGCGTCGAGGTCAGACCGAAGAAGCAATACGGCTGGTTAAAAAAGCACTCTATCTCAAACCAAACTCAGTGAGTGCGCTTTACTGCCATGGCGTTGTGCTCCAGGGCTCGAACCAGCATCAGCAGGCGATCGCGCAATTCCGTCGTGCGCTCAGCCTACAACAGGATCACGCAGAGCTAAATATCGAACTCGCTCAATCATTGCAGGCACTCAATCGGCATGACGAAGCATTGAGTCATCTCGAACGGGCTGTCGCATTGGCACCTCGGAATGCCAGGGCACGTTCCAGTCTCGGCGCCGCCTTGCGAATCGCTGGCCGCATCGAGGAGGCATGCAGTGAAATCGAACGGGCGATCACGCTGGCGCCGCGTGCCACCGATATGTACCGCGTCCTCTGTGAAACCAAGCGGATCACTTCTGACACCCCGCAGCTTGCTGCTATGCAGACCCTTGCATCTGATATGTCATCGCTCAGCGAGCAAAACCAGATCGATCTGCATTTCGCGCTAGGCAAGGCCTATAGCGACCTGGCTGATTACGAGCGATCGTTCAAGCATCTGCTCGCCGGCAATGCGCTGAAGCGCAAGCAGGTGTCCTACGACGAAGCAGCCGTGTTGCAATTATTCGAACAGACGAAGCAATTACTGAGCGCCGACGTGATCCGCGAAAGGCAAGGGTTGGGTGATCCGTCCACAGCGCCAATTTTTATCGTCGGCATGCCACGATCCGGCTCGACACTGATTGAGCAAATCCTCGCCAGCCACCCCGACGTCTACGGGGCGGGCGAACTTATGGATTTCATGTTGGCGGTAACTGGGCTCGATCGTGGGTCTAAAACGCCAGAAGATGTTGACGGCGAAGAGCTGCACCAAATGGGCGCGCGTTATCTGCAACGGTTGCGCGCCCGCGTGCCGGCGCAGGCCCGCTACATTACTGACAAAATGTTGGGAAATTCCCGTCTGCTAGGTCTCATTCATTTGGCACTGCCGAATGCCCGAATTATATATGCGCGGCGTAACCCGCTCGACAATTGTTTATCCTGCTTCTCTATTCTTTTCGCTGTCGGTCAAGGTTATACCTATGATCTCGGCGAACTAGGGCGCTTCTGGCGCGCTCATGAATCCGTCATGCAACATTGGCGGGAAGTGCTGCCTGAAGGCTCTATGATCGAGGTCCAATATGAGGATCTTGTCGCCGATCTCGAGACCCATGCGCGAAGGATCATTGCGCATTGTCGCCTTGAATGGACCGACGCTTGCCTCGAATTCTACAAGACACAGCGTCCAGTGCAGACAGCAAGTGTGGTTCAAGTCCGCCAGCCGATTTATCGCAGTTCGATCGGCCGTTGGGAGCCATATAAGGTGATGCTTCGACCATTACTCGAAGCGCTGGATATTGAAGGGTGACCGCTCCCGCTCGGCCAGCTGTAGCACCCGCTCCGCATTTCCCAGCCACGTGTACTCCCGCCGCGCAATCTCCGCCCGCGCCGCCAAACCCAACCGTGTCCGCAGCCCCGGATCCGATGCGAGCCGCCGGATCGCCTCCCACATCGCATCCGGCACTGCGGGATCGAACAGCAGTGCCGTCTCGCCATCCGCCAGCACCTCGCGGATATTCTGCTGGTCCGGCGCCACGATCGCTTTCCCCGCGGCCATGTATTCGAACAGCTTCAGCGGTGAGGCATACGCCACCACCCGCGGCTGCAGTGCGATATCGAAGCCGGCGACCAGCGCCGGGATTGCCTCATGCGCAACCAACCCGGCGAACCGCACCCGATCAACCACGCCCAGCGCCTCGGCCTGTGCGCGTAGTGCCGGCACCGCTGGTCCGTCGCCAACCACCACCAACTCCAGCCGCGTCGCTTGGGCCGCCGCCATCGCTGCGATCACCGCGTCCAACCCATGCCAGTCGCGCACAAACCCCACAAACCCAAGCACTACAGGATCGGGCGCCTCCGGCCGTGCCGGCAATGACGCGAACCGCGTCGGATCTATCCCATTCGGCACCACTTCGATCCGCACAACCGGCACGCCCGCCGCGGCGATCATCCCCTTCAGCACCCCGGTCACCGCGAACACCCGATCAGCCGAACGCCATACGAACCCCTCGAGCCAACGCGCCAGCCACGGCAAGCCAAGCCCGCCATGCCGGCCGCGTTCGTCGGCCAGTGGTGCATTCACCTCCAGGAACAGCGGAACACCGCAGCGTCGCGCCACCAGCGTGCCGGCCAGAAAATACAGGTTGTTGCGCTCGTAAATCAGGTCCGGCTGGAACCTCCCCAGCGCGCGCCGCAACCGCCACCAGGCCGGCACATTGTAGGCAAGCTCCGCCAGCTCCCCCACCCACCGCGGCAACCGCGAGCGTATCGTCGACACCAGCCCGCTTTCGCCGCCGAACTCCGCCTTCTCGTAAAAGCCAGGCCCGACCACCATCACCTCGTGGCCCAGCTCACGCAACGCGGCGACCAGTTCCTCGACATGCACGCTTTGGCCGTCGCGCGACTGGATCCGGTGGCTGTACAGAATCCGCATCAGCCGCGCGGTTCCAACTTCTCGTCATCCCCGCGCAAGCGGGGACCCAGCGCAGCCGACCCAAGCAGTGCGGCGCGTGCCCGCCCCAACGCATGGCGACCCAGGAACGCCATCCCCCGCGGATGCAGTGGATTGGCAAACATCAGTCCGATGCGCTGCCGCCGTTGACGCGCCCAAGCCGACTTGTACCCATCGTCCCCACGGCCGAAATCGATCTCCGGCACCTGCTCCTCGTCCAACAGCCGCCGCAGCATCAGCGCGGTCAGCACAGTCCCAGGCGAAGCCGGCTTGAACGCCTCGTCATGCGCCAGCTTCAGCACCGTCGCTCGTTCGCGCTCCACCACCCAGATCTGCGCGGCAACGACGACATCGCCGATGCTGAGAACGCCAAGTCGCAACAACCCCAGTGGCGCGATCGCACGCATCAAGGTCGCATTGAATTCCGGAAACGGTTCCGGCTCCTTCCAGCTTCGCCGGTACACCGCCTCAAACGCCGCGATCCCCGCTTCCAGCCCATCGCCACCCTCGATCAACTCGAACCTGCATTCGCGCCGCAGCTTGCGACGTATCGTCTCCCGCAATTGGCCAGGCCGGGCGGCGAGGTAATCGTTCCACGTCTGGCCGCGCACATCTTCATGCCAATTCCCGAAGTGATCGAACTGACGTACTGCCAGGCCTGCCGCCCGCGCCGCATCAGCACACGCGACGCGATGCGGCCAGTCCACCGGCAGCGCATCAAGTCGTGTGAGTGGCCAGCCGCGGCACGCCCGCGCGAATGCCGCGAACGCGCGCCCATCGCTCACCACCGGTTGCCAGCGACAGCTATACAGCGTGGTCAGGCTCGCAAGGCTGCGCCCGCCATCCACCACCTGCATCGGAAACACCGAAGAACCGGTCAGCAGGAAGCGGGCCGCACCACGATCCGCCATGCTGCAGTCCAGCACTGTGCGATACCATGCAAGACTGGCGAACAGATCGTCCCGCGCATCGGGCAATAAACCCGCGACATCATCGACCGGAACAAAGCGCGCTGCTTCAGCGGAGTTCGTACCAGGCACAACCGATCCACTCATGCATCGCGTAGAAGCTGTCACGCCAGCCGCCGATTTCCGGCACAAAATCCATCGCGAACGGCGTCGGCAACCGATCGAACCGCACCGGCGCGGCCGTCACCGTGATGCCGGTGTGCGCGAAAGCGATCAGCGCACGTCGCATATGCCAGGCCTGCGTCACCACGTAGACCGAACTGATATTCTGCTCGTGCAGCATCGCGGCGGTGAACTGCGCGTTCTGCCAGGTATCGCGCGATGACCCCTCGATCCACTGCACCGGGACCTGGAAGTCGTGTTGCATGCTGTCCGCCATCACCGCCGCGATCGATGGCTCGCCAGATCGCTGCGGTCCGCCAGTGATCAGTATCGGCAAATGAGTCTCGCGAGACAGTATGGCGCCCGCGCGCAACCGGTCCAATGACAGGGGACCAGGATGCTCGATCATGATCGTGGTCCCGCTGTGTCGCAGATCGCCGCCAAGGATGACGATAGCTTGCGGCGGTGCGCCCGACGGCGGCGTTAGCGGCAGGTCGCGTTCGAGCGCGACAAGCAGACTGCCGCCCACCGCGGGCATTGCCAGCACCAGTAGCCCCACCAGGCCCACCCAGGCCATGCAGCGCCCAAGCCGGCGGTAGCGCCGCTCGATCAGCAGACCGGCGAGCGCCAGAACAAGCAGTGACATAGGCGGCAACAGCAACGCTTCCGCCGCGGACTTGAGCAGCAGCACGTATTCTGATTCCTCGGAACGCCGCGCGTGGGTTAGCTTGCGCCACCGAGCCAGTCCAGCACTTTGCCCAGGCCCGCGCGCAACGCTATCGGTTCCGGCAGCGACAGCGCGGTCTGCGACAGCGTTCGGCACCCGGTGGAATGACGGATCTCCCCGGCGCGGGGCGGCTTATGATGTGCATCGAGACGCGTCCCCGCGAGCTCGGCAATCACGCGCGCCAGCTCCAGCACCGATGTTGCGTTGCCAGTGCAAACGTTGAACACCGGCGCGTCCACCGAGCCTGACCGCATCGCCGCAAGCAGAGCAGCGACGACATCGGCGACGTACACAAAGTCACGTGTCTGGCCGCCGTCACCGTATATGTCTATCGGTGCCCCGCGCGCGATGCGTTCGCAGAAGATCGAGATGACCCCCGAGTAGGGTGACCGCGGATCCTGTCGCGGCCCATACACATTGAAGAAGCGCAACCCGACCGTGGGAATGTCATGCACGTGGCTCGCCACGCGCGCATGCAGCTCGCAGCCGTACTTGTCCGCTCCATACGCCGAGAGCGGACGGCACGGCGTTGTCTCAGCGATCGGCACGGTCGCGGCGTCGCCATACACCGCCGCGGACGACGCATAGACTACCGGGACCCTCATCCGGCGGATCGCGTCAAACACGGTGATCGCGCCTGTCAGGTTGGCGCGATGCGTGCCCAGCCAGTCATTCACGCCGCGCTCAACCGAGGCGATCGCCGCAAGATGAAAGCAGCCGTCGATCCCATTCACAGCGCGCTGCACCGTCGCCTGATCCGCCACGTCGCCTTCAATCAATTCGATATCCGCGGCCAGATTCTCGCGCTTCCCCGTCGACAGATCGTCCAGCACGCGCACCTCGTCGCCGCGCGCCCACAACGCCTCGCACAGGTGCGAGCCAATGAAGCCCGCCCCACCGGTCACCAAAAATTTCGTCATGCCGTGAGTGTTTCGCTTTTCACCATCCGCACGCCAAGCCCACTGAGCCTGTCGCGTGCTTCATCCAGTGTGGTGCGGCCATTTCCCAGGTCGATGCCAATCCCGCGGCACGCATCCTCGATCACCGTCACCTCGTAGCCAAGTCGCACGGCATCCTCAGCCGACCACGCGACGCAGAAATCGGTGGCGAGCCCGGCGAGGAACACGCGGCGAAATCCACGCTGCCGCAGCCAGCCATCGAGGCCCGTCGCAGTTCGATGGTCGTTCTCGAAAAACGTCGAGTAGCTGTCGATCGCCGCATCGAACCCCTTGCGCACAATCACCTCAACCTTCGTCATATCGAGCGCGGGATGCAGCGCGGCGTTATCACTGCCTTGCAGCGCATGGTCCGGCCACAGCACCTGGCGTCCGTATGACATTTCGATGGTATCGTATGGCTTACGCCCGGGGTGTGCGCTGGCAAACGAACTATGCCCGGCCGGATGCCAGTCCTGTGTCGCGAACGCATGATCGAACAGACGCAGCAGACGGTTGATCGCCGGCACGACAGCGTCCCCGTCCGCCACCGCCAACTCCCCGCCCGGCATGAAAGTCGGCTGCACGTCCACCAGCCCAAGAATATCCGTCGCGCGGTCGATCACCGCCTTCGCTCCCCACAGCGTCCCGCGCCATAGTAATATGGATCACCAAGTGAGTGGAGCTTCACCTGCCCGCTTTGCGGGAGAGGTCGGCGCGCACAGCGCGCCGGGAGAGGGTCTTGGTGCATTGCCAACACCGCGCCCCAATCAGTTCCGTGAACGCAACACCACGCGACGCATATCAAAATTCTTCATCTCACCTGTCACAATATTTTACACTCATTCCTGCTCTCTCTAATGCCGCGCCGGTAATACCCTGATTTCCCACAACCATTCCGGTTGGCCCACTTCTTGCGTAGTACTCCAACCATACCCCTGGGGGGGAGACAAAAATGCAGTACAGCAAAATCGTCGTGGCATCCGTTCTGGCGTCGGCCCTTGGCTTGCTGGCGGCGCCAGACGCGCGTGCGGCGTTCGTAGCAACCATGGTGGAGAGCGGGCCAAACGTCGTCGTGACCGGCAGCGGGACCATCGATCTCGCAGGGTTCCATAATCCCTACAGTATGACTGGCTTGTTGTTGTCAGGCATAATCCCCTCCGGTGGTGACATCCTTATCGGGCCGACGGGATATGTAAGCACCGACAACTACACCCCGTACAGCGGACCATCCAGCTTCGGGTCCGGGGGATTCACTGTCGCCTCCAGCGGTACTGGTGACAGAGTCGGAGTTTATACCGGTATCGGGGATATTATTGTGCCGAGCGGCTACGTCTCTGGCAGTCATTTGTCGTCCAGCGCGACCTATGACGACGCGACATTCGCCTCTCTCGGTGTGACCCCCGGTACCTACGTGTGGACCTGGGGAGCTGGTAATACGCTCGACAGCTTCACGCTCGACATCACGGCCGAGGCGCCTGTGCCGACGCCCGAACCTCCATCGCTAGCGCTATTCGGCGCCGCTATTGCCGCCCTGGGATGGAGACGCCGCCGCAAGGCACGGTGATCCTACCCGCTACGCCACCTACAGTTGACCCGGCGCCCCCACCCCCACCGTCTCCGCCGGCACGAACGCCTTCCAGCGTCCCGGCGCCTCCATTTGCTCGCCATATCCTTGCAGCGCATCCGCCGCGCGCCCAATCAGCTCCGCGAACTCCACCCCACGCGCCGCCAGCAGCGCGTCCAGCTCCGAGATAATCCGCGTCAGCCCGCCGAACCCCTCATGCATCACCACCGACATCACCTCGCAAGCCGAAGCGCCCGCCAGCGCCATGCGAGCCACATCGCCGCCCGACCGCACGCCGTTCGTCCCCAGCAACGGAAACTCCGCCCCCACGGCGCGCCGGCTCAACGCAAGGAATCGGCAGACGATCGGCAGCGCCCATCCACCACCATACGCCCCTGACGAACCAAGCACCGGCGCGAACGTATCGAGGTCCGGCACCATCGCCATGAACCGCCCCATCATGCACACCGCATCCGCGCCTGCGCGCGATGCCGCCAGCGCCAGCGCAGGCAAATTCGCCGACAACCCCGTCAGCTTCACCCAAAGCTGCATTCCCTCAGCGGCCGCGCGCACCCGCGATACCAGTTCGCCGAGCCGCTGCGGATCCGTCTCCTGCGCAATCGCACCAGGTGTCGCTTCCGAAGCATGCGGCGCGCCAACATTCAGCTCGAACACCCGCAATCCTGCGCGACGTGCAGCCTGTGCAATCGCCTCTGCACCATCGGCGCTGGCAAGCACAATGCTGGCGGCAACGAACTGCCCATCCCGTGCGGCATCGCGATCGATCCGCGCGAGTGCCGCGAACCACTCCGCTGGATCGATTTGTGCCAGCCCGGATCGACAGAAAATCGAACTCCCGTGCGCAACGGGTGCATTCGCCGCATCCAACTGAGCATAGTCGGCGAAATCGAGCTGCCGTGCGGCGGCGGGTTGTTCGTTCACCGATTTGGCGATCACACCAGCCACGCCAGCATGCAACGCGGCGCGGATGCCGGCCTCCGTCATCACTGGCTCGCCCGAGGCGCAGATCACCGGATTGCGCAAGCTCAGCGCACCAATCCTCGTCGTCAATCGCGTTGTCATCCGCTCTTCAAGCCTCCGCCATCAAGGCTGCGCACAGTGCCACCGCTCCGCACGGCGTTTCAGCCGTTGGCTCAGCCCCAGTCATCGCATACGCTGCCCCGCGTGCCTATCCAGAAGCGAAGCCACTTGTGGTCAATCCGGTGCGCTGCCTGCTAGTCGATGTCAGCAACAGCGTGGTCGTGATCCGCAGCGGATAAAGGGTTTACCGCCTCACCTTTGCCCATAGGCACCCGTTGCGCGCGGCTCGATCATGTGGGCCGCAGCGGCCAAGATCGACGGGCGCACCCATCGTGTTCGAGGACAGTCCTCTCTGGCCTGGACAAGTGGTTCACGGCGATCTGGCTCATCCCCAACTGCAAGAACAGCATGGGTAGTTTGGAGAAGGGAGTGTATCTGATGACTTTTGCCCAGGACGGTTTTCTCTCTCCGTCGATGGAGAGTTTTCGAGCTTCCTTACGGAAAGTGGCAACGTACGACCAGTGGTTTCAGTTTGCGGCTGATCTCAATACGTTTAGTCTTGAACTACTATGGAATCATGACGTACCAGCGCATGACAACCAGAAAGTGGCATCGTGCGCTTTATTTGTACGGGCACAGCATTCGTTCCAGGCCGCTGTTCTTCTGGCCAAGTCGGGGATGTTGTCAGATTCTCGTGCTGTGTTGCGGAGCGCTGTTGAAGGCGCAATAGCCCTGCATGGTTTGGAGAGTGATAACACGTTCATTGAACAGCTTGTTGAAGGGCACATGGTCTATCAGCGGAAAATAGCTCGCTTGGTCCTCAACAATCCCGATTACAAGGCTTCCCATTCAGCCGAACAAATTAGACAGATGCAAGAGACGATCGCTGATGTCGATGCGTTTGAACAGGGCAAACACAGAAATCTGCGTGAAATCAATTGGGATCAGGTCGCCGCTAAGCACTGCAAAGACCTATACAACTTGCTTTACAGATTACTTTCGTCCGATGGAACCCACACGAATCTGAATGCGATCCAGCGGTTCCTGTCCTTCGAGGGCGAGGAACTGGTGGGCTTAAAAGTCGGCCCAGATATAACCGACTTGGTGGATGTTCTGAGCATGGCCTGTTTGATGCTCATGTGGGCCGTGGGACCATTCATCAGGGTGTTTGCGAAGCAAGGTGCCGAAGCGAAGTTACAGAAATACATGCGACGCTTCACTGAGTTGCCCCATAGTGAGCCACCCGATGCCAGGGTAGAGGGAAATTTCGAAAGTTTTATTTGTTAGCAGTAGCGCTATGACTACAGCAACACCGATTATGTCCCCCGATGAAGAAAGGTTCATAGCCTTCGAAGGCCTCGTTCAATGGGCGCACGATGTCGTTGAACAGTCAAACCGAATATCAAATGCCCTTGACCAGAAACGGAACCTATATTCGCCCCGAGTCGGGCGGGTCGATCCAGTGGAAAGCCGAAAGCGGCTATATGCGATTCATTCAGCGTGCTATCATTTCGTAACCGCGGCATACAAACTGTTGGAGTGCCGAGATCGGGCAGTCGAATATGGGCTGTGCTCCGAGGTCGATTTTAGTGACATTGATCGGTTTTCTAAGGCGGACATTCGTGATCTTCGAGATATGCGAGAACACACTGTTGAATATTTCCAAGGAAAGGGTCACTCGCCAACTCGCTGGATGATTGTGACACCTGAATATAAGGCTGATGCCAGTACGCTTGCTGGATCAATCTCGGCATCGTCCCGGGCAATCCGCTGTGGCACGAGATCACCAGCGCGATCATGCTCAACGGCGGCAACCTCGTCGCCCTCTATAGCGAAATCGACGAACGGCTGTTTCCGCTCACCTATCCGGTCCGCACCGCGATGCATCGCGAACCGAAGGCATCGGCACCGCCAGACCTTGTGAAGCCCGGCACCGGCCCACCCTGACGCCCAGGGCCATCGCATTCGACTGTGCGGTTCCACAAAGCCCCCTCGCGTGGCCGCGGCCTCCATGCGAGCAACCAGGGGCCGCAGGCCCCATCAAAAAAACCTTCTTTGCGACCTTCGCGCTCTTGGCGCCCTCTGCGTTACCCACGCAAGCCGCGCGCCCCGACGACCCAGCCCTATTGGCCGCGTCCTCGATACAGCCCAAATCCAACCACCGCACCCAGCCGCCCGCGCTTCAACTGAACCGCGGAATCACCTTCTCGCCGACGATATCGATCGCGCGCATGATCTGATCGTGCGTGGTGCGGCCGATCTGGAACATGAAGATCATCTGATCGACCCCGGTCTCCGCCCAGCGCTCGACCTGGCGGCAAACGCTGTCCGCATTGCCGCCAATCGCCATGCCGCTCTCCAGCATGTCGTCATCCGAATAAGCCGCCATGCGCGCCTTGATCCGCGCGACGCCCTCAGACGAACCAAACCGCACGTGGTTCAGCTCCGCATCATTATCCCCATAGTAGAACCGCGCCGCGGCGCACCCTATCTCGCGCCCGATGCGGTCATCGTCATGCACGCACCCCACGGCAAACACACCGACATGATTGTTGACGAACCGCCCCACCGGCGTCGCGGTACGAATCGCCGCGCGATACGCCTCGACATGCGGCTTCACCTCGGCGTGCGTATATCGAGTAACGCTGAGCACTCCCACGCCCGATGCACCAGCCCGCTCGAACGTCTCCAGATTCGATGCAGCAAACCACAGCGGCGGATGCGGCCGCTGGATCGGCCGAGGCACCACCTGGCGCGCCGGCAAATCGAAATGCTTGCCCTTGTACCCAGGGAAATGCTCCGCCTCGAGCATCTGCACCACGGCCTCCAACGCCTCGCGCCCCACCTCGCGCCCGTACTCGGCATCGGAGTTGAACCCAAGCCCCTCGACCACATAAGCCGCGGTCCCGCGCCCGGCACCAAATTCGCATCGGCCATTCGACAGCACGTCCAGCGTCGCGACGCGTTCCGCCACCATGAACGGGTTGTGGCAAGGCATCAGGATCACCGCGAACCCCAGCCGTATCGTCTGCGTCCGCTGCGACAGCGCCGCCAGGAACATCTCCGGCGCCGCGCAATGACCTATCTCCGCGAAAAAATGCTGCTCGGTCAGCCAGAAATAGCTGAACCCGGCCCGCTCAGCCGCAACCACGTGCTCAATGTTCTGCCAATAGACGTTGCGTTCGGTGTCCTCGGCCCACGGCTTGGGAACCTGGAGCTGACTTAGCAGTCCGAACTTCATGCCTCAGGCCGCCACCATCGTTGGCCGAGATCGCGCAATACGCAGCACCAGCATCGACGCCGCCAAGCATGCCACGCCGCTCGCCATGAACGCCACCATGTAGCTGCCCGTATAGGTGCGCACCACGCCAGCGCCCACCGCCGCCAACGCACCGCCGATCTGATGCGTCGCGAAGATCCACGACATGATCACCGGCGTGCTCTTTTGTCCGAACACCTCGTTCACCAGCGCGAATATCGGCGGCATGACAGCGATCCAGTCCAGCCCGTAGAACACCGCGAACACGCTCAGGCTCACCGCATCGAAGTTGGTATACGGCAACACCATCAGCGACAGTCCGCGCAGGCTGAAAATCCAGAACAGCATGATCCGAGGATTGAACCGATCGGTCAGCCACCCGGAGATCGTCGCGCCAATCAGGCTGAACACACCGAGCGATGCCAGGATCCCCGCACCGGCAAACTGCGTGTACCCATGATCGACGCAGAACGCGATCAGGTGCGTGCCGATAAGCCCATTGGTCGAGAACCCGCAGATCGCATAGCTGATCGCCAGCAGCCAGAAATCAATCGAGCGCACTCCGCTGATCAACCCATCGATCGCCAGCGCGAACGGATTGCCGCTGCTCGTCGGCGCGACCGCCTCGCCACTCCCGCCAAACGGCTTCAGACCAACGGCCTCTGGCGATTCTGGCAGCAGGATCGCGGCCATCGGAATCAGCACGGCAACCGTCAGCGTGACCGCGATGGACACGCTCTGCCAGCCATACTCCTCCGACAGTCGCCCAAGGAACGGCAGGAAGATCAACTGCCCCGCCGCGTTCGCCGAGGTCAGCAATCCCATCGCCAGGCCGCGATGCGTGACAAACCAGCGATTGGCGACCGCCGCCGACATGCCCACCGCGCCGGCACTCGCGCCGATGCCAACCAGGAACCCCCACGTCGCGAACAACTCCCACGGCCGCGACATGAATGTCGAAAATCCGGTCCCCACCAGCAGCACCACCAGGCACAGCATGATGGTGCGCTTCAGCCCAAGCGTCTCCATCAGCCCGGTGATGAACGGCCCGGTCAGCCCAAGCAGCAGTATGTTGATCGAGATCGCCGCCGAGATCGTCTCGGCGCTCCATCCGAACGCCCGTTCCAGCGGCACGATCATCACGCTTGGCCCCGAACGCACGCCGATAGCGCCGAGCGTCAGCGTGAAGGCCACGAACAGCGCCACCCAGGCGTAATGGATCCGTCCCGAGCAAAGTCTTGCCACTGCGGCCGTCATGCACGATGCCTTTCTGCTACCCGCCAGTATGCCGGTGCCCCTCCTGTTCCACCAGACCCCAGATTTCCGCCTTCAGCGCTGCGAATTTCGGCGAAAGCTGAATCGAAACATGCCGCGGCCGAGGCAACGTATTGCGCAGCACCGACTTCACCCGACCAGGCCGTGCCGACATCACGACGATGCGGTCCGCCAGGATGATCGCCTCGTCGATGCTATGCGTGATGAACACCACCGTCTTGCGGCTCGCTTCCTGGATGCGCAGCAATTCCTCCTGCATCTCCTGGCGCGTCATCGCATCCAGCGCCGCGAACGGTTCGTCCATCAGCAGCACCTCTGGATCGGCCGCAAGAATCCGAGCCAGCGTCACGCGCTGCTGCATTCCCCCCGACAATTCCGCCGGATAATGCCGCTCGAACCCTTGTAGCTTCACCAGCTCGATGAACCGCGCCGCGCGTCGTCGTCGTTCCGCCGCGGCCACGCCCTGCATGCGCAGCCCGAATTCGACATTCCCCTGTACCGTCTTCCACGGGAACAGCGCGTACGACTGGAACACCACGCCGCACCGAGGCTCGATGCGCGTGATCGGCTCGCCGTGCAGCAGCACGCGCCCCTGCGTCGGTTGGATGAACCCCGCGAACAAATTCAGCATCGTGGTCTTGCCGCAGCCCGAGGCACCCAGCAGGCAGACCAATTCCCCCGCCTCGACATCAAGCGAAAAATCCTGCACCGCGACCACGTCCGCGCCGCGGCCGATGGAAAACCTGCGTGTGACGTGTTCAGCGCTGAGTATCGGCGGCATCAGGTGCGGCGATGCCGCTCCCAAGGCAGCAGCAGCCGCTCGATCTGCTCCGCGAGCAAGTCGGCAATCAGCACCGTGATCGAGATCGCCACCATGCCCACCAGCACCAGCGGCAGGTTCCCCCAATCCTTTCCTTGCCAGATCAGCGCGCCGAGGCCCGACTGCGCCGCGACCAATTCCGCCGACAGCACGCACGACCACGAGATCGCCAGTGTGATCTTCAATCCCGCGATGATGCCCGGCAGTGCCGCCGGCAGGATCACCTGCCACATGACAGCGAAATCCGACGCGCCAAGGTTGCGCGCCGCGCGGATCAGCACCGGATCGACCCGCTGCACGGAAGCCAATGTGTAGAACAGGATGTAGATCCAGGAGCCGAGGAACACGATGGCGACCTTCTGATCCTCGCCGATGCCAAGCCACAGGATGGTGAGAGGAATCCATGTGATCGATGGCAACGGCCGAAGCAACGAGATGAATGGATCGAAGATGGCTTTCGCAGGCCACCAGACGGCCATCACCACGCCAAGCGGCA
>Ga0206821_10055_pt1 | contig 27561 bp, 19 predicted proteins | sample Alteio_BWOrgCont_85_FD_152860 | JGI IMG/M metagenome (GOLD analysis project Ga0206821, IMG submission 152860) | Enriched cells from forest soil in Barre Woods Harvard Forest LTER site, Petersham, Massachusetts, United States -... | ecosystem: Environmental > Terrestrial > Soil > Temperate forest >...
TGGATAAAGCAGCACATGCATTTCATTTATGGAGAAATACCTCACTTACAGAACGAATCGAATTAGTTAATAAATTATCAGTGCATTTAGAAAAAAATAAAGATAAATATGCAAAATTGGCTACAACTGAAATGGGAAGACCATATAAAGATTCCCTTGGTGAAATTGATAAATCTATAAGTATATGTTTATTTTATGCTAAAAATGCTAGAAAATTTTTGAAAGCTGAACATATACAAACAGAAGCATCTAAAAGTTATGTCCAATTTGACCCTCTTGGTACAATTTTAGGTATTATGCCATGGAATTATCCGTTTACCCAGGTTTTCAGAAGTATGATACCGTCAATTCTTGCTGGGAATACTTTTATACTCAAGCATGCTTCAAATGTTCCACAGTGTAGTATTGCAATTGAAAATATGTTTAATATATGTAAATTCCCAGACGGCGTTATGACAAATCTCTTAATTGAAGGTAAGAACGTCGAATTAATTATTGCTGACGATAGAATAGCAGCAGTTACAGTAACTGGTAGCGAAAAAACAGGAGCAGCAGTTGCAAGTATTGCAGGTAAACATTTGAAAAAAACAGTAATGGAACTAGGTGGATCGGATGCATTTATTGTTCTTTCAGATGCAGATATTGATGAAACGGTAAAACAAGCAGTCAAAGCACGAGTACTTAATATGGGGCAAAGTTGTAATTCACCCAAACGATTTATTCTTCATAAAAAGATTGCAAAGGAATTTACAAATAAATTTATAAATGAAATAAAAAAATTGAAAATAGGTGATCCGTTTGATTTAAATGTTTCTGTTGGTCCTCTTGCACGTAATGATTTGCTTGAAAAACTTTCCAAACAGGTTACTGACTCAACAAAAAAAGGTGCAAGATTATTATACGGTGGAAAAAAACTTGATAGAGCGGGATTTTTTTATGAATTTACTGTTGTTGATAATGTAGTAAAAGGTATGCCTCTTTTTGATGAAGAAGTTTTTGGTCCAGTTGCCGTTTTGATAACAGTTTCAAGCGATGAAGATGCACTTCTTATTGCAAATGATACACATTTGGGTTTAAGTGCAAGTATTTGGACTAAAAATCCTGCTAGAATTCATCATTTTACCAATGAGTTACATGTTGGACTAGTATTTATAAATCAAGCAGTCCGTTCAGACGTGCGTATGCCTTACGGCGGAGTAAAAAAATCCGGGTATGGAAGAGAATTAGGTAGATTTGGAATATTAGAATTTACAAATATTAAAAGTATAGTAATTAAATAAATCCTCACTTAAATTAATTGGTAGTACGCATTTAAGGGACTACTTCTTGTGAAATAGTCTGTTGGGATTGGATAAATTGAGGTGCGTTCAAAACCATATCAAGTCTTTGTAGGAAAGATACTGTAGGATCAGCCATGTCATCTCCACATAAGTCTCTATTATTTTGGAAAGTTCCTCCTGCACCAAGTGAGTTAACAACTACTGAACCTGCAATATTAAGTCTAATATCATTACAAACTCCAGCTGAGTTAATATAGAAAGATTGTCCTGCAACATACCAACCATCAAGTGATGAAGTAGGATCGTTTGCGGCTTTTCCTACGTTTGATGCAATAGTTATATTACCTTTTGTAGATAATATAGCAGTTGATCCAACAGGAATTGAAATATTGCCCCCTACAGTAAGATTACCATTAATGAGCATAACATAGTTTTGATTTGAAGGGAAAGTATATCCTTGAAGAGTAACGTCTCCATTAGCAATATAAATGCCATGTGTAAGATTTGCAGGTAATGTACAATTTGTTAGATTGCACACAGTTGATAAATCAGTCGGGGTAATTCCAGCATTTTGAGCTTTTGCAAGAAGTTCAGTATAAGATGTTTGAAGAGTCGAAGATCCGGAATTATTATATAGCTCTGCATATTGAGAACCTCCCACTACTTGTTCTGTTGAAGATGCACTACCTTGCCCGTAAATTCCATCAACATCTCCGGTAAAGGCAGTACCAGGATTTGAACAAGAGGCATTTGTAGCAATTAAATATTGACTAATCGGTTCTAAGTTAACAATTCCAGCATCTTCACGAACATCATTACATGAAGATTGAATCCATGGAAAGAAATCTGTTATTCCAAAACTTAAATCAGTAATATCTCCAGTAGTACAAATAGCGCCTGGAGCATTATTGGTCGTGCAACTTGGACCAACAGTGACATCATATGAAGGTGGAAAACCATCGATCGGGTTAACAAGTACAAAACCAGTAGGAATAGGTGAAATATAAGATACTTGGTATGTTCCTGCTAAAAGTCCAGTTATACTATATGATCCATCAGGATTATTTGTAATGGTTCCTGCGCTGCTGGTTATTGTTGATCCGCCTTCATAATTTTGTTCTCCGGGATCTTGCACACCATTTTTATTTGTGTCTATAAAGACGTCACCGTTAATTGAATAACCATATCTGTCGCCAAAGTCAACGTTGGGGTAAGTATCTCCTGAAATAACGTCAAGAGTTTGTGAAATTGGTGTAGTTGGTACCCATGGTGGCTGCGATGGTTCTGAAACTGTAAATGATGCATTACAAAGTCCTACGAACTGGTAATCTCCGTTAGCATCAGTAGTTGTTGTAACTGGTGTGGATAATCTAGGACCACTAAGCATTACTGTAAAATTAGGTAATGCTGCATCACTTGCATCAAATACACCATTATTATTTTTATCGTTAAATACAAATCCGCTGATAATTCCTGAACCAACACTATTTGCTGCCAGGTTCTGAAAAATATCTTCCATAGTTCCTTGATTCGGATCATCGTAAAAGAGTCCTCCATTTGAAGCTGCAATTTCTTGGAGAAAGGCTACATCAATATTTTGAGCTGAATTTGAGCCATTCTGACCAAGACCTATAGTATTATAAACGATATTTTGATTATCTACACCGTCAATTACTTGATTCATTGCAGCGTTTTCTGCAGTAGGAAAGTCAGTTTGTACCCCGTCTGAAGAAATAGTTTCATTAGCTATACCGTCTGTAACTAAAACAATTATTTTTTGTGAATTTTTTCTCGAGTTTGCCTGTAGCATTTGATTTGCTAATAAAATACCACATTCATGACAAGTCGAACCACTTGCAGAAATTGAATTTACGGCATTTGTAAGTGTTGAGACGGTAGAAGTTAATGGAACGAGTACTCCGGTAGAACTTGGATCATTTGGGAAGTTCGTGCTATCCGAAAACTGGACTAATCCAATCCTTGCAGAAGGTACATTTTGCATTATTATATTTATGAATTCATCTGTTGCAGTTTTTGCCTCTGAAATTTTAGGGTTTCCCGTCGCTAAGTCAGCGTTATTCATACTTCCCGAATGGTCAAACACAATAACGATATCGGCTGTACTACCTGTACATTGACCTGCTATTTTAGTAATATCCAGAGGTTGTATACCAAAATTTATTATTTGATCACTTGACAGTGTAAGGTCAAGTAAATCAGGAGTAGTTGCTCCATAGCCTGAAGGAACAGTTATAGATATTTTATAACTTCCTTCATAGGTATTTGGAAACGAATAATTACCGTTTGCGTCAGAAATAGTTGTTTCATACGGATCACCAACTGAATCTAAAAGATTAACAGTTGCACCGGGATAAGGGGTATTATTCACGTTGCCATTTCCATTTCCATTCCCATTTCCATTCCCATTCCCGTTGCCATTTCCGTTTCCATTCCCATTTCCTGGGGTGTATACTTCACCTGAGATTGTATATATTCCTACAGTACCGAAATTAAATGTAACATTTGATATTAGGGTAAATGTCTGTGAAAGTGGTGTCGTATTCGTATGTTCTTTTGGGTTAGTAAAAGTCACCGTATACGTTCCTGGCTGTAAATTGGTAAAGCTATAATCACCATTTGCATTAGTTGTTGTTGATTGGTTGCTTTGACCTGATAACGTAACGGTAATACCCGGGTAGAGGAGCTCACCAGAGTCAAGAACGCCGTTTCTATTGCTATCATCAAACGCATATCCCGATATTGTAAATAGTTGTGCTATTCCAAAATTAGCTGTTTGATTTGTATTTAGAATAATTATAGAAGATGTAGGTGTTGTGTTAGTATATCCCGATGGTACGTTTATTGAAACTGTATAATTGCCCGCATATAAACCTGTGAATGAATAATTACCATTAGCATCACTAATTGTAGTAGCATTGGAGGTTCCTAATAGAGTTACTGTAGCACCCTGATAACCTCCTTCTCCTGGGTCTTTAATACCATTTCTGTTAGCATCATTAAAGACATTACCTGAAATAGTATAGGTAGGCACAATGCCAAAGTTAACAGTTTGGTTCTGAATTAGATCTATTGTTTGTGTCGATGGAGTTGTATTTTTATAAGATGAAGGTACCGTAATGCTTACTGTTTGTTGACCAGTAGGAACATTTGGGATACTATAATTTCCATTAGCATCTGATGTAACTGAAGTAGATCCAACAGTTACAGTTGCTCCCTGATAACCTGATTCATTTGCATCTTGAATACCATTTTGATTTGTATCTACAAATACAGTACCTGATACAGTTAATTCAGATGGCTGATATGTAAAGGTACCTACATTTAATGCTGCTCCATCATTTTTAATGGTTGTAGTTAATGTAGCAGTATTAGTTCCCTGAACATCAAAAGTCCCATTATAACCTGTTGGTGTTATTACAGTAAATGAGTTTGGATTACCTGCACAACCGAAGGTAGTCTGAGCAGCTCCTGATGAAACTTGAGTGTCATTATCTATACCATTGTTTAATGTACTTATTTCTGTTGTTTCTAATGTTTGCATTTGAGCGTTTGTGTATGAATCATACGAATAAAAATAGAATTCACCTGATGCATTTGTTTGCGCATATTGATAAGCACCACCTCCAGGGTTAATCCCATCTGCTGATGTAACCCATTTAACCCAAACGCCTGCAACAGGAGCATTTGTACCTGCAGTTAGTACATATCCATATACATCAGGATCAACTGCATAAGCTTTACCTCCATGTAATAGAAATGTTACAAGGCAACAAAAAATGATTGTTATGATTTTAATAAATCGATGTTTCATATTCTTTTTGTTTTTGTGCATACCATTCATCGAAGTTTTCATTTGTACCGTTAGTTTTAACGGCACTTACTTGTGCAAACATGAATACTACATCAATCATTTTTCCTGTTGAGTAATCTTTATCAGAACCTGTGTAAATTGGAGAAGTTTGGCCTGCCTGGAGTTTTTTAATTAAATAATCAAATGTTGGATCATAAGTAATTGCTTGCTGCGCTGTTACAGTAAATGGAAGATATGCATTGGATTTATATTCAGTATCAACTGCAGCGAGGTTAGTATTATTTTCTATAGCCTCACCAGCCTGTTCTGTTGTCATTTTCCCGCTGACCACAGCATCATATAGTTTTTTTATTGTTGAATATGCAAGTGCTTTACCTTTAGCGTATCCAATTTTTCCAGGTTTGTTATTATAAAAGAAAATAGCTATAACAGAACCACTGATTTTATTTTCTTTTGATTCTACGGATTCTTTTACATCATTTACCTCTTGCATCCTCTTTAAATAATTAATAGTAGGTGCATTAAAAAAAGTATTGTTAAGAGTAATAAACCCGTCTTGAGCTCCTCCCTGTAAAATTATTGAATCTTTAGCAATTTTAAGGAGAAACTTTTTAGAATTTGTTGGATTCCTTGGTAGGGGATAATAAGAATATTCCATATTCAGCGCCTGGTTATAAATATTTTCAGAGCCAACTTTTTCCAATTCCCGTTTATCTCTAATGGTATTTTTACTTAAATTATGAGAATTGTTAAATAAATATGAACCGAAGCTATTGAAAATGTAAACTGCAAACCATATTATTATTACACAAACACAAAAACTTAAAATTAAAACCAGAATTAACTTTTTTTTTGTTTTATAAAAAGGTTTAGAATTTTGATTTTGTTTATTTAAATCAGTCATGACTATAAATTGCTAAACTTAATTTAAGTATACAATAAATTTATATGTAATTGTTTCGTTTTTTAGCTCAGAAATGTTATAATGAGCTATTATGAAAGCTTCTGATATCATTGAAAAATATATAAATTTTTTTGAAAAACGTGGACATAAAAGAATAGCAAATTCACCATTAGTACCGCAAAATGACCCTACAACTTTATTTACTTCATCTGGAATGCAGCCGCTTGTGCCATATTTATTAGGTGAGAAACATCCACAAGGTACTCGTTTAGTTAATGTACAGAATTCATTCCGCGCACAAGATATTGATGAAGCAGGGGATAACAGGCATACATCATTTTTTAGAATGATTGGCAATTGGAGCTTAGGAGATTACTTTAAAAAAGAACAACTTCCATGGTTTTTTGAATTTCTTACTGATAATAAAGAAGGGCTCGGGCTTGATCCAAATAAATTATATGTAACAGTATTTGCTGGGAATAATGATGTTCCGAAAGATACTGAAAGCATAGAAATCTGGATCAAAATTTTTAAAAATGTGGGTATTGATGCTAAAGAAGGTGATCGAATTCTTCCATACCCAGCAGAAAAAAACTGGTGGTCTCGTTCAGGCACACCTGAAAAAATGCCGGTAGGAGAACCCGGAGGTCCCGATAGTGAAGTTTTTTATGACTTCGGTAATGAATTAAAAATTCATGAAAATAGTCAATATAAGGATGAAAAGTGCCATCCGAATTGCGATTGTGGAAGATTTATTGAGATTGGAAATAGTGTTTTTATGCAATATAAGAAGGAATCTGCAACTAACTTAGAAGAATTAAAACAAAAGAATGTTGATTTTGGAGGTGGTTTGGAGCGTCTCCTTGCAGTAGTTGACAACAAACAAGATTTTTTTCAAACCTCATTGTTTTTACCTATTATTAATGAAATTGAAAAAGGTTCTGAAAAACCATATAAAGGTAATGAATGTGCTATGCGTATCGTAACAGATCATTTGATAGCAGCAACATTTATTGCAGCAAATGGGGTAATACCATCCAATAAAGAGCAGGGTTATATTCTTCGTAGGCTTATAAGAAGGGGTTATGATCATTACATTTCATTAAGTGACAAAGATATCTCGTTTGTGATTGAAGTAATTGTTGAGCAGTATAAAACAACGGATCCCTATTTGATAGAAAAATTTGAAGAAATAAAATTTACTATTTTGGAAGAAATATCCAAATATAGTTCGGTTTTACATAAAGCAAAAACTTATATTATGAAAAAATATAAACATATAGGTGATGAGATTAAAGGAACGACTGAAATTTCACCAGATGACGTATTTTATTTATATTCATCACATGGTTTATCTCCAACACAAATTGAAAGTTTAGGCTATACGTTTGACAAACAGAAATTTGCTGAAAAAATGCAAACTCATCAGAAACTATCAAAAAAAGGAAGTGAGCATAAGTTCCGTGGAGGGTTGGCAGATCATAAAGAGAAAACAATCATGGGTCATACTGCCACGCATTTGTTACATCAAGTTCTTAGAGATATGTTTGGAAAACAGCTACATCAGTCAGGTTCTAATATAACTGCTGAACGCTTACGTTTTGATTTCAATTTCGACAGAAAATTAACCGATGAGGAAATATTACAAATTGAAAATATTGTTACTAAAAAAATAAAAGCAAATTTACCTGTTCATTTTGAGATGATTCCAACTGAAGAGGCAAAAAAAATAGGAGCAATTGGTTTGTTTGAAGATACTTATTCTGATATGTCAAAAATATATTTTATAGGTGGTGATTCTAAACATCTAGATAAAGCGTATTCCATCGAATTTTGTGGTGGTCCACACGTTGAATTTACAGAAATGGTAAAATCGTTTAAGATAATTAAGCAGGAGAATCTTGGTAATAAAATGCGAAGAATCTATGCGAAAGTTGGTTAATAAGTTTATAAATTAACCAGTTAATTTTTTTAGAATAGAAAGCTAAAATTATAGTAACTTTAACTTTCTAATTAATATTATGAGGCTGCCTTTACCTTTTCTTAAATCAAATACAATAGCATCAGAATATTATCTCGCTCTTATACTTACAGATGAAAAAGCAGGTGCATTAATTCTCAGATCCGAAAATGGTAATCTACAACGTGTTAATTCTCACGAAGCATTTTTCCCTGAGTCACTGGATGAGATTTCGCTTGATGACCTGATTACAACTATCGATAAAGCAATCAGTCGTTCTGAAGAGTTGTTACCACCTAATATTCAAACTCATCAAACTATTTTTGGAGTTAAAGATAAATGGGTTGATAATGAAACCAAAAAGATAAAAAAAGATTATCTTGAAAAGTTGAAAAAAGTCTGTAACGCCTTAGATTTAACACCTATTGGTTTTATGGTTACGACTGAGGCAATTACTCATCTTATGCTGGAAGAAGAGGGTGCACCTGTATCAGCAGTATTTGCTGAAATCGGGAAAAAGTATATAAATTTAAGTCTTCTCCGGGGTGGTAAAATTATCGAATCAGTAAGTAGCCCGCATCTAGAATCTTTACCTATAACAGTTGATAAGTTAATAGGTCACTTTACCGTTCCTGTTCTTCCTGCGCGTATTGTTATCTTTCAAAGTAAGCCGAATGAAAGGACAGCACATGCATTTCTTACTCATCAATGGAGTAATCAATTACCATTCCTTCATGTCCCTCAAGTAACTGTATTACCAGCAGAATTTGATTTGAAATCAGTTATGTCAGGAGCAGCTACTCAAATGGGTTTTACCTTATTAGAAAATAAAACAGAAGTTTTACCTAAACTTTCTGAATCAGAAATAAATGAAGAATTCAGAGAGGCTAATGAGGATACTAATGAATCTTCAGATAATACAAAATTTGATTCTGAAACGCAAATTAATTCAGATCAAACCGATGAAGGTATTGCAGAAAGTGAATCAGTTAGTGACTTTGGATTTATTATTAATCAGGATATTACTCAACGTATAGTTTCGCATACTTCAGAGGATACGGAAGAGGAACAATTTAATGAATCATTATCAGATGATGAACAAATAGATAACGAGACAGAAAGTAGTTCTAAAGGAATGGAAGAAGTGGCAAACGACAGAAAATTAATTAATCTGACATCATTGAAATTTCTTAAAAATTTCAAGATGCCGAAAATTGGGAAATTGAATACCTTATTTACTGAAAAGAAAACAGCAATTAAGATTATTATTCCATTTGTTATTTTAGTAATATTAATTGTCGCAACAATTTATTTCTATTACAATAAAATGCAAGCTAATGTACTTTTGACAATGACACCAAATTCTGAGAGTCAGGATGAATCAGTTACTTTTTCAATTGCACAATCAAACGATTATAGTAATAATGTGATTGCAGCAAAAATTTTGTCAGCTTCGATACCTGGACAAGCAACAGCTAATGCTACCGGGAGTAAAGATGTTGGTGATAAAGCTAAAGGCACAGTTACGATCTATAACAACAATGAAAACTCGGTAACCTTGAACAGTGGATCAACGCTAACTGCAAACAATGGTCAGGTATTCCTTTTGGATAGTACTGTAACTGTTGCTTCCGCATCAGGGAACGTATTTTCAGGCACTACCCCTGGTACAACACAAGCAACGGTAACTGCAAATGATATCGGAACAAATGGAAACGAACCATCTGGAACTGAATTTACGATCGGTAGTGATAATACTGTTGCAGCAAAAAATGATAATGCATTTTCTGGAGGCACAACTAAAACAGTAACGGTAGTTTCTGAAAATGATATTGCAAACTTACGTACTGAATTACCAAAAAATATTCAAGGTACAGCAACTCAAAAACTTACATCACAAGCGGACAGCGGTTTTACAGTATTACCTATTACTAGCAATCCAGTACTAGAAGACGAAGTATTTGATCATCATGTTGGTGACGAGGCTTCACAGGTTTCACTTAATGCATCGGTTGTATATACTGGTTTTGAATATAAAAATAGCGACCTTGATACTTTTGCCAAAAACATAATGAAACAAAAATATACTCAGGACCCGAACATCGCAAATAATAGCGTTAAGGAAACTATTAGCGATGCCCAGCAAAAATCGTCTCAAGAAGCTAGTGCAACTGTAACTATTCAAGCTGGGCTTTTGCCAAATATTGACGAAGAGGATGTTATCAGTGCAATTCAAAAAAAATCTGTAAGTGATGCTAAAACTGTGTTAGGCAATTTACCACAAGTACAAAGCGCAGATATTACATTTACACCAGCAATTCCATTTCTCCCGTATTTATTTCCTTCACTTCCGCATCAAATTAATGTTACTGAATCATCGCAATAGGATATATTAATAACTTTTTATAACATGAGAAAATTAGTTTATAAAAAAAATCATAGAATAAATACTAGAGTTATTGCCCGATTCGTTGGTCTTTTTATCTTATTAATGGGATTAACTATGGCTGCATTAACATTTTATCCTCTAATTGCATATGAAGTATATATTCAACCTGCATTTGCAAATCAAAGCTTTGCGTCGCCAATTCCACAAGCAACTATAATTAATCAAAATACAATTTCAAGTTTACTGGCAAATACAGCAAATCAAATAAGTCAGTTTGCCAATCCTGATGATACAAGTTGGCTTCCACCAACTAGTGCTGAACAATATAAGGAAGTTGGTGTCACCGAAGGGCTTGATAATTTTTATTTGGCTATTCCTGCTTTAAGTATTCCTGCAGAGTACGTTTCTATGACAGATAATGATGTAAACTTACATTTAATTCATTTCCCTGGAACGGCTATACCTCCTGATGTTGGTAATGCAGTAATTTTTGGACATTCAACAATACCTCAATGGTTTAATCCTGAAAATCCTCACGATATTTTTGCAACAGCACTGAATACTAAAATTGGTGATGCCATAAATATTACGGTTGGTAGTAAAAGTTATACTTATAATGTTATTAGTATGACTATAGTTCCTGCTGATGACACTTCATATCTTGCACAAGATTCTGATGGTAGTTACCTCAGTATAATTACTTGTACTCCTCCGGGAACAACATGGCAACGGTTGGTAATAAAAGCAAAACTTGCACAATCATAAAAAAAAAGTTTACAATTATAATATGCAAGAGAACGTAACGCAATCCAGATTTATAACTCTTATGAAAAAAATATGGCCTTTTTTTTATAGGGTTATAAATGCAATAATTTACTTTCTTTTGTCAGCATTAAAAAGTTTTTTTAAAGATGCTATTCGAAGTATTAAGGGAGGCTGATGACAGAAGATTCACTCGCACTTGCTGCAATTAGGAAAAAACTCATAGGTAAAACGCTCAACTATCAGGAAATTTTTGCCGTTATGGATGCAATTAGCCATGAACGACTATCTCCTATTCTTACTACTTATTTTGCGGCTTCAGGATATTCAAAAGGTTTTAGTAATGAAGAAATGTTTTATTTGACTAAGGCAATGATCGAAACTGGTGAAAAGCTTCAATTTAAAGGGATCGTAGCAGACAAACATTCAATTGGTGGCGTACCAGGCACAAGAACTACACTAATAGTAATTCCTATTGTGGCAGCTGCAGGATTTAGGATTCCAAAAAGCTCTTCTAGAGCAATAACAACACCAGGTGGTACTGCGGATGATATGGAGGTACTTGCTCCAGTAACTTTTTCAAAGGAGGAAATTTATCATATTGTAAATAAAACAAATGCATGTATCGTATGGGGTGGTAGTGTTGATATCGCCCCAGCAGATGATGAATTAATAAAGGTTGAAGAACCGTTGCTATTTGAAAGTTTTGATAAGATACTTGTATCAATAATGGCTAAAAAAGTTGCATTTGGATCAAATCATATTGTAATAGATCTGCCATATGGCAAGTATGTTAAAGTACATAATAAATCTGATGCGCAAACACTTAAAAATAAATTTTTATTTCTTGCCAAGAAATTTAACGTTACATTAGAAGTTTACTTGCATAATACAATTCAGCCGGTAGGACGTGGAATTGGCCCCCTACTAGAAACAAAAGACGCATTACAGGTTCTAGAACAGAAGCCTGATCGTCCAATAGATTTAGAAGAAAAAGGAATAACGCTTGCTGGATTATTACTTGATATGTGTTTACGTGATTCAAATAAAAAATTACGTGACAGAATTAAGAGTGAATTTGGAGGGGGTAAAAATTGGGCTAGATATATTCTAGCAAGCGGTCATGCATTAAAAAAGCTTAAAGAAATTATAAAAGCTCAGGGTGGAAATTCTGATATAATTAGTGAAGAACTTATACCAGGTACTTATTCATTCAGTGTAAAATCTGAAAGAGGTGGCACAGTTAACGTTATTGACTCACATAATGTGACAATTATTGCCAAAATCCTTGGGGCACCCACTCAAAAAAGAAGCGGATTATATTTACATAAAAAATCTGGGGAATTAGTAAAACCGGGTAATGTAACTGTAACTCTTTACAGCGAGACACGAAAAAATTTGAATGAAGCTATAGATTCATTGAATAATTTTCCAATACTGAAATATAATTGAGAGTTAGAATTTATCATGAAAAACTTAAGAAATAAATGAGTTTTTTGCATTCTGCAAGGATTCTGATAAAATTATTATTTTATATACAATGAAGAAATTTTTTTTCCTTATAATTCTACTTATTCTTATTATTGGTGGATTAGGAGTTTGGTGGATGAATGGAACGTCACCAGCAAATCCATCAGATCAGAAAAAGGAAACTTTTGAAGTTTCGCAAGGTGAAGATGTAAGACAAATAGCAAATAATTTACAAGCACAAGGGTTAATTAAAGATCCAGTAATATTTTACTTACTTGTTAAACAAGAACATATCGGTGGTAAAATTCAGGCAGGTGAATTTCAACTTTCTCCTTCAATGTCAGCTGAGGATATAGCAAATATCTTACAAGTAGCAATTGATGATGTTCGAATCACAATACCTGAAGGTAAAAGGGCAGAAGAAATTGCCGAGATATTAAGAGGTCATTTTAAAAATTATAACTCATCATGGGTACAACAGTTAGATGCTAATGAAGGTTATCTTTTTCCTGATACTTATGCTTTTGATAAAAATGCTGATATTACAACTATAATAAGTACCATGACTGAAAACTTTAATAAAAAATATGCGAGCTTACCAATTGGCAAGAAACAAAATTTAACTAAAGCGCAAATAGTTACAATTGCATCAATTGTAGAAAGAGAAGCTAAATTTTCGCAGGATCGTCCACTTGTTGCATCTGTAATCCTTAACAGACTAAATGCAGGTATGCCGTTACAAGTTGATGCTACTGTCCAATATGCGTTAGGATACCAATCAGATGAGCAGACATGGTGGAAAAACGATTTATCAACATACGATTTACAAGTAAATTCACCTTATAATACTTATTTAAATATCGGACTACCGCCGACACCAATTTCGAATCCCGGATTACTCGCATTAGAGGCAGTAATTGATGCTCCTCAAACCGATTATTTATTTTATGTATCAGATTCATCCGGACATAATCACTATGAAGTTACTGCAGAACAACACAATGCAGACGCTCAAAAATATGGTATTGGAGACTAAAATTTTATTTATTCATAAAGTAATTTATTGATTTAATCAGTTAACGATATCTAAGAATAAATTGATTATTTAATAAATTTAATTTGTTAAATAATATAAAAATTATATTCTTGTATTGCAGCACTTAGTATATTAAGAGTTAGAATTTTATCTGAAGAAGTTAATTAATTTTTCTTTCTCAGGCCCCGGAACCAACGTTTACCTCTAACATTTTTTTGTTTTTCTTCAACTTTTAATTCAGGTTTATCTTTTTTTTCATTTTCTTGATGATTTTGTTGTATAGGTGGTTTCGTTGGTTTAACTGTTACATTTATCTCTTTATTCTCATTAGGTTTTGATACTTGTTCTGGTTTGTTTTCAGGTTCCTTTTTTACCTTAGGAGAATCAACTATTGAAACAGGTTGTGTGGGGACAAAGTCGTCATCTTCTTCGAAATCGTCATCAACTAGGTCAGAAACGTAAGTATCCCTCATTAAATCTTCAAGATTAGAAAATTTTTCAACACCTTTTTCAAGAAGTTCTTTTAGAATCTCTCGGCCTTTCTTAGTAGTAAAAAGCAAAGTTAAAATAGCACCGACGATAATCCCTAAAAGAAATCCATTTCCGAGGCCATTAAATTGATTATTTTTATTTTGTTCCATAATTATGTCTGGGCGAGGCATGAATCGTGGTTTTGTTTAAATTCTAATTATTAATTGAATAAAATCTTGATTCATAATACCTCAATAACTATTCTCTATGTTTCCGATCTTCATCATCTTTGGGTTTACTTAAAAGACTCTTTACAAACTTTGCAATAGTTATTAAAGATGAGGCTTTAACTCCTAATGCAAGAGATGAAATTGCAGATAGCGGAGCTTCAATATTCTCCGTTATTGCACTGGCATTATCTAGTACTTTATTAGTTTTTGAAATAGTATTTCGTACTTCTTTTAAAATTAGAAATACTTGAATACCCAAAATTATCAGAAGTACTGTTAGCACAACAATTACCAGGAGTAATACTAATTGGACAGGATCTATCATACTCTATAGACTACCTTACTTCAATCCCCGCTGTCAAGTAAAAGTTTGGATAGAAGTAAAAATATACGTATGGAATTATTGTACATTTACAGTTCTTTGTACAATGTTTACTTTACCGAAACGATTTACAGCTTTTATTATAATAGTTGCATTACCAGGGAATAATGTAATTTCTTTTTGAAAAGAACCATTATTTGATACAGTTGCCGGGTCACCATTAATAGTCACAGTAGCATTGCTGTCTGCATTTCCAGTAACAATGATATCTTGTGATGTTTTACTAGATGGCAGAGGAGTTGTTACTGTTAGTGAAGGAGGTAAAAAAGCAGCACGATATTGGAAAAATAGATAACAAAGGATTATCACAAGAAAAAATATAAATGCCATAATTGATTGTTGGATATGAAAGCGTACGACTGGAAATTCTGTTTGTTTTACCATTACATCAGGTAGCACTTTCATTGCTTTTTTTGAATCAAACTCTCGCTTAAAAAGTAGTGTAGTTTCTGCTTTTGAGATACCTAAATATGTCGCATAATTCATTACAAATCCTTGAGCATATGCAGGTGAAGGAAGTTTGTTATATTCACCACGTTCAATTGCTGCAAGAAAAGTTGACTTAATTTTCAACTCTTGTGCAATTTCGTCAAGCGAAAGTTTTCGTTGCAGCCTTTTTTGATGCAGTCTTTGTCCCAATCTTACCATAATTTAGTATGAAGTAATTGTATAAAATATTAATTATTTTTTTTATATTTATATATTTTAAATGATTATCTTAATTTTTATTATTAATTTTCGCTTTGTTGGTTTGCAAGAAACTCTTCTGCATTTCTTACTAAAACATCTCTAGGTTTTGCTCCTTCGGCAGGTCCAACAATCCCCAATTCTTCCAATTGATCTAAAAGTCTAGCAGCTTTTGCATATCCAATTGACATTTTCCTTTGCAAAAATGAAGCTGAGGCAGTATTAAATTGACAGACAAGTCTAATAGCTTCTTCCATTTCACCATCTTTTCCATCACTACCCGAACCGATTCCACCTTTTTTTAAAGGTAACGGTTGAGTAGTAACTTCTTCAGTATATTCAACTGGATAGTTGCGGGATTTCAGAAAATCAACAAGTTTCTTAATATCTTTTTCAGCAACATATGCGCCTTGTATACGTGTCGGTTTTGCCTGATCTGGAGGGATATATAACATATCACCACGACCAAGTAGTTTTTCTGCACCAGCACTATCAAGTATAACACGTGAGTCAATCATAGATGATACATTAAATGCAATGCGGCATGGTATATTTGCTTTGATAAGACCAGTAATTACGTTAACTGATGGACGTTGAGTGGCTATTACTAAATGAATTCCTGTTGCACGCGCCATTTGTGCAAGTCTTGCAATTGCATCTTCTACTTCTACAGGTGCAAACATCATTAGATCCGCTAATTCATCTATAAAAATTACAATATATGGAAGCGCTTGGAATCCCGAAAGTTCATTATATGAATCTATGTTTCTTACGCCTCTTTCTGCAAAAAGTTTATAACGTTTGTCCATTTCTGCCATAGCCCATTTAAGAGCTGAAAGAATTTTTTGAGGTTCTACTATAACCGGTGTTAAAAGATGCGGAATGCCATTATAGCCGGTGAACTCAACGCGTTTTGGATCAATTAATATAAGTCGGATTTCCTGTGGTGATGCACGAAAAAGGAGCGAGGAGATAAATGCATTTATTAATACTGATTTTCCAGAACCGGTTGTACCTGCTACTAGTACATGAGGCATTTTAGCAATATCAACTGCAAGAGGGTTACCCGATACATCAAGACCTAGTGCAACAGTTAGCTTTGATTTTGCTTTTTGCATAACTGTCGATGTAAGCATAGTTCTGAGATTAACAATTTCAAGTGAGCGATTTGGTATCTCTAGTCCTACAAGATTTCTACCTGGAATAGGTGCTTCTATACGGATTTGTCCAGTAGGTGCTTCAGTAGCTAAAGCAAGATCATTAGCTAGTGATGTAATTTTTGAAACTTTTGTGCCTTGTGCTATTTCAAGTGCATATTGAGTTACTGCTGGACCCAAGTTTGCTTCTGCTACTCGAGTATCAACACCAAAGCTTTGTAAGGTTTTTTCAATTGTTGTCGCAATTTTATTTACATCACCACGTTCTGCTTTCGCACCTTGATCTTCGGAAAGTAATGATGGAGATGGATATTCCCAGACACCTTCTGTTGTCCCGGAAAGAATATTACTGACCAATTTGTCAGGTAAATATTCTATGTCTTTTTTCGGTGTTACAGAAGTAGGAGGTGGGGGATTTTCTTTAAGTGGCTGGATTATATCTTCTTTTTGACCTCCTTTTATAGTTAAAGGTTTGTTTTTATTAAGCACTGATTTATCACTTTTTGCTGATGAAAATAATTTGCGAGGAATAAGTCTATTAAACGTATCTCCGATATTTGAAAACATTTCAAGGATTTCATCAATTGATGTATCAAAAAAGACTATTGTACCTACAAGAAGACCTCCAATAAACACCAGCTCTGCGCCTGGCGTTGTTATTATATCTTGAAGAATAGAGAATATTTCCTGCCCAAAGGTTCCGCTTTTTATTAACCCAAGTAGTGAAAGGAAAATGAGCATATAACCTACAGTTACATTAGCCTGGGATAAGTACATCTTTAACCGCATAAATAAAAAACCAAAGAAAAATAAAGCTAAAGGGAAAAGAATAGCAAGTGAACCGAATTTATCAGTAGACCAATTGCTAAAAATCAACGTTGAGTCACTTTGGTGAATTGCAGATATAAGAAAAAGAGCTCCAACGAGAAAAAATCCCAAACTAAATATGGTATAAACTGTTTTTTTCTTAAGTTTAAGCTTTAATGGTTTTTTTCTGCTTACTCTTCTTCTCTTGGGCATAGCTATTATTATATACCACTATGCAATCATTTTACATAGCCTGGTTAGTCTCGAAATTACTGAAGAAATTACATTTTTCAAGAAGATTAATATGTAATTTTTGTTAGTTAATATTGTCGTTTAAAGATTAATTTAATTAATTTATATAATTTTTATTTTTATCAAATTAATTTTAAGTGAATATCAAAATTAATCTTAAGAGAAATAGAATTATACTTATATTTTTACTTTATGGATTTGCGCTTTAATTAAGTGCATTAAAATATAGAATAGTTATATTTACTGGTTATTTATTGTTATACCTTCGATTTTATCTCCGATTTGTATATTATTGACTACGTCCATACCGCTGGTTACAATACCGAAATTCGTATATTGACCATTTAGCCAATCTGCTTCTTCTTTTGTAATAAAAAATTGTGAATCATTATTAATTTGTGGATTACTACCTCTTGCCATACCAATAGAACCTGTGACAAATGGTTTTTCATTTGTTTCTGCAGCCATTTCACCACCGCCTGTACCGTTTCCATTTGGATCCCCACCCTGTATTACCCAGTCCTCAACTCTATGGAAAATTAATCCACTATAAAATCCACTTTGTGCTTTTGATATAAAATTTCTTACAGTATTTGGTGCGACATCTCCGAAAAGTACAATATCAATATCACCCTTTGATGTTTTAATAGTTGCTGATACCGAAGAATTAAGTGGGCCTTGCATTCCAGCTTGAGTTTGCTCTTCTGTTTGACCTTGCTGTTGTTCTTGTTGTTGAGCTTGAGCACCTTGTACTTGTTGTGCTTGACCTTGTTGCTCAGCTATTTTTTGCATATTTGGGGCAAGAGTTGGTGAAATAAGCTGAAATGTACTTGCATCAGGTGGAAGTGTAGGTGCAGCGTTAGATTTGTGACTCATAGATCCTTCTTCAGTTGTTACTATAATTCCAAAAAAAACTACAATAATAATTGCAAAGAGTGCAATATGAAATTTATTCATCTGACTCATGGTAGATATTGTAACAAAAAAATATTGATTTTGCGACTTAGTTTTTATTGTTACTGGTTAACACAGTAACTCGTAAATGATACAATTATGCACATGCATCAAGATCAAATCAGAAATTTTGCAATTATTGCACATGTGGATCATGGAAAGTCAACATTATCTGATAGATTGTTAGAGATAACTCATACAGTCGCTAAAGATAAATTGCAGGAACAGTTTTTAGATCAAAATGTTATAAGTCGAAGAAGAGGGATAACCATTAAACTTGCTCCTGTTAGAATGCTTTATAAAGTACCTAAAACTAATTCACAAGTACAAACTAATTTTCAAAATCAAAATTTAATCATTAACAATAATTTTACGAATATGTCATCGAATATTGGAAATTCAGCTAATGAATATATCTTGAATCTTATCGATACACCAGGGCATGTTGACTTTTCATATGAAGTTTCGCGAACATTGGCAGCATGTGAAGGTGCCGTTTTACTTGTTGATGCTACACAAGGAATTCAAGCTCAAACTGTAGCACATTATCAAGTTGCAAAAAAAGAAGGTTTGGTAATGATACCTGTGATTAATAAGATAGATTTACCAAATGCACAAACCGATTCTGTAGTAAAAGAATTGATAGAGTTTGGTTTTTCAAAAAATGAGATTATATTTATTTCTGCAAAGACGGGTGAAAATGTAAATCAGTTATTAGAAGCTATAATAAAAAGAATTCCTCCTCCAAAAGGTGATACTCTGGCACCCCTTCGTGCGCTTATATTTGATGCAGTATACGATGAATATCGCGGAGTAATTGCATATGTCAGGATAGTCGATGGAAATGTAAAAAAAGGAGATCAAATTCTGTTTTATCAGAATGGTTTAAAAACAAATTTAGTCGAAGTTGGAGTATTTACGCCTTTTTTGAAAGAAACTAATGGACTCGAAACCGGAGAAATCGGATATCTTGTAGGAGGAATAAAAGATATTAGACAATGTAGAGTTGGTGATACCATTACAAGTGCAAAATTTAAAGTGCAAAATTCAAAATTAGTATCTGATGAAAATGAAGTAATAGAACCTTTACCTGGTTATAAGACTCCTTTACCAATGGTTTTTTTCGGAATGTATCCTAAAGCTTCGAACGATTACTTAGAATTGAAAGAAGCACTGGGTAAACTTGCGCTAAATGATACATCACTTACTTATACAGATGAATATTCTGCATATCTTGGAAGTGGATTTCGAGTTGGATTCTTGGGATTATTGCACGCTGATATTATCAAAGAACGGTTGAAGCAAGAGTTCGGCCTGGATTTACTTCTAACTATGCCGCAAGTATTATATGATAAAAAAGACGAAGTTATGTTTGAACCATATATGTTATTGAATGTTTATGTGCCATCAGATTATGTTGGAAACGTTATGTCTGTTTGCCAAAAGAAAAAAGGTGAACTATTAGATATGCAGTATCATGAAGCTTTTGTTGTATTATCGTATGAAATGCCATATTCAATGTTTATACGTGGTTTGGCTGGTGAAATTAAGTCTGTAACTTCGGGTTATGGGAGTATAGATTATGAATTAACTGGATATAAAGAAGCAGATTTAGTTAAGCTTGAGATTATGATTAATAATAATCCAATAGATGTATTATCTGAACTTGTTTACAAAAATGAGGCAAATTATATTGCGAGAGAAAAAGCTGAACGATTGAAAGAATCACTTGACAGACAGCAATTCAGACAAATTATACAAGTTTTAATAAACAATCAAATCGTTGCCCGTGAGGAGATTTCTCCTTTTAGAAAGGACGTATTGGCAAAGATGTCGGGAGGAGACAGGACAAGAAAAGATAAATTACTTGAGGCACAGAAAAAAGGGAAGAAACGAATGAAGGTATCCGGTAAAGTTGCACTTTCTCAAGAAGCTTTATTTTCGTTAATTGGTGATGATCGTTAAAATTGGCGACTGATAATTTAATAAATACTAATCAGAGAAAATTTAGTAACTACTTATAAGGAAATAACTGTTTACTCTCAGATTTAAAATCTTCAAAAGTTTCCAAAATGATTATTTTAGGTTTATGACTTATAAAGTTATAAGCAATCTTTCTATCAAGCTTGTATTTTTAGAGAATGAAGAATAGTAATCCACCTCCGACGATCAAAAGCATTGCTCCAAGTCCTAATCCAATTGCAGCTCCAGTGGAACCAGTTGGCGGCATGGTAGGAGTCGGGTTTGTTGTATTACTTGTACTTGCACTACTACTTGCAGAATTAACAGTTATAGTTTGCTGACAGATAGCACTTCCGCTACTAACGTTATTATTATTGTCAGTTAGTACCGCTGATGCAGCATATGTTCCTGGGTTATTGTAAGTATGGGATGCTTGTACATTTACTGACGAAGTACCGATTCCACCAGCTTGCGTTACATCACTTACTTGTCCATCTCCGAAGTTGAATGAAACTTTACTAATAGTACCTGAACTAGAATTTCCATTAGCAGTAAATGTTACAGAATATGGAGCAATACCTGTTGTTGATCGATCAACTGTCAAGCTATTACAAGCGGGTCCAGGTCCTGGTGTTGCAGTAGGTCCACCTGGAGTTACCGTTGGTCCACTAGGAATTGCAGTGGGGGTTTGCGAAATAGCAGGTGTTGCAGTTGGGGCTGTAGTTGGTGTTGGAGCTTGAGAAATAGTTGACGTTGTAGGAGTGGGTGCATAAGAAGGAGAGATAGCAGGGGATGGAGTAGGAGTGCCTTGAGGAATTGATTGAGTTGGTGAGCCTGAGCTTGCACCTATAGCGATTGTTGCAGGGGTAGCACTTGAAAGTACATTCTCACTTGCCTGATCATTTGGCCCGATTGATAGGACTTGTGTATTGGTAGTATATGTGACTAAAGTTGGTGTCCCAGGAGGAGTATTTTTAAGTGCGGTAAATGTTACTGTTGCAGCTGTAACTTCCTGTTGAATAGCTTTTGTCGGATCTGGACCTACCGAAAGTGTAACATCTATTTTACCTGATGAATAAATTGGACCTTCAAGAACTGATGGAAATGCATTTGTATTTGCACTAAATGCATTTGCTGATGCAGTTGCTAAAACTGACGGGTCATATTGGATTTCAAGTTTTACAAACGAAACCAAATTTTTTCCAGGATCAACTGTTATATTAAGTGGTATTGATGAACCTACAGTTGATTGTATAGGCGCAGTAGCTGAAGATGTTGGACTAAATGCCAAATTTGTTGACTGTTCTGCGTGAATACTTGTACTAGTTTGCTGTTGAACTAAATAGACTGCAACTGGTATACCAATAAGTAATATTAATATGAAGCCAATAAGAAAGAGCTTTTTACCGCTTAATTTCATACAAAGACAGCCGTTACAAATCGAACGGTAATTTTATCGTATATAAGAATAATGGTTGTGTCAATAGATAAGCAGTAATTGAAGAGATAAACTTTTTTAATATTTTTATTTTTCTTAATATTCTTAAATATATTCTTAAATTTAGTATAGTTAATTTATTTTATATATTCAAATAATTAACATTTATTGATTAATTTTCATTGATATATTAGGCAATATTATATTCTAATTCCTAGATTCTATAATGGGTCTTGACGAAGAAAAAAAACTATTGTATACTTTAGCATACTGAAGTCTAGAGTGATAACTCAGCTTTGAATTTACTGTTATGGCGACTAAAACTAAAATTATACCACTTTTTGATAACGTATTAATTAAACCACTGCAAGCAGATCAAAAAAGCTTGGGAGGTATATATCTTCCAGAAAATGCAAAAGAAAAACCACAAATTTGTGAAATTATGGCCGTTGGCCCTGGTAAAATTCATCCAAAAGGGGAACATGAGACCATGGTCGTGAAGGTTGGACAAAAAGTGTACTGCAAGCAATGGGGTGGTGACAGTGTAAAAGTCGGTAACGAAGAGTGGAAAATCGTAAGTCAACATGATATACTTGCGATCGTAGAATAAGTATAACTTATAGAGGAAATATATCCTCATAACAATTAATATTAACTAAAATTATGGCAAAACAATTACAATTCGGTGAAGATGCAAGACAATCCCTCGTACGAGGAGTAAATACATTGGCAAAAGCTGTTATTACAACACTTGGTCCTAAGGGCCGAAATGTGGCTCTTGAAAAGAAGTGGGGTGCTCCAACAGTTGTGCATGATGGTGTTACAGTAGCAAAAGAAATTGAATTAAAAGATCCATATGAAAATATGGGTGTACAATTGGCAAAAGAAGCAGCAAGTAAAACTAATGACAATGCGGGAGATGGAACGACTACAGCAACAGTACTTGCTCAGGCAATTGTTAATGATGGAATGAAACATGTAACCGCTGGAGCAAATCCTATGATTCTTCGTGAAGGGATTAATAAAGCTATGACAGCAGTAGTTGCAGAAGTACAAAAAATGGCGCGACCAGTTAAAGATGAAGATGTAGTAAGAGTTGCAACCATTTCTGCACAAGATGAAACTATTGGTTCTTTAATTGCAGAAGCATTAACAAAAGTTGGAAAAGACGGAGTTGTTACAGTAGAAGAGGGACGTACTATGGAAATGGAAGTAGTGTATAAAGAAGGAATGGAGTTTGATAAAGGATATGTTTCTGCATACTTCGCAACAAATACTGATAAAATGGAAGCTGAAATTGAGGACCCCTATATTTTAATTACTGATAAAAAGATTTCCGCGCTTAATGAATTTCTACCTTTCCTAGAAAATTTAGTCAAAGTCACAAAAAATTTTGTCATTATTGCAGATGATATTGATGGCGAGGCTCTCGCTGCATTAATTGTTAATCGATTAAAAGGGACATTTAATTCAGTTGCAATTAAAGCTCCTGGATTTGGAGACCGCAGAAAAGAAATGCTTGAAGATATTGCAATTCTAACTGGTGGTACAGTTATATCTGAAGATACTGGAAGGACACTTGAAAGTGTTACAGTAGATGACTGCGGTCGAGCAGATAAAGTTTGGGCAGATAAAGAGAATACTAGAATCATTGGTGGAAAAGGTGATAAGAAAGCACTTGCAGCTCGTATTTCACAAATAAGAAGAGCAATTGAAACTACTACTTCTGATTTTGATCGTGAAAAACTGCAAGAAAGACTTGCTAAGTTAGCTGGTGGTGTAGCAGTAATTAATGTCGGGGCAGCAACAGAAGTTGAAATGAAGGAAAAGAAGGAACGAGTAAATGATGCAGTTGCTGCTACGAAAGCTGCGCTTGAAGAAGGTATAGTACCAGGTGGTGGTATAGCACTTCTAATTGCAAGACGTGTTCTGCCTGCATTGCGTGATAGTTTAGAATTTATAGATCAGAAACTCGGTGTTGATGTATTATATAATGCGCTAGAGCAGCCGATTCGTTGGATAGTTAAAAATGCTGGTGAAGATGATGGGTGGGTAATTAGAAATGTAGTAGATAAGTCTTCTGCTAAAAATGGTAAAGATACGGATTTTGGTTTTAATGCATTAACTGGAAAATTTGAATCTATGTTAAAAGCTGGTATTATGGATCCTGCAAAAGTTACTAGATCAGCTGTTCAAAATGCCGCAAGTGTTGGAACAATGGTATTAACAACTGAATGTCTTATTGCTGATATCCCGGAAAAAAATGATCAAAATGCTGGAGGAATGCCAGGAGGTATGCCCGGAGGTATGGGCGGAATGTATTAGAAAGTAAAATAAAAAAGTTGTTGAATTTACCCGCTTAAATGCGGGTTTTTTAATAATTTAATGCTCACTATAATATTTCTATGAGAAAAAATGTTTTAATTACTGGAGCATCAAGTGGGCTAGGAAAAGAAATTGCAAAAATATATTTACAGAAACGTAATTATACTTTAATTTTAAATGGTAAAAATGTAAAAGCGTTTGGTTTATTTAAAAATGAAAAGAATGTTTCAATTATAATTGGAGATCTTACAAAAAAAGAAACCATTGACTCTATTGAAAAAGAAATATTAAATACCTTTAATGGACATGTTGATATTCTGATAAATAATGCAGGAATAATTTATATAAAACCTTTTGAAGAAATCACTACAATTGAATTAGATAATCTTCTTGATATTGATTTAAAAGCTCACATACTTTTAACACAGCGAATATATCCTTTTATGGTTTCACAGAAATCTGGTCATATAATCAATGTCAATTCCACTTCCGGTAAAGAAGCAAGAGCAAATCACACGATGTATAATGCAGCAAAGTTTGGTTTAATGGGATTTACAAATGCTTTGCGAATTGAAGCAAAAAAATTTAACATTAGAGTAACGGGTTTTCATCCTGGTGGTATGAAAACTGAATTTTATGACAATATGAAAAATATTCCTACAGAGACATACATGGATCCAAAAAAAATTGCCGAAATCCTCGTTTATCTAACTGAAATTGATTCATCAATTGCCCCTGATGAATTAGTACTAAATAGAATGTTAAAATAGAATAAGCACCTGAAGTCAAATACAATAAATTATATTCTTAAATTTTGTAAAAAGTGATATTATCATTTTTTTAATATCTTATATTATTATCGTATTAGTCGAAATAAGTGGTTTTTGAAGGGAAATTTGTATTAATTTATTATGCACTGGTGCCTTTCCCAGAACCCAATAGTTCTTGTGATTTTTTCAATATCTCTTTCCAATTGCCAATTTTAGTAAACATTAATAAATATGCTTGTGCTTCTTTAACATCAAAAAACCAGGTTAGGAATAGATATAGACCTAATCCAAAAAAACTAGAAATACCAGTCAAAATAATTAAATTTATCGTTCTTGTAGTATCAAAAACAAGTTGGTCAAGAAGTTTAATCGGAATGTAGAGTGCAAACGCTGTAAGGAAAGAAGATATAAAAAATTTCGTCCATGAAGGGATTAGTGCACTCTTTTTAAAACCGCCTACCCTTTTTTCAAGTAAAAGAAATAGTGATATTAGTTGAAATAGACTTGCAATTGAAAATGCAAGTCCTAGACTTTGTACACCCATATGCATTATTACGATAAAAATATACGCGAGTAATATAAGAATCGCAGTGGAAATTGCCCCAATAATAAGTGGAATTTTAGTATTGTGAAGAGCATAAAATGCGCGCAAAACTAAAGTAATCAATGCTTGGGCGAATATTGAAATACTAAATAGAGCCAACGTTTGGCCCGTTGCTACAGTTGCGGGCCAATCAAATTTACTTGCTCCGAAAACAAGTCTGACAAGCGGAATACGAAGAATTAGGAATAATACTGAAACAGGCAAAACCAGGTAAAGCATCTGGTTAAAACTTTGAATAAAAGTAGATTTAAATTCTTCAATTTTATCTTTTTCCCTTGATAAAATTGGAAATGCTGCTTGAGCAATTGTTTGCCCAAATAGAGCTACAGGAGCGAATGCAAGCGTTTGAGCAAAATCAAAAATAACATTCATCCTCCCCGGATCGCTTAGAAATGAAATAAATGCACCTATTCCGATAGTTCCTAATTGGAATATAATTACTGAAAGCGTACGTGGCCACATAAGTTTACCGATTTTTTTTACACCCTCTGATTTTATATAAGAAATATCTGGTCTAAAATGAAAACCGACTTGTCTTGCTAATGGTATTTGTGCTGCTATAAAAATAATTGCTCCAAATATTATTCCAATCGCTGCAGAATAAATCCCTACACTTGGAGCAAATAATAAAACACCAACAATAATTCCTAAATTATATAAGGCAGCCGCAATTCCGGGTACAAAGAAATGGTTATATGATTGTAATAACGCTGTAAAAAAGGTTGCGACAATAAATAATAATTGACCGAAGATAATAATACGCATTAGATTAGCCATAAGTATCATTTGTTGATTTGTAAAATTCGCACCCAGGTTAAAAATTTGTAAAATATTGGTGGCAAAAATAATTAAAATTAATGAAAATAGTAAAAAGATAATAAATCCGATAGCGAGAAGAGTTGACGCCATTTTATGTGCTTCTTTTTCCTTACCTTTTGCAAGGTAATCCGAAAAAACAGGTATAAATGCAGATGATAAAGCTGCTGCAATAGTTAATTGAAATACTGTGTCTGGCAATTGAGTTGAATAAAGATATATACCTAAGACATTTGTTGCTCCAAATATACCGACAAGTAATCGTTGTCTGATTAATCCAAGTATTTGTGAGATTACAACCGTAATCATTATTACGAATGCTGCAGATAATATATTTGTTTGTCTGCGGGTTAAGAGATCAAGGCTTTTAGATAAGAATTTATTGGTCATATTGTTTATCGCTTATATTAATTCCAAATAAAAAAATCATACAATTTCCAATATAATCAGGCTATTATTATTAAGTTTAAATATTTTGTGATATGCAATTTGGTGTTTGAATTATCTCTACTTTTATTATAATTTGTATCATTAGCAGAGTTAATATTGTTTTTTTAAGTATATCATGCTAAAATTACATAATGCCAATATTAAAACACGCAAAGAAAAAACTCAAGCAGGACAAAAAGCGTACCATAAAAAATAAGAAAATAAAAGATACGTTTAAAGGACTTATTAAAAAAGCAAAAATTGAAAAGTCATCGGACTCACTGAGTAAAGCATATAGTGCTGTAGATAAGGCTACAAAAAAGAATATACTAAGTAAAAATAAAGCGGCTCGATTAAAGTCGTCACTTTCGAAACAGATTACATCTATATCCAAAACAGGTGTTCCTACAGCCACTAATTCAAAGACACACATTAATTCTGTTTCTTCTGCTAAAAAGTCATCTGCAGTAAATACAGTAAAAAAAGCTTCGAGATCATCAGATGCAAAAAAAAGAAAATCCTCCTCTAAGAAGTAATTGCCAGTTAATAGTTTATTAATGGTAATGAATATATCATTGTTAATTATTTCAAATTAATATATTTTAAATTTATTGAAAAATTAATTGTAAAATTTTAAAATTATA
>Ga0206821_10056_pt1 | contig 27506 bp, 20 predicted proteins | sample Alteio_BWOrgCont_85_FD_152860 | JGI IMG/M metagenome (GOLD analysis project Ga0206821, IMG submission 152860) | Enriched cells from forest soil in Barre Woods Harvard Forest LTER site, Petersham, Massachusetts, United States -... | ecosystem: Environmental > Terrestrial > Soil > Temperate forest >...
AACCCGCGCCCCTGATCGCTCTGGTCCCCGTTCTCTACTTCTACCGGCGTCCATTTCCCATCCACGTGCGCCAGCCGCTCAATCCCCGCGATCCCTGCCACCTGCCCGTCCGCATCAGGATCGCGTGAGAACGTCACCGTCAACCCACTCCCCATCACCAGAAACTCGTCCGGAGCAGTCTCCAGCACCATCATCCCGCCATCGCTGGTCAGCAAATTCCGCGCCGGCCATCCCCGCGCCAGCGTGGCCCGAAACAAAAATCCCCCCAGCGCCACCGTCTGCGCGGGCCGCAGGCTCGTCTCGTGCAACACCAATCCGCGAATCGCGCCTTTCGCCTGCGCCTCTAGAATCACATCGCTCATCGCGCCGAGAGCCCCATAAACTTCGCCCAACCCCGGCCCCGTCTGTGGCGACCCTTTGTCTTCGCTCTTCCCCTGCGAATCCGCTGCCGGCAGAGAATCCACCGCAAACGGCGAAAACCCAAATCCCCGCGCCTCGCCATATAAATACATCGCGTTCATCGGTGCAGCATCCAGCCGCGCCTCCGGCACAAATACCGGATTCGCCGCCGCCGCATACTCATCCACCCATCCAGAGAAATCCGGCCAGTAAATATCCGGCGCATAGAAATCAATCGCCGGCGCTGCCGCCCGATAAATCGCCTGCGTCGTGGGATACGGGCCGCCGCTCGGATAATCTCCCGCCGTCTCCTTCTCTGCCGGCAGTTGCGCGTTCATATACATCGGCAGCGCGTACTCCTTCTTGCCCGCCGCCGCCACCTGCTGCGCAAACAAGCCATACTCCCACGCCACGAAATCCTCATCCGCCGCGCCGCCAAATACCTCTTTCCAATTCCGCCCCGCGGGATTCAAACCAGTCGCGAAGCCTGCTCCGCTTTTCACCCGTGCCATCAACTCCCCCGGCACGGCCTCCGTAAACAATTTGTTCGCCGCCTCCGATCGATCCCGTCCCCCCACTCCCAAATATCCAATCTCGTTTTCCACTTGCACCATCAGCACCGTCTGCTGCGCCGCATCCTTTTCCCGCACATGCCGCATCAGCGCCGCAAACGCGCGCGCGTCACACCGCGCCGTCTCCGCACCCAAAGGCGACAAAATCTCCGTTGGCAATCCCTCTGCGGAAATCGCGCGCGGAAACCGTCTCGTATCCGTCAGCACCCACTCCGGCGCGTAATTCGAAAACGCATTCTTCCAGCTGCCAAACCACAACAGCACCAGATGCACATGCTGCTCCTGTGCAACATCTACCCAGTGATCCAGCACCGAAAAATCGAACCGCCCCTCCTGCGGCTCAATCTCATCCCACGCCACCGGCATCAGCACGGTGTTGAAATGCAATCCCGCCAGCCGCGGCAAAATTGTATCCGCCTGCGCTGCAGTCCCCGCCGAAGAATTTCCCAACTCCCCGCCCAACATTAAATAAGGATGCCCCGACACCAGCAGTTGCGAAGCCCCACTCGCCACGCGCACCACTGGCAATGCCGGAGCATCAGCACTCTGCGCCCCAGCACCAACTGCCGCGCCCGCCAGCAAACTTGCCGCAATCCAATAACGTCCGAAGTTCTTCAACAATCCCCCAACTTAGTGCCCATACCCAATATTTCCATCCGCCCACTGAATGAACCACTTCATATTCGGCGCGTCGGTATGCCCGCCATCATCCTGCCGCCACGCCAACTGTCCGCTCAGCAAACCCTCATTCACCGCTGGCATCTTCGCCGTCTTGTAATCACCCTCGACCGGCTGCCCATTCTCGCTCAACCCCTTCGCGCCCAGCAGCGTCCAAACCTCGCTCGCCGCAACCGTCGCCATCCAGCTCCCCTGGTGATCCAGCCAGTGCGCGTCGCCCTTTTCCGGAATCCCATAACTGATAAACGTCAGGCGCGGCGCGCACAGCGCAATCAGCTCATTTGAATCCACCGGAATCTGCCCCGGATTTCCCGGCCCGTCCTTACTTTCCGACGCACCATACTTCAGAAAATTTCCCGCTAGCCAGTAATACTCGCCGCCCGTCAGGCTCTCCACCGCCTCGCCATAATTCCTGCGCAGCAGCGTCGCGCCGCCCTTGCCCGACGACCCCACCAGCACCATCGCAAATCGCTGATCGAACGCCATCGTCACCAGCGCCGCCTTTCCATACCGCGACACGCCTTCAATCCCCACATGCTTCGCGTCCACTGCCGAATCTGTCTCGAGATAATCCAGTCCGCGTCCCGCCGCCCATCCCCACGCCCGCAGCGCGCCCCAGTCATCCGGCTTGCGCGGCTGCCCGTGATTCGCCAAACCAATAATCCCCCGCGTCAATCCCGCCGCATCATCGGCCTGCGCGCTCGCCGGATCCAGCGTCGCAAATCCCCATCCCGCCGCAATCAGCTCCCACTCGCTCGGCGGATCGCCATCCGCATTCATCTGCGGAAATTGAAACGGCACCGGCTTGAACGGATCCCATCCCGGATGCGCCGCAATCACGTCCTTCAGCGTTGGATCCTGCTGCACCAGCAGCGCCTTCATCGCCGTATTGAGCCGCGCCAAATCAGCCTGCGAGGGCTGCACCGGAGAAGGGAAGCCGCTTGGCCCAAACATCATCAGCACCGGTACCGGACCCTTCGCATCCGCCGGCGTCACCACCGTCATCCGCAGATTCACGCTGATCGCCGGATACGCGGAATTATCCACGCGCCCCTCCAGCACCTTCGCCATCACCGGCCGAAACCCCAGCATCTCCCGCTCGCTCGCCGTCACCGTCCACGTCACCTTCGGCAATTCCGCCGGTTCGCGCCCGTACACATACTCCTCTTCGTCGTGAACGATCTGCGGCCGCCGCACCTTCCACCACTCATCCGCGCTCGTTACTTTCCCACCCTTGTTCAGCGTCAGCGCGTCCGGCACATTGTCATAAGGATTCGCTTTGGTCTCGTCATAATTCGCATGGTTCGGAGCCTTCTCATCGCCCGACGGACCCGAACGCAGCGCCTTGATGCCAAGCTGATCCATCATGTTCTGGTGATCCTGATCGCTAGTGAACGTAACTGGAGCTGTTACAGAAGTCTGCGCCGCTCCAACCATCGCCACCAGTACCATCGCCGCCATCGGAATGAATTTCTTACCCAGCCCCAGATGAATCCGCATAGGTGTATTCTTGCCTCGCAATAAAATCGATTTACTTCGGCACCCATCCTAGACCATCCATCATGAAGCCAGCAAAAATCATCGCGCTAGTATTTCTCCCCTCCGTCATCGCACTCCTCGCTCTCAATTCTGCACACGCTCAGCAACCAGTCTGGACCGGCTCGTGGGCCACTGCGGTCCAAATTCCGGAACCCCAAAATTCCATCCCGCCCGACGATCTCCGCGACGCCACCGTCCGCCAAATCGTCCACCTCTCCATCGGCGGCAACACGCTCCGCATCCGCCTCTCCAACGCCTTCGGAACCGCGCCGCTCCACTTCACATCCGTCCACATCGCGCGCCCAATCGCACTCGACGCTCCAGCGATCGATCCCACATCCGATCGCGCAATACTTTTTTCAGGATCACCCGAAGTCCTCGTCCCCGCCGGAGCCGAATATCTCTCCGACCCGGTCGCCTGGACCGCCATCCCGCTCTCCAGCCTCGCCATCACGTTTCACCTCGATGCGCCCCCGTCGCGCGAAACCGGACACCCCGGCTCCCGCGCCACCACGTGGTACATCCACGGTGACCTCGTCTCCGCACCCGACCTTCCGAACGCGCAACACGTCGAACACTGGTATGAATTAGCCGGCGTCGACGTAGAGGCCCCGCCATCCGCATCCGCCATCATCGCGCTCGGCGACTCCATCACCGACGGACACGCCACCACCACCAACGGTAACGATCGCTGGACCGATGTCCTTGCCGCGCGTCTCCAATCCTCGCCCGCCACGCGCAATGTCGCCGTCCTCAACCTCGGCATCGGCGGCAACCATCTCCTCACCGACGGCCTCGGGCCCAACACACTCGCCCGCTTCGATCGCGACGTCCTCGCGCAACCCGGCGCGCACTGGCTCATTGCTTTTGAAGGAGTCAACGACCTCGGCGGCCTGGCCCAACACGCCGCTTCGATGTCCCCCGAAGCATCGCAATCCGCGCACGCCGCACTCGTAGCCCAGGCGATCGCCGCTTACCAGCAAATCATCGTCCGCGCCCACCAGGCCAACATCCGTGTCTACGGCACCACCATCACGCCCTATGGCGGATCAGACTTCTACCACCCCGGCCCCGCCGACGAAGCCGCGCGCCAGGCCGTCAACGCCTGGATCCGCATGCCCGGCCACTTCGACGCCGTCCTCGACTTCGATCAGGTCCTCCGCGATCCCCAACACCCCGACCAACTCCTCCCCGCCGACGACTGCGGCGACCACCTCCACCCCAACCCGGCAGGCTACAAAGCCATAGCCAACGCCATCCCCCTCGACCTCTTCACGCACTAATTCGCAGACCCTCAATCGACCTTGTTTGCGCACCGCTTTGCAGCTTTGCTCACTCGGTCCTCCCATTTTGTGCTGAAGGACGTCGAAATGGCTCCCAAGGGCTGGGAAAGGGCGCAACAAGATGGCAACCTGATAATCACTCAGTTACCTCTACTTAACTGCGGTCTGGCAGTACTTCCGTTCGCTTTCAATTTACAGTTCAGGCCGGGAGCCGTTCCCATGCAGTTCCGCCGTAGTCTGCCTTCGCTGGCTGTAGCCTTCGCGTTATCCTATGCTTCGTCCTTCGGTCAAACCCCTGCTAAATTTACGACCGTCAGTTCCAACAGCACCGTGACCGGCGCGGGCGGCTATACCGTCGACGTCAATAACGACGGCCTCACCGACATCATTCAGCCCTCTGCATCGCAGCCCTACGGGTTTACCGTCTTCCTTGCCAAAGGCGACGGCACCTTCACTGAGGGAAGCACGTATGCCTTTCCATCGGGTGCGGAAACCTCGGGCCAACTGGCTTTCGCTGACGTCAATAACGATGGCAAGGTCGACATCGTCTCGCCCGTTACCGGAAAAAATGAACTCGTCGTCTACCTTGGCAATGGCAACGGCACCTTCCAGCCTGCGAAGATCTTCTCTAACGTGTTGCCTTCCGGCATGGACTTCCAAAACGAGGCCCCTATTCCCGCGGACTTCAATCACGACGGCAAAATCGACCTGGTCGCTTTTGGCTACGACGACAGCGGCAGCTATCTCAATAACGTCGTCATCCTCGAAGGCGAGGGCAACGGTGAGTTCACCTACAAAGGCGTCCTCTACAACGCTCCCGCAAATTTTGGAATCGGCAATGCCGTGACCGGCGACTTCAACGCCGATAACAACGCCGATGTCGCTTTCACCACCGGCACGAGCTGCGATTCCGGTGGCTGCGACGACGCAGTCCATGTCCTCTACGGCAACGGAGACTTCGGCTTTAAGGAGACCACGCCGTTCTCCATCAACGGTAACGGCAATATATCCCTCAGCGCCGGCGATCTGAACGGAGACGGAACCACCGACCTCTTCGGCTACGACAGCGCCACCAATCAGCTTGTTCTGCTCTATGGCCAGACTAACGAAACCTTCACCACCTACTACCACACGCTCGCCCAAACGCCCGAAGAGGGACCCTACCTCTTCGTAATGGCCGATTTCAACGGCGACCGGCACATGGATCTGGCGGCCTGGGAATATATCGACTCAACGACCGCCGGCCCCTACTACCAGATGGCCGTGTTCCTCGCCGACAGCACGCCCGGCGGCTTCACCGAGCAGGACGTCTCACTGCCTTACTACACCCCATCGAGTGCGCTGGTTGGCAATTTCACCGGCAACGCCATTCCTGATGTGGTCTTTGTCGAAGCAACGAACGGCGCAGGAAGCTATCCTACAATTTTCCTGACTGAAGTCAATGAGACGCCGGAAGGCTACTGGGGCGGCTGCAACTATCCCAAAACCGGTGCAGGCGTAACTCTGTGCTTCCCCAGCGGCGGTTCCTCCGGCAATCCGGTCGACTTCAAAGCCTCAGCTGCATCCTTCGGCGACATTCGTAAATTCGAGTTGTGGGTCGACGGCAGGAAACTTTCCGAGCAGCACAATAGCTGGGGGAACTATGCCTGGTTCAACCTAAGCACCACCCTGGCGGCCGGCAAACACTCCTGCACCCTCAACGTCACCACCATCGATAACGACGCGAAGGCGTACAACTTCAATCTGACCGTTCAGTAATCGCCGGGTGGCCCATGTCTGCCCGATGTGGGCCACGCGCGAAGCGCGTCCGTTTTTGAATTTGAATGGGGGACCCGTCACCGCATTCGGAAATACCTGCATCTCGTATCAGGGCACGACTTCAAAGCCTGCCCTGAGCGAAGTCGAACGGTGTCATTAAGCCGCAATAAAAGGAGGGGGCTTCAGCCCCAACCCCCCCGTCGCGTTGACCTCATCCGAAGAATGGCTAACTCCCTAACTTCCCCGCAAGCGTCCAACAGATAAGCTAGTTACTAAGCTAGTTACCTAAAGCTCCCAGAAGAATCTTGACCCTCCACCAGCGCTTCTCGCGCGCATTGACCACCATGGCTCTCGCCCTCGCTGGATCAATCTCCGCATGCGCGCAGCAAACGCCTCCAACCACGCAGCAACTCCAGGCTCTCGCAAGGCCTCCATCCAGGCTACGTCCGCACCGACACGCCTTGGAGAAGCGACAGCGAGCCCCTACTCCTCCCGCAAAGCCTCCATCGGCTCCACCCCCGAAGCCCTCCGAGCCGGCACCGCCGCCGCCAGCAACCCCACCCCCATCAACCCTACCGCCAGCGCGACAATCAATAACCCATCCTTAGCTAAACCAACCGCCACCACCGCGCCAATAAATTTCTCGGCCGCTACCGTCACCAACAACCCGAGCACCACGCCAACCCCCAGCATCCATCCCACCCGCCGGTAAATCCCCTCCAGAATCCTCCCTCGCGACGCACCCAGCGCCAGCTTGATCCCAATATCCCGCGTCGACAACTCCACCTCATGGCTGATCAGCCCATACAGCCCCACCACCGCCAGCAGCACCGCCAACCCCGCGAACGCCCCAAACAGCCAGTTCTCCAGTCGCTGAAACGTCAGCACATCCGCTACCACCTGCATCATCGTCTCCGGTTCCCGCAGCGGCACCGTCGCATCCACGTCGTGAAGAACTTTTTGCAGTTGCGGCACCAAACTCTCGGGAGCAACCGACGTCCGAACCACCAGATGCATGCTCCCAATCGCGTTCAGGCTCACCGCCGGCGGAATCTGCGCAATGTTGTAATCCATCTCCGGAAACGGCGGCTGATAAATCGATTGCCGAATATTCTTCACAACCCCCACAATCAGCACCCGCGGATTGTCCTGACTCGCCAGCGTCTCCATCTGATCGTTGTCGCCAATCTCCATACCCACCGGATCGCGCCCCGCCGGAATGAATTTCTTCACAAACGCCTCATTCACTACTGCCGCGAGCCGCGTCGTCGGCCTATCGATCGCCGCATCCCCCAGCCGCCCCTCCACCAGCGCATTCTGAAACACCTTGTAATACCCCGGTGTCACAAACCGCACTTCCGCCGGATCCGTCCGCGGATTCTTCAGCGGAGCCGTCCCGTATATATGGATGTGCTCTGAATTCCATCCCCACCCCTGCACCGGCAGCATCTGGATCAGCCCCGCTGCCCGCACTCCCGGCATCGCCTGCACCTTCTCCACCAGCGGCGTGTAGAAATCCGCCAGCACATCCCGTCCCGCATACCGCCCGCGCGGCAAATTGATTTCCGCCGTCAGCATCTGCCCCGGATTGAATCCCAGCTCCGTAGTCCGCAGCTTCTCCAGCATGTGCAGCAGCAATCCGCTCACCACCAGCAGCGCCAGTGCCAGCGCCACCTGCGTCACCACGAATCCCGTCCGCAGCCGATGCTGCCCGCGCGTTGTTCCCGCGCTTCCGCCGGCCTTCAGTGCCATCGTCGGAGACGTCCCTGACAGCCGCAGCGCCGGCATCATCGCCGCCAGCACCGTGACCCCAACAGAAATTCCCAGCGCCGCCGCCAGCACCGGCAAATTCACCTGCACCTCTGCGCCCCGCGACAACGACGCAATCAGCAGCATACGGATCAACCGCAGCAGCCCATACGCCAGCACCACCCCCGCGCCCGCGCCGCACACTGCGAACAGCAGCGCCTCCGTCAGCAGTTGCCGCACAATCCGCCCCCGCCTCGCACCAATCGCCGAACGCAGTGCCATCTCCCGCTCCCGCTTCACGCCCCGCGCCAGCAGCAGCCCCGCCACGTTCACGCACCCAATCACCAGCACCGCCAACACCGCGTACAACAGCAGCCGCAGCGACCCCGCCGTGTCCCCCACCACGTACATCGTCAAATCCACCGCGTGCACCGTGCGCCCCGCGTCAAACATATCCGTCTTCCCCAGCGCAGCGAAAATCGTATCCATATCCGCTTCCGCCTGACGCGCCGTCATTCCCGGCTTCAGCCGTGCCACCGTCTGCAGCCAATGGTTTCCGCGATTATCCCGTTGAGTCGGCGTCAAATGCAGCGGAACATAAATCGAATTCATTACGTTGATCGGAAACCGGAATCCCGCCCGCATCACCCCAATTACCGTGTAGGCGCTCCCGTCCATCTGGACGCGCCGCCCCACCACATCGGCCTTCCCGCCAAAATCCTGCTGCCACACCTCGTAGCTCAACACCACCACATTGTTGCGGCCGTCCTCATCTTCGCCCGCCGCAAACGTCCGCCCCAATACCGGATTCACCTCAAAGACTGTAAAAAAATTATCTGTCCCCTCAACCTCGTTCAACACCACCGCTCCAGCGTCGCTCTTCATCCCCACCGCGCCCTGCGGCGAATATCCCGCGAGCGCCGTAAAACTGTGTTGCATCTTCCGCCAGTCCACATACTCCGGATACGAAGCCGCTTGCGGCCCACCACTCGCAGACCGCGTATCCATCGCCGCAATCCGCGACACATCCTGGTACGGCAGCGGCCGGATCACCATCGCATACAGCACGCTGAACACCGCCGTCGTAATTCCAATGCTCAGCGCCAGCGTCGCCATCACCGTCAGCCCAAACCCCGGCGACTTCACTACCTGCCGCCCGCCAAACCGCAAATCCTGCATCACGGATTCAATCCCGGCGCCCGCACGCCCCTCGCGCACCTGCTGCTTCAACCGCTCCGCCCCACCCACTTCCGCCAGCGCTCGCCGCCGCGCCTCTTCAGGCGTCACGCCCCGCGCCGCATCCTCCTCCGCGCTCATCTCCACAAACGCGAGCACCTCAGCGTCCAGATCCGCATCCACGCCGCCCCGGCGAAACCAGTTCCGCCACAAACTCCTGACCCTCGACCAAACCATTCCGCACCCCCGAAGCATTCGTCCCTCTCGTCGCTACGCGTCTTTCGCTAACAGCCTTCCGCTAAACGCCCTTCGCTGTCTTCAACGCATGCCCCATCGCCAGCGCAATCTTCTGCCACTCCGCCGTCTCCTTGCCCAACTGCCGCTCGCCCGCCTTCGTCAGACGATAAAACTTTGCCTTGCGATGGTTCTCGCTCTCGCCCCAGAACGACGTCAGCCACCCGTTCTCCTCCATCCGGTGCAAGGCAGGGAAGAGCGACCCCGGCTTCACCTGAAAGGTCCCGCGCGTCATCTGCTCCACCCGCCGCGAAACCCCCAGCCCATGCAGCTCGCCCGTCATCAGCGCCCTCAGGATCAGCAAATCCAAAGTCCCCTGCAGCAAATTCGTAGCTTTGCCAGCCAACGTAATCCCCCTATCGACATTCTGTACGAATACTGCGCCCCTCCCTATCGAATGTCAATAGGAAGGGGGGTGTTCGTGCGAGACTGTGCCGTTTTATCCTTGGAAACTGAAGAGCTGGACAACCACCCTCACCCGCTCTTTCTGCCGACTCCGCGGAAACCGCTTGGTCCTCGTCAGCTCGGCGATCCCGTGTAGGCTCGCCCAAAGCAATTCCGCCAGAACCTCCGGCTTCGAGCCCTGCCCCGGAAACAAATCCAGCAATTGGCCAAACGCGAATCGCAGCTCCGCGGGAGTATCCGCCTCACCAAACGGCACGCTCAGGCTCAGCGTAAACATCACTTCATAGAGTGCCGGTGAAGACGCGGCGAACTCCAGATAGGCGGCCGCGACCGATTCCACCGGATTTCCACGCTTCACCCGTTTTCGCGCCTTCTCCAGAGCCAGGCCCAGTTCATGGAATCCCTCGATTGCAACCGCGGCCAGAATCCCATCGCGGCTTCCAAAATGAGCGTACAAAACGGGTTGGCTGTACGAAATTTCGTCGGAGAGCCGCCGGACGGTTACATTCGACCACCCTTCAAGCTCCGCAATCCGTCGCGCAGCACGGATGATCTGTTCCCGCCGCGCCTGCCGGTCCCGCAGTTTTCGTTCCGCAATCCGATTACCTGTCTCCATGGTAGAAAGTATAGCGCTGCTAGACTTTCTTTGGCGGGCGGTGAATCTTTTTCCGAACGCTTCACATCGTATATAGCGTTGCTAGATAGTCTACCAAGGAGATGGTCATGCATAACGCTATCCCGCTTTCGCTCGCTGTTCTCGTCTCGGTTGGGATCTTTGTGATCGGTTGTTTCTACCTTGCATCTCCTCAGCGAATCCTGGGAGGCTTTGGCCTCAAGCCGCCAGCACCCGATCCTGACACCCGCGCCTGGCTCCGTCTGAAAGGAATTCGGGACGTCGCCTCCGGACTGGTCCTGTTGACCATGATGCTGACTGCCGACAGCCGGCTGGTAGGCATAGCGCTACTCGCTTTCGCCATCATCCCTCTTGGCGACATGTCAATCATTCTGGGATCGGGCGGGTCGAAGTCGCGAGCGCTCTCCGTTCATGGCGTAACCTGCGCGGTGATGCTTGCCGCTGGCCTCTTGTTGACCCACGTCATTTGAGAGCAGGAAACCTTAACTCACTCCTGGGTGTTGTTGATGGAGGAATTCATCATGGAAACCCTGAATATCGCCGCAATCATCGTCGCCGGATTGATGGTCGGAAGTGAATTGGCCATCGCCGCCTTCATCCACCCAACCCTCGACACGCTTCCCGATGAAGTCCACCTGCCAGCCGCAACCGCCCTCGCCCGCGTGCTGGGGAAATTCATGCCGTTTTGGTACATCCTCGTTTTCCTGCTGACCTTAGCCGTGGCCGTCATCGAATGGCGCCAGTCCAGCCAACTCCCAATTTGGATCGCCACATCGGCCGTTTTGTGGATGCTGGCGAGTCTGTATTCGATCATCGCCCTCGTGCCCATCAACAACCGAATTGCATCGTGGGAAAAATCCACTCCGCCTCCCGACTGGAAGACGTACCGGCGCAGATGGGATCTCCTTCACCGCTGGCGTGTCCTACTCCTCACGATAGCTCTCGCGTTTCTAATCGTGGGATTGATCAGCAAGTAGTCATATCCAGCCTTTCCCCAAGGGCAGGGGGCGGGCGGATCGAAGTCGAAATCGCAGGAATTTAGTCAGGTTCACACAACCGGCATCAGTCCAGAGTGGGCCGCCCTCATAACCGTCCGCCGCGAGGAAAGCGGAAGCATTCGCAAAACCCTCAATGCGAAAATAAAACTCGCCATGAATCCTCAGCTCTTCCGCCTCAACAACACCCTCTCCCACGACCCCGCCATCGAAGCGTGGTTCAAAAACCAAGCTAACAAATTAGGATCGATCGCCCGCCACTGGTTTCAAATCATGCGCCAATGCGGCGACGAAGTCCGCGAATCTCTTCACGACGGCTGTCCCGTTGCCTGTCTCGGCGACGCACCCTTCGCTTATGTCAACGCCTTCACCGCGCACGTCAACGTAGGCTTCTTCCACGGAGCATCCCTGCCCGACCCAGCTCACCTCCTCGAAGGCGCCGGAAAAAACATGCGTCACGTAAAACTAAAACCAGGCGTCCCCACCAACGAAGCCGCGCTCACCAAACTAATCGAGGCGGCCTACACCGACATCAAATCCCGAGTAGAAAACGGCTAACGAAACGCAGCTCTTCGGGCCTTTCGACAACTGACAACTGACAACAAGTTCCGCTAGTACTTCATATTCTCCAGATCCTCAATCATCCCCACCCCCTTCGGCTCCCATCCCAGCGCCTTCCGCGTCTTCGTGCTCGACGCCACCAGGTCCAGGCTCGCAAACATACCCAGCCACCCAAAATGTTCCTGCGCCTTTTCCGGAGCGATCGAAATCACCGGTAGCTTCAATCCCTTGCCCAGCACATCGCAAATCGCCTTCACCGGCACGCCCTCTTCATCCACCGCGTGATAAACCGCGGCATCCCCTTTTTCGAGCGCCAGCCGGTACAGCCGCGCTACGTCGCTCACATGCGCCGCAGGCCACCGATTCTTGCCCTCGCCCACATACGCCACCACGCCCTTCTCCCGCGCCACCCGCACCAGATAGCTCACCAGCCCCTGCTTCACCGTGTCATGCACCTGCGGCAGCCGCATAATAATCACCCGCGTGTCCTGCGCCAACGCCGTCTCTTCCGAAGCCAGCCGCGGATTCACGTTCCCCGTCATCTTCACGTCCTCCGTCACCGGAACGCCCGGCTCGCCGCCCATCACCACGCCCGTTCCTGAAGTCACAATCAGCGGCCGCCCCGACCCCGCCAGCACCGCGCCCAGCGTTTCAATCGCCCGCCGGTCGGTCGCGCAGTTATCCAGAAACTTCGAAAAATCGTGAATGAACGCCAGATGAATCACCGCGTCCGCCTGCGCCGCCCCGCTCTTCAGGCTCTCCAAATCCTCGAGGCTCCCATAACGCGGCACCGCCCCTGCTTTTCTCAAACGCTCCGCACCCCCCTCGGACCGCGTCAACCCCAGCACCTCATGTCCCGCACCAATCAGCTCCGGAACCAGAGCCGAACCGATAAATCCTGTCGAACCCGTCACAAATACTCGCATCTTCGTATCCTCCTGGGTGTTTGACAATCCCCGCCCAAAGCAATAAAACGGAGAGTGTCTCCGAATCAGTAGATAACCGGAGACACCCTCCGGTTGCAAAACCTTTTGCACAGACTCGCAAATAGCGGCAAGCAGTGTTTTGAAGGGGCACAACTTCACAGCCTGCGAAAAAGCAAGCTTGCGGAGAAACCCATATCTTGTATGAGGGCATGGCTTCAGTCGTGCCGGTACACAACCAATAAATTCCGAGGGATTTAGCCCCTGAGGGACCTCGTTCGTAGAATGGAATTTTAGAATGTCGAAGAGGTCGCAACCCGCACCGACGCCGGATGCCGCATATCTGCCCGGTTTTGGCAGATGGGTGAAGATGTGCGAAGCGCATCCCGCTTCCTGTCCGGCCTCGATCTCACAGGGAAAGTAAGCAATAGATGGCACTGAAGAATCCCGCAAAATCCGCTCCCGCGAAAGCGCGCGCCAAAAGTTCGCAACCCCGCACCCCCCGCACCGACGCCCAGCGCAACCGCGATCGCATTCTCTCAGTCGCTAAAGAAGCATTCACCCGCGACGGTGCCAATGCCAGCCTCGACGACATCGCCCGCCAGGCCGAGGTCGGAGCCGGCACTCTCTACCGTCACTTTCCCACCCGCGACGCCCTCATCGAAGCCGTCTATCGTACCGAGGTCGAAAAACTCGCCGCCGCCGAACGCAAATTCGCCGCCACTCTTCCGCCCCTCGACGCCCTCCGCGCCTGGATGCTCTTCTTCGTCGACCACCTCGCCGCCAAGCAGATCATCGCTCCCGCCCTCAACAGCGTTGTCGGCGGCCCCACCCGCATCTACGAGGGTTCCCGCAGCCTCATCCACTCCGCCATCGACGCCCTCGTCAAACGCGCCATCAAATCCGGCGACCTCCGCAAAGATATCGACTCCGGCGACCTGCTCCGCGCCCTCATCGGCGCATTTCTCGTAGCGCCGTCGCCCGGCTGGCAGCAAGGCGCCCGCAGGCTCGTCGACATCCTCATCGCCGGCTCCCGCAAAGCCTCATAGCACCCGAGCCGCACCGTACACTGAAGCCATGCCGCCGATTCTGAATGCGCAAAACATTTCCAAACGCTTCGGCGCCAAACCTCTCTTTCAGGACATCTCCTTCGCCGTGCACGACGGCGCGCGCATCGGCCTCATTGGCCCCAACGGAGCAGGGAAGTCCACCCTCCTCGCCATGCTCGCCGGCGAGCAGGAGCCCGATACCGGCGATATCGCTTTCCGCACCCGCGCGCGCATCGGCTACGTTCATCAAATTTCTGAATACGCACACGGCATCACCGTGCGCACCGCGATCGAAGCCGCCATGGCCACTGCCGCCGTGCCTGAAAACGAACGCGAGCAGCGTCTCCGCGAAACCCTCGGCCGCGCCGGCTTTGCCGATACCGCATCCTCCTCCGGCCCCAGCATGGATGCTCACGCCGCCAGCCTCAGCGGCGGTTGGCGCAAGCGTCTCGCCATCGCGGAAGCCCTCGTCGTCCACCCCGACATCCTCCTCCTCGACGAGCCCACCAACCACCTCGACCTCGAAGGCATTGAGTGGCTCGAAGCCCTGCTCCAGTCCGCGAATTTCGCCTTCATCGTCGTCGCCCACGATCGCTACTTCCTTGAGAACGTCGCGACCGAAATCGTCGACCTCAACCGCATCTATAGTGATGGCCTCCTGCGCGTGAAGGGCACGTACTCAAAATTCCTCGAAGACCGCGAGGCCTGGCTCGAAGCCGAGCAGCGCGCCCAGGAAGGCCTCCGCAATCGCGTTCGTACCGAGGTTGAATGGCTCCGCCGCGGCCCCAAAGCCCGCGCTACCAAAGCCAAAGCCCGCATCGATAACGCGCACGAGCTCATCGCGCGCCTCGAAGATTCTGAGTCCCGCAGCCGCACCGCCACCGCAGGCATCGCCTTCGACGCCACCAATCGCCAGACCAAACGCCTCATCGAACTTGACGCCGTCACCATCGAACTCGGCGGCCGCGAAATCCTCCGCAACGTCCGCTTCAGCCTCCACAACGGCATGAAGCTCGGCCTCGTCGGCCCCAATGGATCCGGCAAAACTACCCTCCTCCGCGCCATGACCGGAGAACTCCAGCCCAGCGCCGGAACCATCGTGCGCGCACCCCGCCTCCGCATCGTTTATTTTTCCCAGATGCGCGAGCTCGACACCAGCCTCACCCTGCGCCGCGCCCTCGCGCCCGATTCCGACTCCGTCATCTATCAGGACCGCGTCGTCCACGTCGCCAGCTATGCGTCCCGCTTCCTCTTCACCGGCGAGCAACTCAACCAGCCCGTCGAACGCCTCAGCGGTGGCGAGCGAGCCCGCGTCCTCATCGCGCGCCTCATGCTGCAGCCCGCCGACGTCCTCATCCTCGACGAGCCCACCAACGACCTCGACATCCCCACCCTCGAAATCCTCGAAGAAGCTCTCCTCGATTTCTCCGGCGCATTAGTGCTGGTAACTCACGACCGCTATCTCCTCGATCGAGTTACAAACACGGTCGTCGGACTCGACGGCCGCGCCAACGCCGAGTTATTCGCCGACTATCTCCAGTGGGAAGAATGGCGAGCTGCAGGCGGCGCATCAACCACCGAAAAGCAGGAGCCCGCGAAAGAGTCGCGCACCACCGCGCCCGCCTCAAAAAAGAAGCTCTCCTACATCGAGCAGCGTGAGTACGACGGCATCGAAGCCCGCATTGAAGCCGCTGGCGTCAGGCTCCAGTCCGCCCGCGAGCGCCTCGAAGACCCCGCCGTCGCCACCGATGCGCAAGCGCTTATCGAAGCCCTGGCTGAGCTGGAATCGGCCCAGGAAGAGCACGACGCCATCTATCAGCGTTGGGCAATTCTCGCGGAAAAAACAGAAGGCTCCTGATTCACCGGGCCTTCAACTACCAATCCATCTGCCCCATCCGCTCCAGGATCAGCCCGCTGTAATGATTCATGCGCTGCGGCCGTCGCCGTCGCGGATCCGGCAGAATCGCCGCCAGCCGCGCCGCCTCATCGCGATCGAGATTCCGCGCATCAGTTCCATCCCACGCGCGACTCGCCGCCTCTGCCCCATAAATCCCCGGCCCCCACTCCACCACGTTCAGGTAAAGCTCCAGAATTCGCTGCTTCCCCAGCACCAGTTCCGCCACCGGCACCAGCGTGAACTCCGCGCCCTTCCGCAGAAACGAGCGTCCTGTCCCAAAAAACAAGTTCTTCACCAGTTGCTGCGTCAGCGTCGACCCTCCGCGCACCCGGCCACCTTCCATATCGCCTTCCGCGGCAATTTCCATGGCGTGCCAGTCGAACCCATGATGCTGATAAAAGCGCCCGTCCTCCGCGGCAATCACCGCGTGCTGCAAATTGGGCGAGATTTGCCGCAGCGGGATGAACTCGTAACGCTCGTGGTACGGCGTGCCGTGAATCCATGCCTGTACCCGCCGCTGCACATGAACCACAGTAGTCGGCGGATCGATCCACCGCAGCGCCACCAGCGTAAGCGCAGCGCCGGACCACAGAACGACAAGCGCGAGCAGGATACGGCGCAGCCAAATGCGCAGCGGAGTTTTGCCCGGCGATCGAAATCGGACGCGGAAAGCACCCTTCCGAGGCACAGTCGCGGCTTCCGAAGCTGGGCTTTCCGTCACACCTAAGGATAACGGCAGCGAAGAAGCGCTCAGGATTGCGCAAGTTGGATAAGGCTGGCGAGTTCCTCTTCCAGAACCTTCGCAACATCGGATTCAGTCGTGTTCGGCGCGATGGGCACGGTGATGGTGATGGTACTGCCGCCGGCCGGACGGGGCGTTACGCGGATGTAGGCGCCGCCGCGCTTGCCGTTGGGCATTTCGCGAAGATAGTCGACGGCACACGCAGACGGATGCAGCGAGACTTCGAGATGGAAGGCCTCTCCGTTTTTGCTGACCCGGTACTGCGTGTCATCAATACGCTCGACAGCGTCAGCGAAAACAGGAGCCCACTGTGGAATGTTGGCGACCTGCGCGAGAACCTCGTAAAGCCTCGAGGGCTCCAAATCAGATTCAGTGGCGCCGGTGACGGTTTGAGTTCGCTTCATTCCCATTGGATACGTTAGATGAGGGTTCCTGAGCCGCGAATAAATCCCCAACAGTGTGATTTTAATCACTGCAAATAATTCGGACTTAATGTGTCGTATATTTAATCCAGACCATATTGGTCCTGGATTCGGCGCCTCACCCCTCCCGAGGGATTACGGCCCGCCAAATCACCTGAATCGAAGGATTGCCGCTGTGAAGAAAATCACGACCCAGCTTCCCTCCCGCCTTATCTGCCTCGCCCTTTTCCTCTGCGCCGCCGCTGCCTGGGCTGGCGTCGCCGGCAGCATCTCCGGCACCGTCAAAGATGCCTCCGGCAGCGTCGTTCCCCACGCCGCCATCACGCTCCAGGCTGTCGACACCGGCCTCACCTACCGCGCGCAATCGGACGACGGCGGCTTCTACACCCTCCCCGCCGTGCCCATCGGCCGCTACAACATCAAGGTAGAAGCACAAGAGTTTCAGGCGTATAGCCGCCAAAATATCATCCTAAACACGAACGATGCTCTCACCATCGATGCCATCCTCCAGCCCGGCACCGTTCGCCAAACCGTCACCATCTTCGACAACGCCCTCCACATCGAAACGACCAGCACCCAGACGGGCCAGGTCATCGGCAGTCGCGAAATGACCGCCGTTCCCCTGAACGGCCGTAGCTACACCGATCTCCTCTCCCTCCAGCCCGGTGTTGCCCCGTCTTCCGCCATTTCCGCGTCAACGGTGCAGGATGTCGGTGCCACCATCCTCAATCCCTCCGGCATCCTCAATCCCGGCAACATTTCCGTCAACGGCCAGCGCGAAACCGCCAATTTCTTCAGCGTCAACGGCAGCGACGCCGAAGAGGACGTCAACGCCGGCACCGCCATCATCCCCAACATCGACGCCATCGCGGAATTCCGCGTCGCCACCGGCGATTACGATGCCGAATACGGCGAATACAGCGGCGGCCAGATCAGTGTCATCACCAAATCCGGCGCCAACGCCCTCCACGGCGACGCGTTCAACTTCCTGCGCAACACCGATCTCGACGCCCGCAATTACTTCTCCCCCACCCGCGGCGTCTTTCGCCAGAATCAGTTCGGAGGCACCCTCGGCGGCCCCATCCGCCGCGATCGCCTATTCTTTTTTGCCGACTACCAGGGCACCCGTCAGACCCAGGGCATCGACACCGGCAACATCCCCGTCCCCTCCGACGCTGACCGCACCGGCAATCTTCTCGACTTCACCAGTGGTCCAGGCGGCAACCAGCTCACCGGAACCGTCGGCGGCCCGTACTTTGCCAGTCTCCTCAGCCAAAAGCTCGGGTACGCGGTCACTGCCGGCGAGCCCTACTACCGCCCCGGATGCACCACTTCCACCTGCGTTTTTCCCAACGCCGTCATCCCCCAGTCCACCTGGTCTGTCCCCGCCCAGCGCATGCTCCAGTACATTCCGGCGCCCAACACCCCCTCCGGGTCCTTCGCCACCTCCGCCTCGAACCAAACCGTACAGGATGACAAAGCCGGTGCGCGCGTCGACGCTAACTCCCGCTGGGGCTTCCTATCCACGTACTACTTCAACGATATCTTTAACGTCGTTAACCCTTACCCAGCAGCCCAAAGTGGTGCCACCGTCCCCGGATTCGCCGCCCTTACCACCGGCCGCGCCCAGCTCATCGCCCTCGGCGACACCCAGACCTACGGCGCAACGATGGTGAACGAGGCCCACCTCAGCTTCATGCGCGACAACACCAACATCGGCCAGCCCATCGGCGGGCGCAACATCAGCCTCGCCTCCCAGGGATTCACCAACGCCAGCGGCACACCCAGCATCATCGCCCTCGACCCCAAAGGCCAGAGCGTCGAGAACCTCAACTTCAACGGCTACTCCACCGGCGCCGCCGCCAATCAGCTCATCCAGGTCAACAACACCATCCAGGGATCGGACACCTTCGCCAAAGTCCTCGGCGCGCACACCCTCAAATTTGGAGCCGAGTTCCACGCCGACGAAATCAATGCCGCCCCCATCGCCCAGTTCAACGGCAACTTCGTCTTTTCGGGCACAGAAACCGGCGTCGATTTTGCCGACTTCCTCATCGGCGTCCCCAGCCAGTTCAACCAGAGCCAGCTCAACCCCTTTTACGCGCGCAATAAATATGTCGGCCTCTTCGCCCAGGATAGCTGGCATCTCCGCGACGGCCTGACCCTCAACTATGGCCTCCGCTGGGACCGCATCGCGCCGTGGTCCGAAAAATACAATCAGATCTCCACGTTCGTCCCCGGCGCGCAATCCGTCGTCTTCCCCGGAGCTCCCGCCGGCATTCTCTATCCCGGCGATCCCGGAGTCCCCAACACTCTCGCCCCTATCGATCCCCTCGACGTCTCCCCGCGCCTCGGCATCGCCTGGTCTCCGCACGCCAACGGCGCTTTCCTCCAAAGGATTCTCGGCGCTCCCGGCACCACCAGCATCCGCTCCAGCTTCGGCACCTTCTATACCGCCATCGATGCCGCCGCCATCAGCGTTCTCGCCGCCAACGCTCCTTACGGAACGACCTATACCAGTCCCGCTCCGCCGCTCTTCGCCACCCCCTTCGTTTCCGCCGCCGACGGCACCAACTACGGCCAGCCCTTTCCCTTCAAATTCGCGCCGCTCAATTCCTCAGCGAGCCATCCTGACTCCATCATCGACTGGTCCGCGTACCAGCCCATCAGCGGCATCCCCGGCTACGACATCCACAACCGCACGCCCTACACCGAGGAGTGGATGCTCTCCATCCAGCGCCAGGCTGGTCCCAACACCGTTCTTGAAGCGAACTACGTGGGCACCGCCACCCATCGCCAGCGCGTGCTCGTTGAGGCCAACCCCGGCAACCCCGCGCTCTGCCTCAGTCTCAGCCAGTCCAGCGAAGTCAAACCCGGCACCGTCACCTGCGGAGCCGGAGGCGAAGACACCGTCTACTACCCAGCAGAAGGCGGCACGGTGCAGGGAACCCGCGGCCCTCTCGGGCCCGCCTTCGGCTCCAACGCCCTCCAGTCCAACATCGGTCACGCCAACTACAACGCCCTCGAGCTCAGCGCGCGCCATACCACCGGACGCCTCGAATACTCCGCCGCCTATACCTTCAGCAAGTCCATGGACGAATCGTCGAACATCGGTGAAGAAGTCAATCCCTTCAATCCCTCGCTCAGCTACGCCGTCTCCGCCTTCGACGTGAAGCAAAACTTCGTCGTGACGTATGAATATCAACTGCCCGTTGATCGCTGGCTCCCATCCAATCGCTTCACCCAGGGATGGTCCCTCTCCGGCATCACCCGCTACGCCAGCGGCTTTCCCGTCACCATGATCAACAACGGCGATAACTCGCTCGTCGGAACCAATCCCAACGGCGTCAACAACAGCAGCATCGATGAACCGGACTACTCCGGCGCCGCACTCCACCTCAACAAAAATCCCCGCACCAGCGGTAACAATTACTTCGCGCCCGCGGCCTTCTCCATGAACGCCGTCGGCACCCCCGGCACCGCCAAGCGTCGTTTCTTCTACGGCCCCGGCGCGGACAACTACGACATGGCCGCCGCAAAAAATCTCTCCCTCACCGAATCGAAATCTCTCCTCTTCCGCGTCGAAGGCTTCAACGTCTTCAACCACGCGCAGTTCAACGGCCCCTCCGCCGTCGACGGCAACATCGGCAGCACCACCTTCGGCAATGCCATCAGCGCCGCCCCGCCCCGCATCCTGCAAGGCGCCCTGAAGTTCAACTTCTGATAAAGGAATTCACTTGACCCCACGGGCTCCGAAACGTAGAGTGCGAGCAATGGGCGGAGGAGAGTCGACACAGTGAAGAACAACAACATTCCCATGGGGGTTGCCATAGGACTTGCCCTGGGAGCCGGCATAGGGGCAGCGCTGCATAACCTCGTTCTCGGAGCCGGAATCGGACTAGCCCTCGGCGCGGCATTCGGCCAGAAGACCACCACCGCGTAGTCCTTCACTCCTGGAATCCCATGATTGGAGTGAAGGACCTCACGCCGCTCCAGCGCCCCTGAAGGACCTTGGGAGTTGATGCCATTCTTAATCGACGGTGATTCGTGTTGCAGCGACCGTACCCGTCTCCTCGATACCCGTTGGTGCCCCCGTGCTATCGAACGTCTTGAACGTGAATGTCCCGGTGTAGGTTTTGCCGTCGCGAGACACGGTGTTCGTCTCGTCCAAAGTGAACGTGCCGCTGGCGGTAGGGGGAATGCTGCCTGGGGTGAAGAGCCATCCGACGTGATGCAAACGCACCGTTCGTGGTCCTACTTCCTTCCAGACGCCGAAGCAGATATTGCCCGTATCGGGAGGCAGCCAGGCATTTTCAAATTCGGTTCCATCGCTGTGCCATTGATCGAGCGTCTCGTTGAAGGTGCTTCCGCCCGCCGTGTAAACCACATGCCACAGGCCCACAATGGAGCCCCCGGGACCGGGGAAGAAACCCTCGTCCTGACCGTTTCCTGCCTGCGCCAGCATCGGGAGCCGGATCGGGTTCTTCGACCCTGTGCCCGTCAGGCCACAGGCAGCGTTGGCGCTGGTTGCACCGAACAGCAGCGCCGCAATCGAGAGCAGCGCCAGAGCGCCACCCGAGATCCGGTTGGTGAACGGCGCCTCGTGCAGGAACCGTTTTACTTGCTTCATGACTGGGTTCATGGTTTCTTCTCCTCTTTCCCCGCGATGGGCGGGCAAAGTGAGTCGAGTCTCCACCGCTGACGATCCTGACGCAATGCCCGCGCGGCGAATTGTTTCTCCCCGGGCAATCCCTTCTGCAGCAGCTGGTTGGAAGAACTTGTCCCGCGCGCTTGCGGGAGTGCTAGACTCGGTTCTCACTGGCTGGCGGGGCACGGAGCGATGCTTTCACCCACCGAAAACACGGTTCGCTTTGGCCTGTTTGAGCTCGATCTCAGAACTCGGCAGCTCACGAAGAACGGCGTGACGATTCGGTTGCCGCAGCAACCAATCCAGGTCTTGTCGTTGCTCCTCGAACGCCCCGGCGAGATTGTGACGCGCGAGGAGCTCAGACGTCGCCTCTGGCCGTCCGATGTTTTTGTTGATTTCGATCACGGACTGAATAAATCCATCCAAAAACTCCGCGATGCTCTCGGCGATTCGGCAGCCTCTCCCCGTTACATTGAAACCATTCCTCGTATCGGATACCGCTTCATTGGGCCCTCCAATGGAGCGACAGCGGTTCTGGAACTCACCTCAGGCACAAATGTCCTGCAACCGCAGAATCTCGTTTCCGCTCCTCCTGGCCAGTTCGCCGGAAGTCGGCGAGTGCGCTGGCTTTTGATCGCCGCCTGGATCGCGCTCGGTGCGCTTACCGCGGGCTGGCTGATCCATTCGAGGCTGCGAGCGAGCGAATCGATCCAGTCGCTGGCTGTTCTTCCCCTTGACAACCTGTCCGGAGATTCCTCTCAGGACTACTTTGCCGATGGCATGACCGACGAGCTGATCACGATGCTCGCGAAAGACTCGACTCTTCGCGTTGTCTCCAGAACCTCGGTGATGCAGTACCGTGGGGCGCGCCGGCCGCTTCCGGAAATCGCACGAGCGCTTCACGCGGACGCAATCCTCGAAGGCTCGGTGTCCCGTTCCGCCAATCAGGTCCATATGACTCTGCAGCTGATTCGGGCGGACACGGATTCACATCTCTGGGCCGATAGCTACCAACGCGACGCCAACGATGTTGGACTGCCGGACGAGGCAGCCAAAGCCATTGCGAAACAACTGCATCGCGCAGTCCCGGCCGTGAAGGCCATCCGCTATGTGAATCCGGCAGCGCATGATGCTTACCTGCACGGCAATTATCTTTGGTTCGGCGAGCGCATGGAGGAGTCCGGGCCGTGGTTCCGGAAGGCGATCGATCTCCAGCCTGATTATGCGCTGGCATGGGCGGGACTTGCCGACTACTACGGGGAGGGTATCGCCGGCGATGTTCTCGACCCCCGCATCAGCATCGTTCCGGAGGAGCAGGCAGCCGAACGCGCGCTCGAACTGGATCCGAACCTGCCCCAGGCGCACCAGGCAATGGGTGCCATGTTCCTCATCGATCGATGGGATTGGGCGGACGCCGACCGCGAGATTCTCCGCGCCATCAGCCTCGATCCGCAGAACAGCGAACTGTATTACCTGCGCGCCTGTGTGTTGCAGGCAGACAACCGTAACGCAGAAGCCATCGATTTGGGAAAGAAGGCGATGGAAATTGATCCGTTCCTACGGCCCTACGTTCTCGCCTCGATTTACGAGGGTGCACGCCAATTCGATGCGGCTCTGGCGGAAATACGGCTGCGCCTGGAAGCGAATCCCAACAATCTCGATCTCCTCGGTACGGAGATGGATACCCTGCGACGTATGGGCAACTACAAGGAGGCAGTGGACGTCTGGGCCAGGTGGCATATTCTGATGGGAGATCCTCAGTCGGCCGCAAGCCTGCGGCGTGCCTGGGACCGGAATGGTGCCCGAGGCTTCGTTCGCTGGCAGCTCGGCCGCCGCCTCCTCCAGTCGAAGCGTATCTACATCTCTCCTGTCGAGTTGGCCAGTTATTACGCACAGCTTGGCGACAAAGAGCGGGCGCTCGCTCTGCTCGAGGAAGGCTACCGCCAGCATTCCACAGACACTCTTTGGATCCAGGAGGATCCCGCCTATGACTTCCTCCACGCCGATCCGCGCTTTCGCTCCATCGTTCTGAAGACAGGAGTTCCGCCGGCCTATTAGGATCTGCCCCTCAGGTCCGACTGCCTCGGCGGATGAAATCACGCCAAATCAGCATCGAACTCGGTTCGTGCCCAATTCAACACATGAGTAACGGAAAACGGGCTTTGCACCAACGGGCAGTCATTCTGGCTGAATCACCAGTAACCCGGGCGTATTCGAGCACCCATTAAAATACCTATTTGCAAAATAGGTATGTTGGGCCTAGACTCCCCACATGGCCAGGAATTCCGAACATCGCGACCTCTTCCCCGGCGCCCTCGAAATCATGATCCTCCAGTCTCTGCGCCTCCGGCCCATGCACGGCTATGCCCTGGTCAAGCACATCAAGCAGGTTTCCGACGACCTCCTCCAGGTGGAAGAAGGCAGCCTCTATCCGGCCCTCCAGCGCATGCTCAAAGAGGGCCTGCTCGAATCGGAAGCCGGAATCTCCGCGAAAGGCCGCCCCACGCGCATCTACAGCCTCACCCCCGCCGGCATCCGCCATCTCGAGCGCGAAGTCGTCAGCTTCGAAAAAATGTTCACCGGCATCAGCCGCGTGCTCGCTGCGGCGGGAGCGTAATCATGTTTCCTAAAAAGCGCCGCATCGACGACATCTCCGTCTCCATCCAGGAGCACATCGACGAACGCATCGACGAGCTGGTCGACGAAGGCCTCCCGCGCGCAGAAGCCGAGCGCAAAGCCCGCCGCGAGTTCGGCAATCCAACACTGCTCGAAGAGCGCAGCCGCGAAGTGTGGCAGTGGCAGCGCCTTGAAACCCTGCTCGTCGATCTCAGGCACATCGGCCGCCGCCTCCGCCGCTCGCCCGGCTTCGCCATCACCGTCGTGCTCACCCTCGCCATCGGCATCGGAGCGAACACGGCCGTCTTCAGCGTGCTCAACAGCGTGCTCCTCCGCCCGCTTCCGTATCCCGAACCGCAGCAGCTCGTTTCGCTGCACCTCAACGCTCCCGGCGCTCCCGGCCTCGCCGAGTTCCGCAGTGAGCTGCGCCTCTCGGCATCCATGTATCTCACCTTCGCCGCGCACAACCGCGCCTTCCAGTCAGTCGGCATTTGGGGTCCAGGAACCGCCAGCATCACCGGTATCGCCCAGCCCGAAGAAGTCAACACGGCGCAGATTTCCGGCGGCGTTCTTGAGACTCTCAAAGTTCCTGCCCTCTACGGCCAATGGCTCACCGCTGCCGATCAGGATCCTCACGCATCGGGGCGCGTCATGCTCAGCTACGGCTATTGGCAGCGCCGCTTCGGAGGTGATCCCGCCGTCGTTGGTCGCACCATCCAGGTCAACTCCCAGCCCCGCGTCATCGCCGGAGTCATGCCGCGCGGTTTCAAAATCGTGAATTATGACTTCGATCTCCTCATCCCGATGGGCCTCGATCCCGTCAAGGAAATATTGGCGGGCTTTGGCAATCGCGGCATCGCGCGGCTGCGGCCCGGCGTAACCATCCCCGAGGCGAATGCCGATGTAGCGCGCCTGCTCAACATATGGATGGACAGCTGGACCAACGGTCCAGGCTCCGATGGCCACTGGTATCTGAACTGGAAGATCACGCCCGCGCTGCAGCCCCTGAAAGATACGGTAGTCGGCAGCATCCACACCGTCCTTTGGGTGGTCATGGCGACCATCGGTGTGGTCATGCTCATCGCCTGCACCAACGTGGCGAATCTGCTGCTGGTGCGAGCCGATGTCCGCCAGCAGGAACTCGCCGTCCGCTCCGCGCTCGGCGCGGGACGCTGGCGCATCGCCCGTGAGCTTCTATTGGAGAGCGTAACCCTCGGCCTCGTTGGAGGAGCCGTCGGCGTGGCCGTCGCCTACGGCGGTCTCCGCCTGCTCACCGCAATTGGCCCGGCCGACCTGCCCCGCCTCAGCGAAATCTCGCTCGACGGATGGTCCATCGCCTTCACCCTCATCCTCTCCGTGCTCTCCGGCCTCTTCTTCGGAGCCATCCCGGTGCTCCGTTATGCTCCTTCGCGGCAGCGCGTCAATCTGCTGGGTACGGCGCGCACCACCAGCGTCAGCCACGAGCGCCTGCGCGCCCGCAACCTCCTCGTCGTTGCCCAGGTCTCCATGGCGCTGGTCCTGCTCATCGGCGCGGTCCTCATGATCCGCACCTTTTTGGCGATGCGCAACGTCGATCCCGGCTTCTCCGATCCCGCATCCCTCCAGGTCATGCGCCTCTCCATCCCCGACACGCTGGTGCACGATCCCGTCACCGTCGTGCACATGCAGAGCAGCATCCTCGATCAGCTCGCTGCTATTCCTGGTGTTTCCTCCACCGGCTTCACCGCTTCCGTTCCCATGTCCGGGGCCGAACCGGCATGGGATCAAATCTTCGCCCAGGGCAAGACCTACGTGAACTACAACGCCCCCATGCGTCTCTACAACTACGTCTCGCCCGGATACTTCCACACCGCCGGAACACGCATGTTGGCCGGGCGCGACTTCACCTGGGCGGAGATCTACGGCCAGCGGCCGGTAGGCATCGTCAGCGAGGGATTGGCCCGCGAGCTATGGGGATCGCCCCAGGCCGCCATCGGCAAGCGCTTCCAGGAATTTCCCGCCATGCCCTGGCATGAGGTGATCGGCGTGGTCCAGGATGTACGAGAAAACGGCGTAGACCAGGTGTCGCCCGCAACCGTCTACTGGCCGTCGATCATGCGCGACATTTATGGACCGGGATCGTTCGACGCAAGGCGCACCGTCTACTTCGCCATGCGCAGCCATCGCGCCGGATCGCAGGCGCTCATCAACGAAATGCAGCAGGCCGTCTGGTCGGTCAACGCCAGCTTACCCGTCGCCGACATCAGCACCATGCAGGATATCTACGGCGACTCCATGGCCCGCACTTCATTCACGCTCGTCATGCTCGCCATCGCCGGAACCATGGCGTTCGCGCTCGGCATCCTCGGCATCTACGGCGTCATCTCCTACGCCGTCTCGCAGCGCACCCGCGAAATCGGCATCCGCATGGCGCTCGGCGCAAAAAAAGAGCGAACTCGCGTGGATGTTCGTTCGTTCCGCCCTGGTCCTCACCGCCATTGGTACCGCGCTCGGCCTCGTCTCGGCCACCGCGCTCATGCGCCTCATGCGAACGCTTCTCTTCGGCATCAGCCCGCTCGACCCAATCACCTTCGCAGCCGTACCGATTGCGCTCATCGCCGCAGCGGCATTAGCCAGCTATCTCCCCGCCCGCCGCACCGCAGCCATCAATCCCGTCGAAGCCCTGCGAGCCGAGTAGCTATTTCGAAATACACCGGGCGCCCCACATCTGCCCGGTTTTGGCAGATGTGGGAGACGCGCAAAGCGCGTCCGCATTTGTTTCTCTCCGGGGGCACAACGCCACACCTCGAATGAATCCAGAGTATGTATCAGGGCATGACTTCAGTCGTGCCGCAAAGCGCAAAAAATCATCGGGCTTTAGCCCCTGTCAAGAATCCGCGCGCCCGCTTCTGTATGTATCAGGGCACGACTTCAGTCGTGCCGCAAAGCGCAAAAGAAATCGTCGGGCTTGAGCCCCTGTTACAACGCACGCACTCAAACCACTCCGCCCGCGGCCCGAATCACCTCTCCCGTGATCCACCCTGATTCGTCCGACGCCAGAAACACCGCCAGCGGCGCGATATCGCTCACGCGACCCAGCCGGCCCAGCGGCGTCTTCTCTGCCAAAGCCTCTCCCGCCCCACCCGCAAAGGTTCCCGCCGCAACATTGCCTTCGGTTTCTGTATAA
>Ga0206821_10057_pt1 | contig 27478 bp, 32 predicted proteins | sample Alteio_BWOrgCont_85_FD_152860 | JGI IMG/M metagenome (GOLD analysis project Ga0206821, IMG submission 152860) | Enriched cells from forest soil in Barre Woods Harvard Forest LTER site, Petersham, Massachusetts, United States -... | ecosystem: Environmental > Terrestrial > Soil > Temperate forest >...
CGAAAAATTTGGCCATACATTTATCTTTGAACCAGGACTTATTGGCGCTGCCGCAATTGACTTAACTGGGAACCCGTATCCTGATAGAACTCACAAACTTTGTCTTTCATCAGATGCTATTTTATTTGGCGCAATTGGTGATCCGAAATATGACAATGATCCGAGTGCAAAAATTCGTCCCGAACAAGGACTTCTCAAAATGAGAAAAAATCTTGGATTATATGCAAACATACGACCAATTTTTACTTTTAACAAACTCCTCTCCTCTTCCCCACTAAAAAAAGAAATAATCGAAAATACTGATTTTGTTGTCATTCGAGAATTAATAGGTGGCATTTATTTTGGCAAAAGAGGAAGAAATAAAACCAGGACATCTGCGTTTGATACAAGTGAATATTCTAAAACTGAAATTGAACGAATCACAAAGTATGCTTTTCAACTAGCACAAAAAAGAAAAAAGAAATTAACAGTTGTTGATAAAGCAAATGTGTTAGAGACATCACGCCTTTGGCGAGAAACTATTCAGGAAATGGAATCACATTATGAAGATGTCAGAGTTAATTATATATTTGTTGACAACGCATCTATGCAAATTATCAAACGTCCGAGCAAATTTGATGTCATCGTTACCGAAAATATGTTTGGCGATATACTCACTGACGAAGCATCAGTTATCACAGGATCACTTGGGATGTTGCCCTCGGCATCAATCGGTAAAAAAACAGCTGTTTATGAACCAATTCATGGATCATTTCCAAAGGCTGCAGGACAAAATATTGCCAATCCAATCGGTTCAATTCTTTCTGCAGCAATGATGCTTGAGTATAGTTTTGGGATGAAAAAAGAAAGCCAAGCAATTTATAAAGCCGTTGAAAAAGTAATTAATCAAGGGTATGGTACAAAAGATTTAAACTTAAACAAAACAATTGGAACAAAAGAAATGGGAGAAAAAATTATCAGCTCACTTACCTAAGTATTTCAGGATGTGTTAGTATAAGTTCACTAAAGCCCGGCGCAAATTCCCTCGAGTTATTTTCGACCATTTCTAAAAGTTGTCCACCACCCACCCATTCAACTTGTTTTATCTCTCGAGGGTTTGGAACTACTGAACCATGAATCTCTTCATCATATACAGCTGTATAAATGGTCATAATTGATGAAACACCTGGATTATCTACAAATTTATAATAATAATATGGATCATCGAAAAGTACTTTTTCTAAACTTAACTCTTCTTTTAACCCTCTTTTACCTGTCTCACTTGGATGTTCTGGTTCCCATGGATCGTTAGAATTCATTTGAGCTGTTTCCACTGTACTACCTTCCCATTGTCCTGACCAACGCGACTTATGACTCGCTCTTTGTTGAAGAAGAACTTTTCTTTTTTCACCCATACCATCAAATAATAAAACACACACAACTGGACTATTGCCGTTTCTTTCTGCTTCGTTACGGGACATAGAGCGGCCCACAAAATCTCCATTTGTTGCATGTTGTATTAATACTCCATTTGGATTTAATCGTGGGACACGTTCAGGCATAGTAGCTTCTCTCAAACCTTTGTAACTTTTGCTCTTTTTTCAATTATTTCAGGTGCTAAATTATATACAGAATCCAATAGTGCAACTCTGAAACTAGCAGGCCCATTAGATTTTTTTGCCGCCATTTCTCCGGCGATACCAAACGTTGCTAATGCCGCTGTTGCTGCAAGCGCGTAGTTTTTCTCAACTGCTGCGAATGCACCAATCATTGTTGTGGACATACATCCGGTTCCTGTAATTGTCGCCATTAATTCATGACCATTATCGACATAGTAAAAATCTTTGGCATTCGCAACAATATCACGTTTCCCCGTAATAACAACCGTCGTGCCGTATCTTTGTGCCATTTTTTGTGCTATCCTTTCTGGATTTTTTATATCCTCAACACTTTCAACACCTTTTACCTTGCCACCTGCACCACTTAAAGCACCGATTTCACCACTATTCCCTCTTACTACTGCAAGCCGCAAATTGTGTAAAAAATTGAGATTAGTTTTTGTCCTATACGTTGTTGCGCCGGCACCAACGGGATCCAAAATAATAGGAATTTCCAAACTGTTTGCTTTTTTACCAGCAATTTTCATCGATTTCACCCATTCTGCATTTAATGTACCAGGATTTAAAATCAATGCATTCGAAATAGCAGTCATTTCCTCCATTTCTTCTTTTGCATGCGCCATAACAGGTAATGCTCCGATATGTAGTGTGAGATTTGCTGTGTCGTTCATAACAACAAAATTTGTTATATGGTGTAATAATGGCTTTTTCTCTTTAATTCGAACGAAAATATCAGCTATCTGTTTATTAATTGTTTTTTTCATGTCCCTCCTTTCTTTTTAGAATTTTTTATATCGTGAAACCGGTGAGGATAAGTATGTGGAATAATCGTATATTCCACTAGTGAAGGTAATTATTTGTATATTATCCCTTCGCCGGTATTATCCGAACAGGTTCAATGGGTCGTTTGTCAATTACAAACCTCTCAGCCCGAGAACGAGCTCCCCTTTTCTTTATTATACTAAAAATATTTCTTTTGAATATCTGGAATTTCTTTATAGGCACGGATCAGTGCAACAAGTGGCGGAAGAAATGATGCTATCTCGGATATATGTGTAAAATTAATATCTCCTATCGCCACATAAGGAATAGTTATTTGTTCTTTCGCTTTTTTTAAATAATCAAAACCGATTGCTTTATATTCGGGTTTGGAGATAGTTGACCAAATTGGACCAATACCGATATAATCTGCTCCTTGCTTTTGTGCCTGAATTCCTTCTCTTAAAATATGGGTGCTTCGTCCAATGATTTTATGCGGTCCCAAAATATCACGAACTTGTTGGACTGAGATATCATCTTGACCCGAATGAAAACCATCAGCATCACATACAAGTGCAATATCAATATAATCATTTATTATCAACGGGACGCCCGCTTTTTTTGCTTTCTCCTGAATACGAAATGCTTTTTGTAAAATAACTTTCTTTGAACTTTTTTTATCTCTCAATTGTATTGCAGAAACTTTCCATTTTAAACCTTGTTCAAGAATTTTTTCATCATCAGAAATAAGATAAACTCCAGGTTTAAGAACTCTTTTTTGAAGACTTAATAAAATTTCTTTTTCTAATGCATAAACCTCAAATCTCTTTTTTGTGTAGAATGGATTTCCCGTATATTCTTCCAAAACTCGTAATCCCTGTTCGACACGTTTAAAATTTGCCCGCAGTAATGTTTCAATATCTTTCCTTTGCGGTGGCGGTTCAGCCGCTCGTACATCTGTTCCTCTACTTAAAAGATCTTGTAAATATTCTTTTTCGGTCTCGCTTATTTCTTTACGCAATTTAGCGAGCTGATCGGTCAATTTTTTTTGTAAAGTTAAAAAACGAGTATATTCTTCGATAACTCGCAGACCTTCAGTTACACGATTGATATTTGCGTCAATAATTTGATAATAGTCATTTTTCATAATTTTTCCTGAGCTTTCTTGAGAGAATTATATACTAGTAATGCGCACTTTGTTCTTGCAGGGGTTAGTTGGACACCAAGCAAACTAATAACCTCTTCAGGAATTATTTTTTTAAGTTCCTTCACATGTTTTCCTTTTATTTCTTCAGTGAACAATGAAGCTGATGCTTGTGAAATTGCACATCCAACTCCCGCAAAAGCAATTTTTTCTACCTTCCCTTTTTCAATTTTTATAGTCAAACGGATTGAGTCACCGCAAAGTGGATTTTTTTCCTCAACATCAACATCTGCAACAATCAAAACTCCAAAATTTTGTGGATGCTGCCAATGCTCTAAAATAATTTCTCGATATAACGGATCTTCCATATTACAACTTAAATGTCATTCTTACTTCTTCAATGCCATGTTCCAATTTATCAATATCTTCCTTTATATTATATAAATAAATCGAAGCCCGAACAGTGCCAGTAACCTCTAAAACTTCCATAAGTGGCTGCGCACAATGATGACCAGCTCTTACTGCAACATGTGATCTATTAAGAATTTCTGAAACATCATGAGGATGGACATTACCAATGCCAAATGAAAAAACACCAAGCCTGTTGTCTGAATCAAGCGGTCCGAAAAGTTTTAAATTTTTTTGTCTGGCAAACATCTTAAGTGTATAATTAATCAACTCTTTTTCATGTTGTTCTATTCTTGCAAAACCAACTCTATTTAAATACTCAATTGCCGCGCCAAGTCCAATTACCCCTTCTATGTTTCGTGTACCTGCTTCAAATTTGTCAGGGAGATCCGCGTATGTCGCTTTCTCTTTTGTAACCATTTTTATCATATGACTTCCAACAACAAATGGATCCATTTGCTCAAGTAATTCTTTTTTGCCATATAAAACACCTACTCCTGATGGTCCAAGCATCTTATGTGAAGAAAAAACGAGAAAATCGCAGTTCAATTTTTTAACATCGATTGGCATATGAGGAATTGATTGCGCGGCATCTACTAAAACTTTTATGTTCGAATTCATATTTCTAAAATATGGAATAATTTCATTCAGTGGATTCACAGTTCCTAACACATTCGAAGCATGAGTTAACGAAACTAATCTAATTTTTTTTAAATCCAAACTTTCAATTTTCTTATAATTCAATCTATATTCTTTATTAACAGGAAGAAAAAATAACTCAATGCCAATTTCTTCTTTCAGATGCTGCCAAGGGACAATATTCGAATGATGCTCCATTTCTGTAAGGACTACGATATCTCCTTTTTTTAAATTCTTTTTACCCCAACCTTCTGCGACCATATTGATTGCTTCAGTTGCTCCACTGGTAAAAATAATTTCTGATGGATTATTTGCGTTAATAAATAAAGAAACTTTTTTTCTCGCTTCTTCAAACAGATCTGTTGCTTTTTGACTTAAACCATAAATTCCTCGATGAATATTGGAATTATAATTTTCATAAAAATTTGAAACCGCGTCAATAAGAACTTGCGGCTTTTGACTTGTTGCCGAAGAATCTAAATATACTAAATCTGGATAATTTTTAAATAGTGGAAAGTCTTGTTTCATAATTTTCCTTTACTTTTTTTTGTAATTCTTCAGGAAATTCTCCGAGAATACTTTGTAAAAATCCTTCAACAATTAATTGTTTTGCTTTCTCCTCAGAAATTCCGCGCGACATCAGATAAAACAATTCAAGATCATTAATCCTCCCAACAGTCGTTGCATGTCCTGCTTTAATATCATTTTCCAAAATCTCCAAATTGGGAACAGCGATGCCACGTGCTTTTTGTGAAAGTAACAATAAATGTGCCGCAAGCCATGCATTAGTCCCCTTTGCTCCATGTTCAATTGTGATAAGCCCATCAAAAAAAACACTTGATGTATCTTTCAATGCGCTTTTAATAATCACGTTGCTTTTTGTATTTTCTGCTTGATGATGAACAGTAATTTTAAGTTTTAACCCTTGTTTTTCTTTCCCCAATAATAATCCAATAAACTTTATCGATGCACCTTTTTCTGCAAGAGAAATGTCATAAGCCAACTCTGTCTCCTCACCAATCCATAATATCGGCAATATCAATTCTTCATTTTCTTTAACGATAATTTCTTGCATAAATTTACCCTACTGCCCCTTCCATTGAAAGATTGATTAAACGGTTCAATTCAACAGCATATTCAAGCGGCAATTCCTTAACAATCGGTTCAATAAAACCATTTACAATCAACGAAGTTGATTGTGATTCAGAGAGTCCGCGTGACATGAGATAAAATAATTGTTGCTCGCCTACTTTACTAACAGATGCTTCATGACCAAGTGTTACATCTTCTTCATTCACAATGTTAACAGGATAGGTGTCCGAGCGAGATAATTCATCAAGAAGAAGCGCATCGCATCTCACAAATGATTTACTTCCTTTTGCGCCATTTATAATTTTTACCATTCCGCGATAACTACATCGTCCACCATTAAGACTTACTGACTTTGATGTGATGGTACTTGTTGTGTATGGAGCAAAATGAAAAGCTTTTCCGCCAGCATCTTGATGTTGTCCTTCTCCTGCAAGCGCTAATGATAAAACTTCTCCTTTTGCTCCTTTACCGTTAAGATAAATGGATGGATACTTCATCGTTTTTTTGGAACCCAAATTCCCATCAATCCACTCACCTATTCCCTCTTCTTCAACAAACATTCTCTTAGTCACTAAATTATAAACATTATTCGACCAATTTTGAATTGTTGTATATCGAACACGTGCTCCTTTTTTAACAATGATTTCAACAACTGCGGCATGCAAAGAATCAGTTGTATAAATTGGCGCGGTGCACCCTTCAACATAATGGACATAACTCCCCTCTTCCGCAATGATAAGCGTTCGTTCAAATTGTCCCATGTTGGCAGCATTAATTCTAAAATATGCTTGAAGTGGAATTTCTACATGAACGCCTTTGGGAATATATACGAAACTTCCACCTGACCAAACAGCAGAATTAAGAGCTGCAAATTTATTGTCAGCTGCTGGAATAACTGTTCCAAAATATTGTCTAAAAAGATCTGGGTATTTTTTAAGAGCTGTGTCTGTATCAACAAAAATAACACCTTTTTCTTCCCATTGTTTTTTTAAGTTATGATAAATAACTTCTGAATCATATTGAGCACCAACCCCCGCGAGAAATTTTTTTTCTGCTTCAGGGATTCCAATTTTGTCATAAGTATCTTTAATGTCAGATGGCACATCCTTCCAATCCCGAAACTTCTTTTCTGTCGGACTTATATAATAATACATATTATCAAAATCAATTCCGGACAGGTCTGCGCCCCATGACGGCATCATCTTTTGTTCAAATGTCATAAATGCATTAAGTCTGAAATTTCTCATCCACTCTGGTTCATTTTTAAAATGAGAAATTGCCTCAATAACTTCACGGCTGAGTCCTCGAGGTGTTCTGAAGACTGAAGATTCTGGTTTGTGGAAACCAAATTGATACCCAGTATTAATGTCTTGTGCTATAACTTTCATAATGAAGATTTAAGCTTTGAGATATTTCTCGTACCCATTTTCTTCGGTTTCTTTTGCTAATTTTGAGTCACCTGATTTTACAATTTTTCCGGCAACAACAATATGAACAAAATCAGGTTTTATATAATGCAAAATTCTTTGATAATGAGTTATAAGAAGTAAGCCAAATGGATAGTCCAAACTGGTTATCGCATTTCCAATATATCGCAAAGCATCAACATCAAGTCCTGAGTCTGGTTCATCAAGAATTGCAAAGTCAGGACGCAACATTGCCAACTGTAAAATTTCTGCTTTCTTTTTTTCACCACCGGAAAATCCTTGATTAAGAAAACGTTTAACGATATCTTCTGAAAAACCCAACGTTTTAGCAATCGGTTCTACCTCATTGCGAAATGCAATTGGCGACAATTTTTTCTTACTCCCATTCCCTAGCCCCTTTTCCCTTATTTCATTTACTGCCATCCGTAAAAAATTTCCAAAATTGACTCCAGTTATTTCAACAGGATATTGAAATCCTAGAAACAATCCATGATATGCACGTTGATCGGGAGTCAACTTTGTAATATCAACATCATTTAAGATTATTTTCCCTTTTGTTATAACATAATCTGGATGTCCCATCAGAACTTGAGCCAGAGTTGATTTGCCGCCACCGTTTGGTCCCATGATTGCATGAATTTCACTTTTTTTTATTGTGAGAGAAATTCCGCGAAGAATTTCTTTTCCTTCTTTTGTTCCTGCAAATAAATTTTTAATTTCTAAGGTATCTTTCATAAATTATTTGTGATTTGCTATTTGGGACTTTGAGTTTTCACTTCTCCACTCTTTGTCCAATTGCTCATTAATTTCATCAATCATTTCGTTGACTTCATCGTCTGACATATTGTGCATTTGTGCGCCGGTTTCGATAGTATCGTATTCATTGGCAAAACAATTAACGCAGTTGAGTCCATATTCCGCCAATAACTCACCGGCTCGCGGACATTCATCCACGACGGTCTTTAATGGGTCAAATTTTGTAATGACATAGAGGCTGTTCACGATTTAATTTTGGTACACCAATGACTGTACTGTTCATCCTCTCCATTAACGATTTTGAAAAATTTCTCTCTTAATTGTGATGTGATCGGTCCAATTTTTCCAGTTCCAATAACTCTTCTATCAATCTTTTCTATCCATGCAACTTGACATGCGGTTCCTGTTAGAAAGGCTTCATCAGCGATATAAAGTTCGCTCCTTTCAATAGGACGTTCCATTGTTTCAATTCCCATATCAGCAGCAACTTTGATGACAGACTTTCTGGTTATCCCTTCCAAAACCCCTTCAGAAAATCCAGGGGTAATTAACTTACCTTCTCTAATAATGAAAATGTTTTCTGCGGATCCTTCTGCAACGTTGCCGAATTTATTGAGTAAAATTGCTTCATCATACCCATTTTCATTTGCCTCCTTACGGGCAAGTGCTGAGTTGATATATCCCCCTGTTGCTTTTGCAAGTGTCGGTATTGCATTATCATTAATCCGTTGCCAACTCGAAACAAGAAGAGATAACCCTTTCCCTATTGGCATATATTCTTCTAAAGGAATCATATACGAGCTAAAATCAAAATGGGCATCAGTAAAATTTGGACTAAGTTTTGTGTGTCCTATATAGCCAAAAAGACGAATGTATAAATTAGTTTTAGGCTTATTTTTTTTAACCAATTCTATGATATTTTTTTTGAATTCCTGATTTGTATAAGGAAGCTCCCCTCCAAGAATTTTGGCTGCATCAACAAATCGCTTCACATGATCATCAATGCGAAAAAGAGAAATGAAGTGCTGTTCTTTATTATAATAACCCCGAATTCCTCCAAAGAAACCGGTACCATATTGCAATGCATTTGTCATAACCGAAACTTTTGCATTTTCAATCGGAACAATTTTCCCTTGAAAAAATGCATATGGGAATGAATCAATTTTCATATTATTTAATAACTTCCGCAATTACTTCAATTTCAATCAATGCATCTTTTGGGAGATGAGCAACAGCAAATGCTGCTCTGGCAGGTTTGTGATCAGTAAAATATTGCCCGTAAATTTCATTCATAGTTATATAATCGTTAATATCAGCGAGATAAACCGTTGTCTTAGTAACATTTTCCAAACTCGAATTTGCCGATTTTAAAACTTCTGACAAATTTTTTAGAACTTGCTGTGTTTGTTTTTCTAATCCTTCAACCAATTCATTTGTCTTTGGATCAATACCTATTTGTCCTGAACAAAAAACAAAACCGTTGCTTACAATTGCTTGTGAATATGGTCCGACTACCTTTGGCGCATTTTCTGTCTGTATGTATTTCATTAATTCATTCCTCCACCCTGCAATGCAGGTTTGGCAGTAGCTCGCATTCTTTTGAGTAAGCGATTACTGACCGGTTGCACTAACGGATGGATATTGCCATTTTCTTTGGATTCTTTCTGCCATTTTTTCAACCGCTTATTCAAAACTGTTTTATCAATAAACTCTTTACAATCCATTCGATCTTTATTCAGATCAATCGTTATTGTATCACCATCTTCTACCAACGCAATCGGTCCACCCAAATATGCTTCAGGTCCAACATGCCCAATAACAACGCCTACTGATCCACCTGAAAACCGTGCATCTGTCATAAGTGCTATTGTAATTCCTTTTTTTCTACAAAGTGCTGTAATTCGCGATGTCGGATCGAGCATTTCCGGCATCCCGGGCGCACCTCTTGGTCCAACATATCGAATTACTACTATATCCTTATCCTGAAACATATCGGGCAAATGTTCTAATGCATCCAAAAGTGCTCGTTCACTATTAAAAATTTTTGCTTTAGCGACAAATATTCCATCTTTAATTCCGCCTTCAACTCCCGCGACTTTGATAACTGCACCGCCATTGGGTGCCAAATTACCATGCAGCATTCTCAAACCACCTGTCGGCTTAAACGGTTTTTTCACCGGATGAATAACATCGCCGTCAGGTTTTGGAGGATTCAGGCGTTTAATTTGTTCAGCAAGCGTTTCTCCTGTACAAGTAATGCAATCTCCATCAAGATATCCTGCATCCAAAAGCTCTTTGACAATAACCGGAACACCACCTTTTTCATCAATATCAACCATAGAATATATTCCAAACGGTCGAGCATTTACAAGAACTGGTACACTACGTGATAGATTATTAAACTCATCTTGCGTTATAACTTCTCGCCAAAAGTCAAAACCTGCGGCCCGCGCGATTTCAGGCGCATGCAAAACGACATTAGTCGATCCGCCCATTGCAATAGCGACAATAATTGCATTTTTCAAAGATTTCTTCGTGACAATATCCCGTGGACGAATTTCTTTCTCAACTATGGTAAGTAAAAATGAAACAAGTTCTTGAGGAAAAACTTTTAAACGTCGTTCATCTTGCGATGCGGGTGAAACCATATGTAAAGGTTCCATTCCCACAACACCAAAAAATGTCTGCATGGTGTTATAAGTAAACATCCCACCACAACTCCCGCATCCAGGACACGCGTTCAAAGCAATGCGATTCTTTTCTTCTTGGTCATCATCACCTGCAACTTGAAAACCTGTTACAATATCAATTCTTTCATTTGTCTCAGGATCAATCCCTGGTCTTATTGATCCGTCAGACATGACAATCGCCGGTTCATTATGTTCCAAAAGTGCCGCGACTGTCCCAACAGGCGGTTTATCACAAGCAACAACGGAAATCGAACCTTTTACAAGACTTCCGCTCAAATGCAAACATACCGCATCGTATGAGACTTCACGTCCAATTAATGAGAAACGCATTTCATCGGTTCCATTCAATTGTCCATCTGAGATGCCACCGACATAATATGGAGGAATTAATCGAACATGCAAATTTCCTTCTTTAATTTTGTTTGAAACCGCCTCTTGGATTGCATTTACTTTTTCTGTAATGCCAAGATAGCACTGACTATCTCCTTCGTTCCCAATAACAGCCCAAACATCTCCATGAATATTGTATGGGTTTTCTCCAAGAGACTTTGCAGTTCCCACTCTTTGAACATCACGTCCAGGATTATCCGAAACAAATTTTTTTTCGCCGCATGCGCAATTTTCGCAATTGCACTCTATATTTTTATTCTTTTTTATATTTTTTTTCATAGATTAAAACTTCCCAATTATTTCTACTTCCCGTATTCAGCTAATTCTAGCACAATTCCTTCCGGTCCTTTTAAATAACATAACTTTTTGTTTGTCTCTTTATATTCTTGTATTGACGAAAGGAACTCAATACCTTGCTCCTTCAAATTCTTAACCACATTTTCAATACTTTTAACCTCAAAAGCCATATGTCGAAAACCTGTTTTATTAATAACATCATTATCGCATGTTGATAGATTCTCAGGATTAATAAACTTTAGTAATTCCAATTTGGTTTCACCATTGTATAAACAAAGCGCAACATATTCTGCTTTGACATTTTTCAAACGAGTCAATGTATCGATCCATTTGCCCTCCAGTATTCCTTCACGCTGAACAGTAAAACCGAATTTTATAAAAAACGTCTTTGCCGCTTCAAGATTTTTTACAACGATATTGATATGATCGATTTTTTTAAATGATATAATCATAAAGCATCTCCTTGTTTGATAATTTTTGATAATTTATTCCTATCTCCTCAAGCCTTTTAAGAAAAGGCTCAAGATCCTTTCTGTCTTTTAATTCGATTCCGACAAGAGCAGCCCCTTTTTCTTTATTGCTCTTTTTCATATATTCAAAGCGCACAATATCATCATTCGGCCCAAGCCCATTCTCAAGAAATAGTCTCAGTTGTCCTGGTTTTTGTGCAAACTCGATAATAAAATAATGTTTGAGTCCCTGATAGACAAGGCTTTTTTCAAGAATCTCAGGATAGCGTAAGATGTCATTATTACCTCCGCTTAATACGCATACGACTGTTTTCCCTTTAACTTCTTCGCGGAGACTGCTAAGCGCTGCCATTGCCAGTGCGCCTGCTGGTTCTGCAATAATGCCTTCATTTTGATATAAATCGATCATTGTTTTACAGATCCGACCGACTGGAACAACAATAATTTTTTTCAAATTTCTTTGACAAATCTCAAAAGTAACTTCTCCTACTCTCTGTACTGCCGCTCCGTCAACAAAGGTGTCAATTTTTTTAAGGGTTATTAATTTTTTTTGTTTAAGAGATTCTTCCATCGCAGCAGCATTTTCTGGCTCAGCACCATAGATGGTTACTTGAGGATTTACTGCTTTGATATATTCAGAAACACCGGAGATAAAGCCACCACCACCGATTGGTGCAACAAGAATATCAAGACCGTCCGGTAATTGTTCGATAATTTCTTTTCCAACTGTTCCCTGTCCGGCAATAGTTAATGGATCATTAAATGCATGAATATAGATTTGATTTTTTTTATCACAATAGTCATGCGCTGCCTTTGCCGATTCATCATATGTTTGACCGACAAGTCTTACGGTAACATACTTATTGCCAAAATGTTTTACACGTTCAATTTTTTGTAAAGGCGTTGTAATCGGCATGAAAATTGTCCCGTGAATTTTTAGATATGAACAACTATATGCAACACCTTGTGCATGATTACCAGCACTTGCAGTCACAATTCCTTTTTTTCGTTCTGCTACTGAAAGTGAAGCCATTTTATTATAAGCTCCACGGATTTTGTAAGAACGTACTTCCTGTAAATCTTCCCGCTTGATATAAATAGTAGCGTCAAACTTTTCGGACATGCGTTTGGAAAATTGCAACGGCGACCTAATTACAACACCTTGCAATCGCTTTTCTGCTTCTTCAATTTGTTGAATTGTTATTTTCATAATTTCTGAAAACTCAGAGGACTCAGAATATCAGATTTTCAAAAAATCGGAAACTCAGATTATCAGATATTCTGACTTCCTGATTTAACCGACTGTTTGATACTCCGAGTATTCCGAGTCTTCTGATTTATTTTTGATTCTCGGGTCGTAACTCCCGAACTTTTTTCCCAGCTTGCCACATTTCGCTATTCTGCATTGTGTCAAGTTCTTTTTGCAATTTTTTACGATAATCCCTTTTGCTGTTTGCTTTGATCACGACTTCTGCTTCATGACCAGAAGAAACACTCTTGTAGAGCTTTTTAAAAACCGGCTCTACTGCTTTTTTGAACTCACTTTTCCAATCCAACGCGCCACGTTGAGCTGTTGTAGAACAATTTGCATACATCCAGTCCATTCCTTTTTCGCCAATTAAGGGAATAAGACTTTGTGTCGCTTCTTCAACTGTTTCATTAAATGCCTCTGAGGGAGAATGTCCCATTTTTCGCAAAATTGCATATTGCGCTTCCATAAGACCAGCAATTGCACCCATGAGAACTCCACGTTCTCCTGTTAGATCACTGTTAACTTCTTTTTCAAAAGTAGTTCGGAACAAGAACCCGGATCCGATACTGACTCCCATTGCCTTCACCTTATCTTCAGCATGTTTGCTGGCATCTTGATACACTGCATAACTTGCATTAATTCCTCGTCCTTCCAAAAAGATTTTGCGGACTGTTCGTCCTGAACCTTTTGGAGCGACAAGAATTACATCAACATCCTTGGGAGGAATAATACCGGTTTGTTTGGCAAATGTTACTCCAAAACCATGAGAGAAATAAAGTGTTTTACCCTTAGTAAGATGTGGTTTTATAACAGGCCACAACTGTATTTGAGCAGCATCAGATAAAAGATATGCAATAATTGTTCCTCTCTTCACCGCTTCTTCAATATCAAACAAAGTCTTGTCTTTCTTCCATCCATCTTCTATTGCCTTATCCCAAGATGGAGAATTTTTTCGCTGTCCAACAATGACATTGAAACCATTATCACGCAAATTCATTGCTTGGGCTGGTCCTTGAACACCATAACCAATCACAGCAATTGTTTCATTTTTCAAAACTTGTTTTGCTTTTTTCATCGGGAATTCTTCCCGTGTCACAACATCCTCTTTTACGCCGCCAAAATTAATTTTCGCCATCTATTTTTCACCTCCCTTCAATACTGCTATTCTTCCTGATCTCACATATTCTTTTATTCCAAACGGTTTAAGAAGCAAATATAATGAATTGATTTCTTCTTCTGTTCCGGATTTTTCAACAACAAGGAAATCTCTTTCAATTCCGACAACTTCTGCCTTCGCCAAACGGACAATATCTTCAACACTTCTTCTCTTTTCTGGATCCTTTGTGGAAACTTTAATTAAAGCAATTTCTTTATAAATTAGCTCTTCATCTGTTTTTTCCAAAACCTTAATAACTTCAATTATTTTGTACAACTGTTTTGAGATTTTTTCGATGGCAAGTTCTGTTCCTTTTACTCTGATAGTAAATCGCGACATTTCCTGTGCTTCGATTTCGGAAACAGTTAAACTCTCGACATTAATTTTTCGTTTTAAAAACGCATCAGCAATCCGGTATAAAACTCCTGGCTTGTTTTCGGTGAATATTATAATAGTGTATAATTTTTCTTTTTCCATAAATAATTAAACAAATTAATTTACTCCAATCTTATTTCTTCCACTGATGCACCTGTTGGTACCATCGGAAAAATATTGCCTTCTTTTCGTACGACTACCTCAAGAACATAAGGCTTTTTTGAATCCAAAAGCTCATCAAGCGCACTACTTAAATCTTTTCGCTGATCTACTTTCTTTGCATCGATAAAAAATCCTTTTGCCACCGCAACAAAATCAGGATTTTTTAAATCAACAAAAGAATACCTTTTTTCATAAAATAATTCCTGCCATTGTCTCACCATCCCCAAATAGTTATTATTTAAAATAATAGCTTTCACAGGGATATTATCCTGTGCGAGCGTTGCTAATTCCTGAATATTCATTTGAAAAGATCCATCGCCAATAATCGCAATCACTTGTCTTTGGGGTGAAGCAACTTTTGCACCAATCGCTGCAGGAAGCGCAAATCCCATCGTTCCCAATCCACCCGAAGTAATATAACTATCGGTTTTTTGGGGCTGATAATATCTTGCTGCGATCATCTGATGCTGTCCCACGTCTGCTACCACTACAGCCTCACCTTTTGTTTTTTCTGACAATAGATTCACGACCTCCGCCATCGTAAGTGGACCTTCTTTAGGATGTATTTCAGACTTTTTCACCTTATCAAATTCCTCTTTGGCAAATTTTTGGAATTCTTTCAACCATGTCGGATGAGAATTTTTCTTTACTTTTGGAATCAATGCTTGAATCGCAGTTTTTGCGTCGGCAACAATCGGGACATATGCTGGTACATTTTTATTTAATTCAGCAGGATCAATATCTATATGAATAATTTTCGCCTGCTTTGCATAATCCGAAAGTCTTCCTGTCACCCGATCATCAAATCTCATCCCGACTGCAAGAATAACATCTGCTTGATTGGTAAGGACATTTGGTCCGTAATTGCCATGCATGCCAAGCATTCCAACATACAACGGATGATCTGAAGGCATTGCCGATAATCCATGCAATGTTTCCGCAACAGGGATATTTGCTTTTTCAGCTAATTTTGCAACCTCTTTCTCAGCTTTTGCAATAAGAACGCCGTGACCGACAAAGATAAATGGTCGCTTTGCGTTATTCAAAAGATCAGCCGCAATTTCAATTTGCTTAACATTTGGAATTGTATTCGGCTGATAACCCATGATATGTGGTGTTTTTTTATAGGAAAAACTCATGAAATCACTTTGCGCATTTTTTGTGATATCAATAAGGACTGGCCCCGGCCTTCCTGTACGCGCAATATGAAACGCTTTTGCAAAGACCTCTGGAATCTCTGAGGCATTGGTGATCTGATAATTCCATTTAGTGATCGGTGTCGTGATGCCGATCACATCTGCTTCCTGAAAAGCATCGCTTCCGAGAAGTGATGCAGCTACTTGCCCGGTAATACAAACCACTGGAACAGAATCAAGCATCGCATCTGTTATAGCAGTAACAAGATTTGTCGCGCCGGGACCAGAGGTTACCAACGCTACCCCTGGTTTGCCTGTCATTCTTGCATATCCTTCAGCAGCATGTCCCGCACCTTGTTCATGACGGACAAGAATATGTCGAATTTTATCACGGTAATCATAAAGGGCATCATAGACAGGCATGATTGCTCCTCCCGGATAACCGAAAATAACATCAACTCCTTCTTGCAAAAGAGATTCCATTACTGCTTGTGAACCTGTTATTTTTTTCATAATTCTAAAAAACTTGTCAACTCTTTAACAAAAAAACCGCTCATAAAAACAAAAAAACCCGCCTGGTCTGGCGGGGTCTTTTATTGTTGGTCAATAAAACCCGCCTTCAGTGGGTAATAAGGACAACAATAATTTGTGAAAATAGTCTATTCATAAAACTAATTTAATTGTACAGCGGGAAAAATAAAAATACAAGAGGTAATTATGGGGCATATGTATTGACATCACGTACTCTTTGTTGTAATCAAGCACAAATATATTTTTATATTTTGCTGTTTAAGATCACATTTATTGATAAAATTATATTGGGGAAAATTAATTCTTATAAGCAGAGAATATTATTCTATTCCACTTTTTTACCTTCTGTTAGCAACGGCTTAGAGGCATCTTCTATAACTGTATCAAATTTCTCTTTATCGCCATAAATTGGAAAATCCATACCAGTCTGATAAATTGGCGTGAATGATTTAAATTTAGCATCAATTTTTTGTATAGCATCTGGTAAATGATTATCAGGGAATTGTTCCAATAACACTGTAACAGCACTAAGGAGTTTTACAAGCTCAATATAACCAACATCGACTGTTAAATACTGAAAATGTTTTGACTTTCGATTACCTTTTTCATTCTTGGGATTTCTTTTTCGTAATTCTTCTAGAACACCAGGAGCTAATTTCTCATAGATCAAACGATTAGTTAATTTCCCAACGTATTGTGGATGATTTCTTTTCTTTTTATCTTTATAATTTTCCCATTTCCATCCTTGCAATCTATACAATTGTTTATAAAAATTTTCATCAAAAGTTTTTATGTGAGGTTGTATTTCGGGGGCAATAAACAACTGTAATATTTTCTGATATTCATCCTTTTCTTTGTCGTATCCCGTTGCTTCATCAATTAAGGCAATAACTCCAACTTTTGCAAATGCTCTAATTAATATTTCTGCATAATTGGCCAAATTTTCTTGCTGAGGGGTTAATTTATGACGTTTTCTTAAATCAAGTAATAAATCACATATGTCTACGAGCAGTTCTCCTTTGTAACCATACGTTATTTCTGCTGCACCGCCTGCCCCCGGTCTTTTGAAGCTAATCCTTTTTTCCACAGCCTCAATAACTGTCCGGTCTTTAAACTTAGATATTTCTTTCACAAGTGCTTGTCCAGATGCATTTGAAGAATAACCAAAAGCATTCTGTAGTCCACGTCCTGAGACTACTCTTTCACCGTTTTCCAAAACATAACAAGGTATTTCAATATTTTTACCAATTTTTAATACGCCTGTATGCGTTGCCTTTATAGGAGTAGTTTGTTTTTGAATCACAAGTCCAGTTACTTGCTCTTTTTTTCTCCCAGCGGGCGATACTTGCTCGGGTTTACCAATTTTAGATATAGGAACACCTTTTACTCTTGCCCAACGAGCCTTAACAGCATTTCTAGCAATTTCTTTTCGTTTTTCTGATGTAAGAGCCGCAGATCGGGCATATCCACCTTTAATTGCTCCCAAATCAGACAATGTTTTCGCGGCACTACTTGTTAAATTTTTTCTTTCCATAATAAAGCTATTATAAAAGATAAGATTTGGAATGTCAATACTTGCTCGACCAACTATTGACATTACTAGCTCGAGCATGTATAATAAGCTTATGAAAGATATTAACCTTACGACATTTTTACGAAAATACCCTAATGACGAGGCATGTTTAGCAGAGATATTTAAGAAGAAATACCCTGACGGTGCATACTGTGAAATATGCAAAAAAATAACCGCACATTTTAAACTTAAAGGACGTTTTGTTTATTCTTGTACCTATTGTAGACATCAAATCTCTCCTCTTGTGAATACAATCTTTGAAAAAAGCTCTCTATCTCTGAGGATTTGGTTTTATGCAATCTTTATTATGGTAAAGACACGATCAGGCGTCTCTGCTAAACAATTAGAAAGAGAGTTAGGAATTTCTTATAAAACAGCACACCGTATGTTTAAACTGATTAGACGAGGAATGAGTAACAATGGGGGTGATAAGCTTTCAGGAGATGTGGAAATTGATGAATCTCTATTCGGAGGAACTGGAGCTAATGATAAATTTAAATGGTATGGACAACAACAGCATAAAGAATCCGTAATGGGAATGATCGAAAGAAACGGAAGAGCATATATTAAACATATTCCTGATACCTCTAATCCTACATTATTAGGAGAAATTGAAAAGAATATTTCAAAAGACGCAAGAATTATTAGTGACAAACTCTCTACCTATTCTCATTTATCGAAGATGGGATATGTCCATGATTCTGTCAATCATACCAAGACGTTTGTCGTTGGAGATGTTCACACCCAAAATATTGACGGCATGTGGTCGAATATAAAAAGAGGAATTTATGGAGTCTATCGACATGTATCAAGTGAATATTTACAAAACTATATTGATGAATACACCTTTAGATACAATAATAGAAATCATGCTGAAGGTATGTTTGATCTCCTCCTTACAAGGGTTGTTTTTGAGAGGTCTGTTGGGGCGTAAGTCCTCCTATAATAGCATCATCAAAATCTTTCTTCTTAATGATAGGGTTTTCTTTTAATCGTTCCTGGACGTATTTATTTTTGAGATCTAATTTTTTTCTTTTCATAGAATTAGTATACCATAATTATTGACTATAAGTTGTATTCGGAGTAGAATACCTATAATGCCCCAAGAACATGGCGGCACACCCTCAAGACATAAATACTCTCCAATGGTTAATTTTTCCAGGAATTGTTGCAGTTGTTGCTGCATTTATGAGTTTTCTAGGATCTTTCGTAATTAGCTATAGAAACTCATCAAGTGAAAAGAAATCTAAACGAACAAATATTCTCGATAATTTATCAGCAGATTTTTCTTCGTTAAGTCAACTTGTTGATAAATTAAAAGTCGATGGTGAGGAAAAGACATATTTTGCATTAAAAAATGTTATTGCTGGTCAAACGGTTCTTACTCATCTTCGGAAATTGATAGAAGATATTGTTGTATTTTCGGATACAAGTTTGAGACGAGAAATAATTGAAGTTGTTGAAGATTCCAGTGCGTTATTCACTGATTTATCAGGCCTTGAAACGTATGTTCTACAAAGAGGCAATGAAAATAAACTTGCTGAGAAAGAATATAAAAAAGAGCTTAGGTCCTTGAGAACAAAATTTATGAGATTAAATATAATTGTAGAGGCTAATTTAATTGTTACGAGTCCCTTATTAGCTACTATGACTAATCAAAATAATAAAAATTTACTGTTAAAGAAAATTGATGAGGCGGTAATAACCATTAATGAATTGGTGAATGAAAAAAGTATAGAAAATAATCAATATAATGAATTTTTGAAAGGGAATGATAAAAAAAGAATGTTATTCAATATCAGGCTTTTGGATGTTGAGACGAAAATAAGAGAACTTTCACAAAAATTAACAACAGGTCGTAATAAAATATTGAATCAATAATCGTTTTTAAAATATTTCGCAGAATTCAACTTTAAAAATAGAGATCAGGAGAAATACGACTATTTCTTGTAAAAATCTTACAGAATTTTTACAAAGTAGTTGACAAAGCTCTGCTAGACTATGTCATAATAAGGAGAGATTGTATGCTTACAAAATCACAGCAACTACTATACTACATAATAAATAAAAGAGGCCAAATTGAAGATAAGACAAAACTAGCCAAACTGCAATATTTTTCTGATTTCATCCATTTTGCTTTCAATGATTCTGCAATATCTCAAGACACAATTATTTATACAAAACAAAAGCAGGGCCCACTTTCTCGTTCCTTTAATGATGATTTAACCATTCTCATAGAGAGTGGTCTTGTAACAGAATCTCCTAAATACCATTATAAAATCAACACCGAAAAGGAATTGAATCTTCTGCCAAAGGAAAAAGCAACTATTGATTATGTTCTCAAAAAATATGGAGAATTATCTTTCAGTGAATTAGTGGATATATGTCATACTCAAGCTCCATTTCTTTCAGCGCAAAAAAGTGGAGTTATTGAGTTCTTTACTGCCTATAATTTAGTAGATGAGTATCCCGATTACAACACATCAGCTTAATCATTGTCCTCGGTTTCAAAAAGATATAAAAACTCTTTATAAAGCCACGAAAAACCGTGCGTTACATTCTAGTTTGGAAAATGACGAAGAATGTAGTTCTAGGGAAATGATCGAATCTGTGCCTTATATTGAAGCAATTGTAAACACAATTCTTAATAAATTACCTAATGGGTTAACTGATATTGCGGATAAATATGGTAAGCAACCATTTTTGCAAAGTGGTTGGACAATTTGGAAGATGCGTTACGCTATTGATAATAAAGGCAAAAGTGGAGGAACAAGAACAATTTTTTGCGTCAGTGAGGCAGAAATATTATTTGTATGTATTAAATCAAAAAAAGATTGTGCAAATGAAGCAGAATTTCAGAATGAATTTTTGGCAAGGATAAAAGAATATTTATGCCTCTAAATCAACTATTTTTCTCTTCTTTCTCCTGAGCACGATTTCTCATGCTCAGTTGGAAAGAAGACAACTACTTTCTTAAATCAATAGCTACAGGAGTACTAAACAAATCTCCTTGAGCTAGTAATTTTAATCCTGTTGCAGTTGCAGGAACATCAAACACAATCTTTCCTGTTACAGACAAACTCGGTTGAATTTGTTGTAAAAAGAAACTGGTTGCTCCATCTGCTTCTTCCATTGCCGTTTGACCATCTGTACTGTAATTATATGTTCTTCCTTGAGAATCTATAACAGTAAAATCAGATGAGTCAATGGTATCCGTACTCTTTCCATTGTTCTGTATTTTTACAGTGAGAATATAATATTCTCCTTGTGCTGTTTGTGGAGAGAGAGAATTACCAAGGGTGTGTGCTGTATCAACAGATTGTACAGTAAATGCCAGATCTCCATCCGTTACCGTTTGTCCAACCTTACCACTTTGCGTCTGTGGTTGCGTTGATGCTGTTGTGCTACTTCCAGAACTACTACTCTTACTAGAACCACCTGATGCAGCACCGATAACAATAAACACAATAATAATTACAAATAGTCCTGTTAGAATAGGATGTCTTCTAAACCATCCTCTTTGATCCGCTTGGCAATGAGGACACTTCTTGGCTTTAGCGTCAATTTCTGTTTGACAACTTTTACATTTTTTCGTCATGTATGCTCACCCCCGTTCAAACCTGTATTTTATTCATAGGTTGTACCTCAATTTAATTATTGGAGGGAAGCATACAAAAAGCTCCCCCCAGCGACGAGTTTCCTCGTCTGCCATGCTTTCGCATGACAACCTTTGAAGCACTCTGGAGAGAGCTTATTACTTCAAAGGTTTTGTCGCCATGCACATCAAAAAGATGGGTTTAGGCTATTCAGTTGTTAAGCACAAGAATAGCATAATATTATGAGTTTATAAATATGCATTTTAAAAAAGTGGTTGACAATTTAAGGCTAAAATTGTCATTACCATAGGAAGAGACGTGATATAATATGCTGAATCTAATAAAAAAACTTTTTTTTAAATATACTATGGATCTCAATGATATTCTTTTTGGCCCAGAACGTGATAGAGTAACACGTGCTTCTGAATCTACATATGACCTTACGCAGCTTCAACAACAAGGATTACAAATAACTGTAAATACTTCTTCTAATAAAGCGAGATGGGTAGGCGATACGAATAATCGAATTTATCCTCAAATTATTGTTTGGAGACCAGATTTTCCAGGTTCTGATACTGGAAGAGCTGTTATAGTCGAGGCTATAGAGACAAGTGGCACACTTGGTGTTCCCCATATAGAAAGATGGAGAATTTTATCAACAATTGTAGGAGTACATTTTAATCTAATTGTGCCGCAAGGGAGTTCAGATCGAGTGAGAACATTATTAAGACAAAATAACATTATAACTGGGGTAAATTTACAAACTTATACATACGATTCTAATACAGATAGATATAATTTTATAAGAACACATATTTAACTATGGCAGAAATAGGAGAAACAAAAAGCATAATAGAAGGTGAAGTAATAGAATCGGCTCAGCCTGAAAGAAGAAGTAGATCAGGTGGTGCAAGAAGGCAACCGAATGGGGCTAGCGGATCACCTGGTGCACAAACTGGTCCAAATGTACAAAAGCAATTCGATATTATGTATATTATTCTTGCTGGTGTAATTGTTGTATTATTTGTAGGATTTTATGCGGCCATTATTGCGTATTTTCAGTTTGTGCAAAATTCCAATGATAATTTCGATAACGCTGTCACAGAATTTAATAGTACTGTAAGAGAATATAATGATGAAAGAGATAATAATCTTGAAAACAGAATACAAATATTAGAAAATAGGTTAGATTCCTCTCCCAATTCAACGCCTACATTATATAAACCGCAATAGCAGTAATTTATTAAAAAGAAGAAAACATAATATTATACGTGAGGATCGTACATAATTCCCGTAATTATTGACAATGTAATGCTGAGAGACACTGAGTTCTTGCCGTGCCAACAGGAGCTTTATCACATTCAGCACATTCAGCTGAAGTCCCTTGCATAGGTGCTGAACCTGTGTGTGTCATTGTTCCTGTTGATGCTCCTTGCATCATTGAGGAATAATCGGTAAATGTTACATTTGATGGTGGTGTAAAAAATGAACTATCAGCGGACCAACCACCGCAAGAATAATTTGCCTGTTGATGCATATCTACTCCTTGTGATGGTTGTGGATTTCCACCTTCACTGGAAGGTGCTTCAGTTGGTTGTGCTTCTTCTTGCTTAACAACTTGATCTGACATTTTATATCCATTGGTTTGTCCGTCCGTCCACATATAAACATATGTCCCGTCATTAATCATATGTGTTTGTTCTGTTTTGCCAGTGCTATCGTTGGTCTCTTGAAAATCTCCGCGCATTTTGCCTGAACTGACATACACTGTCCCCGCACTCTTACTTGTACTATCAGAAAAAGTACATTTCTGACTTCCTGCCATTGAGAAAAAGTCAAAGAGAGATTTCTTTTGAGTAGAGGCCTGACTCTGAGGATTTGCACCTTCTCCTGCTTGCATAGGATGCATCATTGAATCAGCATGATGCATAAAATGATATGCTCCAGCGATGACTAAAAGTAAAACAACAACTATAACAACAATAATCCCTGTTTTATTTTTCTTCATTAAAGTCAGTATAAAGAATTATATAAGGCAATGCAAGAGTCAATTTGAGGCTAATTATTGAGTTTTATAGATAAGTAACATATTCCCAGACCCAAATTTCCTTGATGATGTTAAATCAAAAGTAATCTTCTTTTTTATTCCGTCAAAAAGAGGTGTCCCCTTCCCGATGATAACAGGATTTATCATGACTCGGATTTCATCAAGCAAGCCCCACTCGAGCAAACTTATACACAAATTGCTACTTGCAAGAAGAATGATATCTCCTCCTTTTTCATTCTTCAATTTTACAATTTCATCTTTGACATTTTCGTTAATTAAACGCACATGTTTCCAGATTTTTGTCTCTGTTATGTTTTTCAAGCTCGATGAGACAACAATTTTGGAAGTTTCATTCATCAAATGTGCAACTTCAGGATCTCCTTCAAGTCCTGCTTTTGTAGGCCAAAAGCTCTCCATCAGTTGATATGTCCTACGGCCAAAAAGAATCGTATCCGCTTCCTTCATCTGCGCCTGAGCAAAATCGTTAAATTCAGCATCAACATGATGCCAAGACAAATCATGCCCCGGCCCTTCAAAATAGCCATCAAGCGACACCATCATGAATAAAAAAATCTTCCTCATATATATATATATTTATTTCTTCCCCACCCGCAACAATGTCGCACTCAACAGTGCTGCTAGCCCGGCGAAAATTGTTCCAACGAAAAATGCTGCGTGGTATCCGCCTGTCAACGCAACTAATTGTGAATGCCCGGATGCGAGCAAACTATTCGTTTGCGATGCAGCAATACTTGCAAGAATTGCTAGTCCGAGCGATCCGCCCATCATAAACGCTGTATTCACAATTCCGGATGCAAGGCCTGATTCCTCAGGCGGTACACCATCCATCGCTGCCAAAAGCATTGGGTTAAATGCAGATCCCGCACCAACTCCCAATAAAATCATACTAGGTAAAACGTCATAGAGAAAATTTCCATTTACTGGAGCACGGACAAAAAGTAACAATCCCAAAGCCGCCAATACTAACCCAACGGCAAGCGGTTTTTTAATGCCAAATCGCATAACGAATTTTGCAGAAAGACCAAGAGAAAAAACAGCCATGATAAGATTTGCTGGCAAGAAAGAAAGCCCAACTTGCAACGGTGTATAATGCAATACCAATTGCAGATATAACGCTGAAAGGAAAAACCATGCAAACATCCCCGCAGCCCACAAACAAGCAACGATATTTGCTACAGTTACATTTCTTAATTTGAACAATGTCAGCGGCATAAGCGGAGCACTAACACGCGACTCAATCCAGAGAAACACTCCTAAAAGAATAATTGCTAATCCTAATAAACCAATTGTCTGAAACGACATCCAACCAGATTGATTGCCATTCACAATAGCATACACTGCAAGAAGAAGAGCAGAAGTCACCGTCACTGCCCCACCAATATCCAGATGCCGATGAGTAACAGCAACGCGGGTATTGGGAAGCACTTTAAATGAAAGAGCAATAACGGCAATCCCGATCGGCACATTCACCAAAAAATTCCAATGCCAGTCAAACGAATTTGTCAAAAGTCCTCCAACTAGTACGCCGATTGCTCCGCCACCCGCTGCAATAAAACCAAAATATCCCATTGCCTGAGCGCGTTCATCCGGTTTGGTAAATAAATTCATCACCAGAGAAAGCGATACCGCTGCAATAACAGCGCCACCCAACCCCTGAATTGCTCTTGCAATAATTAAAACTGCTTGCGAATCTGCGATGCCGCACGTAAGTGAAGAGAGAGTAAAAATCGTAATACCGATAATAAATAGTTTGCGCTGTCCGTACAAATCACCCAATTTGCCTCCAAGCAGCAAAAAGCCGCCAAATGTTAATAAATAAGCATTTACTACCCACGCAAGATTCGATTCGGAAAAATGAAGACTGCTTCTAATAGATGGTAGTGCAACATTCACAATCGTCGAATCAAGCACCTCCATAAGCGTCCCCAAACAAAGGATAATAAAAGCAAACCATCGTTGATCGATTTTTTTTAGCATAGAATAGAAAGTATAATTATCTCATTGGCTCGTAGCGCAGAGCGAGTATACCCGTTTGGAAAGAAGTAGATTCAATAAGTTTTAACTTCACATGCGTATTTTTGAACAACCTTTTCCCTGTTCCCAAAACAACCGGATAAACAAGAAGCCGCAATTCCTCAACCAGACCCTCAACAAACAAAAAATTCACCAATTGTCCGCTACCATTAACCAAAATATCTCCTTCTCCTTCATCTTCTTTCAATCGCGCAATTTCTTTTGCAAAATCTTTTTTAATAATATGTGAATTATTCCATTCAGCTTTTTTCAATGTTGAAGAAACAACATATTTCGGCATAGCATTAAATTTATCAGAAAAAGGATCGCCTGTTCGCTCGGGCCATGCTTGGGCAAATCCTTCATAGGTCACTCTTCCAAGAAGCTGTGCATCTGCTGACATAAGTTCTTCAGACTTAAACTTTATGAACTCTTCATTATTAAATCCCATTGTCCAGCCCTCGTATTTGAAACCTGATCCATCTGGACCTGGAGCTTCAAAAACTCCATCAAGGGAAACAAATTCTGTCACAACAATTCTTCTCATAAATCTATAGCATCTAAATCGTTATTAATAAATTTTACACTAAACGCGAGCAATTCTTCTTTATATGATGCATTTTCTTCAATCGGATTCCAGATATAAATATTTTTCTTAAGATAAAATGCAAGGCCTATCTCCATCAAAACATTTGGACCAATATAACCTTTTACCCCATTCTTTTCATTGTTAATAATTAAAATACTATTCCCTTCTGCTATTTTTCCAAAATTGGTTCTTATATACTGACCTTTTTGCTCATTAGTTATAAAACCTTTAAAATGCGCTACCTCAAAATCATTCTTTTTTTTCATTATTTGAGCAGAAACAGGAATATTGACGGTAAATCCTTTTGCTTCAAGCTGCTTTTCGATCTCTACCAGTTCTTTATAAAAAGCCATACTAGCACACAGAAAGATAGTTTTTTTCATAATGTTTCAATTATAGCAAAAACAATTTTTATCACTATTGCAATTTGGCAGGCAAGTCTTTTGTATATTTAAAACTATTTTCCCTCGTAAGCTTTTTTAAGCTCCGCTATATCAAACTTTTTCATCTGCATGAAAGCTTTTGTTACTCGTTCCACTCTCTGAGAATCTGAATCAGACAAATATTTTGTCAAGTTTGCTGGAATTATTTGCCAAGTAATACCGAATTTATCCTTACACCAACCGCACTGTTCTGCTTGCGGAACTGCAGACAATTTTTCCCATAAATGATCTATTTCTTCCTGCGTCTCACAAGAGACAACAAATGATGTTGCCGGAGAAAAAGTAAAACCTTCAATCGGTCCGCCGTTCAATGCAGAGAAAGTCATTCCCTCTATTTCAAATTCAACCGTCATGACACTTCCTTCAGGCATCCCGGAAGCGCTTTGTGCGGCTTTAGGATAATGCTGTATTGTTTTAATTTTCCCATTTTTGAAAACTGAAACATAATAGTTAGCAGCGTCTTCCGCCCCTTTTTCAAACCATAAAAATGGTGTTATTTTTTGTAAATTCGCCATATCTTTTCACCCCCTTCAATTACTGATTTTAAACTAAATGCACTGATTATTTTTTCAGCATAAACAATAACATTCATCATGCGTCAAACATATCACATAAGGAATATTCCTGTCAAGGAATATAGTAAATTACTCCTTTTTCTTTTCAGTAAGCTGCGACGTGCAGTCGGGGCAACGGGTGGCTTTTATATTGATTTCGGAGAAGCAGTATGGACATTTTTTGGTTGTTGGGTCAATAGATTTTCCTGATTGGGACAGTTGTTGGAGTTTGTTCATCGGCACTACCACAAAAAAATAGACAACAAAAGCAACGATTAGAAATGAAATTAGAGCATTTACAAAATCTCCATAATTTATTTTTGTCCCATGAATATAAAAATAAAGTGTTGAAAGCTTATT
>Ga0206821_10058_pt1 | contig 27425 bp, 23 predicted proteins | sample Alteio_BWOrgCont_85_FD_152860 | JGI IMG/M metagenome (GOLD analysis project Ga0206821, IMG submission 152860) | Enriched cells from forest soil in Barre Woods Harvard Forest LTER site, Petersham, Massachusetts, United States -... | ecosystem: Environmental > Terrestrial > Soil > Temperate forest >...
TCGGGCCGTTATGACAGTTACAGTGACGTTGGATCTACAGCCAATCCGAAATATGCTATCGATTGGACAGTAGCCGAGGGATTCAAGTTACGAGCCAACTATTCCACATCGTTCGTCGCACCTCCGGTCGGCGTTCTTGGTGATCCCACCCAGGGTGGCGAGTATGCGGGTGGTGCCGCGATCGCTCCCGCTTTCAGCGTCCCGGTTTCCGTATTCCCAACGGTAACGCAGCTACCTGGTTGTGCCGGAGTGACAACATCGTGCCAGCTAGGTTCTGGGACGGGCGCTCCTGGTCTTACCCGGCAGTATGGCGGCGCACTCAGCGGCGTTAAACCACAGACGGGAAGTGGCTGGAACGTTGGCGCTGACGTAGCCCCCGAATTTCTACCGGGCTTTTTGGCTAATGTCACTTTCTTCAGTCAGGAATATAAGGGTGGCGTGACCGCGCCGAACATCAATCAAATCACAACAAATTCTGCATTGTATCAAGACCTAATACTATGCCCAGGCGGCTGCAGCGCGGCACAAGTAAATGCATTCACGCGGGTACCGGAGGGGGGAACCATTAGCGGGACGCTGCCTTCGACAATTTATGACTTACAAATACACGACGAGACGAATGTATTGAATCTGTCGATTCAGGGGATTGACCTATCTATCGGTTATGATTTCGATACAAATTTGGGCCATTTTCATCTTGGTGACTCAGATACCACCTTCACGACATTCAATCAGAACATTCTTGGCGGCCCTTCGTTTAGCGAACTGGGCACGTCAGGTATTAACAGCACCTTCTCGAGCATCGCCACACAAAACCGCGGAACCATTACTTGGAACGAAGATGCATACGAGGTCGATGCATGGGTAAATTACACGAGCGGTTATCGCAATGCAGGCAACACAACGGTAAATCCAATCGTGCTTGATGCCAATGGTAACTATGCCGGCGGCGGTGATGTTGTAAAATCAAACACGACGTTCGATGCCACGCTTGCGTATAATTTCATAGACGGATTGCTTGGCGGCGACCAGATTTACGTCAACGTCATTAACATATTTGATAGGGCCCCGCCTTTCTATAACTATCCCAATCACGGTGCTACGTTGAGCAACAACGGATTTAACCCATTTATATCCAGCCCTATTGGGAGAATCTCGTCCATAGGGTTTAGGGCAAAGTTCTAACTACTAAGCCCATATCGCCGATAGCACGCCTAACGAATCGATGTATTGAGCCGCTACTACCAATGCGCGGTTGGTTATCGCAGGCGATGCACCTTATATAATCCAGGAAGATTTCGCACCTGCAAGTTGAAGCTACCCAAAAAACCGCGACTGATATGCACCTGGTATTTTTGGGCCGGCCCCTTCCAGTGAGAATTGGTTGTGTCACCAGGAATCTGACCCCATATCTGCCCATTCGAAAGGGTCACGGTGAAGATACCCTCTTTGTCGAATTCATAGGAAGCCATGCGACTTGTAACGGAGCTCAATCGGCCCGAATCACCGATCAGGCCAAAATCGTTACCGACGCCGGCCGCCGATCCAACCCCTTCGCCGACACTTGGCATTGAATTTGATATAGCGGTACTGACGGAAGAGGCGGTCTCCCTAGGGTGCGATGTCGAATTTGACTGCGGAGCCGGTGGTAAGCCCAGCTCGGCGCGCATTGGTTGAGCTGCCGCATAATAACAGTTCAACCATTGACGTTCGTCCTCTACGCTACGGCAATTGAAGGCGGCTGCTAATACGGTGTTTCGAATTTCTATAGCTTGGGGCGCGGAGCTCCCCAGGGGAGGGGACGATACTAACCTTATTTGTGCTTCCGCCGCAGGAGGCAACCCCAAAGACGCTCGTGCGGGCTGTGCAGCGCCATAATAGCAATCAAGCCACATACGCGCGTCGTCAATGGACGCACACCGGAATACTCCTGACATTACCTCATCCTGTGGGCGGGCTTGGGCCGGAAGAGAACAAATGATTGGGAAAATGACGGTCGGAGCCAAAAGTGGCGCAATCCTGACTGGTCTCACGTCCTACGCTCCTCACTGTGGTTACTCTATCCTACCGATCCAGGGATAATCTTACACACCCAATCTTGCCCGCGCTTGAAATGCGAGTTTGTGGGGTCATTTCGGGCGTAACGCGATCTGAGGGGGTGCTGTCCACCTCTTAGGAGATTTGATTGATTTGGTATTGAACCGGAACCGGTTTTGAGTTGCAGCGGCGCCTATGATACTTCGCATTTGCAGCAGGTGGTCGGCTCGCAGCTTGAGCTCGTGAACGCTGCTTGATAGCCTCGTTTGCTTACAAATTTTAAGTGTAGCCAGCCGGGCAGCGATTTCTCGATCGAGACCTATTCAACGAAACGGACAAAATGTATTTGGGAAGGGCTACACGAATCGGAAGATTAATATGAAAGTGTTGTATAGGGAACGAAGAGAAGGCCCGACGTGTCCTGGTATGAGCCTCTATTAGTGGAAGAGTTGGGATGACTAGTGGGATTGATGAGTAATACCTCGCTAAATCGATCATCCAAGCTAATCGAGGAGGCCGTACTCGAGCACCAGGCCGGTCAACTTTCCAAAGCAGAAGTCCTTTATCGGGCCGCCTTACAATTGAACCCGCGAAATGCATTTTGCAACTACAGTCTGGGTGTTCTGTGCAATCGCAGCGGTAGATATGATGAAGCATTAATATTTTTAAAACAAGCGATTGAGATCGATCCTTCGCCGCCACATTATTGGCTGTCGTACGGGCAAGCCTATCTCTCCCTTGGGGAGAAGAACAATGCAATTACCGTCTATAGAAAACTAATAGCAAACCATGCCAACTTTGCAGAGGGTTACAACAGCCTCGGCAACGCGCTCAAAGCCTCGGGCAAATTGGAAGAGGCTTTGCGGTTTTATGAGCGAGCTGTCGAAATAAGTCCGCGCCTTGCTGGAGCGCATTTCAATATCGCCAATATTTGGGTGACGCTGGGCTCATTGGATAAAGCAGCGATATCCCTGGAGAGGGCGATCGCGATAGCCCCCAACTTCGGCGAAGCCCATAACCATTTGGGCAACATCTTATTTGGCCAAGGTGATCTTGAGCGGGCGATCGCTGCTTATAGGCGCGCAATTGAAGAAAATCCTGGAAATGCTGCCGCACACAATAACCTTGGCATGGCCTTGAAAAGTGCGGGTAGGCTGCCGGATGCAATTGAGTCATTCAGGCGAGCTTCGGAATGTGATCCCAATTACGCCCAGGCATATAACAACTGGGGGATCGTACTTTACGATCTTGGAGATTTCTTTGAAGCAGAAAAACAATACCGTCGCGCACTTCGTATCGATCCGCTTTACGCCGAAGCTTACAATAATCTGGGCAATGCACTCTTACGAGAAGTGCCTCCGAAGATCGAGGAAGCGATTAGAGCCTATAAAAGCTCAATAGAGATCTCACCTGAGTATATTGCTCCTTACGATCATCTGGGTGTCACGCTGTGCGAGCGACACCAAATTGCTGAAGGCTTTGAATGGTTCACTCTAGCCGCTAAGCGGCGCAATAGCGCTAAGCAAGAGACAACGGCCTCGGAGATGGACCATAAGAGAGCGCACGACATCGAGCAGAGGTTATATCTCAGCATGGGTCAGTCCGAGGAGTTATCCGGGGAGCCCAACATTGCGCATGGGGACGCCATCTCCGGACCTGTGATTAACACTCGAAACGTAGTTCTGGCAGAGTCGGAATGGCTTAGGAAGCGACCGCAAATTATCGTGATCGATAATTTCCTAACGGAGGCCGCATTGAACCAACTTCGACTATTTTGTTTAGGTTCGACGATTTGGCGTGATGTGTTTGCCGGTGGTTATCTAGGTGCCAGGCCCGAGTCCGGCTTCGCGAGTCCATTGCTAGCTCAGGTTGCCGACGAACTGCGTAGAACCTACTCTAGTATATTTCGTGATTACCCCTTACTCTATTCTTGGGCATTCAAATACGACAGTGCATTAGGGGGCACGAAAATTCATGCCGACTTTGCCGCAATAAACGTCAATTTCTGGATCACGCCGGACCACGCAAACCTTGATGGCGAGAGTGGTGGCTTGGTTATCTGGGATGTGGCGGCGCCGCTCGACTGGAATTTCGAAGTATATAATCGCGACGAAGCAAAAATCAGGAAGTTTCTAGCGGATAGCGGTGCAAGATCTTTTCGAATCCCTTACCGAGCAAATAGGGCTGTCATATTCGACTCGGATCTCTTTCACGAAACAGACCAGATGAGTTTCCGTTCTGGATATGAAAATCGCAGAATAAACGTCACACTATTGTATGGCCGACGTGGCCAAACCTAGTAATCGGCTATCACTTGCTCTTTGCCTCAGCACTGGATGGGCGTGTGTAAACCAATCCCAAGAGGAAAGGATTGCTTACGACCTCGAAGCCGTCTGTCCGTGGAGAATTGATCAATTGCGCCAAATGTGGTCGCGGATGGGCCTAACGCGTCTGGGCGGCCTGACCTTCTGCGAATTTGCAGAAGCACTACCCTGGGGTGGGGTCGAAAAGCAGGACCCAATGGGCTCATTATTCCTTCAATCTGATACTCCGCGCATTGGGCGCTCGGATGTCCAGCGCAGCGCCTCAGTTGCGTACATGGAATTCGCGGAATTCGACCTTGCTATCCAGGTCGAGCGGGGCAAGGCCCAAGTTCAAGCCGCCATGCTCGAACTCAGCGTCATAGACATCCGTGCCGATGCTCGAGACGGCCACGAATGTCAGAGATTTGAGAGCCCCTAGCTTGTGGATTACCGCAATATGGCTGGATTGCACTGCGGGTTCCTTCCAACAAAGCAATTCTACCAAGCCTTGGTCTGCTTGGCCAAATGTTTCGCCGGTCTTCGTTTCCGGAAATCCAAGTGGGATAGGAATTATTTTCCGAGATTCCCCGACGCGGTAGGACTAAGATAGTGGCCGCCGCCACTGGGGTTCATCGATGAACGGAACCGCGTTAGGCCCGAAAGCACTGACCCGGAATGTCGATCGACAGGGGGCTAGCACGGCCACGGCTGCGGCATGGCTAGCACTTGAAGATCAGTTCACCATTGTGGAGCGTGATCTACCGGAAGAAATCGCGGTCGGTATCACAGTCGGCAAAAGACCCGCTGCGGTGGTCATCGCGAGCCCCGCCGATTACGAAGACTTGGGATGGGGTTTTGTCCTCACGGAGGGGATCGCGCGTCTGTCAGACATAGAAAGTTGCAACGTCACGCAAGATAAATCGGGGGTGCGGGTCGCGCTCAAGCTGGCCGCGCCGGCGGGGACTGTGCGAGAGCGATTACTTCCAGGACGTTCTAGTTGCGGTCTGTGCGGCATTAAGGATTTGGACCAGGCTATTCGCGCTATACCACAAGTGGCTAATGGCGGTTCCGTCACACCAGAGGCGTTGCACGCGGCTATTGTTTCCCTGGATCAGCACCAGCCGCTCAATGCTCGAACCCACGCCGTTCACGCTGCCGCCCACATGTCGCGCAATGGCTGTATCACCGTGGTAAGAGAGGATGTGGGGCGCCACAATGCGCTGGACAAGCTGGTAGGTGCATTGGCGCGGTCAGATATCGACCCAACGGAAGGTGCAGTTCTTCTGACCAGTCGTGCCTCTTACGAAATGGTCGAAAAGGCGGCGATGGTCGGAGTGCGCATTCTGGCAGCGATTTCGGCGCCAAGCGCGTTAGCGCTGCGAAAGGCTAAAGCCGCAAACATGACGCTTGTCGGCGTGGCACTTCGCGACAGTTTCGTGGTTTTTTGTGGCAGCGAGAGATTGGGATGGAGGCAATCGTGACAGATCGGCATGATATTCCAGGTGTCCATCCTTATGGCGCGCCAGCTGGAGGCTGGGGTGCGCTGAAAGCCGTAGCGGAAGCGCTGCACGGCCAGGAGGTCGTGGTCGATGGCGTAAAGACCCTCTTACGAACTAACCAACCGGATGGCTTTGATTGTCCAGGCTGCGCATGGCCCGATCCAAAACACACGTCCTCGTTCGAGTTTTGCGAAAACGGCGCCAAGGCGGTCACGTGGGAGGCTACCTCCAAGCGAACAACACCCGAGTTCTTCGCCATCCATCCGGTGTCGGAACTCTTAAGCTGGTCCGACTACGCGCTCGAGAATGAGGGGCGCTTGACTCAACCCATGGTGCACGATCCGGTGACGAACCATTTCGTCCCTATTTCCTGGGAAGAAGCGTTCGCCAGCATCGGTGCGGCACTGAAGGCGTTACCCGATCCGAACGCTGCGGAATTCTACACTTCCGGTCGGGCCTCAAATGAAGCTGCCTTCCTGTTTCAGCTTTTCGTGCGCGCCTATGGTACCAACAATTTCCCCGACTGCTCCAATATGTGCCATGAGGCGACCAGTGTTGGTCTTCCTATTTCGATTGGCGTGGGCAAGGGAACGGTAACGCTCGAAGATTATGACAAGAATGATCTTCTGATGAGCTTCGGCCACAACCCCGGCACCAACCATCCGCGCATGATGACCACATTCCGCAACACCGCGCGGCGTGGCACTCCGATTATTGTTTTCAACCCGCTGAAGGAACGTGCACTGGAGCGGTTCGCTGCGCCACAGGATCCGATCCAGATGATGACTTTCGGCTCGACGCCGATTGCGTCGGCGATTCATCAGGTCAAAGTTGGCGGCGATGTCGCCGCGCTCAAGGGTATGATGAAACGCGTGCTTGAGCGCGATGCCCAGGATCTGGCGGCCGGTGGTACCGGCAAGCTGGACCGGGCATTTATCGCCGAGCACACCCAGGGGTTCGAAGCGCTCAGCGCCGATCTCGATGCCACAAGTTGGTCAGATATCGAACGCGTATCGGGGCTCAAGCGAGTTGCGATTGAAAGCGCGGCCGACGCCTATGTTGCCGCCGATCGGGTGATTATAGCTTACGGCATGGGGATGACTCAGCACCGCTACGGAACGGCAAATGTGCAGCAGATGATGAATCTTCTCCTCATGCGCGGCAATGTGGGTCGCCCTGGAGCGGGGATGGCTCCCATCCGTGGTCATTCCAATGTGCAAGGCGATCGAACGGTTGGCATCACCGAAATTCCCAATAAAGCCCTGCTCGACGGGATGGAAAGGGCTTTTGGTTTCCGTCCGCCGGAAGCCTTCGGTCATAACGCGGTCGATGCGGGGAAAGCGATCCTGAATGGCAGCGCCAGAGCGATCATCTGCTTGGGGGGCAATTTTGCAGTTGCCATGTCCGATCCCCAGGCAATTCAGGCCGCCATCCGCAAGCTCGATCTCGCCGTCTATCTGGGCACCAAGCTCAACCGCACTGATCTCATGACCGCCAAGCAGACGTTTATTCTGCCGGTATTGGGTCGAACCGAGCTTGATATACAAGCCAGTGGTCCCCAGGCGGTAACGGTGGAAGATTCTGTTTCAATGGTCCATGCCTCGCGAGGCAAACTGCCGCCAGCCTCGGAGCAATTGCGCTCTGAGCCCGCCATCATCGCCGGCATGGCCAAAGCCGCTCTTGGCAATAAGTACAATATAGATTGGGACTACCTGGTAGCCGACTATGACCGCATCCGCGACAAGATCGAAATCGTGTTCCCTGATTTCAAGGACTATAACGCCCGCATCCAGCGGCCCGGGGGGTTCCTGCTGCGCGTCGCCGCCTCTTATCGAGAATGGCGCACGCCAAACAAGAAGGCGAACTTTCTTGTTATGGATGGTCTTTGCGAAGATCCGCGCACGAGCGCCGCTGACGTGCTGATCCTTACTACGTTGCGTGCTCATGATCAGTATAATACGACCATTTACGGTCTGAACGACCGCTATCGCGGTGTGTTCGGTCGCCGGGATGTTCTGTTCATGAACAGGGACGATCTGGCGGCGCGTCGGCTTTCGGACGGCGATTTGGTGGAGGTGGAGGCGGTGCCCTACGATAGTGAGCCTGAGGCGCCAAGTCGCACAATCACTCTTACGGCTGTGGCCTACGACATTCCGCGCGGATGTGTTGCCGCCTACTACCCTGAGGCCAACATACTCATCCCTCTGATCCATCATGATCCCAAATCAGGCACGCCGTCCTACAAGTCGGTCCCTGTGCGGACGCGTCGCGCCATCGCGTGATCCGGCTCACAAGCATGCAAGCATTGCTCTGTCAGCGAATATGATCGACAAAGCTATCTGCAACTGCAATTTGCCTAGTTACCTATTGGTGTCGAGCAAGAGCGGTTGAGCCACATCAATACGGCGTCGCGTCAGCCCTTTGTGCGGGATAACCTCCAGAGACTGACTGAACGCATGGTACGTTTGGCGGCACCTATCTAGATCGCACAAATTCAAGGGCAAAATCAGATGGCAGGCTCGCCTATTTTTTCCGGCGAAAACGGCTCGAAGACGCCGACGAGCAGGATGGCAACTATATTCTCGCCGCATTGCTGGCTGTCCAGGCCTCCTCCGCATTGTTGCCTTCATCAACCACGCTGGGCTAATCACGCCGATCTTGCCACGGCAGAGGGCCAGGGTGATGAGATGTTCAAGCCAGATCGGTGCCGCCGCGGCGGCCGCCATGCAAGTACGTTCGGTCCTGCATTTAAAGGCAATGCTGCACTGCAGTATTAGTTGGTCGATCGTTTCCGGCCGGAGATCGGCTTAGTCGCTGTGACCTTGCTTTCGAGAGCTACTTTCAAAATTCCTCTCGTGATATATATTCATATCTAACGATGCGGGGAAAAATGAAACACCTGTTCCGGGCGATCTTTGCGCTTATGATATTTTTTTCTGTGACCCCAAGTTGGGCCGACGGTTCGTCTGGTGGCTCAGATTGGATGTCGTCATGGCTCGCTATGGTCACGGCAACACAAGACGAACAGCCGCACTGGATGACGCCGCTTGCAACCGTCACACCGCGTTTGGAGCAGGAGTATCGCTACGATCAGTACTGGGAAACCCGCGGCAACGGCTCGCAGCTGGATGTATTCGACGCTGGCAAGGGCTTGGAGCTAATCCCGACGGAAACGACTGAGGTACTGATCAATCCGCCTGCCTGGCAAGAGAAAATACACGTTGCAAGTCCTGTAAGCGGCTGGCTCGATGATCAATTCCTGGTTGTAAAGGAGCGCCTGTTAAGCGCCAACGAGGAAAACGGCAACTACATCGTCAGCGCCTTCTTCGGTGTCACCGCACCATCAGGCAACGCGAATTTCACCAATGGAACCTGGATCGTCACCCCGACCATCGCGGCTGGCAAGGGTTGGGGCGATTTCGATGTTCAAGCGACCATGAGCTTTGCGATTCCGTTCAAAAATCAATCCACCTATGGTACCTCAATCGCGACGAATATCGCGTTCCAATATCATCTCTTTGAGTATTTTTGGCCGGAATTCGAGATCAACCACACTTACTGGGCGGACGGCAGTGAGAGGGGCGGCAAAAATCAGGTCTTGCTGACCCCTGGCCTCATTCTTGGGCGGTTTGTGCTTAAGGAGCGCATTAAGCTGATCGTGGGCGGAGGCTACCAGTTCGCGGTCGCCCCCAAGTATGCGGTTACCTCAGAGCAGACACCTGCTTATAACAATTCGCCAGTATTGACTGCGCGGCTGACATTTTAGCGTATTCCAGAGCTGCCCATTTTGACAGCCGGCAGATCACGTCCGAAATTTGTTAGCGCACCTCATTGGAAGAACATGGCAGGCGTTCACCGGCGTCCATTTCCCACTTCGGTCGTCACCACGACGCTGCCGAGTGCAGCCTTGCATTTCCTGAACAAGGGGGCGCCGTTGCGATAACTCATTTCCATGGACGCGGCGGCACGGCGAAGGTGTCGCCGTATTTCACAAGCCGTTCCAGCAACTGCGCCTTGCCAGGCCCGAATGCGCTGCCCGGCGGCTCGAAGTCTGCGCGGATGGAAAGATACGCCATACATATAGACATGGCGCAAAGTGCCCACTGCGTCCAGCACAATGGCCATGATATGTGGGCCGCTATGGCGAGGTCTATCTTGAAGGCCCGCTGGATCGGCCGCACACTCTGGGCCCATGCTGACAGACCGAGACATCGCGGACGTGGTGAGGTTGACGCGGCTTTGCATCTTGGCCGCGGGATTAATTGCCTGTCTCACCACTGTTCCGCTCAGCGCCGCGCCGGCGGATTCGCAATTTCGCAGCGGACTGTCTGCTTACAACAGCGGCAATTACCTAAAGGCGTTGGATATCTGGCTGCCACTCGCTCAACATGAGGACGCGCCGTCTCAAGCCGGGGTGGGTTTCATCTATCATCGCGGATTGGGTGTGGATGTTGACAACCAGAAAGCCTTCTATTGGTTGCGCAAGGCCGCCGAGCATGGCCAGCCCGAAGGCCAGCTAATGTTAGGCTCCCTGTATTTCTACGGCCAGGGCGTGGGACAGAGCTATATTGAAGCCTATGCCTGGTGCGATTTGGCGCAGGACGGCGGCAGCGCGGACGCGGAGGATTGCCGCGGCGCTGCTCTCCAGGCGCTGCGCTCGGACCGCGATCTCAAGCAAGCGTTCCAGCTTAGCACCGATTTGCACCATCGATTCGGACCCAAGCATTGAATAGCCAACCCTCGAGCGTTATTTCCACTGATAGCTAACACTTTTTAGCCCGAAAACCGGGAGCGTTATTCCTACCTATAGCTAACGCCCTTTTAGGCCGAGAGCCGGGAGCGTTATTTCCGCTGATATATAACGCGTTCTCTCAGCCAAAAATTTCGTCGTCATCGCGGCGCAACACGCAAATCCGCCAGTGAAATTCGTCCTTTTGTCTTACACATTCTCAATTCTCCACGCCCCTGAAGCTTCCTGCACCGTCGTTGGGCTTTTCGCGGGAAACGGAAATCTACCTGGTTCTTGTCTCCAACCGTCCCCTATGGTCTATTTATAACGGCAATAATAAAGTGGGGTGCGTCGAGTTGGCGGCCTGAATAGGTTCATCAAATCAGCCACTCACGCGCATAAAATCCACTTCATTGGTACTTTTACGGGAGGTCCCATGTCGGACGCCGATTCAAACAAGACAGAGCCAGAACAACAATCATCACTTCGCGCCACGCGACGTTCTTTCATTAAGGGCGCGATTGCATCGGGCGTCGCCGTTTCCGCGGTTGGCTACGTTGTCTATGAGCGCTCGGGGCGACGGGCGGCGGCCGGCGCGGTCGAAAGGCTAATCACTCTGAATGTGAATGGTCGCGACCGCCGAGTAGATGTGGCGCCGCACGAAACCCTGGCCCACACCATTCGCTACAAGCTGGGTCTTACCGGCACCAAGGTGAGCTGCAACCGTTCCGAATGCGGTGCCTGCACGGTCATGCTCGATGGTATCACGACTTATTCCTGCTCGACACTCACTCAGAGCGTCCGCAACCGCAAGGTCACCACTATCGAGGGCATCGCCGGTCCCAATGGCGGCCTGCACAAGGTACAACAGGCGATGATCGACGAGCTTGGTCCCCAATGCGGTTTTTGCACATCGGGCCAGGTCGTCGCGGCGGTGGCCCTGCTCAATCACAATCCCAAACCGACGCTGGAGGAGGCGCGGCGCGGCATGTCCGGCAATTTATGCAAGTGTGGCGCCTATGACCATTATCTGAAAGCAGTCATGCGCGCGGCGGAGGCTTAATCCATGGCAATCGAACACAAGCTAATTGGCAAAGACTTCATAGTTCCCGATATTGAGGCCAAGGTCACCGGTCGGGCGAAATATGTCGAAGACTTCCGCGCCGACAACATGGTCTTCTGCAAGTCCCTCACCAGCCCCATCCCGCACGCCAAGATCCGCAGCATCGACACCTCGGCCGCATTGAAAATGCCGGGTGTGCTTGGAATTCTGACAGCCGACGATGTGCCCCAATTCCCGCCGCCCGCCCAGGGCATCTTCGCCAAGGATGAAACCTTCTATATCGGTGAACCGATCCTGGCGATCGCTGCTGATACGGAAGAAAACGCCGTCGCGGCGATCGAAGCGGTCAAGATTGACTTTCAGGAACTGCCGCATGTGGTCGACCCACTGGAAAGCCTTTTCCCCGGTGGTCCCAATGCGCGATCGGGCGGCAATGTCGCGGCTGGCCAAATCAAACTGCAGACGGTCAAGTGGGAAGGCGCCGATTTCGCCACCGCTGGCGATACCAAAATGCCGCTGGGGCGCCCTGCCGAGGAATGGACCTATGGCGATCCCGATGCCGGCTTCAAGAAGGCCAAGGTTATCATCGAAGAAAACTTCGTCTCGGGCACCTATTCGCATAACTGCATGGAGACCCGCAGCGCCTTCTCCTATTGGCAGGGCGGCAAGTGCTTCCTCTATGGTTCCAACCAGAGCCAGACCGCGGCCATCGCCAACATCTCCCGCTATATCGGCATTAAGCCGAACCAACTGGTGTTCATCGCCGAATACTGCGGCGGTGGCTTCGGCAGCAAGATTCCCGGCTACCCAAACATGGCCATTGCCGCCTTGATGTCTAAGAAAATAAACCGGCCGGTGATGCACACCATTTCCCGCTATGAGGAATATGGCATCGGTAGCGCCCGTCCTGGCTTCCAGGGTTATATCAAGATGGGCTTTGCCCCCAATGGTAAGATGTTGGCTGCCGATCTTTATGTCGTGCAGGAAAGCGGTCCAATGGCGACGGCGGGCGATTTTCGCGCCGCGGGTGCCGCCATGTCCATGGTTTATCAACCCGAGTCGATGCGCTTCCGCACTGTTCCGGTATTGACCAACACTGTACCGGTGGGCGCGCAGCGCGGCCCGGGAGAAAACCAGTTCGTCGCAGTGATCGAGCCAATGCTCGATAAGGCGGCGCGCCAGCTGAACATTGACCGATTCGACATCCGCATCATTAATGCGCCAGATTCGAACGGCAAGATCGGCCATGACCGTGCTCCCTTGACGAGCGCCTTCCTCAAGGACGCGCTGGCCAAGCTCAAGACATTCAGCAACTGGGATGAGCGCAAGAAGCGGTCCGGCCAGAAGAATGGTACCAAGCTAACCGGCATCGGCATCGGCCAGGGCTATCACTCCGCCGGTTCCAACGGCTTCGATGGCCTGCTGCGCATCACTCCCGACGGCAAGCTTCACGTTCATACCGGCGTGGGTAATCTTGGTACACACTCATGGGCCTCGACGGCACGCGTTGCCCCAGATTTGCTCAATGTGAGCTGGGACAATGTGGTCATCGAACGCGGCGATACCAGGCGCGGTCTGCCCTTCAACTCGCCGCAGGCAGGCAGCCTCACGGCCTCGACTGAGTCGCGCACCATGTATGCCGCTGCGATGGACATGAAAGATAAGCTTACCGACATCGCAGCCCAAATGCTGGGCGGCAAGGCAGAAGAATATGAGCTGGGTGAGGAGAAAGTCATCCATAAGGGTGGCGGCAAATCGGTCACCTATGGGCAGGTGGCGCAAAAGGCCATGGAGTTGGGCGGCAAATATTCCGGCAAGGAAATGCCTGACGAACTCAACCCCGTCACTAAGAGCGCTGTCGCCGTGATCGCTGGTTCCGGCCTGATCGCCGCGGTCAAGGACAAACTGCCACGCGTCGGTACCACGCCGGGCCTGACCTGCAACGTCGCTGAGGTTGAAATCGATTCCGAGACCGGTGTCGTGGAGGTCAAGGAGTGCATGAGCGTGGTCGATGTGGGCACCGTACTCTTCCCTCTGGGGCTGGGTCACCAGATCGCCAGCGGTCAGATCATGGGTATCGGCATGGCCCATCTTGAGCGACACATCTACGATCCCAAGCTGGGTATTCCGGCGGCAGTGGGCTTCCATCAGGGCAAGGTGCCCACATATCTCGACATTCCTCCGAACATCACTTGGCAGGCGGTAGAGAAACCCGATCCGCAGCACCCGCTAGGCATCAAGGGCGTCGGCGAACCGGCTTTGGGTTCGGGTGCATCCGCCATTACTTCGGCCATCGCCGACGCGCTGGGGGGCCATCTGTTCAATCGCACGCCGGTTACCGCGGATATGATTCTCAACCACCTGTCGGGGCGCCCGCCGGCGCACAAGCCCCTGCAAGTCAACACGGTCTGAGCGGAGAAGCGTCATGATAGTCAAAGATATTATGGCCCCGTTTGAGCTGTATCAGCCAACGCAGCTCAAAGATGCATTTTCCATTCTGGACAGCTATGGCAAGGATGCCTGGAAGCTGGCCGGAGGATACGACAGCCTGGACTGGTTCAAGGACCGCATCGTGCGGCCAAAGGTTGTGGTGGACCTCACCGGTATTGTGGAAATGAAGGGCATCAAGCAGACCGCGGATGGCGTCGAAATTGGCGCGTTGACCACGCTCACCGAAATCGAGAACAACCCCATAATCCGGTCGAAATACCGCCTGCTGGCGGATGCGGTCGGCCATGTTGCTAGCCCGCAGATCCGCAACAATGGCACCATCGGCGGCAACGCCAACCAGAACGCGCGCTGCCTCTATTTCCGCTATGGACTGCCCTGCTATCGCGCCGGCGGCACCACCTGCTTTGCCGACACGCCAGAAGGCATCAACCGAGAGCATGCGCTGTTTGGCGCCGACCGCTGTATCGCGGTATCGTCTTCGGACGGCACGCCGGCGCTGACCGCGCTGGACGCTAAGTTTGTGATTCAGAGCTCCAGCGGCCAGCGAGTGATCGGACCGGAGGAATTCTTCGTCGGCCCCGCGGTGGACATTACCAAGCTGAGCGCGACCAAGCCGGAGGAGATCCTTACCGCTATCCGGATTCCTAAAACCTGGGCTGGGGCGAATTTCTATTTCGAGAAGGTGACAGATCGGAACGCCTGGGACTTTCCGCTGGTCAACGTCGCGGCGGCGATCAGGGTCGCGAACGGCACGATTTCTGACAGCCGCATCGTGGTGGGTGGCGTCAGCGCCGTGCCGTACCGCCTGACCGGGGCGGAGGAGATCATCAAGGGTAAGCCCCAGGGTGCCGATACCGCCACCGTAGCCGGCCAATCCGCCACACGCGACGCGCGGCCAGTGAATTATAACGGGTTCAAGATTCCACTGATGGCGAATCTTGTAACCCGCGCGATCCGCGAAGCCACGGCCTGAGGGGACAGCGTGGAACTCTTTCGCTATGCAACCTCGGTTTACGGGGACAAAGTGATCATCGGCGGGTCCTTCGAGCTGCTGCAATGGTTCGTGGCGGCGGGCGTAGCCGCCATCGTCGCCCATGCGATCTTTAAATGGGTCGTGCCGTCTAGATAGGAACACCATGCCCTGGCGGGCATGATACGGGGACATTTTCGAATGAGTTCGCCCAATTCCGCTGCCGGCTCGACGGGCCATATTCAGCGCCACAAGCTGCTGGATCGCATTTATCACTGGGTCATGGCGGCCTGCATCCTCACGCTGATGGCGACGGCATTTCTGCCTATCATCGGCTGGAAATTTGAATGGCTGGCGATCCACTGGGTGAGTGGCCTCCTGCTGACTGCAGCAGTGGCGTTCCACATTATCCGTTCCTTACTCTTCCAGAAGATCATGAACATGGTCCCGGACGGTCAGGATATAGCCAAACTTGGTGCCGGCCGGACCGGCAAATACAGTCTGGCGCAGAAACTCTATCACCTGGCGGTGGCCGTGCTCGTCCTGTCCGCCATCGGCTCCGGCCTTGTGATGTTGCGCAAGATCGACACGCCCTTCTGGAAACAGGACGCCTATTGGTTCAGCGATCATGGCTGGGGCATCATCTATTCTTTGCATGACTTCGCCGGCATGGCGCTGATCACCATGGTGATGATCCATATCTATTTCGCGCTACGTCCCGACGAATGGCACCTGACACGTTCCATGTTTCGCGGTTGGATGACGCGCAAGGAATACCAGGATCATTACGATCCCAAGCGCTGGAAGCCCTCGGACGAAGCTTAAATCCTATCCCGGCCTTTGCCAGCTTAATACCAAGGCGCTATACGAGGCCTGATCTCTGCAAGAGGAGCTTTAATGTCGTCCGCCGATGCTGTACCTACGGACTTGGCCGGGGCCATTGATGTTATTGAAGAGACCTATGAATTCATGCTGGCCTATGCCGCCCAGGGCCGCATCAACGACGAGGACAATTCGAGCGCCGGCATCCGCAGCTATCTGCAGCGTTCTAATCAGGCGCTGGCCGTGATCGCCTCCGCCAATTTGCCCGGGGAGGAGGCGCAGCAATTCCTGGATGTGATGCGGCAAGACGCCATAAAGGCGGGTGCCGCCATCCGGCTGGTACTGGCCCAACCCACCATCGGATCGCAGGCCATCGACAATCTCAACGCCTCGATCCACCTGCGCACTCTCTTGACCGATATCTTCGTGCTCGATGAGAGCCTCAAGATCACCGGAACCTGACGGCAGGCGCGAGATATTTGATGACCAAGGCATGACGCATTGTCCAATCTGAAAATTGGCATTATTGGCATTGGTGCCTTTGGCTCGCGCGCCGCCATGCGCTTGCTCTGGTCGGATTTTCCCGACCTGATGGTTTACGATACCCACGAACAGACGCCCCGCGTCTTCACCGGCACCTTCGGAGGCATGTCCCTGGGATCGCCCAAGATGCTGGCTCAGCTTTGCGATATTGTGATCACTGCCTTGCCATCTTCTGCCGAGATGCGCGATGTCCTTTTCGGTTGGGAAGGGCTGGCCACGGGATTCAAGAAGGACGGCCTAGTGATGGATATCGGCGTCACCGATCCTCTCGAAACCGTGGCCATGGCCAAAGAATTGGAATCGCACGGCGTCCAGCTGGTGGATGCCCCGGCATTTGGCACGCCGGAAGATGCCAGGGAAGGCCGGCTAACCATGGTGATCGGCGGCACCGACAGGGCCGTCGAACGCTGCCAACCCGTGCTGGAAAAGCTTGCCGCCCGGACAATTCGGGCTGGCGCCACGGGCTCCGCCCAGGCGGCGGCGGCGATCGCCGATTTTCTTCGCGCCGCACGACTGCTTGCCGCCAGCGAAGCAATCCGGCTAGGCGGGCATTTCGGTTTTGCGTCTACCAATCTGCTTCGGGTATGCGATGCGCTGGGGGGCGCCGCGCTGCCGGAATTGCTGGAACGCGAGGTGGCCACCCGCCGCTTCAAGACCGGCCAGCAGCTTGGGATTCTCCGCGCCAATGTCGCGCTGGCCGCGCGGCTGGCGAACGCTTCCGGCCTTACGTCGCCGCTGCTTGCCGCCACTAATGACGCGCTAGAAAAATCGGAAGCGCGCCTGGGCTATAGCCAGGACATGAGCGCGCTTCTGAAATGGCTAGAGAGTCTGACGGCGGACCCGCCGGAAGGGCAGGCGGTCGGGGCCGGAGCTGAACAGACAACGGGCGCGGCTTAGAATGCCAAGCTCGTCTTCCGCGAAAATATTGATGCTAGGCTTTCAGCACTGTTTGAGGGCCAGAGCCTTGGCAGCTGCATCGGTGGCCGCGGTGACCTTGGCGATAAGTTCGTCGCCACTGGAGTCTCTGATGCAACTGAGCGTGTAGTCGAACTGCCCCTTCTTGGAAGCAGACGCTTTCTTGGTCTGGATGTTGCAGCCGGTCGAGCAGGTGTCGGCGAAGACGGGAACGGCAACCATGGCAACGGCGCATAGCAGCAGGGTTGAACCGATCACAATTTTCATAACGCTCATCCTCATTCTTCAGACAGTGTCAGCCCCTAGGGCCTTGTCGGGACTTTTCTAACCCATCGGCCCCGCGATTGGAAGACGAGCAGCTACCCATCAATCGAAATTTGTTACAAATAATCCTTGTTGAACAGTAACTTAATTGGGTACCTGCCAGTGCGTCATTACAGGCGCAGGCAGAGGTAACGGCCTCGCCATCGCGCGGACCTTTTGCAACGAATACGCGGTGGTGATCGTGATATATAAAGACAAGGCAGAAGGGTCGAAGGAGCGGGAATTGGATGCTCGCTTCATCCGACTAGATGTTCGCAAACGAACATGAATGGACGAATTTGGCAACGGAGGTGTCCCTTACGCACGTTGTAGTCAATAATGCGGGGGGGCACCGGCTTTGAGGCAGGTGATCCGGTCCACGACCCCGAATATGCGTTGTTAGAGGAATAGCGCTACGTACATGCCGTCAATCTGGATGGCACGTTTCTCGGCGCTTACTGCAACTTGCCGAGCAAGAATGTCACGTTGGTGGAGCGGACATTGGCGCGAGATGATCATCTGCGCTAGAGTCCAAGCAATGAAACTTGATTGTTGATGGCCTTACCCGACATCGATCTGAATACGAAAAGGGGGGATGGCATGGATATCAAGAAAAGGGATTTGCTTGCTGCCAGCATGGGCGCAAGCATCGGATTATCGGTCCCCTCCGCGATGGCACAAGTCACTCCTGCAGTGAACATAGACCTTGCGCGGGAGAGCGTTCCCGTTCGTGTTGGCGATGGTGGTAAGCCGGTAAACTCTGGCGTCCAACCATCCTCTGTCGATCTCAGCTACAAGCGGCGCCGGATCAACAAGGCGATCGAGCTGTGGGAGGATGGCCAGCCCATTTACTACGATAGCTCAGGCCTCGGACCGGGCGTCGATCCCTACGCCCAGGGCATCCGCATGGCGCGAACCTACATGGATGCGATCAATGTCGAAATGGAGCATGGCGCGTTGGATTTTCGAGCCTTACGCGAGTTCATGCGCTGACTAGTGGATGGCGGTCCAACCCGCAGCGGCCATCGCACTCCGGCTGTATTCGTGGAGACCTGCATTATCGGCCTAGATGAAGCCTATATGCGGGCCAACAGTTGGGTAATCCAGCAGCTCTTGGATTGCGGTGTGCATGGCATCCATATGTGCCATGCCCGCGACACTAAGGCGGTGCAGGTTGCGACCCAGATGGCCTGCCGTTATCCCTTCGACCGACCGGGGATTCCCAAGCTGCCGATGCGAGGCCTGCGCGGCTCAAGCGCCAACTATGCGGCGCAGATCTGGGGCGTGGAATTGTTCAAGTACAATCATCTTGCCGATCTTTGGCCGTTCAATCCCAAAGGCGAGGTGATCTTCGGCGTCAAGATCGAAGATACCTACGCCGATCAGCAGTCAGCAAGCACCATTGCGCTGCCTGGGATCGCCATGGCGGAATGGGGCCAGGGTGACCACAGCTATTGGCTGTATGGGCTGGATGTCATGCCGGAGAACGGGCCTCCGCTCGGCGACAAAGTGAATGTCATGCCAGACATGATTCGGGTCCGCGACAATGTTCGCGATTTGTGCGTGAAGAACAATGTCAAATATCTATGGGGTGGCAGTCCCAACCCGAAGGATGCTGGGTATGTTCTGAATGCGATCAAGGCCGGCGCAATGGTGCTTGAAGGGCCTGAGGAAGCGGCAGTTATCGGTCGCGAATACACAAAACGCAAAATGCCCGTTTGAAAGGAGGTAGCAGAAATTTCTCTAACATGGGCCTTTTTGCGTTGTTGACGGATAGTGTTTTAACGATCTCCGATGAACGATTTGCAGCTCATTGTGAGCAACAGGGTTCATTCAGAGCGTTCAACAGATTGGGCAATACGCCGCAATTGCAACCAAGCAAAACCCCGGCGGTGTTCGCCGCCGGGGTGACTGCACTACTGCTAACCGTTACCAATAGCGGTAATGATCGCGTTCCCAGTGGCGATGATGATACCAGTGATGGCCGTGATAGTAGTGGCCGATGCCGATACCAACCGGGCCCACCTGAACGCCGACCACTGCCGCATCGGCTGTCGTGGCCAATAATGCTAATGCAAAGACAGACGCGAGAATACTTTTCATGGCGATTACCTTTCGCAAACTTCAGTGCCGCCCTTCGGTCCGCTAAACATGACGGCACGGTCTAGCTAACAGCCGTCATTACCAATCGTTCCAGAAGATGCGAAATGCGGCGAATTGTTGGCCTATGTGCGGCATTGGTGGTTCGCCAATGTGGGGTTGATCCGGGCGATTGTGGCGACAGCGCTGACGGTTAATGCTAGTTCCCAGTAGTGTGAAGGTACAACTTTCGCGTACCGACAGCCTTTGCGGGACAACCGGATCTGTTAACGTCCCGCGATGAAAACCCGTCAGCAATCAAAATTGCGATTGCGGCGTTTTTTCAACAGCACAAACAATCGTTGTTCTAGTCCCAGGAAATTCCCGCTCGATATTCGGAGTAAATAGCGAATAAATATCAATCGATGAGGTGTCCTTTTACCTCATTGCGGTTAAGTGGCCAGTGGATCGCATCAACGGGACCGACTTCATTTGCAAACGATAAAGTCTCCACTCATTTTTTGCCTCACGAGTTCTTCAGCAACGCGCCTACCGTTACAGCAGGACGTTCTGTGTCGCCCTTGATTGCGATGGAGCACGCAGAAATCATGTATGTCGAATGAGGTGTCTATCCAATAGTTCGCCTAATAGCTGATTTGCTTTGTACGTGCCTTCATTAATTGAAGGTCGGTCACAGGTCTGCCCCTGACGGCCGGCGCCACGAGACCTACTGCGAGCACTTACGATGGAATACTTCTAGACCGATGCCTACCTTCATTAAATTGAGCGTACAAAGACGCCGATGCGATCCACTCTCCACCGCAGCCATGCAGGAGGCTGTCCCGCTGGTAAAAAAATTCAATCAGGTCACCATTAGTAAGAGGTCCGCCAGCCCAAGCTAGTCGGGGCGATGCGCTAGGCTATTTTTTCATCGCGGGTTTCGTACGCTACTGTGCGCGGGGCTTGAGGGTGTCTTGGCTGGGGAATAGTGTAATCCTATGAAGATAACAGAGGCCCTGATTGCCTGGACGCCTGCGGGTATTGAAAGCCCTACCGCTGGTCAAGTTCAAATCGGCCGCCTTGTTGGGTCCGACCAGCACGAATGGACGGCGTCGTACACTCACACTGGGGGAGCCGCCAATAAGGCTGTGCGTCAACTTTCTGGGGCTGAAGCCGTGGCCAGGACGTTTATTGAGTTTCACACATTGGTGACAAGGGACGGCATTGACCCTCGGACAGCTCACGAAGCGTTTCTGGTCATTGACGAATATACCACGCATATCTCTCCCGATATTCCTGGGGCCAGAGGACCGCTGGAGGAAGACGCCTAAAGGGGTTCAAGTCCGGAACCGGGATCAGCATGCTGTTTAGGTGATGAATATCGCCACGGGTATCGCGCGTGAAGAAGCTTAAAATCGTGGGCATCATTGTTGTTCTTATTCTATGCGCCGCGTGGATTATTTGGCGTCTGGCAGAATTCCAACGGTTAGCCCTGTCTGCCTGCAGCGCTGCCCGCCGCGCCGATGTCGTCTTGGAAGCCGAACATAGTCACCCCAAGGTGGTCTTTAATTCATCTGGGTGTGACTATGGCTACGTTCTTTGGTGGCTGCATCCGGGTAGTGCAAAAAGGTAATTCAAACCAACAACTTCAGCTGATCCAGATGACATTCCCCCATTCGTTGGCCAGCGCAGTGATGCCCCCCGGGGCAATGAAAGGCCAATTCCGCGCAGAAATATTGACCCCGGGGCTTGAAGTTTGGCCGCTTTTCTGCCACATTGTTATCAACGGATAGCGGTGAAATACCGCATCTAGTGGGGCGTGTTTCGGAACCGCACGACAGGCGGTCCCGTGGAGCTATGGCCAAGCTGTCGACAAGTGCTTCCCCTGCAGGTGGAAGACTTCTTCGCTCGGTGCCAGGTCAGATAAGGCCGCGTTCTCGCGGAAGTGGAGGTCGAACTGAAACCGTTCCTAAGTTACATGCCTTTTGGTGTCTTTACTTTCCCGCAACTGAGACAAGAATTGAGACGTTGCGCTGAATTAGGGAGGCCATGGCCGTTCGTACTGGCGGTGATCCCGCCATCGGCACTTCGGCGCAAGTCGCCAGCGTTCCGCGTTCGATTCACCTCAAGGGGCATTTTAGGCTGGTGCAGCTTCGCGGCACCTAGTCGTCTGCTTGAGGGTGCCACATCGCTTGCGATGTCGCCGAGCATGAAACGAGGACGGACTAGCATTAGGCCGAGTTAGGTCACCCTGGACCGCAACGGTCTTTCCGCCGAGCTTGATGCCGTAGCATGGACCCGCATTCGTGGGCGGGGAGCTGGTGAGGCCAGCTCGCCAGGTTAGCTTGGACGTTCGTGTTATCGGTGCGAGCCGGGAACTCTTCCAAAGTGTGGGCGAGGATCTCGAGTATCTAAAGTGTCAGGTGCGCTCCAAGGACCGCGCCGAACGATAGGCGAATTGCCCGTTAGGGTGGTTGGGAGTAGGGTGGCTTTATGGTCGAGCGCATTCTCCTGTCAGTTGGTGCGTTCGCCGTGGCGTTGATCTTCATTCCGCGCGATAAGTCGACCGAGCTAGATGCTGACGGATGGATGAGTGATGACGAGGAGCGCGGTAAACGACTAAAAACAAAGGCGGCTGCATGGCGATGGGGCAAAACTTAGTTCGGCCCGACGCAGGCGCGCAGATCGAGGCCGATTGCGCGGGTGCCAAGGATACGCCGTTCACTTCTGGAGATTTCAGGGGCATGCGCCCAAAGCAGGACCCGTTGCTATTTGTCCGCCGACATCGGACGCGTGTGGTGCGCTGGGAATGAGCGACGTTTGGGGGAATGTATGAGATTGAACGTCATCGTGATAGCGACGGTGTTGCTTGCATTGAGCGGGTGCGGAGTGGCCCATCAAATAGATGCCAATAGGGCCATGGCGAGATCGTTGGCCGACTACAAGGCATGTTTGGCACAACATCCTCAAGATGCGCCTCCGTGCGAGGGGGCCCGGCTGACCTACGAGGCCGATCAGGACAATGCCGTGCGTCGCCGCGCCCTGACCGATTAGTTGACGCTCTAGAAGTCGACCCCGGCGCAGACCGCTCTACGTACAGCGCGCGGAAGCGCGCGGCTTCTAGCTGTTGCGGCTCTTGCCGACCTTGCGGACTTTCCCTTGCGCCGACATCCGCATGATTTCCTTTTGCCTCGGGTCTGGGATTTGCGGAACAATCTCTCGGCTTACGATGCCGTCTACGTGGCCCTTGCGGAAGCTCTTGACGCTCCGTTGCTCACGCGTGATCAGCATCTTGCTGCTGCGCCCGGCCATCACGCGTTAGTCGAATTAGTGTGAACGGCTTGAATTTGTCAGATCGGAGTTCGAAGGCAGCACTCGCCAAACGGCTGAGGGCGCCGAATTGTAAGGCGAGCCATAGCGTAAACTTGGCGGGCCGCGACCGGTGATGATGAGGACTACGCCTAGCAACAGGACTTTGATTGATCTACGAAAACTCTGGATTCTCGCCGCCGGTAACACCGTGATTGAAAGACTGCAGTGTATCCCTGTCACCACGCGAAGCGAGCATTGTGCACACGTCCCGCGCTAAATTCTCTGGCAAATGTGGTGCCTCGCCAACATTGCCATAAACCTGAAAAAAACGGCACTTAATACCGGTATTTGGAATAGAATGCATCTTCAGGAAGACGTGGTCCGATAAAGTGGGATTTCCCGGCGCCGATATGGTATTAGGCCTCCTGCTACTGGCGAAGGCCCGCAGGTAGGATTTGAATGCGCTTGGCTTTCTGAAGTTCGCCGTCAACGTTCCCGGCCTCGGAAATGCCTACGGGAAACCAGCCAGTGAGGCTTGCAGCTATCCTGAAAATTGGTAGGACCGCGTAAGGTGGAATGATCAAGTTAGAGGTATAGATCGCAAGTGTATGAGCAATATCGGTGGCAAGTCGATTCGCCCAAGTCCTAGTATTAAAAGGAACTATGGTTACAGCGCGATTGGAGCTGCGGTTCCCATCATCGTTAGCCTAGTAGTTGTACCGCTCTATATACGCCATGTTGGAACCGAACGATACGGTGTCATGGCGATCGTGTGGTTGATACTTGGTTACTTTGGATTTTTTGACTTCGGTCTTTCCCGCGCTTCAGCGAATGCGTTGAGCAAGCTCACACATGAGGGACCCAGCAAACGCGCGCCAGTTATCGTAACTGTATTTTATCTGAATTCCTTACTTGGTCTGTTTGGTGGGCTCGCGCTTTATGGCGTGGGCCACTTTATGGCGCAGCACATGGCCTCCCTGTCAGTCAGAGTTCACATAGAGCTTGTCAGAAGCTTGCCATGGATTGCCGCGATGTTGCCGCTAAATTTGCTGAGTAGTGTTGGAACCGGCGTAATTGAGTCTAGGGAACGATTTGCTATTTCCAATCTGTTAAATGGATTGGGTGGAATTTTGACGCAAGTAGTTCCCATCTGTTGTGCAATTATCATAAATCCGTCGTTAGAAACGATCGTGCCCGCCGCATTTGTCGCGCGTGCCGTATCGGCTTCTGCAATCCTCGCATATGTTCTTTGGACGGAGCGTCCTATTGATCCACGAGTGCTCGATCAAAAACAGATCCGAAGTCTGGTGGGATATGGGGCTTGGGTAAGCGTAAGCGGGCTTATCAGCCCTCTTCTCGAAACTTTCGATCAAATGCTTGTGGGCACACTGCTGGGCCCCGCAGCTTTGGCGCATTACGCGGTGCCCATGAGCATGACTACAAGATTGCAGATTATTGCTACGGCGCTAGCTAAGACGCTATTTCCTCGCCTATCGAGAATTGGCAGCCGCGAGGCAGACCAGTTGGCTCTTAAGGCAACTACGACACTCGCGTTCGGCTTCGCTGCCGTATGCGGCCCAGCCATTGTACTGGCGGGCCCCTTTTTGAATTTGTGGTTGGGCACACAGTTTGCGCGATTATCCACTTCAGTGGCGGTAATCTTGTTGGTCGGTTGTTGGACAAATGCCGTGGGATTTATCCCCTTCACTTTGTTACAAAGTCAAGGACGTCCTGACCTGTCCGCCAAAATCCATATGGCTGAGATCGTTCCATTCCTGCTGTCTGTTTGGAGCCTGTCTAGGCGATTTGGGTTGCCGGGAGCGGCACTAGCGTGGACCCTCCGCGTTACCGTAGACCTTTCAATTATGCTCGCCGCAGCACGGATGCTGCAAGCAGGTCTTTCGGCAATAATAGCGCCTGCCGCTCTTGTGACGTTAGCTGTTGGTATTGCTTTGTTAGCCCAGCCAACCGGTCTATCCGCGCTCGCGTGGGCTTTCTGCCTTGGCGTGGCAGCGATAGCGGCTGCCCTGATATTGGATGAAACAACTCGTGACCTAGGGCGGGGATTGGTGCGTCGGTAAACTGACAAAATCGATCTGTGAAATTTCGACATGTTGAGTCAAAAATCAAGTGTCCGCCGTCATAAAACAAGCGTGACCAATTTGTCGCAATTCTTAAACCCTAATATTTTTGCTCATGATTTCGGCCCTGGAGAGCGTAACGCTATGCTCATCTAGAAACGCTTCAGCCTCTTTGCGTGCTACATCGCCGCCGTAAGTACCAGCGATTGGGCGCAGATGCCTTATAGGTGTAGCATCCACAATTCCTATCGTCCAATTCTGCTGCATCGCAACGGCGGACCAAAGAACATCCAATCCCCATGCATAACGTAGGCTAGGAAAGGGAATTAAAGAGGAAAAAGCGTCGCGATGAATAATCGTAATGGGACCGATCTCGACAAAATTTGTAAGTCTTACCGTCGATGCGCAATTTCTCTCGGTAATTGCAAATGTCTTATGCGATAAAAATCTGTGCGCAGGCATGGCCAACTTCAATTTATTTTTAATACAGTAGTACAAGAAAAGATCCAAAAAGTTCGACGGCAACGCCACGTCATCATCTGTGATGAGTATCCAGTCGAAATCACAAAGACGGTGACGAGCCAAGATATTATTTATATTGTCGAATTTTCCACGTTGGCCCATCGGCGCGATCGATTGCGTTACATGATGGACTGCCGACGCAGATATCGAATTGACGACGGACTGAAGCTCTTTCTCTCTACCGGGAACTTCAATCGCGGCTAACAGTAATTTCTGTGGGGGCACCATTAAGGCCCGCACAATTGCCACTTTGTTGTATCTTGCTATTAGCCCATCATATGCAACATCTACAATCGACAGGAGGCGGCTGAATCGTCTCCATTCGGCTCCAGAGATATCGCCTGCGGCATTTTCGAAGAAATCCGTTACCATATTTCCCCGCGATGGAAGCCATCAACCTAGCAATCCTTCAGACGGTCACCATCGATTACAACTTGAGATGGTGGTTCGAACATCCCGAAAATACAAATGCTCGTGGACCGCATTTAAGAACGCTCAACTACAAACATACCGGAGATCTGATTCAAAAATCATAATACTTTATATTGGCATATCACGACCACCAAACGCCAATGATTGAAACACCGCGGCCCCACTGGTGTGGCCATTGCCGTCTTTATATTCGCTATGCTGGGATTTCCACAGCACCTAGCAGCGTTCGCCCTCCTTGAGTGTGCTCGCGCCCCTTCATTACATCGCTAATCCTGGGAAAAATGCCAAAACGTGGAATCAGACATAATGGTCGTGGAACAGATACGATTGAGAACGCCCGAAGGTCCTAATAATCCAAACCTGGGAAATCTAAGTGCAGTCTCGACTTCACAATTGCTTTAAGCCGCAACACAGGGAAGATGCAGGAGCTACAATTGAATTCGAGTTCGAATATTATGCAATCAAGAGAGTTTGTGTAGCATTCTTCGGCAGCGGAGCGCGCCGCCAACGTTTATGAGTGAAATTGCCCAACTGGCGCGAATTGCCATGACGTTTTCTATTTGGTCAAAGCGTGTTCAGCCCGGATACATTTCGGCCTTATTATCTGCAACTGCGGATCGGATCGTCTTGCGAGGAGCCGACCGAAACCGACCTCAGCATGTACCAAATTCGTACGTGTTAGTTCAGTTTGTTGGTCTGCAAACGGTGCTTTGACCACACTTTTTTTGGCGAGCTCTGATATGGGATTTGCTGAGCTCTTAGGCGGCTTGGGGATGTGTCTGATACAGGTGATGTGCATTTATCTAAGCCGGAAGAGGCAACTGTTCGGCGTATTGAGCTCTTTACTGGATCCGGTCGCTGGCGGTGGACCGGCGTAAGCCGACTTAGCCAGTCATCATTCACTCCGACCAGGGCTGCCGATTCAGCGGCGCCGATTTCGTTAGCTGGTGCAAGAAACATCATCTCATCGCCAGCATGAGCCGTCGCCGCAACTACTGTGATAACGCCGTTGCCGAACCTTTCTGCAGTAACCCCACGAAGGAACGTTAGGTGGCCACATTTACCGAACCCGGGCGGAGGCTCGATCAGACCTGTTCGATTATATCGAAGGCTTCTATAATTATTTCCGACGAGACAGCCATCTAGGCCTGGTGAGCCCTCAAGGCGTTCGAGGAGCTTCAAAACGAAAGCTAAGCGCTGTCCTGAAATTGGGCGAACGCCAGTCCGGGCCGTACAATTGCGCTGTTGGCGGATGGGGTGAGATTCGAACTCACGGTGGCGTTGCCGCCACGCCAGTTTTCAAGACTGGAGCCTTAAACCGCTCGGCCACCCATCCCTTGCCCTGATCCTCTAGCCTTTGCCTA
>Ga0206821_10060_pt1 | contig 27092 bp, 29 predicted proteins | sample Alteio_BWOrgCont_85_FD_152860 | JGI IMG/M metagenome (GOLD analysis project Ga0206821, IMG submission 152860) | Enriched cells from forest soil in Barre Woods Harvard Forest LTER site, Petersham, Massachusetts, United States -... | ecosystem: Environmental > Terrestrial > Soil > Temperate forest >...
GCACGCGCGGCAACTTTTCAGCCAGCATGGTGAGCTCGTGATAGTGAGTGGCGAACAACGTGCGCGCACCTGTTTCGGCATGCAAGTACTCAACCGTTGCCCACGCCAGGCTGAGCCCGTCAAAGGTCGCCGTGCCGCGGCCCATCTCATCAAGCAGGATCAGCGATCGCCGCGTAGCCGTGTTGAGAATGGTCGCGGTTTCAGTCATCTCAACCATAAAGGTGGAGCGGCCGCGCGCCACGTTGTCGCTTGCGCCAATGCGTGTGTAGATGCGGTCGACGAGACCGAATCGCAGACTGTCTGCGGGCACAAAGCTGCCCATTTGCGCCATCAGCACCAGCATTGCCGCAGTGCGCAGATAGGTGCTCTTGCCGCCCATGTTAGGCCCGGTAATGAGCAGGAGAGATGGCCCCTCCGCCTCTGTACTCAAATAAAGATTGTTGGCAATGAAACGTCCGTCACGCGTCTCCTCCATCCATTGCTCGATGACCGGATGGCGCGCCGCAACGGCTTCGAGCACCGGCTCAGCATCGAGCCTGGGCCGCGAATACCTGCGCGCCGCCGCCAGATGCGCGAAGCAGGCCAGCATATCCGCCTCGGCAACAGCAGAAGAGCTGCGCCGGATTCTTCCTGCCGCCTCAAGCACACTCGTCCTCAGGGAAGAAAAAATGCGTTTCTCGATTTCGATGCAGCGATCATGCGCGGTTAGAATTTTGCGTTCATATTCCTTCAGCTCGGGAGTAGTGAACCGCTCAGCATTCACCAGCGTTTGTTTGCGTTCGTAATCCGACGGCGCCAGCGACAGGTTGGCCTTGGTGATCTCGATGTAATAGCCAAACACCGAGTTGTAGCGCACCTTCAGCGATCCAATGCCCGTCCGGTGCCGCTCACGATCTTCGATGGCTGCAATGGCCTGGCGGCCGCTGGTCGATATCGACCGCAATTCGTCCAGCTCCGCATCTACGCCGGCGGCAATCGCTCCTCCGTCGGCGAGCGTCAGCGGAGGCTCAGCCACGATGGTCTGCGCAATTCGCGCTGTCACGTCTTCAAGTGTGTCGAGCCGGGTTGTAATCTGCCGCCATGCGGGTGCGGCCATCGCCGCCAGCGCAACTTTGAGCGCGGGCAATTTGGCCAGGCTCGCGCCCAGGGCACGCACATCGCGCGGCCCCGCGGAATCCAGACTGAGGCGCGCCAACAGCCGCTCAAGATCGAGAATCCCGCTGAACGCCCGGCGAATCTCCTCACGCTTCATCAGGTCACGGTGCGCTTCCGCCACCGCTTCGTAACGCGACTCAATCACCGCTGCGTCGTTCAACGGACGCAGAATAGTGGCGCGAAGCAGGCGCTTGCCCATCGGCGTCAGGCACTCATCCATGGTGCGAAACAGGGTGACACGCTCGTCCTGCCCCTGAAAAAGCGGCTCGACCAGTTCAAGATTTCTCACCGTCACCTGATCGAGCTCAAGCGAGGTTGAGTGCTCTTCAAAACGCAGCGAATCGATGTGCAGAGCTTCGTTTTTCTGCGTCGTGCGGACGTAATGCAGTACCGCGCCGGCAGCAATGGCTGCCGCGTCGTGGCCGTCGAGCCCGAACCCTTCGAGCGTGCGCACGTTCAATTGCCGTTCGACCAATGGAACAGCGAAATCGCGCGTCCACACCCAGTCTTCAACCCGGGTGCGCGCGGCGATGCGTTCAAGCTGCGGGGCAGTCTCGGCACTTGTTTCAAGCAGCACCTCGCGCGCCCCCGCCACCAGGATCATCTCAATCGCTTCCTGCCGAGCCGCCGCGCCCTGAAACTCCGCCGTTCTGAACTCGCCGGTAGAAACATCAAGCAGAGCCACGCCGCAAACAAGCTCAACTTTCGATTTTTGTTTGTCATCGGGATGAGCCTGATATAAGGCTGCCAAAAAGTTATTCTGCTCCGGGCTGGCGGACGCATCGAGCGCGGTTCCCGGCGAAAGCACGCGCGTTACCTCTCGCCGCACAATCTTTTTGGTAAGCTTGGGGTCTTCCATCTGATCGCAAAGCGCGATTCGGTAGCCCTTTCTGAGCAGCCGCGACAAATACCCCTCGACTGCATGAAACGGAACCCCGCACATGGGAATGCTGCGTTCCCGATCGCGAGCGGTCAGGGTGAGTTGAAGCTCGCGGCTGGCAGTGGCCGCATCGTCATAAAAGAGCTCGTAGAAATCGCCCATGCGGAAAAACAGCAGCGCATCGGGATTTTGCCGCTTGGCCTCGGTCCATTGACGCATGAAAGGCGTCAGTTCATTCGAGTCCTTATCTTTGCGGGCGGGCAGGGAAGTGAGGGCGAATTCGCCGGGCGTCGACTCATCGGCCTGCGCCGCCTCATCGGCCGGAACCAAAGTGGAGGGCAATGGCAATTCAGCAGCCACGGGTTGGTCGTCTCTTATTGCCACGCTGCCTTAAAGAGTATCGCGGCCGATGTCTTAATTGGGCACTGGTAATGCACATCCCTTGGTTCAGCACCGCGACTGCCCAGCCGCCGCCCATATTGAGCTTGACTCCGCCCCAGCCTGTACCCAGAATTGAATCGGCACTCACCCCCAACTTTCGCCTCAGGAAGCAGAATTTATGAATATCACGCGGATATTTCTCGCAGCCATTGTCGCCTTTGTTGCCTATATGGGCCTTGGCTTTGCCCTGTTTGCTCTGCTGCCGTCTCTCCAGACCGAATTCCGCAAGTACCCGGCCATCTACCGCGACCACGATGGGCAGATGAGCCACATGCCCGTCGGCATGGCTGCCATGCTCTTCTCCCTGCTGGTTCTCGCGGTACTTTACAGCTTCGTATACCAGGGCGGCTCAGGCTTTTTTGAGGGAGCACGTTTCGGAGTGCTGATTGGCCTGTTCGCTATCAGCTCCTTTGTGATTCACAACTATGTAAACCTCAATATCGGGCTCAAGCTGGCCATGCAGCAGTGCCTCATCTACTTTCTGGAGTGGCTGTTTGTCGGCATCGTAATCGGCCTCATCTACCGGCCGTCGTTGCCGCGCTAGATGCCACCCCACCCCCTTTGCACGGCCAAAACAATTTAATCTGGAGATTAAGGTTCGTATTTTCGAACCGGCGTGCAGAGCGCACATTCCGGCTTCCCCCGTTTGCGGCACATTGGCTGCTATCGGGTGATATGGATCACAGTTTAGTGTCGCCTGACTCCTTAAGGTAGAAGACGCCATGTACCTTCTCTGGCTACGAGTTGCGGCAATTCTTTACGCGGCGGGAGCCATCTCCGTCTTCCCGGCGGTGCTCTATTCTCAAGAGCGCTGGCGCAGATGGTGCGTCCACCTTGGCGGAATGGCGATCTTTTTCCACTTTGTGTCGGTGGTGGAGATGCTGGTGCAGGCGCATCGGCTCATGCCGGTCGGCGAGCATGAAATTGAATCTCTGCTGGGGTTTGCGGTAGGCGGTATTTTCTTTTTGGTTTGGTGGCTTTACGACGGCATCTCCCTTGGAATCTTTGCCTTACCGGTCACTTTCTTTCTTGTCTTTGTCCCCGCTCTCGGTCCAAACCGCTATCGCTTCCCGAGCCAGGGTGTCTACGATGTCTGGCTTGTCGCGCATATTATTGCGCTGCTGCTGGCTTACGCGGCGCTGTTTTTCAGCCTTGTCTCCTCGATGCTTTACCTGGTGCAGGAGCGGCGGATCAAATCGAAGCGCAGGCCGGCGAAGGATTCAAAATGGGGTCCGCTTGACTGGCTGCCGCCTCTCGACACTCTGGAGCGCGTAGCCCTCGCTACTCTCGAATTCGGGTTCCCGTGCATGACCGTCGGCCTCATTATTGGCTCGGTGCTGGTGCAGGAGACTTCGGTTGGCGCATCCTACTTTCTTAATCCCGACATTCTCGCTGCCTACGTAATGTGGGCCATCTACGTCACGCTCCTGTTTATGCGCCGCAGCGCCAATTTGCGCGGACGCAAGGCTGCCTATGTCTCCGGCGTTGCGCTGGTGGTAATGATGGCCGTTTGGTGTGTTAATTTCTTCAGCCAGGTTCACAGGTTCGGTCCCCAATGACGCTTACACTCATCGGCGTCAATCATAAAACCGCGCCCATTGCGCTGCGCGAGCAGGTTGCGATTCCGCGGGACGCACTGGCTGAAACCACGCAGGCTTTGGCGGCGATGCCTGGGGTAACCGAATGCATGATCGTCTCCACCTGCAACCGGGTTGAAATTCTTGCCGCGGTTGAAGACGAAAATGTGAGTGTCAGCGGTTTTCTGGCCAGTCACTTTGATGTTGAAGCTGAAGTTCTCAATCCCCACCTGTACGAGTATCACGATCAGGAAGCGGTTTCGCACTTGTTCCGCATGGCCGCGAGCCTTGACTCCATGGTTGTGGGCGAGCCGCAGATTCTTGGCCAGGTGAAGGAAGCCTTTGCCGTGGCCCGTGCCGCTGGAACGGTTGGCGGACAGCTTGACCACCTTTTGCAGGGTGCTTTTGCGGCGGCCAAGAGAGCTCGCTCCGAGACCGGGATCGGCTCAAATTCAGTTTCGATCGCCTCGGTCGCAGTTGAGCTGGCCCGCAAGATTTTTGGGTCGCTCAACGGACGCACTGTTTTCCTGGTCGGCGCGGGCAAAATGAGCGAACTTGCCGCGCGGCACCTGGTTCAGCAGGGCGTGGAAACCATTCTGGTGTCAAACCGCACCGCCGAACGCGCCCGCCGCATGGCCGAGGAGTTTGATGGACGCGTCAAGCCGCAGGTAGTGGACTTCAACCAGCTTTATGAGGCCGCCAGCAGCGCCGACATTGTTATCAGTTCCACGGGCGCGCCGCATCCTATCTTCCGCCGCGAGCACGGGCAAAAATTTTTGCAGGCCCGCAAGAACCGTCCCATGTTCTTCATCGACATCGCCGTTCCGCGTGACGTTGATCCGGAGATGAACAAGCTTGACGGCATTTTTGTGTACGACATCGACGATTTGCAGCAGGTAGCCGCCTCGCACCTTGAGGAGCGCGGCCGCCAGGCCCTCGATGCCGAAAGCATCATTGCGATTGAGGTTGAGCGGTTCCATCAGCGCCAACGCACGGTAAACGCCGCGCCGGCTATCGTTGCCCTGCAACGCAAGGCTGAAGAGATTCGCGTGGCCGAGATTGATCGGATACACAAGCGGCTGGGTACGCTGTCGGCTGAGCAGCTAGCTGCTGTGGAGGCACTCACGCGGGGCTTGGTTAACAAATTTCTGCATCCCCCCATGCAGGCGCTCAAGCAGGCGGCGCGCGAAGGCGACTCCGCGCGGCTCGATCTGCTGTGCGAAACCTGGTCTGTCTCTGCTACCCCCACGGCGCAATCGCCGGAAGCGGATGGCCAGACCGAAAGCACCGGACCAATGTCTGAAAAAATCAGTCCAGAGAAAAATGGTCCCGGCAAAGCCGTTCCCGAACAAACCATGGAGGCGCATCGATGAATTTACGCATAGGCAGCCGGGGGTCGCAACTTGCACTGTGGCAGGCTAACCACATTGCCGACCTGCTGCGTTCACAAGGCCACAACGTCGAAATTGAGATCATAAAAACCACCGGCGACCGCCTGCAGGAAGTGACCTTCGCGCAGGTCGGCTCCAAAGGCATGTTCACCAAAGAGATTGAAGATGCACTTGCCAGCGGCCGCGTTCACCTGGCCGTGCATTCGCTTAAAGACCTGCCCACAGATTTGCCTGAGCCGTTCGCGCTGGCCGCCGTTCCACCGCGAGTTGATCCGCGCGACGCATTCGTCTCAGTGAAGTACATGAGCCTGGCATCGTTGCCGCAGGGCGCGAAGGTTGGCACCAGCAGCCAGCGCCGTCGTTCGCAGCTCAAGGCGCTTCGACCCGATATTCAAGCTATCGAATTCCGCGGCAACGTGGACACGCGCCTGCGCAAACTGGGTGAGGGTCAAGTTGATGCCATCCTGCTTGCTTCCGCCGGCCTCGACCGGCTTGGCCGCACCGATTGGATTCGCGAGCGGCTCGACCCCAGCATATTTTGCCCGGCTGCCGGTCAAGGCGCGTTGGGCATCGAGACGCGCAGAGACGATTACGGAATCATTCAGGCTCTCGCGTTTCTCGATAATGCCGACACTCGATTTGCCGTGACAGCCGAGCGCACCGCACTCGCTGCGCTTGGGGGCGGATGCCAGGTGCCCATCGGCATCTATTGCCGCCAGAATCTCTCCAACGAGCGGAACGACGGCAGCGACGGCCCTCATGACGAGATCTTCGGCGTTGTGGCGTCGCCTGAGACGGGCGCGATTGTTCGCATCTTTCACACCATGCCGCGCGATCACCACGATCCGGAGGCGCTGGGCCGCTGCGCCGCAAAGATGCTGCTGAGCCAGGGCGCCGGTGCGCTGCTCACCCCTGTTGAGGGAGCTGCCAAGTGAGTTTGCCGCTTTCGGGTCGCCGCGTGCTTGTGACGCGCAGCGCGACCCAGACAGCAAAATTGAGCGACGTGCTTCGCTCTTTGGGATTCATGCCGGTGGAAGTGCCGGTGCTCGAGATTGTTCCGCCGGAATCCTACGCATCGCTTGACGATGCTCTGACGCATCTGGACCGATACGCTTGGCTTATTGTGACGAGCGCCAACACGCTCCACGCTATCAGCGACCGCTGCCAGCTCCTGGCTGTGAATCCTGCCCGTGCCGAGGGGCTGAAGGTTGCCGCGATTGGCCGCGCGACTGCCGAGGCCGCGAGAAGCTTCGGGTTTCGTGTGGAGATTGTTCCGGACGACCAGGTTGCCGAGGGCCTTTTAGAGGTGTTGCGGGAGAGGGTTGGCGGTAAAAAGTTGCTGCTGCCCCGCGCTGCCGTCGCCCGTGATGTGCTGCCTGATGCGCTGCGTGCCGCAGGCGCCATTGTTGATGTGGTTGACGCGTATCGCAACGCGATGCCTGAGGCCGCGCCTGAACTGCTCCGCGCCGCATTGGAGCAGGGAATTGACGCAGTGACCTTTACCAGTTCCTCGAGCGTCACCCATCTGGCTGAAGCCGCGCACGCCGCCGGCGTCGCATTTCCATTCGCCGGAGTACCTGCCATTTCCATCGGCCCCATCACCAGCCAGACGCTTCGCGAAAATGGTTGGGAACCCGCTGCTGAAGCCAGCCAATCAGACATTCCGGGCCTGGTGGCAGCGTTGCAACTACACTTCGGAGCGCTCTAACGAGGCGCTGCAGGCTGACTCGCCGACTCGCTAAGTCGCTGCCCCGCTCACTGTCCCTCTTCAAGCAGCTCGTCAACATGTTTTGAGAGGCCAGCCTCCAAGTCCTCTGATTCTGAGAAGCCGCGATGCACAAATCTCTCCCGCCCCTTGGCGTCGATCAACACAAGCGTGGGGATAGCATCAACATCGAACTGCTTTGCAATCTCTCCCGTGTCGTAGGCGGGCGGCAAACTTATTCGGTTCTGCCTTAACCAATCTTCGCCATTCGCCTCTGTCTCCCCAGCCCATCCAACATCTACGGCGTAGATTGCTACGTGGTCATTGCCGCGGTATTGCTCATACATGCGCTCCAACACGGGCAACTCCTCATGGCACGGCCCGCACCAGCTTGCCCAAAACGCGAGAACCACAACACGCCCCTCTAATGCAGAGGACGGAATCGCCCTGTAGCCTGCGGAGAGAGTGAACCCATCCACTTGACGCACGTGCGGCGTGAAAGATCCTGCCATCGCAAGCGCCGGCACCACCAGCAAAGCGGCCAGCGCTCCACCTGCAATTCCAGCGGCTATTCTCGGGTCGTAGTACCACCACTCCCGCGCAAGTATGCCGCAGGCGGTAGCAACAATCGCCACAACCGTCAGTGCAATTGGAGTTCCGAGCCGGTGGTGACGGTCGTTCATTACGAACACGGCAACGCCCAGAATGACTGGCCAGCTGATCCGCGCTACATGCCAAATACTAAGTTGCTCTTCTGCGGAACCACGAACTGCACCCGCGACAAGAAAGGCCGTTCCCGAGAGCAGAAACAAAGCGCGCAAATCAAACGCAATGCTGATGGACACCCACCAACATGCGACCACGACCGCAATCGCCGCCAGACCCGCCAGCCCGTCAAGAAGGCCGGTCATCTGTGTGCTTTTAAGCATGTCAATCATTCTGCCAAACCTGGCGCGTGCCCTGTGCGACGATTTTAGGATGGTTTTTCTGTAGACTTACCCGCTTGTACCGCACTAAAATCCGCCTCAACCTTAACTCACTCCAAATTTAGAGGAGGAAATATGGGCTTGTTCTTTCACCCCGTGCACATGGCGATGTTTTTCTGCTTTGGACTTTTGTTTCTCATCCCGGCGATTTTCTACCTGCTCACGCTTCAAAATGCTTTGGCCAGATGCGCCCCCACTTCAAGAACCATGGAACCGGGGATGGTCTGGCTCCTGATCATTCCTCTGGTTCATCTCATTTTTGGCTTCTTCGTCGTTATCGCACTGGCAAAGTCGCTTGGCAATGAGTTTCGGCTGCGCGGAATCCCTTTTCCTGATCCGCTTCCCGGACAAACCATCGGAATGGCGATGTGCATCTGCGCCTGTTGCAGCATCATTCCCATCATCGGTTTTCTGGCGGCCCCGGCGGCCTTTGTTTTATGGATTATTTACTGGATAAAGATCGCCGGGTTCTCACGCATGCTCAGTTATCCGCCCGCGGCGTTTCCGGTTCCCCCGGCGTACTAAGGCCGTTTACAGCTTGCCCACTCGCCGGGTTGCCCCATCCTTCCACGGTTTCACAATGGAAGGATGGGAGACTGGAAGGGCGGGAGAGCAAGTGGTTCAGCTATGCCAGGTCTTATCCTTCGACCGGCACAGCGTCTCAAGGTTACACTCGCTGCATTTCGGCTTACGCGCCTCGCATACCTTGCGGCCGTGATGAATGATCTGGTGCGAGTAACTGATCCAGCGATCCTGCGGCAGCACACGCATCAATTCCTGCTCCACCTTTTCGGCCGTATCGCCTTTGGCCAACTCCAGCCTGCGCGAGATGCGGAAGACGTGCGTGTCGACCACCACTCCCTCAGCCTTGCGGAAGCTCACGCCGAGCACCACGTTGGCTGTCTTGCGGGCCGCGCCGGGAATCGTGATGAGCTCAGCCAGCGTCTCAGGAACCTGCCCTCCGAACTCTTCGCTGACCTTTTTCGCCGCTCCAATAATTGACTTTGCCTTGTTGCGAAAAAAACCAGTGGTGCGGATCAGCTCTTCAATCTGCGCCTGTGTCGCATTCTTCATCGCCGCCGGGGTAGGGAAGCGCCGAAACAGCTCGGGCGTCACCATGTTCACACGCACGTCAGTGCACTGCGCGGAAAGAATTGTGGCCACCAGCAACTCCCATGGGGAGGTGTGCGTGAGCGCGCAAACCGCTTCAGGATAGGCCTCATCGAGCCCCTTCAAAATCGCGGACACACGCTCGGGGGCGAGCGGGCCGCGTGCAGGCCTTAATACTTTGGACCGCTTGGCTCTTCTATCAACAGTCATATTTGTGCAGTTGGCGGCGAGCGTATTGAGCTACTAATGGATCCACGTCGGATTGCAGTCTACAGAGCACTTCGACTGGCGCTTTTCTGTTCAAAGCGACTCGCGCACGAACACTGTAATCTGGGTCGGTCGACAATCTATCGAAAAGGTCGGTTGAGAGCTTATTCTTCATCGCAACAAACAAGCTAACCTCTGGATCTGGATCACGTGACAGAAGGTCAAGAATCGTGATCGAAATTGTCTTGTTGTGAGCAACCCATTTCCGCAACAGCGGGAAGCGGCTAATGACCTCGAACCATACCTCATCAGGAGCCGACTCATTCGCTGCTCGCAAATATTTTTTAGAGTCCGCACTCAGTCGAAGCTCTGCAAATTCGTCAGCCGAAATAATCATGGTATTGAACTCTGTCTTACGCCTAAGCAAGTCCGGTGTCCCGCTCAGCTAAGCCTGCGGCTGTTCGACCGAGCGTCCGTGCGCCAACCTGGAACCGCCTAGAGCCGAGCATACACCTGAACAAACCCATCAAGATATTTGCTTCACGATAACAGCCGCGCTTTCTTGCCCTGTCCTTTAAGCAGCATCACCGCCCGCTTGTCGAAGCTGACAAACTCCTCTGCGCCCAGCCAGCGACCTTCAAGGGCGATGGCGCCGTCGGCGAAGTCGCCGCCCTGATCAAGGACAGCCAATCCCGCTTCGACCGTCTGCTCGTTTGTGACAACATTTGGACTGTCCATAAGTAGGCGAATCGCAGCCGCGACTTCAGAAGGAGCCTTTTTGTATCCTTGGCGCAGAACCCACACGAATTCGCAAAAAACGGGAACGGGGATCGCGACCAACTCAGCGTTTTGAAGGATACTCTTCGCCAAACGCGACTGTACCAGATCGTCTTGCAGCACATCGCGCAGCAAAACATTCGTATCCACGGCGATCTTCATCGCTTTCCTGCCCATGCATCCTCAGTAATCTTCTTTATCTGAGCGATGGTGAGCCTCGGCGTCCCTGGCTTTGCCAGGAAACCGCTGAATTTTGCGATGGAGCCGGTTTTCGGGACTGCTCCAACCACGAGCCGCCCGTTCGGCAACTTCTCCACGGCAACCTTCTGGCCGGGTGCGACATTGAGATGCCGCAGCAGTTCCTGCTTCAGCGTGATCTGGCCTTTTGCGGTTACGGTAAGCGTCGCCATATTGAAACCTCAAGCCCCATAGTAAGGCAAAACATCATTACAGTCCAGCGCCCCGCGCCTCTGCAAATCCAGCTTTCCTGTCAGCCACGTCGGTGCATACCTGACTGTGGAGTATACTGTGGAGCGGAGTCGACATATGGAAACCATCCAGGTTGTTCTCGACAAAAAGCTGCTGGTGGCTGCCGATCGGGCGGCGCGAAGGTTGAAAGCAAACCGCTCCGCGCTGGTGCGCGATGCTTTGCGTGAATATCTGTTGCGGTTGGATACGTGTGCCAAAGAGGACCGCGACCGCGAGGGCTATCGAAAACAGCCCCAGATGGGTAGCGAAACGAGTCTTTGGGAGGCGGAGGCTGCGTGGCCGGAAGAATAGCTTGGGGAGATGTACGCCTCTATCGCTTTGCGCCGCCGGACAAGGAGCGGCCGGTTGTGGTGCTCACCCGCGACAGTGCGATTGCCTATCTATCGACGGTGACGATTGCGCCGGTCACGTCGACGATTCGCGGCGTACCGTCGGAAGTTCTCCTAGGCGACGAAGACGGCATGAAAGCTCCCTGCGTCGTGAATCTGCACAATGCCATCACTGTGTCCAAAGAGCGGCTGGGACGACGCGTAACGCAGCTCCAATCCCGCCGCATGACTGAGATTTGCGCTGCGCTGCGTTTTTCACTAGGCTGCGATCAGCATGCATCGTAGCGATGCTCTACCGCGTACTGGCTTAGCGGCAACCCCCGCCCCTACAAATCCAGCTTCCCGTTCAGCCACGCCGGCAGCTTCTCTACTGGCAGCCGGATGCCCACGTAAAACTGACCAAATTGAGCGTAGACGGCGCTCACTTCGTCGAAGCGCATCTCGTAAATCAGCTTCTTGAATGCGACAGGGTCGTCAGAGAAGAGGTCCACGCCCCACTCCCAGTCGTCCAGTCCGATTGAGCCGGAGATGATCTGTTTCACCTGGTAGCCGTAGCGGCGCCCAATGAGCCCGTGAGCGTGCATCATCAGCGCGCGGTCTTCAAACGGCACCTTGTACCAGTTCACCTGCTCGCCCCGTTTGCGATCCATGGGATAGAAGCAAAAATACTTTGTCTCGGGAACTGAGGGGTAGAGCCTGGGCGCCATCGAGCGTCCCTGCCGTTCGAGCGTTGCCTGAACCTCGGCCTGCCACTCGGGGCCGTGGATCTCCTGCCCCTTGGCCGCCGCGTCCTCATAGGTCTTTCGGGTCGACTCGTAGAGCCCGAGCTCAACGATTGAGACGTAGGAGTGAACCTGGGTGAGGTAATCGTAGATAGGATTTCGCGCCAGGTCGAGTTCCACCTGGTTCAAACCGCCAAAATTGTCACGAAAGTGAACCAGGATAAGGTCGCCCTTATGCCCCAGCTGCGAGTAAAGCGCACTCCTTACCTGGGCTCCTCCGGGCGCGCGTTCGAGCTCGCCCAAAAGCCGGGTAGCCTCACCCGCGATGCGTTCGCGGTCGGCCTTCGGAGTATTCCACCAGCTTTTCCAGTCAAACCGGAAAAACTGATGCAAAACACCGGAACCTTCCAAGGTAAGTGGTACAGGGGGCAACTCAGCCACTCGGGACCTCCAAATTAACTTTTCTACGTTTAAACTTATCGTATCAAAGAACTAAGAACTCATTATGTGCTACGCAGATTGAAGCGTGCATTCAAACAGGGGTACCCGGGGGGAGAGGTCACCGTTACTCCCTTTATACTGTAAGAGCCCATGAACGAAAAGATTCTCGCGCTGCTGGTTCAATTCATCACCCAAACTATTCAGTCTGGCGGATACGCCGGCATCGCTGCGTTAATGGCGCTCAACTCCAGCGGCATCCCAATTCCATCTGAGCTGATCATGCCTTTCTCAGGCTACTTGGTGTACCTGGGGCGCTTCAGCCTGGTGTTTGTTGTGATTGCGGGATCGATCGGTTGCAACATTGGCTCGGCGGTGGCCTATTGGATTGGCGCCAGAGGCGGACGGCCACTGGTAATGCGCTATGGCAAATGGGTTTTGATGAGCCAGCACGAGCTCGACCGCATGACCTGGTTCTTTGATCACTACGGCTCCATCGCGATACTGCTGGGGCGCATGGCGCCGATAGTGCAAACCTTCGTCGCATTCCCCGCAGGAATCGCCAAGATGGGCCGTCTGCGTTTTCACATTTACACCACCGTGGGCTCGCTCATCTGGTATTCGTGCCTGGCATGGGCGGGCATGAAGCTCGGTCAACGCTGGAATACCGATCCTCGTCTTGAGGAGATGTTTCATCGCTTTCACCTTGTGGTCGAGCTCGCAATCCTGCTGGGAGTGGTGTGGTTTGTCTGGTCGCGGCTGAATCGCAGAAAGAGCGCGCATGCGACATCTTAAGAACCGCAGATCACTCCTCTGCAAGGCCACGCCGGTGCGATTTGCCTGTCACGGGGTCACGGTGTTCAACTTGATAGCTGGTTGAGGTTCCAAAAAATGCACGCTCGGCTGATGCAATTCGAAATCATTCATGAAGGAAGGTTCTAAAAAACATGTCAACGGAACAAACAGGCAGCCAGAAGACTGCCGGAGTAGAGCCCGCGAAGGGCAAGCTTGGAGTAATGGTGGTAGGCCTCGGCGCCGTTGCCACCACAATGATCGCCGGCGTTGAAGCCGTGCGCCGCGGGCTCGCAAAGCCCATCGGTTCGCTTACCCAGATGGGCACCATCCGCCTTGGCAAGCGTACTGAGAACCAGACCCCGCTCATCAAAGACTTTGTGCCGCTGGCCGACCTGAACGATATCGTCTTTACCGGCTGGGACATTTTTGAAGACAACGTCTACGAGTCGGCCGCACACGCCGCGGTGCTCGACAAGGAAACGCTGGCCAAGCTCAAGCCCTACCTTGAAACCATCAAGCCCATGCCGGCTGTTTTCGATCAGTTCTACGTGAAGCGCCTGCACGGAACCCACGTAAAGCAGGGCAAGACCAAGCGCGAGCTCGCGGACCAGGTGATTGAAGACATTCGCGCCTTTCGCAAGACCGTCGACCGCGTGGTGATGATCTGGTGCGGCTCAACTGAAATTTTCCTTGAGCCGTCGGCCGTCCACCAGAGCATCGAAAACTTTGAGAAGGGTCTGCTGGCCAACGACGCAGGCATCGCTCCTTCGCAAATCTACGCCTACGCCGCGCTCAGCGAAGGCGTGCCCTTCGCCAACGGCGCACCGAATCTTACTGTTGATATTCCGGCGCTGGTTTGCCTGTCGAAAAAGAATGCCGCGCCCATCTGCGGCAAAGACTTCAAAACCGGTCAGACGTTGATGAAGACCGTACTCGCGCCGGCCTTCAAAGCGCGCATGCTCGGCGTCAGCGGATGGTTCTCAACCAACATCCTCGGAAATCGCGACGGCGAAGTGCTCGACGATCCGCAGTCGTTCAAGACCAAGGAAGAGTCCAAGCTTGGCTCGCTTGAATACATTTTCCAGCCTGAGCTTTATCCGGATCTCTACAAGGATCTTTACCACAAGATCCGCATCAACTATTACCCGCCGCGGGGCGACGAAAAAGAGGCGTGGGACAACATCGACATCTTTGGCTGGCTCGGTTATCCGATGCAGCTCAAGGTGAACTTCCTGTGCCGCGATTCGATTCTGGCCGCGCCCATCGCGCTCGACCTGGTGCTGTTCCTCGACCTGGCCAAGCGCTCGCCTGAACTGCAGTCCATCGGTATTCAGGAGTGGCTGAGCTTCTACCTCAAGTCGCCGCAGACGCGCGAGGGCCTCTACCCCGAGCACGACCTGTTTATCCAGTCAATGAAGCTGAAGAACACGCTGCGCCACATCATGGGCGCGGACCTGATCACGCATCTTGGGCTTGAGTACTACGACTGAGGTGAACCGGAAGTAAGTGGCGCTGGTTTCCAAACCGGCTGTAGCGCGGGTCTCCGGACCCGCGCTTTACTTTTGCAATATCTGCCAGCAGCGATTCAAGACTCCCAATCCCTGTTGTGCCTTTTCCACGCTTGCCAGGCGATCGTACGAAGGTCATCTACGAGCGCGCGGCAAAGCGCGCAAGTCTTGCAATGCGGATTGTCTTCCAAATCCGCTCCTGACTCAATCAATGCAGGGAGCTGCTTTTGAAAATCCTCGCAACCTTCCGGGTTTGAGTTGATGGGGTTCGCCATCGCAACTGCTCCACTCGGGCTAATTTTACGCTCGCTGGAACAAGCAGCAACGCGCAAAAAAGCCCCGGCCGAAGCCGAGGCTCTTTCTCAAATCAACCATACGATTACGCCATCGCCGTCATCATCCCAGCAACCGGCGCCTCAACGGCCGCCGCCGCAGCCACTGCAGCCGGAACCGCGGCCGCAGGCTGCGAATGGGTACCACGCATCAGCTTATGCACAAAGTGATACGGCGGCCAGGGGCCCGATAGCTGCATCTGGCATTCGCGCATCATCAGCACTGTCGATGCAAACTTGTTGTGATAACGCTCCACGTGTTTGCGATCGATCAGGTGGGCGATGTCGAGCACCATCTTGCCGTTTTCTGAGAGCCGGCAACTTACTTCCTCGTCCAGCGGCATAAACATGCGATGCATCTGGAAGCTGACTGCGCGCGCCCGGGTTTGCCGCTCGCGTGTGCGGGATGCATTCTCGCGAAGGTTGGTGAGATATTCGCGGCCTACTCTTTCAATCGGCAGGTGACGTTCAATTTCTTTCGAGCAGCAATCGTCGACCAGAATCTTCAGGTGCATTTCGGTCTTGCCGCGCAGCTTGTCGATATTGCCCAGAAACTGCCGCTGATTAGAACGTATCGACTTGCGCAGCGAATCGTCGTCGTTGAAAACCGTGCCGAATCGGAAGGGAAGTACGGTGGAGTGCTGGAAGCAGTCGGCGATCACTCGTGCGTGGTCGACGCCCGACTTCTGGTTAAGGGGTTCTTGTGGATTGTGCTCGCTCACAATAACGGCGAGATCACTGGCGGGATACAAAAAGACTTGATTTCCGCTAACTCCGACGACTGACTCCATCGGAACAGGTTTACGATGGCGAGCTAATTCAGGAAAGGCTTGCTTTTCCCCAATGCAGTAGGCATACCATGCCATGGCGAGACACTCCATTCGCGTACGCCTGGGCCAGCGGGCGTCGCTTGTTGGTGAAGCTCTGTGAACTTGGAAACAACTGCATCCATAAGTAAGGACAAGGCCGCTCAGAATAGCGACCCCAATCGAACTAACCGGAATACTAGTCTCGCCAAAATACGACTGGCAACAGCAGTTGTCACAAAGCTAACCTGGGTTAACCCCATTCAGTAAAGTCGCATTTGTAATATGGAAATATGTTTCGATCACACCAAACACGACCCGCAAGTCACGTCTTTTGGCCCAAAACAGGCTCAAAAAGCGATTTATAGTCGTCCTGCATCGTGAGATATTCGCCTGAAATATGGTGCAAAATCTGCGATCCGGCCCTTCATCTTTCGTTGTTGCTTCGAACTTTAGCGGGCGCCCCGCGAGATGTGCACGAACAGTGCCGCACCCGTCGCTGATACTACGACCAGCAAAAACAGTCCTACGATCGCCACCAGCTTTATATTGCGGCGCAACCTCTCCGTCTCAGCCCTGAGAACTTGCTGCGATTCAACCGTCTCTTCAACCAGCTTTCTCAGGGACTCAAGCTGCTCGTAAAGCCGTCCCAGCGCCTCGGTCTGGTCGGTAACCTGGGCGCTCAACTCAACGTACTGTTTCTCAAATTGCGCGAGCTCCTGCTGCAGCGGCAACAGCGATTGTGTAACCTGACGCGGCGTGGCCTGCGGGCCAATGAAATTTGAAACCACCGTCCCAATCTGTCCATCGAGCAGCGGGAGAACCTTCTGCGCAATCGGTAACATCGCGCGGAGCGCGTTTACAGTCTTCTCCAGTTTCGTAAGCTTGTGAACCGGGCGCACCATTTCAAGAGGCCGGCGCGGTGCTGTTCCCGCAGTATTTGGCCCGGTCTTCTCGCTCGCAACCACTTCCGGTTTCAACTCATCCATCCCGTTCCTTCTCCATTTAATCTGCGCAATCTCTCACTATAGTCCGTAGATGCAGGCCGGGTCTGTTTGCCGCCGGTTCAGATCGAAGGATAGGTTTCAGTTTCCTTCATCAAGGCTGCAAGATTGTCTTGAGCCCTAAACGCGGAATACCCGCCGCTCAAGGCAGTCAGTCGTCGCGTATTCTCATATCGGAGAAAGAACCGTGAAATCAATCTTTACCAGGTCAGTTCGCAGCGTACAGGGAAGCATCCTGGCGGGGGTCATCACTGTTGGCCCTCTCTTTGTTACGTATCTCATCTTCAGTTTCCTGTTCACGAAGCTCGCCGAGGCCGGGTTGCCGCTCATTCGATTCTTTGCTTCTGTTTTCCCCCTGGGATGGTTCAGCAATCCCTTTATGGAATCAGTGCTGGCCATCCTGCTCACGCTGGCGATTCTCTATGTGGTTGGGCGTGTCACATCCGTAGTGATCGGCCGCCAGGCATTTGGGCTCTTTGAGTCGGCTCTCGAACGGCTGCCATTTATCGCCAAGGTCTACACCTCGGTGAGGCAGTTGATTGACACCATGATGGCCACCAAGCCTTCGAGCCAACGCGTCGTGCTGGTGGATTTTCCCATCGCCGGCCAAAAATGCATCGGATTCTTGACTCGCACGCTGGCTGATTCCGAGACCGGCGAACCGCTCGCCACGGTGCTGCTGCCCAACGCCATCAACCCAACTTCGGCGTTTCTGCAAGTGTTGCCAATCAGCCGCGTGACTGAAACCGCACTTACCATGGAGCAGGCAATGAGCATGCTGATGACTGGCGGCGCGGTGGGGCCAGACTCCATTCGTTATTCATCTGTCTCAGCAGCGCAAACGGCAACAAAGGCCGAATCGTCTCAAGCCACGCCGGAAACAAGGTGAACTCGGGTTCAACCCCATTTACACTGGATGCAAAACCATGAAGACCTGCCCACCGATCATTACTTTGCTTTCATTCCTCTTCATCGCAATTGGAGTCATTTCAACCGCGGTGCATGTTTGGCAGTTCAGCATCTCGAAACCTACCGCTCTTGAAGAAGCCGGAATTTACGCAACTGGCGGATTGGCGGTCGCGGCGGGAATCTACATGCTGCGGGGACGTAACTGGGCGCGCTGGCTGGCCCTGGCATGGATCAGTTTTCACGTGATCGTCGGCGCATTGAATCAAACATTCGGCTCAGCACTGATCGGTATTGCCATCCACTCCGTATTTGTTGCGCTGCTGGCGTGGTTCCTCTTCCGCCGCGAATCGCGGGAGTGGTTCAATCCACAGCCCGCAGCAGCGCCGGTCGAATTCACTCTTCCGCCATCAGACCTTCAGGCATCGCCGCCCGTCGATCCGCTTCCGCCCGCAGACCCACCTCCGCCGCCAGCGGCGCTTTAACGAAGCAACGTGTAAATCGTATGGCTTCAGGCAGCAGGATGCCTGCGGACCCAGGCTTATTGCTTCACCGAGATTACACAGCTATTCCGCAGCCAACGCCTCATCCGCATGGCCACTTTCCGCCGTTACCTTGCGCAGGTTCACGTGGTCAAACTGGGCCCAGATGAGCCCCACCGGAATGATGCTGAGAAACGTAATCAGCAGCAGGGTTGCGCCGCAGGCGGTTGCGGCTTCAGGAGTCGCGCCCAGCACAGCAACCAGCGCAACCGCAACCAGGCCGATCTGCGAGAACCATCCGATCACAGGCAACTGCAAGACGCTCGCGCCGCCGCTGGCTAGCATCAGCAGAATGCACTTGGGCAAAGTAACCGCGACCAGCGCCGGGCTCGCGACATATGCCTTGCACCCCAGCAAGTAAGCCAGCGCAATAAGAAACCACATTGAGATTGAGAGACCTGCCGCGCCCGCAAAATCGCTGAACGAGCGCATGGTGTCGAGACCCGTGCGAAAGGCGCGCACCTTGTTTCCAATCGCATGGCCAAGGCTCTTTGAGACTGCTCCGATGCCGAATTCAATCAACGAAGCAACGCGCTCGCCGGCCAGCCGCACGGATACAAGAAACAGTGCGCCAAAAAGTGTAAGCACGAGGCCTCCGTAGCGCACCACCATCAACGCTAGAAACGGACTGTGGTTGGTGAGCTTCGCCATGACGCCCGCATGACTTGTTCCGCGAATGATCTGGTCTGCGGGCACCCAGAACATTGCCACAGAAAAGATCAGCGCCATCGAACCCATATCGAGCAATCGCTCGACAATGTACACGGCAATCTGAGAGCTGATAGGCAGGCCGGTTTTGCGCGCCACCAGGTACGGTCTCACCAGGTCGGCAACGCGCCCGATCAGTGCCACCGCGGTAAACCCCATCACCTGCGATCCGAGCAACGCAAAAGGAGCGATCTTCTTGTTGTGCCGCACCAGCAGAGCCCATCGCACCGATCGGAAGACGTAGCCGGCATAGATGCAGGATGTGGCCAGCAGCATCAACCGCCAGTCAGCCTGCGCAACCTGCCGGCCAAATTGCCTGAAGTCGAAGTGGATTTTGTCGCGGCCCCAAAAGGCAAAGCCGGCAAGCGCAACAAGTACAAACAAGATCAAGATCCACTGTTTCTTTTTCAAGCTTTCTCCGTTTGGCAAGGCACAGGTTGAGGACTTCGACCCGACCCCTGTTTGTCCAGGTTTGATTGCGCGTTCGACTGTGCGATTGCACTCGAGCGCCGTGCCTGCGAAACAACAATCGAGGCCGGTGCAACAACCGCATAGATAAAAGTGTAAAGGATGGGAGGATCGGGAAGAGTTACCTGTTTCCCGCAGTTTCGTTTGCCGGTGGCAGCTGTTTCTGTAGCGCCTCGCGCGCCAGCACGCGCCGGTTGAATTCGTGAATTACCCGCGCCACATAAGTGCGGGTCTGGCTGTACGGCGGAATGCCGTGATATTTATCAACTGCGCCCGGGCCGGCGTTGTAGGCCGCCAGCGCCAGGGCTAGATTGTCGTGGTATCGCGACAGCAATTCGTCAAGGTAAGTTGAACCGCCGCGTACATTCTGGTCGGGAGCAAAACGATCGCTCACTCCGTGCTCCGTTGCCGTGGCCGGCATCAGTTGCATCAGGCCTTCTGCTCCTGCGCTCGATACCGCGCGGGGATTGCCCCCGCTCTCGGCCTTCACTACGCTGGCCAGCAGGTCTACATCGATGTTGTGATCCTTGCCGGCGCGAGCCAGCATCTCTCCCACATCGGAGTTGGTCAACTTCGCGGCCGGCTTCGGCATCTCCGCGGCAACCACGGCCTCAGCGGGAGCGTCGGGAACAGCTTCTACTGTTGCAATCTGATCGGGAACAATCTCAATATAGTTGCTCTCGCCCGGGCTCAGGTAAAGCCGCACATGCCCTTCAACCTGCACATGATGATCGCATTGCATTTCGAACCCGTTGTTTAAGGTAATCCGTTCGGCCGCGCGCAGCCGTGGCGTCTGCGTCATCAATCCCGCAATCCCCGCCATCAAAATTGTCATTCCGCGCTTGCGCATCGCTGGATACCCGATCCTGAATTCCAATTCGTCAACCGTCAATCCATCGTAACTGAACTTTCGCGCATGGCTATGATTCGCTTGCGGAGCGCACCCTCAATCGCAACTGCTGCTCCATCCTGATCGTTCGTCAAGGTCTGCTTCCATCCGCGCGTTTTGGCCAGGGTGCGCAACTCGCCGGCCGCATTGCCCATCATCACGCCCTGGCCGGCCCACTCCAGCATCTCAACATCGTTCCAGTTGTCTCCAATGGCCATGGTTTCCTTGCGGTCAACGCCAAGCCTTGCAGCCAGCCGCGCCAAAGCCCAGCCCTTGGTCACTCCTCGCGGCAGCAGATCAAGAATCGACAAATCGCGCGCCGGATACTCCGTGCATGCCGATTCACATGCTTCTGCCCATTCGCTTGCTTTGAGCGCTCGCTCGGCCGCGCGCATCTGGCTCACCGAACCCGCCACCATGCCCTGGATAGGATTTTCGCCGTCAGGGATTGCGTTCTCAAGCGGTTTCACCACTTCAATCGCGTTCCGGTTCGCTTCAATCCATATCGAGATGCGTCCGTGAGCCTGTTCCAGATCTTCAAGCACCAACTCACCCCGGTTCGCCCTGTCGAAGGTGAATACCACGCTCCCAAACCCGCGCAGCAGCCCGCAAAGCCCTCTCGCAACGCGAGCCTCCATATGGCACCGCTCAATTGCTTCGCCGCCCAGAGTCTTTATCACTGCACCATTTGACGTGATGAGGGGCGTATCCGCTCGCAGACCCAGGCCCTCAAGCAGGGGAGTGGTGTACGCCGACCGCCGCCCGGTGGCAATCACGACGGTTACTCCGGCTTGCTGGGCAGCACGAAGCGCGCGCGCGCCCCGTTCGGTAACCGACTTTGAGAGCAGGGGAAGCAGGGTTCCATCCATGTCAGTGGCTATCAGGCGAACCGGGGGATGCATAATGCCAGTTTACCGGCAGAAGGCCCGAGCGCTGTTATTTGATCGCGGCACTGGGCACGGACAGCCCAAATCGGCCAGCGATAATTGTCTGCGGCGTGAGCATGATCACATCCACAAATGATTCAACAAGTGCACAATTTCTCCATTACGGAAAATCAGATTTGCTTCAGCAGCCACAATGCAGTTTGCACGATCCTGGTGTCTTCAAAGCGCCAACTGCAGGCGGTAAGTCGTGTAGTTCCATACGAAGCCTGATGCAGTGCCTGCCGCGCCCGTAATTAATTTGTCCTCGCTCATGAGGGGGTTTGATTGTATTCACCCATTTTGGTCGCCTACTCCACGCGAACCGGTTCCACCGGTGAAGTTGCGGAGTTTATTGCGGAAGACCTGCGTCGAGAGGGCCTGACCGTCGAGTTACATCGCCTTCGCGATCTAAAATCTTTGCCCGCTTGCAGTGCGATCGTACTTGGCGCACCCATCTACATGGGCAAGTTGCCGGCCGAGTTCAAACAGTTCCTGCGCCGGTCTCAGACTCAAATTGCCGCAATGCCCACCTGGTTTTATGTCCTGGGACCAATTCGCGGCAAGGCATGGGAGTTCCGCGATACTGCGGAACACGCACGAAGCCAGTTGGCAAAGTATCCCGGAATTCAGCCCCATGACGTCAAGATCATCGGCGGCCGCTTTGACCCCAAAAACTTGCCGTTTCCATACAGTCTTACCAGTCACCTGCCTGTGTTTCCGCTCAAGGACGACCCAGCCACTGACGTTCGCAATTGGAAAGATATTCGCGCCTGGACTTCAGAAATCGCAGACGATCTCTGCCTCCGATTCGAGGTTCCGGGCTTGACGATGCGATTGAACGGGGCAGTCCTGCGCTAATCTATCTGCATGGAACGCATCTGCACCCGATGTCACGCAGTGTTGGCCGCACAGACCAAAACGGATTGGTGCCCGGCATGCGGTGGTGCGTTAACCCTTCGCGAGCCCGTGCCTTCATCGAAAGAACCGCCGCTGGCTGTGCCGGCTGAAGTGGATCATCGCGGAATATTGCTGCCCCGTCGCAATCCGATTGGCGGCATCATTACGCCTGTTTAGAGCAATTGCGAAGGGTTTTCAATGAGTGGTGTCAAGGCCAACAGCTTCAGCCAGTCTTGCCTGTCGCTCATCGAACGTCCAAAACTTCTGAGCCTTCAGTTCAAGGGCGCACGATACGTGGAGTGAGTCGAGAGTGCCGACCCCGATGGTAGCGCCATAGCGGCGGCCCAGATCGACACAAGTTTCCCACATCATGTCTGGTGAATTAACCAAAGACCAGACGCCTTGCTTGCAATCGTCGGCAAAATGGTTCCACGCAAGTCTAGCTTCAGCGGTTGTAATTTTTGACCGAAATATCTGGTTGTAGAAAGCGTGCACCATTTCTGCCCGATTGAGCTGAGTTACCCAAACGGTTGGCCTATGCGCCATTCGCCGCCTGGCTTCGGGCGAATGCACTTCAATGCTGTAGAGTGATGCTAGAAAACTGGTGTCAACGCAGACGTTCAATAGCGGCTATTCTCTCTATCTTCAATCAAGTCGTCCACGACGGTAAGAACGCGATCCCCGAAGATTGCTTTCGCGCGTGCTTCAAAATCGGGCCACTCAACGTCGGCTTTCACAGGTGTCCGCGGAACCAGGTCGCCTATCACCTCGCCGCGCTCGCGCACTTCGATATGCACCCCGGCCCGGAGCCAGGCTTTTACCTGCTTTGTGTCCCGAAGCTGTCGAAGGGTTATGCTCTGCATTTATAAAATGTGACACATTTTGTGTCACATTGTCAAAAAAATTGTATTGGAGCTGATTGCACGCTTGACTAGTCGGAATCAGGGAACATACGAATTCTCTCCGAAGGGCACGATCTGCTAAATGTACTCTGCGCTCGAATTACCACAAAGCATATGGTGACGTCGCGTAAGGTTGCGGGGTATTTCGTCCCTCACAAAATACGTTTCTAGTTGAACTGAAAACATATTTTATTCGTACCGCAGCGCTTCTGCCGGCAACACTTTTGCCGCAGTTGTCGAGGGATAAAGAGTCGCCAGCAGCGAGACTCCTATAGAAACGGCCGACACAATCACGCCGTCAATCAGTCGGGGCGCAAACGGCAGAGTATCGATTGAATAGACGTCTGGTGAAAGCGGGATGTGGTAGTGGCTGCCGGCCCAGGAAGCCAGGTACCCGAGCACCAGCCCGATCGCCGTACCTATGACGCTGATCAGCAACCCCTGCAGTAGAAAGATGCGCCGTATCTGGCCAGGCTCAACGCCGAAACTCATCATCACGGCAATATCGCGCGTCTTCTCCATCACCATCATGGTCAGCGCGATAAGAATGTTGAGCGCGGCCACCATCACAATCAACCCGATCACAATGAAGGTGACAACCTGTTCCAACCGGAGCGCCTTGAAGAGCTCTCGATTGTCCTCGGTCCAATTCGTGGTCATGTAGCCATCGCCGGCGGCCTGCTCAACAGTCTTGGCGATTGCGGGCGCGTTGTCTGGATCGTCCACGCGAAGGCCGATTACCGAAAGCAGATCGGGCTCGTCGAAAAGGCGCTGCGCGTCGGCCAGGCGCATGAATCCCATCTGAGAGTCGTATTGATAAAAGCCGGTGTGATAGGTTCCCGCCACCTTGAATCGAACGTATTTTGGAATCTCGCCCAGCGGCGTGAGATCACCTTGCGGGCTGATCAGCATAACTGAGTCACCCACCGCGGCGCCCACCGTGTCTGCCAGATCGCTGCCCAATACAATCGGCGGAAGCCCCGCTGACGCTGACGCTCCTTCGGGCACAGGCTCGAGCGCGGCGATGGCTCCGGGAGTCGCATGATCGAGCAGGTGGCTGACCCTGCGTTCGTCGTCGGGCACAACTCCCAACACAAGCGCGCCGCCATCACGCGCTCCGCGAGCCACCAGTACTTGTTCCCAAAGTCCAGGAGAAGCGGCCACCACGTGCGGCACCTTCTCCAACCGCTCCATCAACGGACGCCACTCCTTGATTCCCATCTTGTCTGCCTGCAGCAGTTCAATATGAGCGCTGGAGTCAACCAGCTTGTCTTCAAGATCGCGGCGCATTCCATTGGTGATGGCGAGCGCAATAATGAGCGCCGCAACGCCAGCCGCCACTCCGGTCACTGAAATGACCGTAACAATGCCCACCACGGCCTGCCTGCGCCTGGCCTTGAGGTACCGCGCCGCAACTGCAAGCTCGAATCGCATGGTTTATTTTTCGGGGCTGATGGTTACTACTGCTTTGGCTGTGCTTACGTTGTCGTATCGGTCGTAGACGCGCACGGTAATGAGATGCTCGGCTGTCTTTGCTCCGCCGCTCTCAAGGTCAATCGAAAAGTCGTACTTCTCGTGCTTCGAATCCGAAATCACGCCCACTGGAGCCACAAACTGCCAGGGTCCGGCATCAAGCGAATACTCGGCGTGCGCAATTGGTGAAGCTGCATCAGCAGCATCGAAGGATACATGAATCGACTTCGGGCACGGCGCATGCTCGCAGCCGCCTGACCCCATCTCGGCCCGCAGCGTTACCACAGGTGGAGTGGTATCCACCACAAACCGGTCACTCACTTTTTCGCCCGTCAATGCGTCGCCAGGATTGTGCGAGGGCGAATCCGATGCAACCACCTTTGCCTCGTAACCGCCATCGGGAATCAGGTCCGCATCAAAGCTGTACGCCTTCTCGGTGATCTTGTCTTTCAGCATTCGCCAGACGCTCTCACCGTCGCCGCGCAGAAAAATCGAGTAAGTTAAATCATCGCCGTTGTCGTCGTGCGCCGCCCACCGACCCGTGATTGCGGTTCGGTCCTTTACGGCCTGCAATGGTGTACTTGCACTCGTTCCGGTGTCGTAAGTCACCCCCGCGGCTGAAGACGGCAGAGAAATATTCACCGTCGGCTGGCTGGTAGAGGGAGTCTGCGATGTCCAGCGCGCTCCCGGCACTACCACCAACTCTTCCACTACCGGCGCAGCGTTCACGGGCAGATAATTCACTCCAACGCTGCCCAACATTCCGTTCGGCTCGAGCACTGCCTTCCATTGCAGGAACCGTCCAGACGCCGATGCCACAACTCCCTCGTGTAATGGCTCCCAATCAGTCCACCCGCGCACCGGTTGTTCAACGTTTCCTGAGCGCGTCAGAATTTGATACCCATTCGATCCGGGCTCAATTTCCACGCGGCCAAACCGGGCCATCGCGCCCGTATCCAGAACGTCGCTTGCATATTCATGCTTATCTGCCGCGCCAAATTCCACCAGTTTGCCGGTATTGCCTGTGCCGATCAGCAATCCATCTCCATCGGTCGCGAGGCACAGCCCCTGCTGAGCGTCCAGATGCCCCACGTCGGCATACTCGCCATCATCGTCAATTCGATAAATGTGGCCGCGATTGCCGCTCAGCGCCAGCAATCCATTGGCGCGTGCCGCCAGCCCATACACAATGTCATCTTTGCTTGCCCATAGTTTGCGCGGCGCCTGCCCTTCGGTGATCGCATAAATCTCGGTACCTTCAGGAACAGTTGTGCTCTCGTTGGCTGCCTGGGTCGATTGCGGATTCACGATCGTGATGCTGATTGACCCTTGTCCCTGCACCGGCAGCGGGGGCAGGGGGTTGCGGCTCTTGTCGCCCACGCTCGCAACGTAAATGGTCCCGTTGGCTCCAACCGCAATCGACGTAATTTCTCGCCGCGGCGCTTCGAACAGAACGTATCCTTTGCCGTCGGTGTTGATGCGATACACAAGACCAGACCCATCTGAGCCGGCAATCAGATTTCCCTTCGCATCCCACGCCAGGCTGCGAATATGAGACTCGTCGCTCTTGAAGAACTCTTCCGCCTTTGACCCGGGCTTTGAAACGGCAACACGAAACACAGCCGCTGGGTTCCCGGTTGCGATATACAACTGGCCTTCACGATCGAATGTCATGGCCCAGATATAGCGAGATTCCTGACCCGATTTGTCCCCATCGCTCTTGTCGCCGTCGGTTCGAGCCGCCGCTGCGTTCTGTCCGGTCACAGTCTTGGCAAGATCGAACACTACCGTGGCGCTTTCCTCGGTCTGCGATTCCGTTGCCGCTGGATTGAGCCGGTACACCTTGCCGCTTGGCAGCGTCGCAGCGTAAAGCGCGCCGTCGGGACCCATCACGAGTGCCTGCACGCTCACATCTTTCGTTTCCAGAAGCGGAAACGTCTTGCCGTCCGGCCCCGCACGCAGCACCGTGGCCGGCGATCCTGTTCCCAGGTACGCCACCCCGCCTTTATCAACCGCCACTGACCAGACGAATGTCGACGGCGTCGTCAGCAGGTTCTTCAACCCGGGTCCCTGGCGAAGATGCCCTCCGCTCTCAATCTCCACCCCTTCGGGCGTGCCCTTTTCGAACTCGTCCAACTGCGACTGGGTCCAGAGGTGGGTGTTTTGTGCCGCGACCGGGCAGGGAAGAGAAGCGACGGCACTCGCGAGCGCCAAAAAGGAAATCAGGAAACCGTTGCGGTGATTCGACCGGCAGGAGGCAAACATTCTGCCGTCCAGTCTACTAAATCCGGCCTGCTCAAAACGATTCGACCAAGCAAGAACAGAAGTTACCCCATACATACCTTATTCAGTGCGGAAAGGGAGGGAGCCAACAAACCTCGTTTCTTGCGGCGAACGCGCACCCCAGCGAATGCGTCTAGTCAACGCAACTGTTCCCAAAATTCAATGCTGGGTAAAATGAACCATGTTTATCCGCACACCGCTCGCCATTGCCTTGCTCTCTGTCGCGCCCCTTTTCGCCCAAACCCACGCAACCCGCCACGCGCGCTATCCCAACTCGGCCTTAAACGATCCCCAACTCCAGATTCCCGCCGACCAATCCCAATCCTGCTTTGTGCCCGACACCAGGTTCACCGGCTACGAACAGTTCGAACAGTTCGACGACTATCCGCATCCGGCCAGTCGCGGATACCTGTGCATCGCCGTCCCGCCGGGCAAGACCTTAGTCA
>Ga0206821_10061_pt1 | contig 27022 bp, 26 predicted proteins | sample Alteio_BWOrgCont_85_FD_152860 | JGI IMG/M metagenome (GOLD analysis project Ga0206821, IMG submission 152860) | Enriched cells from forest soil in Barre Woods Harvard Forest LTER site, Petersham, Massachusetts, United States -... | ecosystem: Environmental > Terrestrial > Soil > Temperate forest >...
TGTTAATGACGTTTCATTTTCAGTGGAACATGGACAGATTTTTGCCTTTCTTGGACCAAATGGCGCAGGGAAAAGTACTACGATTAAAATGCTGACGACTCTTCTTACTCCCACTTCCGGAAGTATTACCATTAATGGATTTGATGCATTCAAAGATAAAGATAGTGTCCGCAAATCATTCGGGATTGTTTTTCAAGATCAGAGTCTTGATGATGAATTAACAGCATATGAAAATATGGAATTTCATGCAGTTCTGTATGGAATTGAGAAACACATAAGGGAAAAAAATATTCATGAATTATTAACACTTGTTGAGTTATGGGATCGCAGAGATAGTTTGGTCAAAACCTTCTCAGGTGGTATGAAAAGACGTTTAGAGATTGCCAGGGGACTGCTTCACCATCCTAAAATTTTTTTCTTAGATGAGCCTACGCAGGGACTTGATCCTCAAACACGAAATCATATCTGGCATTATATACAAAACTTAAGTCGAGAAAAAGGGATTACTATTTTTTTTACAACACATTATCTTGAAGAAGCGCAAGAATATGCAGAAAAGATTGCGATTATGGACCACGGTAAAATTATTACTGAAGGTACTTTAGAGGATTTGCTTAAAAAAACAGGTAAAAAAAATCTCGAAGATGCTTTTTTACAGCTTACCGGGAGTGAGATTAGAGAAGAGAGTGCTGGTGGTGTTGACAAGTTACGGATGAGTCGAATGTTTAGGGGAAGATAATACGTATGAATGCAGTATATATTTTATGGCTTCGGGAATTGAAACGGTATAGCAGATCCAGATCCCGAATTATTGGTTCTTTGGGCCAACCAATTTTATTTTTATTTGCTTTGGGATTTGGTTTAGGACCGATATTTCAAAAAGCAGGACAGGGGAATTATTTTCAATTTTTAGGTCCGGGGATAATTTCCATGAGCATACTTTTTACCGCAATTTTTGCGGGAATTCAAGTAATTTGGGATAAACAATTTGGTTTTCTTAAAGAGACGTTAGTCGCACCGGTTCCCAGATGGCAAATAATGCTTGGGAAAACTGCCGGAGGTGCAACAATTGCTGTAATACAAGGCATGATAGTTTTGATTCTTGCTACAATTTTTGGATTCCGGCCTGAGATAAGTTTATTGTTAGTAACAATTATATTTATGCTGTTAGTCGCAGTTTTTTTCACCGGACTTGGTATTAGCATTGCATCGGTACTAGGTGATATTAACGGATTTCAAATTATAATGAACTTTTTAGTACAGCCGGTTTTTTTTCTCTCCGGAGCACTTTTCCCATTACAGAATTTACCAAAAATTATTAGCAGTATTACCCAAATTGACCCGTTAACGTATGGTGTTGATGGCATTCGTGGTACATTGACTGGTATGTCTCATTTTGGACTTACTGTCGATATGACAGTACTTCTTATATTAGTAGCTATTGTTCTAAGTATAGGTGCCTACTTATTTTCAAAAATAGAGATGTAAGTAATAATATATCTTTAAAGAAAACTTCTGAATATTTATTTCTTTCCAAAATTATTAGAAGCGTTAATTACCAAAAATTTAAAAAATCTGAGATTGTCTAATACAAAGCAGGAGATACCCTCAAAAAAAAGTTAGAGATATTGGAAAAGGTTTATACAGAGGAATAGTTACATTGTATTAAATATTGACAGTAACATATATTATATGTCATATTTAATATATGATTAGAACACAAGTTTATTTAACAGATGAACAAGCACAAGACATAAAGGCTCGCGCCGAACGTGAAAAACGTCGAGAAGCAGATATTATTCGTGACTTACTTGATAGGGGTAGACTTATCTCTCAAGGTAGAAGTAAGGTGTCTGTTTCTAGATTTTTGCAAAACATTGAAAAGTTGAATTTATCCGGTCCAACAGATTTGTCAACTAATCATGATGATTACCTCTATGGAGACGAATGATATAATTATAATCGCTGATTCAAGTGCTTTAATTTCACTATCGATTGTTACCGATTATAATCACAATACTGCCAAAAAAATCCTTGAGAATATTTTTGATGAAGGTCATACGATTATTATTCCTGCTGAAATTTTTTCTGAATCAGTAAACATACTTAGAAAGAAATTTGGTCATAAAAAAGCATATGAATCTGTTGAGTTGTTTCTTGAATCAGCACTTTTTATAGTTACTCCAACAAGTGATATGTCACGAAAAGAGGGATTGAATAAATTTAAAAATATATTCTCAGGGGTTAGCTATACAGATTGTTTAGTTATGGCTGTAGCTGACTATCATAGTACAAAATTTGTTTTTGGTTTTGATGAAATTTTTAAAAAGAACGGTTACACTTTACCAATAAAAAATCATTAAAATAACTTTTTAAACAGAGTCCTTGATAGTCTCAAATGATTAAATGAAGAACGAGAAGGTCCAAAAATAAGCGGGGAATAATCTTAAAAATATTGTTTATCTATGTATATTTATTGTAATTTTTTTATAAGGGGTGTGTAGATAATCTGATTATTCAGGCTGAAGGTTTGAGAAGGGTTTTACCGGGGAGAAAAGAAATTCCTTACCCGTAGTATCTACTGCAGAATAATAATATTCATATGTTACTCCTTTTTTTAGATCTGAAATGGTATAACTGTGAACGGAAGATGGAATATTTCTGACTGCGTTAGAAAACGTTGGTTCTCCAACTGCTTTGTAATAAATATTATATGATACTGCATTAGGTACTGGGGGTAGTTCAATAGTCGTCTGTTCAAATAAACCAGCAACAGTTCGTATTCCTGCGACTTCCTGACGGACTGAACTTCCATTAAACGTTGCAATAATTCCTACGAATAAAACAAGACATGCACTTGTAATTACTATTCTTCTAAAGATTATTGTTTGATTAAATGCAGGAGAATGTGACGAACGGGGAGTAGTCCGCTTAACGGTTTTTCTTGCAGCAGCTTTTTTTGGGGCACTTTTCTTTTTCATGGATCTACTATAAGTAGATCAAAAAAGTATATACTCTGTCAAGTGCTGTTTTCACAAATAGTATATTAAAGCTGGGGAGGCATTCCGCTGCGAGTGTAATAATCAATTTCTTTTACCCCTTTACGCTCTCTTGCAAGCTCAACAATGTTTCTCAGTTTTTCTCTTAACATTCTGCCATTTGGAATACCTTGAATCATGGAATCTCCCCATGTTGCATCTGACGTTATTAATTGAATATTAGAGAGTCCAAACCATCGTAAAAAGAATGGTTGGAGAAAAACAGTATCTTTAACACGGTACAATTCCACATCATCGATACGTTTTATAAAAATACCGGTGTATAACCGTAGACGCTGACTGGTGATAACATAAATTGTGTGTTTTGTTTGAATATAAATGTACAGTGCTATAAAAAGAGGAAAGATTAAAAAGCCAAAAAGTAAACAGATGGCATATGCGACAACATGTATGGCTTGGGAGGATTTGCCCATCCAAAGGATTGGTTCATCCGGGTTAAGTTTTTGACATTCTTCATAAATTTGATCATATTCAGGTTTAGACATCTTATGGTGTTTAATTTTATGGGTAATTTTTTCTTTAAACGTAACTGGAGTACGATCGGTATGAAGTTTCTTATATTCATTGTAAGAAAAAATTTCAGATGGATTGGAGCTCGTTGTAGTTGTATTATCCATATATGTTTCTCCTTCTAGTATGCATTATAGCAAATGTTGAGCTTCTGAGAGTGCCGATCATTGACAAACCAAAAAAATGAACGGTATACTGATAATACAGGAAGTTTATAGACATATAATTTTCTTACCGTTAAAAAGCGTAAAAATGCTTTCCTCATTTGTATATAATCGTTATTTTTGACTAGGGTTTTAAGAACAGAGAGGAATGATTAATGAAATTATTTTCAATCCATTATTTTGACAGGCATTCACAATTTTCTTCTAAGAAACCTGTCCATGAACAAAAGATTTCTGATGAAATATCGAAGAAGCTTTCCGTATTTGGGTATAAATCAAGTGATGAACTCTGTAAAGAATATAATTCTTCATTGCAGCGTGGCCTGACAAAAGTACAAAGGAATAGATTACTTGCAGAGCATGGTTTAAATGAAATAACACATGAAAAACGTAAACCGTGGATAATCCGATTACTAGTAACCTTTAAAAATCCACTTATTATACTTCTTTTTGTACTTGCCGGAATTTCATTTTTTACCGGAGATATAACAACTGCTTTCATTGTTGGGGTAATGATTCTTATTAGTGTTATTCTTCGATTTAGTCAGGAAGAACAAGCATACAATGCTGCAAAGAAATTACAATCAATGGTTACAACAACATGTGCTGTAATGACTGATAGTCAAATACATGAAACTGATGTCCGTTACGTTGTTCCCGGTGATATTATTCAGCTCGCGGCAGGTGACATTGTACCGGGAGATTTGCGTGTTCTTAACAGTAAAGATCTATTTATTAACCAATCGTTATTAACAGGCGAAGCACTACCTGTTGAAAAACATGCATCGATACCGCAAGAAAAATCAAATAACCCGCTTGAAATTCATAATTTGTGTTTTATGGGTACAAATGTTGAAAGCGGTACGGCGCAGGGAATTATTTTAGAAACAGGTGGAAATACGTATTTTGGAGATCTCGCAAAAAGTATTGCCGGACAAAGAGTTGAGACAAATTTTGATAAAGGAGTTGATAAATTTACGTGGTTAATGATTTGGTTTATGCTTATAATGACTCCTTTAGTATTCATAATTAATGGTGTAGGAAAAGGAAATTGGTGGGAAGCATTTCTTTTTGCGATATCTGTTGCCGTTGGTTTAACTCCTGATATGCTTCCTGCAATAGTAGCAGTAAATCTTTCAAAAGGTTCTTTAGTAATGTCACAAAAGAAAGTTATTGTTAAAAGGCTAAGTTCCATTCAAAACTTTGGGGCAATGAATATCTTATGTACTGACAAAACAGGAACACTAACAGCGAATAAAATCGCACTTATTGAGGAGCTCAATATTGAAGGGAAAAAAGATGATTCTATTTTGCATTTTGCATTTCTCAATAGTTTTTATCAGACTGGTTTTAGAAATTTGTTAGATGATGCAGTCCTTCATCACGTAAAAGCAATTCATCTTGCAACATGTGAAAAGACGTATAAGAAAATAGATGAATTGCCTTTTGATTTTAAACGGAAACGGTTATCAATAATTGTAGAAGGGGATAAAGGTGAGAGATTATTAGTCTGTAAAGGTGCAGTAGAAGAAGTAGCAAGTATTGCTACACAGTATGAACTTCATGGTAAAACTCATAAGCTATCAAAAAACGATCTAGAGAAATTGAAACAGGTGAATGTTGAGAAAAGTAAGGATGGTTTTAGAGTAATTGCAGTAGGGTATAAGAAATTAAAAGATACTAAATTACATTACTCGTTACATGATGAAAATGACTTAACATTTTTAGGATTTATGACATTTTTTGATCCTCCGAAAGAATCAGCAGCCGGTGCTATAAAGAAGTTAGAAAAATTCGGTGTTGCTGTTAAAGTATTAACGGGAGATAACGAATTGGTAACTAAAAAAGTGTGCAGAGAAGTAGGTCTTGATGATGCAGAAAATAATGTTCTGCTTGGGTATCAAATTGAGCAAATGGATGATGAAGAACTTAGTCAGAAAGCAGAAAACACGACGATTTTTGCAAAATTATCTCCGGATGACAAAAAGCGGGTAGTACAAGCCCTTCAAAAATCGCATGTTGTCGGATTTTTAGGTGATGGAATAAATGACGCACCGGCTCTAAGAAATGCAGATGTGGGTATTTCAGTAGATTCGGCTGTTGATATTGCTAAAGAATCAGCTGATATTATTCTTTTAGAGTTAAGTTTACTGGTTCTTGCAGATGGGGTAATAGAGGGCAGAAAAGTATTTGGGAATATTATCAAATACATCCGAATGGGTGCCAGTTCTAATTTCGGCAATATGTTCAGTGTACTAGGAGCAAGTTTGTTTTTACCGTTTTTACCGATGGCACCTCTTCAAATAATTACGAATAATTTACTCTATGATATATCACAAACCGCAATACCTACTGATATTGTCGATCCCGAATATCTCGAAAAACCACGCAAGTGGGATATTGTTGATATCAGACGGTTTATGTTTTTCTTCGGGCCAACAAGCTCTATTTTTGATTATGTTACGTTTGGTGTTATGATTTTTATTTTTCATGCGTGGCTGAATAATGTATCACTTTTCCAAACGGGCTGGTTTGTTGAATCAATTTTAACGCAGACTCTGATTGTGCATGTAATTAGAAGTAAAAAAATTCCATTTTTCCAAACGTGGTCAAGCGCTGCGCTTTTGATTACAACATCAGTTATCATGGCAGTTAGTGTGTACCTGCCATTTTCGCCATTAGCACATTCACTGGGTTTTACAAAATTGCCTCCTCAATTTTGGATAATTCTTGAACTAATTCTTTTGTCATATGTAGGCTTAACCCAATTAGTAAAAGTATGGTATGCAAGGAAGTTTGGGTATAATTGAGGCTGGATTGCAATAAACTCTTTTGAATTTTTATGCAAAAAGTATCTTTTGTTTCTCAAACTCTTTTTTTAAAAGAATTCGATATTTTCTTCCGATTTCCCAGCGGCGGATTGGATAGGTAGTTATGGTGATCCGAATAATCATAACATCTGTTGGTTTGAAATCTTCAATGCCATTTACACAAGATCCGGGAAATAATGCATCGGCAAATTCCTTATCATCTTTTAAATTTTTTAAAGCTGATTCTGATGCATCTAATACTTTTGTTATATCCTGATCCGCTTTTACAGGAACATCTATAAAGAGGTTAAATTTATGTTTTGAGAAGTTAATTAGTTCTCTGATTTGGCTATTAGGAACTATATGAACTGATCCGTTTTGTGCTCTAATTGTCAATGTTCTTGCTCCAATATGCTCAATTATTCCTTCTGTGTTATCGATTTGAATATAATCACCAATAGCAATTGAATCCAACGATAACAGAAACAGCCCATTTACAAAATCTTCAATAATTGATCTGGCACCTATTCCTAATATAATACCGATTATACTTGCAGAGGCTAGAAGTGGTGTTAGATTTATTCCGAAAATTGTCAGTATCGTATAGCCTGCAAATATATAAATAATAATGGTAATGACATTTCGAATAACTGCAGCGACAGTATTTGTTCTTTTATTTCTGAAGCGTTTAGGAAATTTAATTAAGGATCTGAGAACATAATCTAACAGTACTGCGATAAGAAGAGTCGTGCCGGCATAGAGATACGTTTTTATGAGAGATTGCGAAAAAATATCAATTTTCATGTCTTTTTAAGCATATATCACTGAAATTCTAATAGCAAATAATGGAGAAGATTTTTTATTTTCTTATATATTTTAAATGTTAAGAGACGAGGGTATCTAAAAATGACATATTCGGATAATGATTGCGTAAAATAAGGTCCTGATTCTCAAGAAGTTTAAAGCTTCTGACATCCCGTACAAATTTATTTAGAAGCATGTTCTCCTGGTCTTTTTTGATAACTATTCGAATGCCTTTTTTATCGAGCCCTGCTACTGTATAGGTTTGCTGAAGCCATCCTTGTTTTGCTAAATACTCTGAAAGATGTACGACATCATCCCCATAGACAAATAATTGCGCGAATAAGGACTTCCTGGCAAACAGGTATATCCAAACCATTCAAATATATCAATCAATTCATTTTTCACTTCCAGATATTTTATTGCAATATTTCTCATTATTATAAAAAATGTTTAGGATTAAATCTTTCATTCAGCTAGTACCGCAGATATTGTCAAAGGGGTTTCTGCTTGTTCGTAAATAATTCCAGGGGGAGGAATAGTGCGATCTGTCCACTGATTCACGTTTTTTCGAGCGCGATCAAATAAATTCTTTGCGTTATCATAAACAACAGCATGAGCAACATCTGGAGGTAAGATATCTAGAAGGGGTTTGTAATGATTAAATGTTTTAATATATCGAGCATCTCGGGGAGCAATTAAATCAGATCCATAGAGAAAGCGATCCGGATACTTACAAATAAGTTGTGACCATTGGCGTAGAGTTTCGGAATTTTTGACAATATACTTTGCTACTTCATCCCATGCGATATCAACACGTACATTTGGGCAGTAATGAAGCATTTCATCTAATAAGGGAATATGTTTGTCATCAAATGGGACATATCTCCCCAAACCACAATGAGCCCAGATAATGTGAGTATTCTTATGCTCTATAAAGAAATTGAGCAGAAGTTCAAAATAGCGTGGCATTTCCTCATCTGTCTTAGCCATAATAGTGTCAATATCATTATGCAGTAAACAAACAAGCCCCACTTCAGCAGCAAAATTAAAAATGTTACTTAAACCTTCCGAAACAATAGCTGGTTTCTCTCCTGCAATTTTTGCAGTAACAATTTCTTTATGGATAGTTATTTCTCCAATTCCAACAAAGGTTTTGGGGAATACTTGTAAGAGACGCATTATATCATCAACAGCGCCAATATCAATGGGATTAATTCCTGTAATTAACGGATAGAGTCTTTCTTTATCCACAGGTGAGAGATGACGATATTGTTCAGCAATATAATAATCAGTACCTGAATAATAATAAAGAGGCAAATCAGAATCAGTGTAATAATGACCTCCTTTCAGTTCAGACGAAGTTATGGTTTGACGGAGAGGTAAACCAAAAAGAACAGATCTAGATATTCCAATTCTGTCCATCATGTTTAACATTGCCGGAATACTAATTCCTTGATGTCTATAATTTTCAATGTGGAAGTGTGCTTCAAATATCTCAGGATATTTTAAATCTTTATTTGCCAAAAGTTTTTCTTTACTTAGAATAACGCGTTTACGCGCGTGCAGCGTTGGAATTGAACTTTTTTCCTTGCTTGGTTCTGACTCAGGAGGTATTTTTGCGACTGGATCTTTTTCGTCTATATCATTAAAGGAAGGAAAGGTACTTTGTATGTTAGTATCTATGTCTTCATTATTTCCGACAACCCTTTTATAAAGGGAATTGAATTGTTTACTAAGTCTTCGTATTCCTTGATGAGATGAATAATATATGTTAGTAAAAAGGTTATCCGAATTAGAAAAAGATACTCCGGAAGACGTTATGTAATTAATTTTAAAGGCACTTACTATCTTTATCATTAGCTTATCAGTAATATTTTGATTTCTCTTTTCGTGAAAAATAAGTTGTATTGCGGTGTTTAACATACTTCCTGGTAGAATGTATTTAACTTAACTTGCTTTGAAAATTTTACATACTCCCATATGTTATAGGCCTATATTTGAGTATAACAAAATTAGTTTATTATGTCAACCCCGGTTTTCACAGGAGAAAATAAACTAAATTAACTTATAATTTTCACCAATAGGTAAAAAAAGGTTATTTGCAATATAGATTATAGGTTTAAATTCTTTAAATACCCTTAACAGAGCGGTATGTATTTCTTTCTCAATCCTTACCCTTTATTGTCATAATTCTTAGCTCAACTTAGTACACTTACTATGATGTTATACAGATACATCATGAACGAAATAAACAGGTTATAAAAGCCATTCTGAAGCGACCTTGAAAGAGTTCAACGCTCGGTAATGACCAAATAACCAAAAAAATAATTAAATATAGAGGAAAATAAGAAAGGGGGGATTATGAAAGAAATTATACAATTTTTTGAGAAACAGATTGAAAGGGTATTAAATTCATTCTTTATGGTATTTTCCGCTCCTATCCGCTAAAAAGCTGCTTAATTAGCACTTGACATATTTGATTGCCAATTCTAAAATAGGGAAGTATGGATAATAATCAAGTACCTGATTTCTTAAAACCGGTAACGCCAGCAGAAGCACTTAAAAAATTCACAGTCAATTTAACTGATTCTGCAAAATCAGGCAAAATTGATCCTGTCATTGGACGCGAAGTTGAAATACGCCGGGTAATGGAAATATTATCACGCCGTACAAAAAATAATCCAATTCTCATTGGTGATCCGGGTGTCGGAAAAACCGCAATTGTTGAGGGGTTAGCGCAAAAAATAGTTGAAAACTCCGTTCCAACGCCTCTTAAGGATAAAGAAGTTATTGTTCTTGATTTTGCGCTTTTGTTAGCAGGTGCTAAGTTTCGTGGTGAATTTGAAGAACGGTTAAAGGGAGTTATCAAAGCTGTTGAAGAAGCCGATAGTAAATATATCATGTTTATAGATGAGCTGCATACATTAGTCGGCGGGGGAGCAGCAGAGGGTTCCAATGATGCTGCAAATATACTCAAGCCTGCTCTTGCCCGTGGTACGCTAAGATTAATCGGTGCGACAACAATTACTGAATATCGCAAATATATAGAAAAAGATCCAGCACTCGCCCGCCGTTTTCAGCAAGTTACCATTGATGAGCCAACTATTGAAGATACCATTTCAATTCTGAGAGGAATAAAAGAAAAATATGAACTACACCACGGAATCCGCATAACTGATACTGCACTTATTAGTGCTGCAAAATTATCAGCACAGTATATCCCCCAGCGATTTTTACCGGATAAAGCAATTGATCTTATTGATGAGGCAGCAGCTGCTATAAAGATTGAGACAGAAAGTATGCCGGCAGAACTTGATGAGTTGAAACGCAGAATTATGCAATTAGAGATCGAGTTGGCTGCGCTGCGTCGTGAGAAAACTGAGATTGCAAAATCAAGAAAAAAAAAGCAGGAAGAAACGCTTGAAAAATTGAAAAAACAAGCAAGTGTTATTGAAAAACGCTGGAATGAACAAAAGGATCTTATTAAAAAAATTCAGGATATCAGAGCAAAAATAGATGCCTTTAGAATTGAGCTTGAAAAGGCTGAAAGAACTGTTGATTTACAAAAAGCTGCTGAGATTAAATACGGGAAAATTCCGGAACTAGAGAAAAAATTGCAGGAACAGGATGATATATTGAAAAAAATTCCAACTGAGGAGCGTGTGCTTCGTGAAGAAGTTGCTGATAATGATATTGCCCGCGTAGTCTCCCGCTGGACAGGTATTCCTGCAACACGTATTCAATCAACTGAGTCTGAACGGCTACTTAAGTTAGAAGATGAATTAAAAGAGTATGTTGTGGGACAAGACGAGGCTACATCAGTAGTTGCTCGGGCAATCAGAAGGTCCCGTTCAGGTCTTGGCGGGAAAGATAAACCAATCGGTTCTTTTCTATTCTTAGGCCCAACCGGTGTTGGAAAAACTGAAACAGCCAAAGCACTCGCCCGTATTTTATTTAGTGACGATCATGCGATGACAAGAATTGATATGAGTGAATATATGGAATCTCATGCAGTTGCACGGCTTATTGGTGCACCTCCCGGCTATGTAGGCTATGATGAAGGCGGACAATTGACTGAAGCAGTCAAACGTCGTCCCTACTGCGTAATTCTGTTTGATGAAATAGAAAAAGCAAATCCACAGATTTTCAATGTATTTTTACAAATCTTGGATGAAGGAAGACTCACTGATAGTAAAGGAGTAACTGTTGATTTTAGAAACACAATCATCATTATGACGAGTAATTTGGCAGGAGAAGTCATCCGTGATGCAAAGGATAAAAAAACTGCAGAAAAAGAAGCTTGGGAAATACTACATAGACATTTCAAACCGGAATTTCTCAACAGATTAGATTCTGTCATTATTTATAATCCCCTCTCCCCGAAAGATTTAGTGAAAATTTCTGAGCAACAGTTAGAACTGGTAAAAGATCGAATGGCGGAAAATGGTATATCATTAAAGATTACACAGGATCTTTCGATGTATTTTGCAGAAGTTGGTTATGATCCTATCTTTGGAGCAAGACCACTGAGGCGGGCAATTGAAGAGAAACTTGTTGATGAGATTGCGACACGTATTATTGAAGGAAATATTAAACCAGGTGATACAATTGAGCCTACAGTAAAAGATGATAAGATACAATTTTAGAACAAGATCCTAGTGATTTCAAAAAGTATTCATCTAAACTATTATAGAATATATTGACAATATATATAAATTATATATAATTGATATATTATGAATACCGCATCAATCCTAATTAAAACAGATCCAAATGTGAAAAAAGAAGCCCAAAAAATTGCTGATGATATGGGTATATCTTTAACAAGCGTTATCAATCGATATTTAAAACATTTTATACAAAATAAATCAATTACTTTTACAGTTAGTGATGAACAACCTACTATGTATTTTAACGAAAGATTAAAAGTAGCAGAAGAAGATATAAAAAAAGGAAGGCTTGTATCTTTCAAGGATTCAGATGAAATGCTAGCATATCTTGATAAAGAAATAGAAGATGCAAAAAAAACAGCAACTTCTCATTAAGTTTTCAAATAGCTTTAATAAAGATCGTAAAGTAGCTCCTACTGCTATAAAAATCGCACTTCGTGATGCACTTGAGATTTTTCGTGAAAGTCCAAATAATAGTTCACTTCGAAATCATTCATTAGAAAAATTGGGTAAACGCTACTTTGGCCTACGGAGCATAAATGTAACTGATGATTGGCGTGCTATATATAGAAAGAAAGAAAATGAAATCATTTTTATCATGTTAAATACCCATATACAGTTATATACTTAATGACTTAAAAAATAAAAATAGTTGATCTATACATGTTTTTTTTTACTGTATTAAATGAGTTTCAAAATTGTATGGTTAACTAGTTTAAATTTATCATATAAAAAATCCAAGACAAAAAATTTATTTTTTTGCAGTAAGTCAAGAAAGATACGATCACCTTCATATATATTTAGATCCCCTATTGTATCTTTATGCACCCATTGAAATTTTCCTTCTCTCCCATCAACCGGCTCTCCTGTGAAGTTAGTTGCAGTAAATAGAAACATAATGACATCATAGTCTCCGGTGTTTTGATTTCGAATATATACAATTCCTTTCAAATCGAGTTCATGAACGGTTATTCCGGATTCTTCTTTGACTTCCCTTTTTGCCGCGTCTTCTATCCCCTCACCTAATTTAATATGTCCGCCGATGGGGAGATAAACGCCTGTTTGATGCATTGTGTCATTTTTTTTGTTCCGGATGAGAAATAGGATTTTATCGTCTTGTAAAAGATACACTCCGGTTGTTTGTTTTTTCATTACATTAACTGATTGGATTGGGATGCAGGGTGTGAATTGTTTCGATTTCTTCCATGAGATCAGGAGTAAGAGTGATATCAATACTTCCTATATCAGTTTTCAGTTGTTCTATTTTTGTCGCTCCGATAATGGTACTGGTTACAAAATCTCTTGAATTTACAAAAGACAGCGCCATTTGTGCAGGATCCAGACCGTATTTTTTGGCAAGATCTACATAGAGTTTTATAGTTTTTTGAATATGAGCTGGATTGTATCTTGAGACATTTCGTATTTTGTCATAATCAAAGCGTGAGCCAATTGGTGCGACTCCCCTGAGATATTTGCCTGTTAACACACCAAATGAAAGTGGAGAATACACAAGAAGACTTAGGTGTTCTTTAATGCTTATTTCAGCTAACGCTGTTTCATATTCACGCATGATAAGGCTATACGGATTTTGGATACTTTGAATTCTTGGAAGTTTTTTTTCTTTATGTAAACGGAAATATTGCATGATACCCCATGCCGTTTCATTAGAAACACCAATATATCTGACTTTGCCTTCTTTAATCAATTGTGCCATTGCCTCAAGGGTTTCTTCTATAGGAACGGATTTGTCCTTTGGATCATGGACATAGCCTCTTTTGCCAAAATAGTTTGTATTTCTATCTGGCCAGTGAAGCTGATACAGATCAATATAATCAGTTTGTAAACGTTTTAATGAGCCTTCAATTGCAATTCTAATGTTTTTTTTATCAAAGCATGGAATTTTCCCGTTTCTGATATAGGTATGATTTGATCTGCCGGCAACTTTTGAGGCTAAGATGATTTTCTTCCGGTTTCCGGTTTTTTTAAGCCAATTGCCGATATATGTCTCAGTCCTTCCTTGCGATCCTTCGTGCGGTGGTATCGGATACATTTCTGCCGTATCGATAAAATTTACATCTTGAGAGAAAGCATAATCGAGTTGCTCGTGTGCCTCTTTTTCGGTATTTTGCTCTCCCCAATTCATCGATCCTAAACAAATGATCGAAACAGTAATATCTGTGGTGCCTAGTTTTCGGAATCTCATAAGCATTAAAATTCTACCAGATATGCTAGAATAAAGAAATATTTTACTGGTAATGAATACTAAATATTGTAAGAATTGTTCCGGGATATTAGAGGAAAGAAAGACTAAACGTACTCCCAATCAATTAAAAAAACCGTATTATTATACTGCCTATTATTATTGTACAAATTGCAATAAATTGTATCATGACAATACATTTAAGGTTGTAAATAAAGAGTTTAGAGAAGGTCTAAAAGTTTCAGATGTTGTAAAAACTCATAAACTGTTTGAGGATGGTGAATCCTCTTCGTATGATGTCCAAATTTGGACTGATGGTGCATGTGTTCGAAACGGAACGCCAAGTGCTAAGGCAGCATGGGCGTTTGTCAGTGGGGAAACAGAACGTGCAGGCTTAGTTGTTGGTAAACAGACGAATAACAGGGCTGAAGGATTTGCAATTTATTATGCCTTAGTATGGGCAGGTGAGTCAGGTTTTAAAAAAATACTGGTACATACTGATAGTCAGATTTCTTTGTTTAATTTGGCAAAACCTGCAAATAAAGTAAAAATGAATCAGGAAATCTTTGTAGATATCGAAAAATGTATTACCAAGTTTACATTAGACGTTAGGTATAACAAAATACTTGGCCACTCAGGAGACCCCAATAATGAACGTGCTGACACATTGGCTAATACATTAGCTGCAAAGTCGTAAAATTATTTTTCCTCTGTTTCTTTTAGTATTTTCTTAGCAGTCTTTTTTAATAACTCTTCATTCTCTTTTTCATATTCGTCATAGAGAAACCAGAGACAATACGAGCAAATAAAAATAAAAGTATAGGTGAATAAGAAGACTACTGTTGCAATTATACTTTGCAAGATTCCCTCCCCCGTTGTTGTGAGAGAATAAATAAAATAGCCTACGATTGCAAACGGGAACAGCAAAATATATGCATGTACCCAACTATTTTTACTGTACTTTTGGAATCTTTTGGGTAAGCGTTTGAAAATATGATCGAATTCTTTTGGTGCATACAGAGAATACACAATAAAGCACAGAAGTATAAAAAGAGTGATAAGTGAATTAAGAATTGCCGATAGGAATCCACTCACAAAATAGCTCCAAAGGAAAATAAAGGTCATCGCAATAATAAGACAGGCAACAATTATAATTTGTAATTCTTTTTTGGCAAGTCTTTTTACTTTTGGAACAAACGATTTATGCAGCCAAACTTGTGCTTCTTGTTCTTCCTGAATATATCTGATGTCACGCTTGAGACTTTCTTCATGTTCTTTTTGAATTTCGTTAAATAAATACCAGCCAATAATTATTGTAAAAAGTAAGATTGGTATAAGCATAAGAAAAGAAGGATTGCCTTGGGTAAACGTGAGGAATATAAATGAAACAAGTAGTACTACGAGAATAATAATTCGATTCTTATCCATACAGTCTTATCGTAGCATATTTTTAAAAATCCTTCTTACTAATTTATAACTTGCAATAAATTATATGAAGAAGTATATTATATATATGAAATCCTTGTTTGTAGGCCTCCTCTCAAAAATACTTCCGACACAGACAGCATTTGCACATTGTGATTTACCTTGTGGTGTATATGATCCCGCACAGGCAAGAATTGAGGCAGAAAGTGTCATGAAAATAATGGAAAAGTATGAAGGGTTGCATGAAGATGAACAAAAATGGCGTGCAGTTTTTATTAAAGAACAGCGTGCAGAACTGGTAAAACATCATTTATGGGTTCTTTGGACTGATTACTTTAAACCGGAACACGTTGAGAAGTTTCCACAAATTCATGATCTTTTTTGGCGGGCTACAAAAGCTGCAGGGGATACAAAAAAATCAGTTGATCCGGCAGTTGGACAAAAACTTTTGGATCTCATCCAAGAATTAACTGATATTTTTAATAAAACAAAACAAGCCGCTAAATAACTCCAAAAAGTAAAGCACAAATGATATTAGGTACATTTCAAATTTAGTATTAAAATACAGGTAATGTTCTATACTATTTTTTTATTACTTTCCCCTATCTTTAAATACAGAATTATTGGAAACAGTATGAATCCTACTTTTTCTTCAAACGATATTGTACTGGTAAACAGATTGGCTTATATATTTAAACAACCAAAAGTTGGTGAAATTATTGCATGTCGTGATCCCCGGGATAAAAAAATAGTAATTAAACGAATAACGAAGATTGAGAATACTAGCTATTTTGTGCAAGGGGATAACAAAAACTCAAGCACGGATAGTCGTGTTTTTGGTACTATTAGACAAAGAGATATAATTGGTAAGGTTTTTACTGTATAAATAGCACTATTCATTATTCTAATACTCTTTATATTTTTATTGTTTGTTAAGAGTAAATCGTACGTTAGGTAAATTTTGTAAATAATATATTGTTTTTATGTTTGCGTTATTTCTTATTATATTCATAATAGTAATTCTACTTTTTTTGTTATCGATGCTCTGGCCTCCTGACAGTCCCTGGTCACCGTGGTGGCGTACGACACCTAAGCTGGCACGAATAGAGTGCAAACTTGCTAAAGTACATAAGGGTGATGTGATTTACGATTTAGGATCAGGTGAAGGGACTGCTCTTATTATTGCAGCAAAAGAGTTTGGAGCCAGTGGAATTGGTATAGAAATTGATCCTTTCAGAGTATGGATATCAAAACTAAAAGTGAGATTTTCCGGAGTTTCAGATAAAGTTGAGATTAGACGGGACAGTTTTTGGAATCAAAATATTTCTGAAGCATCAGTTGTTTTTATGTATTTAATACCAAAGACGCTTATCAAACTTCGTCCTAAATTTCTGAAAGAATTAAAGCCTGGTACCCGTGTAGTTACATTTGTTTATCGTATGGATCTACCATTGATTGCAAAAGATGATAAAGCAGAGCTCTATTGCTATGAAATACCAAAAAAGAGGGAGTAAGTTTTTTGGTATTTTAATTTACTATTTTTTACTATCTTTGAATAAATCAATATACTTTTTATATTCATATGATTGGCCATATGTTTGATCTTGGTATCTTGGTGTTAAAATTCCCATCTCGATAAATCGATCAATAACTCTTTGTGCTCCTGCTCGAGTGTATCCAGTCCATTTAATTAGGGTTGCTACGTTCACAATAGGTTGTGCATATAGCTTAGGAAGAATTATTATTGCATTTTCTGAGGCTCTAGTTCCAAGTTTTTGTACCTTTTGCATATCCTCTTCACGAAGTAAAGTTATTTTCCCCACAATATTTATTGCCTCATTTGCAATTTCAATTACTCCATCAAGGAAAAAATCAACCCAAGCTGACAATCTTCCATTATGATATCCAAATAGTCTCTCATAGTATAGATCTTGATATTTTTTAAAATAAGATGAAAGAAAAAGCACTGGTTTTTCAAGAAAACCTTCTTTCCATAGATAAAATGTTATTAACATTCTCCCAGTTCTACCATTCCCATCAAGAAATGGATGGATCGTTTCAAATTGTGCGTGAATTATCGCAGCTTTAATAAGGGTAAGCGTAGCGTCATTATCATATATAAATTTTTCTAAATCATATAATGCTTTATTCATCTCATATACTGGGGGAGGAACAAAACGTGCATTATCAGGTCTTGTGCCTCCGATCCAATTCTGACTTTCTCGAAATTCTCCGGGGTTTGAGAAATGTGTTGCGCGTGCCTGATCCATAAGTATATTATGAAGTTCTCTTATCAGCCGTAGAGTCAAAGGGAATTCATCTTTTTCTACTCGAGTCATTCCATAATTGAGGGCTTTAATATAATGTAAAATATCATCTACATCTTCCGGGACATTGGTATTTATATCAGCTTCAGCTTCTATTGCATCAATCATGGTTGCTCTAGTGCCTTCAATTTGACTCGATGAAGCAGCATCTTTTCGCAGATACATTAGGAGAAAAAAGTCTGCATCAGGCAAAAGTTTAGTAATACCATCTAATTTTCCTAATAACCGAGTAGCTTGTTCATTTTTTTTAAGTATTTTTGTTTCAAAATCAAAACCCACCATCGGAGGAAATGAATTCGGTATGAAGGCTTTAAAACCACCTTTTTGGTCTTTGAGTGAACCTAACTGTAGGTTTTTCATAGTTTGTATCTATCTGACTTAAGATAGATACAAAGTATAGTAGTTTGTATCTATTTAGTCAATAGATAGATACAAAGTTATTTTTTGTGAAAACTACTCTAATGTTATTTTAAAGAACAAAAAGTCAACGTGACTCATTTATTTTGAACAGTGTAAACGGATTAAGTGCTTGTATGTAGATGTAGATTTTTATTTCTTCAAACGTAAATATAGCCATCTCAATTTATCTGCTACTTTGTATGCTTTGTAAATTGAATGGTTAATTACTAAATCATAGCTGCCGATAAATTCAATATGTTCAGGTCCAAATTTTCTCTTAAAATCATGGAACCCAAACCATGGATCGTTACTATCGGGTTCCTCACCCAAAGCACCCCACATGTCAAATTTTTTAAGCCCGAGTTTTTTACCATAACGTATTCCCTCCCACATTGCCAGATTTGAATGCATAACGTTTCGGTGTTCATTACTGGATGCACCGTATGGATAGTACAGTGTATCATGGAAGATAAAAAACAGTAGGGCAGTCAATACTTTATTATCATAGGAAGCGGTAAAAAGATGAGATGTGAGGCTATCTGTATCATTGGTATGAGAGAATGTTTGCCATTGCAACTCATGATAGTGTTTTGTATGGGCATAAAATTTTTGCCGTTTGGTGGTTTCTTCCAGTAACCGCCAGTATTCTTTAAATGCATTTTTTGAGTTTTCTTCACTGATTGTAACATTGTGTCTTTGTGCAACTTTTATATTGTATCGTGATTTAGGATGCATTGTTTTTAAAATTTCTTCTTCAGTTTTTGTTAAATCTAATACAAACGTATAACGGGTAAATAGTGGATGGGCAGCATGTCTTAGGTGTAAAGATTTTAGTATATGTATTTGTGAATTGCTGTTTGTTTCTTTTGATTTTACTACATTTGGTTCAAGCTGAATAAAAATACAATTTTCTTGTTTGCCAATTATTTGCAATTCTTCGATGAGTTCTTTTGTTGGCATATCCCCTTTTGGAAGATACCCGATGGTAAATGAAGTGTGTGGGACTTTATGGATTGTCAGTTGGTATCCATTAAGTAGTTTATTTTTATCAAAAAATCCTTTGCGGATTACTTTAATTCCTTCTTTTTCCCGGAATTCTCCCCATTCATAACTTTGTAACGGGTGATTGACGATTGAATTATATACAGATTTTTGATCTGTAGTAACAGTCTTATATTGCATACCACTATTTTATCAGATTACTCCTTCTGTTTCTCCGAATTTATGCAGAGCCTCTTTTATTTCATCAGGGGAAAGAGTTGCTATATCAATTTCTTCGGCTTTTGCAACAAGTATTCCTTTGAGAATATTTTTTGCTCTAATTGCCGCTTCGCGTCTGAGATTAGGAATGCGTACGGTAACCGGGTCATTCATACCGGGACTTTCAGCCTGCGGCATATATTTTATAAAAACTGTACCAAGAAAAAGAAACGTTTGTACGTTAACATCTCCTAAATCTTTTAAAGGAATTGTTGTAATATATTCTGTTGCAAACATCTGCCTTTTTGAAATACTGATTTTTGTGGTATCGATAATTATTTTGTCTGTAAATACGGTAAAAGGGAAAACGGATTCAGCCCGGAATAATTCAATATCTTGTCTATCGGCAATTATTTTAAATCGCTGCCTATTCTCTTCCCGTTTTTTTGCGTTTTCTTTAATTGCTTCATCAATCCCTTCTTGCTCAAATTCATTTACATCATCTTGTACCGATGGATTATTGCGCTTCATATGACTGGCCTCTTTTTCACCTTTTTCATATGCCCTCTTAAGCCGTTTTTGAAATTCCTCTTTGGGCATCGCGACAATCTGTTCTTCGTATGTATTACTATTCTGATCTTCTTTTACTGATTTGTCTTCAAATATGACTGATTTTTTCATAGTAAGTGATTTTTTTACTTTTCAAACTACATCTATTATTTTTGAATACGTATATGTGGTTTTTGTATGAATATTATTGTTAATAATACCTGCTATTTTCTGAAATTTTTTGAATAATAACATGTTCAGGAAGTTCAGTTATAAATCGTGAAACGATATTGTTTGTACGTTGTCCGAAGAATAACCGTCGTCTTGCATATGTCAAAAACAATTTATCTTTTGCACGAGTCATTCCGACATAACATAATCTTCTTTCTTCTTCCAACTCTCCCCTATCCATAAGAGATCGTGAATGCGGGAACAGTCCTTCTTCCATTCCAATGATAAAAACGATAGGGAATTCAAGTCCTTTTGCAGCATGTAGGGTCATAAGAGTTATTGCATTTTTTTTCTCACCATTCTCCTGTTTATCTGAATGGTATTCCTGTTCGACTAAGGCAACGTTTTCTAAAAAGTTTGTCAGGTCGGGAAACTGGATAGCAACTGATCTCAGTTCTTTAATATTCTCAAGTCTGGTTCTGTCTTCTTCAATTTTTTCATCGTAAAGATCAAGGTAATTTGTTGCTTTTATGACACTGTCGAGAGTTTCGATTGTTAACGGTTTAGAAATAGTTAGCGTATCAACAGTATCAAACGCCTCAGGGGCAAAATCCGTTTTTTGACTATTAGCGCTTTGTGAATAAGAATGCTGGTAATCCAGGAATTTTTGAAGCCTTCCTTTTCCCAGTTTTTCAATTCTTTTGTAGGAAATTGTATCTTTTGGATTACTCAGAATTCGAAGATATGCAAGAATATCTTTAATTTCTTTCCGTTCATAAAATCTGGTACCACCGATTAGTAGATAGGGCATACCATGATGTAATAAGGCTTCTTCAATGACACGGGACTGGGCATTTGTTCTGTATAATACCGCTACCTGATTGAGTCTTTTTAACCCAAGGTTTGCAACAGTTCTAATGATAAAATCAGCTTCATCCTGTTCATTATCTGCCTCATATAATTCTATTTCCTCACCATCGGGGTTTTGGGTCCAGAGCTTAAGTACCGGATGGCTGGTATTTCTTGCAATAACCGTTGATGCGCCATCAAGAATTTTTTGTGTTGAGCGGTAGTTTTGCGATAACGAAAATGTTTTAGTACCCTGAAAATCTACTTTAAACCGGCTGAGGTTTCTATAATCTGCACCACGCCAGCTGTATATGCTTTGAGAAAAATCACCGACGACACAAATATTGTTCCATTTTGCCGCCAACAGTTTTGTTAAGACATATTGGGCTCTATTCGTATCCTGATATTCATCAACCAAAATATATTGAAATTGTGATTGATATTTTTTAAGGATACTTTCATTTTCTCTGAAAAGTTTTATTGTATGAAGAATTAAATCATCAAAATCAAGCGCATTGCTTTCTTTAAGAATTTGCTGGTATACGGGATAAATTTTGGCAACTGTTTCCTGAAAGTATCCTCTGGCAAAATTACCATAGTCTGATGCCATAATTATTTCATTTTTCGCCTGAGAAATAGTTGCATGGATTGAGTGTGGTTTGAAGTCCCTCGTTGAAATATCAAGTTTTCTCATGGCTTCTTTTATGGCATCTAATTGATCTTGTGAATCATAAATAACAAAGCTGTGAGAAAAACCTAAATGATGACTTTCACGTCTGAGTATTTTTGCACACATAGCATGAAAGGTTGCAATCCATGGTAACGGTTGATCAGGAAGAAATTTTTGCATGCGTTCTTTCATCTCTATGGCGCTTTTGTTTGTAAATGTTATCATGAGAATCGATTCCGGTGTTATATTTTTTTCAAGAAGCAGATACATAACCTTATATGTCAAAACACGAGTTTTACCGGAACCGGCTCCTGCAAGAATAATCATTGGTCCATCAATGTTTACGACTGCATCTTTTTGTTCTTTATTTAAATCCTTGAGTAAATTATCTTTCATGGAGTATAATAATTAGACGTTAGTTGTAAGACATGAGTATTAGCTAAAAGAGGTATATAAAATTGTTATTGTATCTTTTATGTCTTACTTTCTAATATCTGAATTCATAGATAATTGTAGCACATGAAAAAACACTTTATTGTCGGTAATTGGAAATCGTACAAAACGCTCACTGAAGCAAAAACATGGCTTGAAAAATTTAAAGAACTCAATCCTGAGTATTCACCTGACCAATTAGAGGTAATAGTTTGTCCGCCATTTCTTCTTATTCCTTCCATGAAACAGTTTATTAATGATTATAATTTGCCGATAAAACTCGGCGTTCAGGATATCTCCCCGTTTGATGAAGGGGCGTATACCGGTTCTATTTTTGCAAGAGAAGCAAAAGAGTTTGTGAGTCATGCACTGGTTGGGCATTCTGAGAGAAGAAAATATTTTCATGAAACAGATGAAGACGTATTAGCAAAAATAAAACAGGTGCTAAATAACAGTATTACGCCGGTTTTGTGTATCAGTGATATGAAACAACTGGAATATTATCTAAAGGAAGATGATGTCCTGGTAACAAATGCTGATAAAATAATTTTTGTGTATGAACCGCCATCTGCAATTAGTGGCGGTGGAGCGTTTCATGCAGCAGATCCGAAAGATATTGATATAAATTCTTCGGAAATTGGAAAATTGATTGGACATAACGTGATTACACTGTATGGTGGAAGTGTAAATCCGGATAATGCTGCTACTATTTTTGGACTGGAGCATATTTCAGGCGGTTTGCCTGGGCAGGCAAGTCTTGATGTTGAAAAATTCGTACAAATAATTAAGAGTGTTTAAATAACGTTGTTTTATTATCTGGGTAATCGGAATGGATACTGTATATCGAACGCGAAGAAATAAACCTGTCCGCAGGCGCGTATTTTTAGCATTTGTAGTCTCCTTAGTTCTCATCTTATTCGTTCTTATTTCACAGAGTGGAAACGTAATTTCTGCATTTTTACAGAACTTAAATCATAAAACCCAAAACCCTATTAATGTTCTTCTTTTGGGTGTAGGAGGCGGAACACATGATGGGCCGGATCTTACCGATACAATGATATTTGTGCACATTAATCCGAATACGAAAAAAGTAACACTCGTCTCACTCCCCCGTGATTTATGGGTACCGCAATTGCAAGGGAAAGTAAATTCAGCATATACAATAGGTACGATAAAACAGCCCTCTAACGCATTAGGTTTTACTGAAAGTCTCGTTGGAAAAATTCTGGGGCAGCAAATAAATTATGGATTAAAAATTGATTTCGATGGATTTGTCAAAGCAGTTAATATTGCAGGGGGATTAGATATCACCGTTGATAGAACATTTGATGATTATCAATATCCAATTGACGGTTCAGAAGATGCAACATGCGGGATGAGCCCTGCTGCAGTTGCTAGCGCGTCATCAGCGGTTGCAAATGGTACACAACAGGAATCGGATGTGTTCCCATGCCGGTTTAAACATATTCATTTCAATCAGGGGGAACAGCATATGGATGGGGAAACTGCTTTAGAGTATGTCCGCTCCCGGCATGCTGTTGGAATCGAAGGATCAGACTTTGCAAGATCAAAAAGACAGGAAAAGGTCATTAGCGCTTTTAAAGCAAAAATATTCTCAGCAGGTACGCTTCTTAATCCGGTAAAGGTTATTGGGTTAATAAATACCCTGCAGGGAAGTATTACTACGAATATAAAACAGAGTGATTATCCGTATTTCATTAATTTGGCAAATGAAATGAAAGGAGCAAAAATTTCAAGTACTGTGATTGATGATGGAGATCCGACAACCGGTAGATATGGCCTCCTAACCAATCCGCCAATGAGTGCAGATAATGGGTATCAGTGGGTCTTGGAGCCACGGGTTGGTATGACTGACTATTCTGAAATTCAACAATATGTTGCTTGTGAGATTAAAGGGCTTAATTGTACTGTTGGACAAAATGGGATTTTAACCCCAACTCCTATTCCTACTGCAGCCCCGGGTAAATAAACCTGTATATAGATTCCAAAGTAAATATGCTTACAATGAAGTATTGAGTTGTTAATTATGCTTTAAAGATGTGTGTCGTACAATGAAAAAATTTACGATTTAATAACCCCAGAAGGTATTCCATGTTCCATTACCTACTCGAACTTGGGCTTGTATGGGATCTATTTGATTAATAGGGTCGCATTGGCCTCTTACCCAAACATCGATTTTTCTGGTTACTGGACTGTAGTCCCAACTTGAACTGGGACCAATATTTCTACATAAAGTCCTATCCTGGATTGTTAAATCACAAGGATTGGAAGTCAATTCCACTTTCGAATATCCATTAAACCAGTTGAGCTCTGTATTATAACTTGTGATACATTCAGTTGTATTACTGGTTGCCCCAGCTCTTGAGCCTGGATCAGTTGTTTGCGCATTCGCAGCGGGTGAAAAACTAGCAATCTCTGCCGCTATTGCAAATGTTGCAACAGCAGCTCTTCCTGCTGTTCGGAGTCTACCGAGTAATTGACCGTTTTCTCGTGGATTTGCCATAATTCATTATTGTAACCCAATAAGGGTGGCATACCTTACTAAGATTATATAAAGTGCATTTAAAAAAAACAATTAGGAGTTTACATACCAGTAGAATGTTGCTCGCGAGATTGAAAGTTAACTCTTAACATTTTTCAATTACTAGGCACGCTTTTTAAAAGTCCCTTACCCAATTGAAGCTGCATAATGCAAAAAAATAAATGCAAACATACAGCCAAAGCGCCTTGAACAAATCAGGGAAGAAGGTTAAGGAATTTTACACAACGAGATTAAAAGAGGATTATTTAGTTTGCTACCTGGACTCCTTGGCCTTTAGTTATAGAAGTAGTTGGTGTTGCTGTTATTGCAGCTCCGGGTTGTGTGTCATAGATGACTGCATTGTTATTAGATGGATTGGTTATTTGTATCCGGATATCTCCGTTGTTAACTCCGACCACGGTGAAGTTATAAGTTCCTGAACCATTGATTGTTCCACTCCCTTCAAGTGTTGCGGTACTTCCTGAAATAACGAGTGAGGAAATACTGGTTGCATTAAAGGTTAAGTTTGCTGCCGGAAAATCCAAGGTAAATTGCTTATCGCCTGTTGGCATGCCGCCTTGATACTTATAATCAAGTCCGAAGTCTACCGTTCCGGTAAGACTTGTGTTTGCCGTATATGCTCCAGCTGGGGATGAGTATTCTTTAGCTGCAGCAAATCTGCCATTGGAGGTGACTTCATATGCTGAAACGTAATTATATGTCTGTGTAGTACTTTCGTTATCTGTTGGGTTAGTTACTGTTAAGGTAACAGTGTAAATTCCTGCTGTTGTATATGTGTGGTTATTTGTAACACTACCGGAACCGTTGGATTCCGTAACTGTACCGGTAGTTGTATTTCCATCGCCCCAATTCCATTGGGCTGTATCAGATGAACCCCCGGCCGAGTCTGTAAAGGACGCGGTTGCTGAAGTGGCATTGTTTATTTCAACAGGATTAGTTGAAACGGAGATGGTGCCGATTGTTGGAGGCTGAACTGTTACTGATGTAGTCCGAATCAAGCCCCAGTCATTATAACTACCGTTACTTGCATAGCCAGCAACGACAAACTTTCCATCTGATTGTATTACCATGTTATCAGCTACATCGTCGCCTCCAGTGCCGACTGATGTTATGAAGGATCCATTAGAGGCAAATGATGTATCAAGTGATCCATCATTGTTAAACCGGCTAATTATAAAATTCGTCGCTGGTCCCGATACATCATCATATCCAGCCACTACAAATTTTCCATCCGATTCTAGTGTAATTGAATTGGCGCCATCACTAGCTGTCGAGGAGAAGGCAATAAGCGTTTTGCCGCTTGTTCCAAATGTAGTATCAACACTGCCATCTGTGTTAAAACGAGTTATAAACGTGTGGAAATTGTTATTACTGTCCTCGTATTTTCCGGTCACTACAAATTTTCCGTCTGACTCTTGGACTGCACTTTGTGCAATATCAAGGATTCCGTTTATAGATTCAGTTGTAATGCCATTAGTCCCAAAGGACGTATCAAATGAACCATCTGTGTTTAAACGGATTAAGAACGGCAGAATATGTCCATTTCCAGGATCGTACGTACCACCTGTTACAATTTTCCCATCACTACTTTGGATCAATCCAAATTGATCAACGTTATTACTTGGTCCAACGCTTGTTACAACGTATCCATTAGTTCCGAAGCTGGTATCGATGCTACCGTCTGTATTATAGCGTGATATGACAACCTCGCTACCATTATTACCTTGTGCATATCCAAAAGCCACAAGTTTACCATCGGATTGAATTTCAACATCAAGGGTGTTGAAGCCAGGATAGGTCGAGTCTTCCACATATCCATTTGTACCGAAGCTGGTATCCGGTGTGCCATTTGAATTGTATCGTGCTAAAGTCCTTACCAACGAGCCGGATATTGTGCTTGCACCCGCAACAACAATTTTTCCATCTGATTGTACTTTTACAGAATTTGCTGAATCGTTGTCATTGTCGAAATCTTTTATAATTTCACCATTTGTTCCAAAAGTTGAATCAAGTGTCCCATCAGTGTTATATCGTGCTATAGCCCAATCAATGTTACTCCCATTCGAAGCGTAACCGGCAACCAGTATCTTGCCGTCTGATTGGATTGCTGTGTTGTTGGCAGCAGCAGTATTTCCAAAAGAGGTTATAACTTTACCGCTAGTACCAAATGAGGAATCAAGGGAAAAAGCATAAGTAGTATGAGAAGTCAAAAGTAAGCCG
>Ga0206821_10062_pt1 | contig 26995 bp, 30 predicted proteins | sample Alteio_BWOrgCont_85_FD_152860 | JGI IMG/M metagenome (GOLD analysis project Ga0206821, IMG submission 152860) | Enriched cells from forest soil in Barre Woods Harvard Forest LTER site, Petersham, Massachusetts, United States -... | ecosystem: Environmental > Terrestrial > Soil > Temperate forest >...
AAATATAAATGTGTTAGCCGTTCGCAATTTGGGATCACCGTAACGGAAGTTGCGATACACGACCCGCATGCTGACATAGATAAACCAGAGAAACGCGATGACCCCCCAAATGCCAAAGGGCAGGATTACGGACAAAGGTCCACTGTGATAGTCACCGGAAATCGCCAAGCCCTGGTCAGCAGCATCCGCCGAGTTATGGATGGCGGTGTCCATTCCCATGGCGGCAAAATCTTCGCTGTGAATGGCATAACCTTTTCCCAAAAGAAGATATGTGGGTATTTGCGGCAACAGCGCCTGCCACATTTCCACACGCCAATCGGTGCTGCCCTGGGCCGCCAGCCTGGCATCCGCAGTCAAATGGAGCACGCTCTCAGGCACAAACGCCAGGGTCCTTTGAAAGGTGAAGGGAAGCTTTGACGCCAGGGGAACGGTTGCCGCCATGACAGCAAGCACGGCGATCATAAAGAACGGCATCAGGCGTGTCCGATGCATCCCTTCCAGGAAAAATTGCAAGGTAAACGTCAGGGCGACCATGATGAGGGCTGACCGAAAGCCCCCCAAAAAAACAAGACACAGGGCGATAAAAAAAATGACCGAACGCCACAGTTTACCGGACAGGAAAATGCCGCGAATGCCGTAACGGGCGATTAAAACATTGGTGAGGGCCATACCAGCGAACCCCGTACCAACAAGCCGGGTCGTACCGACCTGGAAGGAATCGGGATCAAAATTAGACTCCGGTGGCAGAAACCAGAAGATGGGATGCGTGAATTTCGGGGCGATTGCGGCAAAATCCCCCACGAAACCCAACACGCCCCCTAAAAAGAAATAAGATAAATATTTTTGGGCTTTTTCCGGAGGAATGCGATGGGCGACCAGCGCGAAATAGCCCAGAATGCCAGCAACCAGGAAGACATACTTTTTGCCGCCATAAACATCCGAGCCAAAAGCTTTCAGGCCAATGCCGCCGGTCAGTTTGGCGGTTATGGCGATCACGCCGATCAAACACAGTAGAGGCCAGGTAATTTCGGGCACATTGATAAAGTGCCTTTGATTCAAGGCCCGTTCGACGATGGAAATGGCCAAGCTTATCGCCGTCATGACCAAGCATAATTGAGGATCACCCTTCACGAAAAACGCATAGATGGGAGTACTCAAACACAAAATCATCAGAGGGTAGTGCCACTTGAGTAGAATGGGGATGAGCATGATGGCGCAAAGAACGGCAACAAACCCGAGCGACGAATAAGTCAGCGGGTTGGTCATCAAAACGCCCACGACAATGGCCAGCACGCAGCAGACGGTATAAACCGCAAGGGTGCGGAGAGCGGCGGCAATACTGGCGGGGTCGTTAGTCATGCGAACTTTGGTTTAATTCTGAGAAATTTATCATGTTTTGAGACATCAGCAATCCGATTCGTTCAAAAAAGAAACGGAATGCAAGACATTCCCACTCGAATTTGCCGGGGTGATCCTACTTTACCAGAATCGTTATAACCGTATATATTGCTCTCAGTGAATTGGCGAAAACCGTTATAGACTGCATCGCGCTCGCACAAACGCCAAACCGGCGACCATTTAAACGATTGATTGCCCGATGAAGAGATTTCGAATAATTGGAACTTTGGTATTTCTGCTGGTTGTGATGATTTGGCTTCTAATTTCTGATAAATCCTCGCGCCCGCCACTGGTGGCTGACCCTGCGATTCCAGTTCCGAGCCGATGGTAGGGTCCAAATGAAATGAAATTGGAGCCGGTATGGGTTCGTTTTGAGCGCCAATCTGACGCAATGTTTTTATGTATATCATTGATATCAAGGTTGTTTTGATTTTATTAGGTCATGCTCTGTTAAATTGCGCTTTTTTTGGAGTTTTTGGATTCATTCGGCTCAAATCCGGCGCATGAACATTGAAGATTCGATGAAAAGGCAGATTTTGGACGAAGGGTATTTTGATGAAATTCGCGTTCAGGGCTAAAGGTAGGCCGCGAAAATGGCTTTGATGCTCTGACGTGTTGCTTCTTCATTACAACCTATTGCCGCGATAGGTGTGAAAGAATGGTTAGCGCGACAAGTTTCTAAATTTATTCTCAAGCGACGTGAGGCTGAACTGCATTTGAGAATAATCATGCTGCAACTGAATTATTTGCGAATGAAGGTCTTTTACCCTTTGATTCGCGTTCGACTGCAAATTGTCAATTTGGGTCTTGAGTTGCGATTGAAGCTCCTTATTGCGTTTCTCAAGCTCCGTAACACGTTTCATCAGTTCTTCTATCTTAGCGATGTTAGAATCCATAGTTTTCTTAAGCGGATATTCAGGCGAAAAGGGGCTAAAGGCAACGGGAAAAGGGGTGGCAAATGAACTGCCATTGTTGCTCCTGCAAATGCCGCAAGAGCGGGTCATATCGCAACAAGAATCGGGTGGTGCAACGGTATGCATGTGACCGTTGCGGCAAGTCATTTAGTCAGTCGCAACCATTGGGCGAATTGCGTGTGGATTTCAAAGTGGCGTGTCAGGTGGTGCATTTGCTGGTGGAAGGCATGGGGATACGGGCAATCAGCCGGTTCACGGGATTGCATCAGGAAACAGTGTTGAACATATTGAAAGAGGCAGGGGACAAGGCCGCGCAATGGCACGAAACGGATGTCAGGAACGTCAAGGCGGAAGTGGTGCAAGCCGATGAGATGCACGCGATAGTGGGATGCCGCCAGCAAACGGCGTATGCATGGGAAACGGAGCGCGGAGCGCAGTTCACTTTCCTTTCGGTTGACCGTCATTCCAAGCTGATAATCAATTACTTGGTAGGGAAGCGGACACGCGAGAACGCGGAGCATTTTCTTATGGATTTAAGAGGCCGCGTGGCAGGGCATTTCCAGATTGTAACGGACAACTGGCAGGTTTATTCAGGGGAGGCCGGAGCGGTGGCCCTTGTGTTGGGTTCGGTGGCGGACTATGCCACGGAAACGAAATACTTTGCCCGTCCAAACGAATTTGAGCCGCGCAAGGTCATTGGCATTAGGCGCAGGCCGCGTTTTGGCGAGCCGGACATGACGCAGGCCACTACCTGCCACGTCGAGCGTACAAACCTGTCTGTGCGGCTCTTTACGAAGCGGTTTGCGCGTTGCACGTTGGGATACTCGAAGAAGCTGGACAACCTGAAATCGGCGGTTGCCCTGTTTGTGTGGCACTTCAACTGGGTTAGGATTCACGGCTCGCTGAATGGCCGGACTCCGGCGATGGCGGCGGGATTGTATTGGAGGCCGTTGACGATTGCGGAATTGCTGGGTTAGGTTGCCTTTCCTCAACTGGATTTTCGTTGCGCCACACAACGTTGATTCCTATGATAATTGCGCCAATAGCCATTAGCTTTGTGCCAATTTGCCACCGAATATAATCCTCTAAATCCTTCCACCTAAAATTATGAGCAACCCACTGCAAATACAGGCTGAACTTCTCAAGAAATTTAAAGCGGAAGCCCTGACACCGGAAGAGCAAAAAATGGTCACTATCGAATTCGTCATTAACAAAATTTCCAAGCAACCGATGCAAGTTGAGCTTCACGGCCCTGAACACTTGAAAGCAAAAGTCATGGCAGCTTTTAAAGGCAAGCATCCCTACGCGCAGAACTAGCTCACGCCACTTTTTTTGTAAAACTTTTCTCAAATTTTGATTCAAGGAATGAACCGGCCACAAGTTTGCAACGATTTTACCGACGACAACAATGTGACTTGGCGCATTATGGCTTATGTCCATTTGAAGCATGAGGAGAGAGTTCTTCGAATAAATCTGTATCTACAAGACCCCAAGAACCAAAAACGTAGGAAGCCCGGCTCCGTCGTAACAATACCGATTGACCCTGGGACATCGCCAGGGATTTAAGCAATGCTTTTGCTTGAAAGGAAGTCAGTGAGATAGATTCACGCCGGCTTTTAAGCCGCACATTTCCGTTTTTTTCAGGCCGCAATGACAACCGCACTTTCATTTATAATTAGACTAATTCTAATTATAAATTCTAGCATGTCAAGGGCAAAGCGCATTCTAACCGAGCATAACCTTTTATTAAAATGGGTTCGTTTGGCAGTTTTTAGTATGCTAGGAGCCGGTAGAGATTTCCATAGCCACTGGTGCCGGCACGTTTTCGCCGTGCCGGCGGCGTTGGAGGCGTTCCAAGCGATTCATTGCGCGAAACATCTCTTTTTGAAGGGCCGTTTCGTAGCGAAGCAGCTTATCCAAAGTATCGGCTGACGGCAGCACGTCTGCCGCCTGATGAGCTTCCTCTTCCATCTGTTCCCGTTCTTCACACTTTGATTTACGCAGTGAAACTGACTCCATTTGCCCGTCAATGAATGCCAGTGTCTGTTCCTTCAATGCCGAAGTTTCCAAACCTTCTGAATTTTGTTTTAATTTTGAACGAAATCTCTCCACCTCTCTTGTTAAACCGCTGGGCTTGCCAGCAAGACCAGCGGCCAGGGCTTTGAGAGCGGATTCGCTTATTTCGCCCTCTTTCATGACGGATGCACGCAGGTTCTCCAAGAGTGACTCCAAATATGAGTTCCCGAAGGATGAATTTTTCAGCTTATCTTCGGCACCACCATACGTGGCGCAACATATCCAGAAACCAATACCAAAGGGCTCAATCCGGTCCCGATTCCATTGGCCACCATCCACGCTAAGGGCGATCTCGCCCGACTCGGCTTTATGGACGCGACGCAAACGCCAATAGGTGGTAATGATGATTTCGGCCTGAATCTCCTCCAAAATCCCAACGGGCTGCAAGTCCTCCCAGAGCCGCTTTTGCAGGTCCAGAAATTCACGCCTGCTCTCCTTGATACATCTTCCGCGCACGACAACTTCTGCAGACCGAAGCCCGTGCTTCAAGGCGTTCATCCTGGAAACCGACTTACCATTGGGTGTTTTTGGACCGGCGGAGAGGCGGCCATTGCGACGATTGGCTTCGACTTGTTTGAATGACATAATTTTTCTCATAACCGTTTCACTGAAATTTGCCCCGGATGTGCCTGTTATAAAACTCACCCATAGACGGGGCGTTCATGAAATCTTCGAAAAGCGACTCAGGATAACCGTGATGTTCGTAGATGATGTCACTGGTGTGAAACTGGACATAAAGCGTGTAGCCGTCGAAATAGACGCCGGCGATGGCGGATGAATTGACTGCAATTAGAGTCATGGCAATCTTGGTTTTCTCATGGTGCTATTTTTGATTTGCGCGTCGAAATTTTTGCGAGCTACAATCGCTGACTGGTTATCCCAATGGTCCAGAAGAATTAGGGGCCGCTGGAAGCGCGAAAGAAACGAGCCGATAATTGCGATGAAGCCGAATCGGTGAAAGTGAAGGGTGCCGTATTGGTAGAAATGTTACACCAATTGATCAGGTTGGTTGAAGCCTGGAGGATGGTTGGATAAAAAGGAGATGGCATCGAAACGGTAATTTGAAAATTTTGGTTGGTTGTGATGGCCTGCAACCCGGGCAAAAATTGGATGGCAAGTCCCGCGTAATTTAACCCCGAGGCAAGACTGGTCCGGCTTCCATCGGAAGCGAATTTATAAATGTTCCCACTATTTTCATCGGCTTCAAACAAATTGCCTGCATCGTCAAAAGCAAGCCCAACGATGCCGTCCAGCCCGAACGCAAAAACGTTTTGTTCTCCATTCGTCGTGATTTCGATAATGTTCCCCACCGAATTTCCGACGAACAAATCTCCCACACTATCAAATACGAGCGATAAAGGGCCGCTTAATCCGGAAGCAACGGTGCTCTTTGTCCCGCCCGGGACAATTTCGATAACGGAATTATTATGCTTGTTCGCCACGAACAAATCCCCCCTGGCTGTCAAAAGCAAGCCCGATGGGATCGCTCAGGCCGAATGCAAAGGTGCTCTGGCTTCCATTGGTTGCGATTTCAATAATGTCACCGTGGCTTGACTCACGTAAAGATTGCCTGAATTGTCAAAAGCCATTGCCTGGGGAGAACTCAAGCCCGAGGTAAAGGTACTCTGCTGTCCGTTCGGGGTAAATTCATCAACATTACCATCGGTGGTCAACACAAACAAATTGCCGGCACTATTAAATGCCAACTGCGACGGGGTCCCCAAGTCTGACGCAAACGTGCTTTGCGACCCAGTCGGCGCCATTTCGATGACGTTACCTTGAGCAGCCATAAATACGTTTTGTGCTGAGGAGCTTGTTGCCACAAGTAAGGCCAAGACGATGATAAGCGTGCCAGGAAGAATGATTTTCACGAAATCCCTTTTGATTGACGTTGATTTTAGAAATTGACCCTATTAATTTATTTTTAGGGTGTCAAGGAAGAATTCTCGAAGCGCAAATTATTGCGCCAAAAACATTAATTTTTAGCACTTGGCAAAATCTGTCGTATGGATGATGGTTTTGTAATGCAAATGTATATTATCGTCGCGTACGTTGCGTTTTCCGCCGGGTTTTTGCTTTCCCGGCTGACGCAACAGCCGGCGGATCATCGCGAGTTAAACGAAGATGATTCGGAACCGACCAGCGAAGAGATGGCAGAATGGTCGGATCGCCAATGGTGAAATATTTTTTCTGAATTGAAATGCCACTGCGTTTGAATTGGGCCCCCCTCCAGAGCAGACGGAAATGAGTCCAAAGTAATGCACGCTTTTGTGCCCAACCTTGACGCGGCGTTTCCCGCTGGCATCATTTTGGTTACCGGCATGAGTGAGTAAATCGCCCAGTCATCCATATTTTTTGAACCATGAGTATGCCCCCCGGTAATTCCCAAAAACGAGTTGAACTCATACAACGAATGACTGAGTTTGGCGTGGACGAGGCAGATATTGAAGAAACTTTTACGCACTATGGCCAGGGCGCGACAGCACCCATTTGCGTGATGCTGCTCCACCGCCCAAGCGGATTAAGTGTCAAATGTCAGGCCACGAGAAACCAGGAACAGAATCGCTTGCTTGCACGCCAGTTGTTAGTTGACAAAATTGAGAGAAGCCAAACAAGTTACGGCAAAGGCCCCCGTTTTAAATATACCAATTTAGTATTAGCATTCATCCTGATAGCTGTTGCCCTGATTCTCCTGACGCTTTTTGGGAAATTTTTTAGTGAATACGAATAAAATGGGGATGAGTTCCACCATCCGGCAAGCACGACTATCAAATGGCGCGCTTTACAAGAGCTTTCAAAAATGCGCTTAGATTCCCAGTGAACGCAAACAAAATTTGACTTTCAAACATGGATGAATTCAAGGTAGTTTAGGCAAAAGTTCCATCATTACATGGACAGCCACCAATCAGCAACAGCCGGTGACGTCATCGAAGGGCAGTTGAACCCTCAGGAACGCGCTTTCATCACCAATGCCATTTTGAATGCCCCGGTGAAACCACGCGTAGCGCTGGAGGTGGGCACGTGGCTGGGAGGAGGCAGCACCCTGCATGTTCTGCGCGCGCTGCAACAAAACGGCGTGGGCCATTTGTATGGCATCGAGGCGGATTCTTCCATTTTTGAACGAATGGTGGCCAACATTCGGAAGGCAGCGCCGGAACCGGCAAAACGTTTCACACCGATTTTTGGTTTTTCCGATAAAGCCATTCCCAAATGGCTGGCCGGCCAGTCCGGTGACCTGGCTATTGATTTTGTTTTTTTGGATGGCGGCAACAATCCCATGGAGCAAATCAACGAGCTGCGGCTGCTGGACAAATATATCCCGGTCGGAGGACAACTGGCATCGCACGACGCGCGGATACGCAAAGGTAAATTCCTGGTCCCTTATATGGAATTGCTCGACAACTGGGAAACCCGGTTGCACGATTTCAGCGACTACGGAATATTTTATGCCCGCAAAATCCGGGAATTTCCCTCGGAAACCAGTTTGAAGGCGGCGAAGGCAAAATTGCGCCGGATGCGGTGTGAACCCAAGGAAATCGCCGCGACTGTTTTACCAAGCTGGCTCTGCGGCGCCATTCTGAGAATGCTGCCCAGGCGACTGGCCAAGTCCCTTTCCGATGACCGTTGAAATAAGGAAAGATCTGTTCCAACTCAAGGTGAATAAGCTCGTTTAAGGTTATGGTCGAATTGGCGAACTCGAGCCGCACTTGCACCTCGGATCAGCCAAAGATTTAAGTGGCAGTTTAAGTTTTAATTGCTCCTTTGAATGGAATTATTTAAAAGTTAGTAATGGGCAATTATCCAATGACCGCAAGAAAAAATGCCTGCTATAGAGTTGATAAACGTTAAAAACCAATCACGCTGATGCGTCCCGCCTTTTCCTCAGGCCGGCAAGCGGCGGCATTCGCGCTGTTGTTGCTGCTCATCTTACTTGCGCCGGCGCTGGCCGGAAAAAAACTTCTACCGCCTCGCGAAGCGATCTATTCCTCTACCGGGTGGAAAAGCGGGGATTTTCCCTATATGGACGGCCAAATTTTCCGGGAGCAAAGCGACGTAGACATCCTGTTCATGGGTTCATCGCATATTTGGGCAGCGTTTGACACTCCCTATGTGCAGGCGCGATTGAGCAAACAACTCGGCCGTCCGGCGGTGGCCAGGACTTTTAGCTGGGCCTGGCCGGGTTACGACCCACTGTATTTCGTGGCCAAAGACCTCTTTGCGCACCGCCCCGTGCGGATGCTCGTCTTTGAGGACGACTTCGATCCGACCGGCCAGCCTCATCCGGTCATGCCACATTTATACCGGTATGGCGAGGACGCGGTAGTGCTGGACGGTTTGTCAGCGACATTAAGGGCGAAATATTATTTTGCCGCGGTCGCGGGGATGCCCCGGAACCTTCTGAACATGGTTCGGCCCAACCTGCCTGCGGACTTGAGCGCCACAAGCTATTGGGAAATTCAAGGCAAAGCCCCAAACCTCGCCTCCAACTTGGGCGCCATTACCATACACACCGGCTTCGCGCCAAACAATAGCGAACAGGGACCGTTTGAAGACTACAAGCCGCAGACGAGCGTGACGCCCGACGACGTTTGCATTTATTCGCCCGAAACGAAGACGAACTTCGCTTTTTCATCCGCTGGACTTCCGTCCATGCAGTTGCATTTTGTCCAACAACTCGGCGCTCTCATGCAGGCCCGCGGCTGCAAGCTCGTGGTCGTCCACATTCCGACATTCGACGAAAGACATTCCGCCGTGATTTCCGAACCGGTCTTTTGGCCGGACGTGTTGCCCGGGAAAATCACGATGATCGGTATTCCGCCGGCTACGCTGTTCCGAGGGCTGAGTGACAATGACATTAAAAAGCTCTTTAGCAACCCGGCCCATCTCAACGAAAACGGCCAGAATTATTTCACGTCTTTGATGACGCCGATCTTGTTGAAAACTTATGAATCCGAAATCCAAAATCCTTGAGCATCTCATTTATGCCGCGGTGATTATTCTCTCGCTCATCGTGCTGGGATTATTTGCGTTAGCCCCCGGCTTCCTGGATACGCAGGTGGTTTATCAGGGCTTCTAGAAATGGCGTTCCTCCATCATCTGATTAGCCTGTTGAGGCATGGAAATCCAACCCCTGCAACGCCGTCGGCTCACCTGATGCATTTGGCTATTGCTATGATCTTTTACATCGTAGCCTGCCGATTTTTCATGCGCCGGTTTAGGGGTGTTTGGCGGGAAATCCTATTTGCCGGGTTCAATGTAGCCGGCGTCTATGGATTTCTTTTCTTAGGAAAATATATCCACGCTGAAAGAATATTTCTCATTTATGTCGCCATTGTATCTTTTCAGTATGCGATGCTTCGCATGTTCTCTGAAAAGAAGGGCTGGCTTCCGTGGCTGGCATTTTTTACTCCCATTGTAGCGTTGATTGTAGTCCGCTACGGCCCGGCCATGGGCATGGCACGTATTCCGGGCCTAGCCTGGACAGCCGGGGGATTGGGTTTTGTGGGCATCTCTTATCTGGCCTTCCGCACGAGCCGGCTCGCCTTGGAAGTTCGCAATGGCTCCGCGAAAAGACCCGGATTTTGGGAGTATTTGAATTTTTGTTTCTTCCTGCCGACTATGCCCGTTGGCCCCATCAACACGTATGCCAACTACCGCCGCGGGTTTGAGGAAATACCATGGAACGTTCACGTGGGCCGAGCCGCCCTGCGCATCCTCGTGGGCATGGTCAAATATCAGTTCTTCGGCGGGTTGTGCAGCCAGCTGGATTATGCGAGCCTCTTGCTGGACGACCATCCGCATCCCTGGACGGACCTGCCCATCGCCATGCTCTTTTATTATTTGTTTCTCTATTGCAACTTTTCCGGTTTCTGCGACATGGCGATAGGGACGGCGGGATTGATTGGCATCCCAGTGCCAGAGAATTTCGACAATCCGTTTGCGGCGCGCAATGTGAAGGATTTTTGGAACCGCTGGCATATCACGCTGTCGCAGTGGATGCGCGATGTGGTCTTCGCGCCGCTCTCAAAATATCTGGTGCGCATGGCCGGGCCGGCGATGACGGACCATGCCATTGCGCTGTCCATCTTGACTGTGTTCCTGCTGATTGGCATCTGGCACGGGGTGGGCTGGAATTTCGCCGCTTACGGCGCGGCGCACGCGCTTGGGGTGGTGACCAACCATTACTACACCCTCTTTCTGAAAAAACGATTGGGAAGGGAAAGGTTCAAAGCATACAATGAGAACCGCTGGATTCATGCGGCGGCGGTGGTGCTGACGTTCTGTTATTGCGGCGCGAGCCTGTTCTTTTTTGCAAACACGTTCCCGGGCATGAAGGAAATCATTTCGATTCTAAGGTGAGCCATATGAAAAATCCGCACTTGAAATTCCATCATTTCGGCCTGGCCGTGCGGAGGCCGGATGAAGCTAGAATTTTTTTGACGACAATTGGTTACCGTTTTGGTGATCCAGTGTTTGATCCGGCACAGAACGTTCATCTGCAGATCTGTATGCATGAATCACACCCGGCGGTGGAAATCATCTGGCCAGGCAACGAGGGAGGCCCGATTGACAAGCTTGTGCAACGAAACTCTGCCGGAATCATCTATCATGTCTGCTATGAAACAGAAAATCTCGATGCCATATTGGCAACATTCAGTGAAGCCAATCTTCGGGTCGTGTGTATTTCCCCTCCTACGCCGGCGCCATTGTTTGGTGGGCGGCCAGTTTCTTTCTATAACGTCGTGGGAATCGGGTTAATTGAGATCCTTCAATAATAAAATGGGAAAACTAAGATTGCGTGGAACCCCACGTGCATTCGAAATCGCGCAATTAGACAGTTACATACTTGAGAACAAGTCCCTAAAAGTCATTTTACCATTGCACCAGACAAAAACTTGCGCAATTGGTGGCGCAACAGCCACGCCGTCACCAGCCCGCCGTGCAGTATCGCTGGCGTAGTTTGCCAGCAGGAGGTTGGAGAACCAAACCGGCTCAAAGCAAAAAATACACCGCCGACGGCACATTGTTTCAACAAATGCCGCCAGGTCCGCCATGCCAGCCAACCGCCTCCACCCACCAGGCGGATGGTGTACAGGTCTTGAGCAATCCAGGCAATTCTGCTGGCCAGCACACCCCAGGCGACACCGATAAGGTTGCCCCAATGCCAGCCTGCCAGCACAAATAAGCCAAGCAAAATGGTCCTTACAACACTGAAAATTAACTCCATTCCGGCCCGGTTTAAAGGGATAAGCTGGGCCGAGGAGAGAGAGCCAATGCCACTTAGGCAAAAGGCTATGACCAACGGAGTGAATACTGGAGCGACCCTGGTCCCCAAGTCGCTGCCCAGCCACAATCTGAGGAAAATCGGATGCCAAAAAATCGTCCAAAGCGCCGCAAGCGTGTAAAAACCGAAAGTAAAATCGAAGGTCTCATTGAAAATGGCCGCAGCCTGTTCACGGCTACCCTTGCCGACGGCCCGACTGGTTTGAAAAAAGACGGGTCCCATGACGCTTGCGCCGAGCCCCATAATGCGGGACCCGAAGTTGTAACAAATGTTGTAGTTGGCGAATACAACTGATGAAGCCAGTCTTCCAAGAAGGATGCGGTCGATAGCCCCCCCAAAACTGCCTGCCAGGATGGTTCCCAACGTTTTATTGCTAATGCCAAAGAGTTCCCGCACCCGCGCCATGCGCGCGTCACCCAAATTGAGCGCGAGGCCGTAATTTTTGTTTGCGTGCCAAATAAGAACCGCCATTTGAATAAGACCAAAAAGAGTGCTCACCCAAATAAGGATTAAGGGGTTGCCCGTCAGCCGCGCCAGCAAAATACAGGTCAATACCTGGGCCACATTAAGAACCGAGCGCCACAATCCAACGAACTTAAAATCAAAATGGGCCTGGGACAGGACCTGCCAGAAATTTGAATAGTAACCAACGCAGAGACCGAAGCCGCCCGCCACGAAGGCCCAACGCAGCAAATTGATGTGATCGGGGGAAACGTGGAACCATTTCGGCCCAAAATAGGCGCCCAAGCCAATGAAAACGATTCCCATGGCCGTGACGACGGGGATTGCCAGTAAATTGCCGGTACCCCAATATTGGCGCAAAGCAGCCCGGTTGCCCTCGCCCAAGGCAATGCCGAGATAACGTCCAACGGCGGTCCCCAGGCCCAAGTCGGCAAATCCAAAGGAGCCGTTCAAGGTATTGACATAAAACCAGATGGCATACATTTCCGCGCCCAAATAGCGATAAAACAGGGGCACTGAAATTATATTCACCGCGGAAATGACCAGCAGCGGCGCAATGCTCCATAAGAATTGTAATTTGATGCCCACAAACCGGCCTGATTGAATTGCGATTTCGTGAATGATGGCAAAATTTCAGAGCTTGGCAAAGGCAAGATTTCGCATAGGTTTTTGGGTAGTGGGCTACTTTGAAATTCGATTTTCGTTTTCGGTTTGACTATGGCAAAGTTTGGGCATGATTAAACCGAAGAAGAAGCGCAAGGGGGATACTGTTCAAGTGGCTCACAGCGTCTTTGCAGACGTGATAACGCTATCAGGGAAGCCAGTTAATAAGCCGTCCGTTAAGAAACCAGTTCGGGTATCTCAACGGTCTGCACCTCGGCGGCATGGACGCCGGTAGCCGCGCTAAATTCTTCATGGTATGCTATGGCCATTATCTCAGGACAACAATATGCCTTTGGGCGAACATCTGGCAACGGGTAGAGAATCTCTGCATTTGCAAGCCTGTCGATGTCTGACTGAATAGTCGGATAGGATTTATTTAGTTTTCTCGCCAACTGCGATACTCTAATAATTGGATTACTGAACAGCATATGAATTATCTGTTCTGTGCGCGGACTTCCATTCGCTCGTGCCCTATGCAGCATTTCCTCTTTTAGATTTCTAAGCTTTTCGCAACGATTTGCAGCATCCGTTGCTTGGTGAATTGTTCCATTCAAGCAAAATTCTATCCATTTTTCCCATCCTCCTTCTGTGCTGACCCTGAATAAGTTGTCCACATATTCATCTTTCCATCTTTCAAAAAAAGCACTCATGTAGAGCCATGGGCGACTCAGCTTGCACCAATTTGCAATCATGAGCGACAAAAGCACGCGGCCTATTCGACCATTGCCGTCTCCGAATGGGTGGATTGCTTCAATCTGATAATGGACGATAAATGCGCGAACAAGCGGATCGTATCCATTATCAGGTGCATTTATGTATTTTTCCAAATCGTCTAAACATTTTTCCATTTCCGGTTTGGGCGGCGGCACATATCTTCTGTCCGAGCCTATTGCAACTTGGTGTTCTCGCCACTCTCCTCGATTAGAGTGCTGCCCCCTGACGCCCTTCATTAAAATGTCGTGTAGCTCTTTTATTAATTTACCGCAAAATGGAAGCTCCGCTAAACGGTCATTTCCATGTGCCAAGGCATTCGCATAATTGTGCACTTCTCTCCAGGCGTTAACTTGCGAAGTTGAAGATTTTGAATCATGTGGTGAAATTTCAAAAAGCATTAACTCCTGCGCTGTCGCATATGTGCCCTCAATTCTGGACGAGGCTATCGCCTCCCGTCGTTTAAGCGGGCTTAACAGCAATTCTGGGTCACGCAATGTTTTTCCAATCCCATCAAGATGCGCAATCGCCGCCTTCGCATCGGCCAATTTTGGCCATAAGCTAACCGGAAACTCCCAATTTGGCGGAAGTTTATCTGGTATAAAGGCATTGTCAGGGCCGGTCGGCGTGCTTATTGGAACAAAACGACCAGTTTTTGTATCTTTAAATCGGCTTAAATCCATAAAAACCTCGATTTTAACTGTTTTCTATCGTTTCGATGAATTTAAAATAGCTCAATGCTTATTTTAAGTCAATAGATATTTCTTAAAATAAAGTGCCGTTTATTTTAAAATAGTTCTTGCAACCTAATGGGTTTCTGGTAACATTTTGGCATGAATCGTTTGAGCATTGAAGACCGGGCAAAAGTAGTTAACTGCCTCATTGAAGGTTGCAGCTTGCGCTCGACGGTTCGACTAACGGGCGTTGCCAAGAAAACAGTGTCTCGCATCTTGGTAGAAGTCGGGGAGGCTTGTGCGGCCTTCCACGACAAAATCATGCGGAACCTGCCTTGCAAGGTGGTTCAGGTGGACGAAGTATGGAGCTTCACCTATTGCAAAGAGGCGAACATTCCTGAACATTTGCAGGGACAGGACGGCATTGGCGACACTTGGACGTGGATTGCCATTGATGCCGATTCAAAACTCATTCCAAGCTGGCATGTCGGCCTTCGCGACCTCAACGCCGCCTGTAACTTCATTCACGACTTAAAAAGCCGTTTGGCAAGCCGTGTGCAATTAACAAGCGATGGTTTTGCCCCGTATCTGGTCGCGGTTGAAGATGCCTTTGGCGCGGACATTGATTACGCGATGCTTGTAAAATTATACGGGCGCGAAACTGGCAAAGCCGAAACTCGCTATTCGCCGCCGGTTTGTATTGGGGCGCGCCGTCGCAAAAAAATCGGAAATCCTGACCGCAATCTGGTTTCCACTTCATTCGTCGAACGCCAGAATTTGACGCTCCGCATGACCAACAGGCGCTTTACTCGCCTGACCAATGCTTTCAGCAAGAAACTTGAGAACCACAAGCATATGATGGCGATTTACGCCATGAATTATAATTTCGCTCGCATTCACCAGACGTTGCGAGTGACACCGGCAATGGAAGCTGGAATAACAAACCATGTTTGGAGCATCAATGAAATCGTTGAATTACTTGAACCGGAACAAATGAAAGTGAGTGAATAGTATGAGTGAAAATCAAACGAACCCACCGGGGCAACCAAATGCCCCGGCACCAAATCCACAACCGCCTCAACCAGTAATCAGGCCCGTGTCACTGGTTTTTGTCGGGCCGATACAAAATCCCGCATCAAAAAACCTGAGAAACATTTGTTGTAGTGTCGTGACTTCTGGCACAAAAGACATTCAGATACTTTTTTCGAGCAGCGGCGGACTCGTGGATGAAGGATTTGCACTTTATAACTTCTTGCGGGCTTTGCCGGTAAATCTCACCATGCATGCCATCGGCTATGTTGATTCAATGGCCCTGGTAGTTTTCTTAGCAGGACAAGTGCGGTATTGTTCTCCCGATTCAACGTTTTTGTTCCACGATTTCGCTTGGGGAGCTCCCGGAGCCGTGAACCAAACCCGCAGTCAATGGGCTGACCTGAATGAGTCCTTGAACCGAACCACTGTCCGTTCCAAGGAATTGCTCAAGTTGCGAACGACGTTCACGGACAAGGATTTCGAGGCGTTGAAGCTTTACGAGAAGGCTACGATCCAAGGAGCTGGATTTGCCAAGGAAAAAGGGATCGTTAACGACATCAAGGAGGCTGCTATCCCCGCCGGTGCCCTTATCGCCAACGTTGATTTCTGACGACGGCGCGATGTTCATAAGTTTAAGGTACGGAATTTAATGGAAGTGTCAACGTTCAAATCATCATATCATGATTTTCTGATGCGTTTTCACACTATGGATTGTGTTGTTAATAAGTTTGTCCACAACTGACTGTATAGCACATACAATACCAATCCGTCTTTGCAACGGTTTAACACCGGCATGGGAAAAAAGTTCCACGTTTGAGAAATTCCTGCCTATTATGGAATCGGCAGGCAAAGTTGCCTTGATTTTCTTGGAGTTGTGGCGCAGTTTTGGGACGTTAGGCGTCTATGAGTAACTCGACCTCCAGCAGCGTGCTAGTGAAATCCCGCATAGCCTTCTGCGTATTTGTATTTCTTTGCAGTATCGAAGCGCTCTATTGGCCGATTGAGATGGAGCCGGGGATAAAACTTCAGGGGTGGCAGGTTCACTCGCTCGCAGAATTGGGCTACTTTCTCGGCTGCGTTCCTCTCGCGTGTTCTCTTCTGGCTTCTGGATTTGTGCCTCTTCCGATGTTGCCTTGGCTGTTCATATTGTGCTGGACGCTTTTTCTGTTCTGGCTTTCAGGATTGTTCATCAAATTGTTGTCGCGGGGCAAAGCGCAGAATCGTAAAGAGACACCCAAAGATGAAACCACTTAATCAAACCCCGGAGCCAAAATGATTTCAAAGTAGCCCACTACCGGTTTTTGTTGAAAATTTCCTGTCCTTAAATAATGATTTAAAGCCATGTTTCCGATTTCGGTTGTCATTCGCACGCATAACCCGCGGGAGAATTACCTCGGGCGTGTCCTTGAGGCACTCAAGGGGCAGACGTTGCCAAAAGAACAATGGGAATTGTTGCTGGTGGATAATGCCTCCGAAATGCCATTGGCCAATCGCGTTGATCTCTCATGGCATCCCAATGCCCGCCGTGTTCGAGAGAATAAAACCGGATTCACTCCTGCACGACTGTGCGGCATCCAGGAATCGAAAGCTGATTTGATTATTTTCGTGAATGATGACAACGTGTTAAGGCCGGATTACCTGGAGGTCGCTTGGAAGATCAGTTTGGAGCAACCCAAGCTTGGAGCATGGAGCGGAAGCAGCATCACGGAATACGAAACCGAACCCCCCGAGGGATATGGGTCCTGGCTGGAGCAGGCATTGCGCATCGAGAAACTTTCCACCCCAATACTTGCGAAACTTCCACAAGGGAATCACGCAACCGCAGCCGGGACGGGCATGGTGATCCGCAGGAAGCAAGCCATGCACTACCGGGAGTTAGTTTTACGCGACCCGTTACGGCAGGCGCTAGACCGGAGCGGGGAGTTGCCTGGCGAATGCGGAGATTCTGACATGGCCTTAGCTGGTTTTGATCTGGGTTTTGGCACAGGACGTTTTCCCGAATTGGAACTGATTCATTTAATCCCAGCCTCACGATTGACATTGGAATATATCGCTGGTGTCCACGAAGGGTTTGCTTATGGGGAGACGATAGTAAACGCCTTGCACGACACAGGCGTGCGATATCATAGAGAATTGCCTCCCGTTGAACTGCCCGGTTTTATCCAGAAGCTAGATATTCTGATTAGCGCCAAAAATCGGATTGACCGATGCATACGATTGGCGCAGGAACGAGGCCGGTCGCGAGCAAAACACGATCTGAAAAAACTTGGATACCAGCCACCAAAGCCGGCGTTTCAATAACGTTCTGAGATGTTGGCCATGGGAAAACAGCACCGATACCTAAATTTATGCCGGCTTTATCCTTAATCGTGTGCGTTCATCTTCAACGGGACTTGCTCGAGCGGCTGATCCAAAAATCTCAAGACTGTTGGGACGATTTGGCAGTGGTCCATGACGGGCCGGATGAGGCGGGGATACGAACGATTGTGGAAGCGGCGGGCGGCCGCTTTTTTGAAAGACCGCGCGAATCTCAAGTGGAACCTCTCCTGGCATTCGCTTTTGGGCAAACGCTCCATGATTGGATATTGCGGTTTGACTCCGACGAATTTCCAAGTGATGAGATGAGAAACTGGCTCAAAGAATTCCGGCGTGCATCGGAGCCGCCGAGTGAAATATCAGGCTACACGTGTATTTGGCCAGCATGGGACGGGCACAAAAGGATTACAAAAAAATGGCCCGCCGGGCGAAATTTTCTTTTCCACAAACAACGAGTCCGATTTTTTGCCATTGGCGAACAATCAGTCATTCCTGATGGTATTTTTAAGGCACTGGATTTGGTGTTGGAGCACCAGCCGAAACGAAAGACGCTGGGGCTGAGTAATGTGCTATTTCGCAAGAATGCCTACCAATGGCGGGCCTTCATAGCGCAATCATTAATCGGCAAGCCGACCGACCTGCCCTGCTGGCGATGGACGGATCCGCAATGGCCAACCGGCTGGGAGCAAATCCGGCAGCAGCCGCTCCAGACAGCAGCACGAAGGCTGGTGATGGGAACCCTGCGGACCTTGCGGGATCAATGGCGGGCCGACAAGCGGATATATTTGGAGGCTTCCCTGAACGGGCCAATCTACCATGCGCTGATTTGTTTTAAATATTGGCAAATATCGAGGAAACAACTGCTTACCAAGTTGAAAGTTGCATTTGTGATTTTATGGGGGTGCCTGCTGTTAGGCTTCGCCATTTGGATGCTTGTCCGTCTGATGTAGTATTCCAATTGTCTAGAGAGCTTGAAGACGTTTAATGAAGATGAGCAAACGGGTATCCCTACCGCCACGGATGGTGAATATCATTGTTGTTCCCTCCAACCGGCGCCGAGTGGAAACCCGGCATAAAAGATGGTATTTTGTGGGCATTAAACTGTGAACAACCTGCTGAAACGAACATTGATTTTCGCTGCCGCGGGATTTCTTTGTCTCCCGGTGTTCGCGCAGGATTTTAAACAGGCGGGCGTGGATCTGATTCAGGATCTCGATACCAACCTGAACGGCATGGGCGTGCGCGTGGCACAAGTGGAAGCGCCGGAAGATCTTGCGGGTGCCGATTGGGAGGTCGGTCCGACCTATGTCGGGCAACCCCTTTCCCTGTTTACCTATATCTCCAATGGTGTTTCCAGCACGTCCTTTCCCAATTCTCTGGGCGGCGAGTCGAGCCACGCCGACAACGTTGCCGGGAATTTTTACAACCTAACGACCGGCGTGGTCACCAATCTCGCGCATGTGGATAATATCAATGCCGATTATTTCGGGCAGGAATACATCGCGACCAATGCCGTTACGACGAACTATACCTTGCTACTTCCTTCCACCAACATCTACGACTCGGTCGTGAACCAAAGCTATATCTACACCGACGCTAATTATGACCAGCCATCGGCGGCGGAACAGGAGGCCATTGATTCGGCCTTCGACAATTACGCCATGAAATACAGCACGCTGTTCGTAAGCGGCGCGGGGGACGGCGCTCCGTCCCACGCCTGTCCGCCGGCAACCTCCTATAATGGCATCGGGGTCGGCGTTTTTGAAGGCAACCCTTCCAGCGTCGGGCCGACCATTGACAATGGCCGTTGCAAGCCGGACATCACGGCAGTCGCGCCCGGCGGCGCCACTAGTTTTTCAACGCCTCTGGTCGCTGGCGCTGCGGCCATCCTGGTGCAGGCTGGTGGGCGCGATGATGGCGGCAGTGACACCAATTCCGCCAGGAACATGGTCACCGTCAAAGCGCTATTGCTTAACGGCGCAGTCAAGCCAGCAGATTGGATGAACACCCCGCCATCGCCGCTGGATTTCCGCTACGGCGCGGGCGTCCTGAATGTTTTCAATTCTTACGAACAGCTTGCGGGCGGCAAGCATGGCTATAATTTTTCCACGAACATTCCCATGGGGACTGCGCATCCGCCTGTCGTAACGACGGCTTTAATACCTGCTTTAAGTGGATGGGATTTCAACACCAATACCAGCGGCTCCTCAAAAGACAGCGTGAACCATTACTTTTTCAACGCCACCAACGGCGCGGGCTTCACGCTCACGGCCACGCTCGTTTGGAACCGTCATCAGGGCGTAACGAACATCAATAATCTCGAATTATTTCTTTACAACACTGCCAACAGCAATCTCGTGGCCTCCAGTACAAGCGTGGTGGACAATGTGCAGCATGTTTTCGTCCCGCAATTGCCGCAGGGCCGCTACGATTTGCAGGTATGGAAGGCCGGCGGCGGGAGTATTGTCAGCGCCAGCGAAACCTACGCCCTGGCGTGGGGAATCTCTTCGGAATTCCTCAATATCACGGAAGCGGGAACGAATCTGTGCTTGAGCTGGCCGGTGTATCCCGCGGAGTTTGCCGTGGCTGCGGCATCCAGCCTGGCTTCGCCGGTCGCCTGGAGCACAAACGATATTCCGCTGCCGGTTTTCACTAACAAGCAGGAAGTCACTTGGTTGAATGCGGCGGGTAGCGCACAGTTTTTCCGGTTGCAAACGCCGGATTTTTAAACCCGTCAAACGTTTAAATTTTTACGACGGCCGTCCAGCAATTCGTTCCAAATCTTGATTTGAATTTTGTGGCAAGCGATTCGGCTGCCATTGCGGTCGCGGTGGATTATGTGGCTGGCGAAGGACAGCCGGGAAATGGATCCTTTTTTAACCCTGCAGACTTCAACTAAAAAGTTTCGTGTAGAGGCGGGAAAGCACCTGGTATAGGGGGTTGCAATGATTCTTCAGAATCCCGCCGATGAAATTGGCGCGAATACCATAGCTGACACAGCCGGCGGCCCGGCACAGATGATAGCGAAAACCCAGAGTAGCCGGCACATCCTTACGAATAAAAACCGCGTCGCCCCAATTACGCCACGGGGGGATGTCGTCGCCTACGGCGAAGAAGCCGAGTCCATCCATCAGGGCTTTCACTTCCGAATACACTTTTTGCCCCACGCGCATGGGGGTGTGGGACGTTTCCACGTGGATGGCCACAACGCGGTCCTTGATGCCCGTCATGCCCTGCAGGATTTCATATTCGGCGCCTTCGGCGTCAATCCACAAGGCGACATTCCGCGCCCGGGGAAATTCCGACAGGAGAAATTCATCAATCCGGCGAGTGGAGACTTCGATGACTTCCTTGACCATTAGCCCCTCATGGAGCAGCAGGGAACTGGTGCCGGGGTTTTTCGCCTGGGCGTTGTCGTAGTCAACGTCGGTCACATGAAAATGCGCAACGCCGTTTTTGTCGCTGATGGCAAAAGGGAGCACTTCGATCCGTCGGTCGCGCAGGTTCGGATTCTCCATCATTCGTTGGTAGAGAAAGGGATTGGCCTCAAAAGCGATGATCCGGGCATCGGGCCGCATAGCCCGGAACTGGGTGGATTCATGGCCATCGCAGGAACCGATGTCGAAAATGCAATCGGCAAGGCAACGCTTGATCAGAAATTTGAAAAACAATCGGGTGTTGGTTTTCATTCGGGATATCAAACGGAATTGCAGACGTATGGTAACAAGCCACGCTGGCAGCAGCAAGAATGATCGCCAACGATAGAAGCCTTGAACCGGGGTGGTTAAAAAGTATATCCTGCCGCCATGCAATCTATGCAGCCGCTCAGAAAGGCGGTCTTTTTTGCCACAGTCTTTTGCGCCACGATTTTTTTGCTGTATTACGTAGATGACAACCTGGGGACGGGCTGGGGGGTCAACGTGATCCATAACTGGCTGCAACTCGGCTTGCTGAACCTGCACGGCCAGTTGGTCTATAACCCGGGCGGTTTCGACATCGCGGAACATCCCATCGTTTATCAAGGTATGAGCCCGGTATCCCTTTACCCGGTCTTTTTTGCGTCAAAAATTTTCGCATGGAGCGGGCTGGACACGCTGCCGTATGATTTTTTTGCGGTGCCGATTCTTCTTTGGGCTATCTGGCGGCTGCTGGGCCGGGACGATTTTGCGGTCATCGTGGCCGCGCTGGCCCTCCTGTGCCCGGGTTACATGCGCTGCCTGAAAATTCTGGACCCCAACTCGCTGGCCGTACTGCCGTCCCTGCCTTTTGCGGTCATCATGCTGGCAATTCTCCGGAAACCAAGACTGACTCCGGCACAGTGGGTGGGCTTGGTGATTTTCACGCTGGCGTTCATGTCGCTGAACTGGAGCACGGGATGGATTTTCGCCCCGTGCCTTTGTTTGCTTTTTGGGATGCCGGGTGTGAACCGCCGCGCTTTGATATATCTGGCCGGCGTGATGGCCCTCGGCGTTTGCTTCGTGGTGGTCGTGTCCTTTGCGCTTAAGGCAGGCGTCGGCTCGACAGGAACCAATTCGGGCAAAATAGTCAACAAATTGACGGGCTACCTGTGGGGCAGGGGCGGTTACGGCGAGGGGCTGACAACGGGACGGGCGTTCCTACGGCTGGTGGTGGTCAACGGCGTGGGGCTGCTTCCTTTGGGACTGGCGCTGGTTTATGCCACGGCACAACGCATGCGAGGTGGCGCGAGGTTTCCGTGGTTCGCGTTTGCGCCCTTTGCGCTGACCATCCTGGATATCGTCATTATGCGGAACTACTTCGGGCATCATCCGCCGCTGGGCGGGCCGCTGTTGCTGGTCGGGCTGGTTTTTTCCCTGGCACTGTTGCGTGCTCCGCTGCCGGGAGGCGCCAAAAGTGCCCCGGAAAAAATTTCGTTCAAGTTTGCCCCGGCGTTGGCGCTGGCTGGCTTCGTCTATGGCCTGGCTGTGTTGGTGTGTTTTCGCGCCAATGAAAATAACCTGTTGTCCGTGGCGCATTTGATACACCAAAACACCGCGCGTGCGGACGTCATCGTGACCGTGAAAGCAAACGATCCCAACACGGCGTCGCAGGCCCCGCGGCTGGATGAACCATTGGACCGCCGGGTCATTGTCGTGGATGATTTCCAGGCGCTCGCGGGCGAGACCAACCATTGGATGCTGCTGACCTCTGTCAATCCGGGCAGTTCGTTTACGTTGGTGGGGCAAAGCACGCCGCCCGTGCAATCATGGTGGAGCAAGCCAGGCGAATGGTTCAGCCGGGTTGTCGCCCGGCGCAGCGCCAACGACCGGATCGGACTTTCCGGGACTTATTTTCTTTATGTGCCGGCGCATTGACTCTTCGCATCGCCTGCCATGTTCCACGTGATCTCCTGTGGCTTAAAACATCATTAAGCGCTGTCTTCCCGACACCGATTCGTCACCTGGGGTGTCATTGACACGGTGAATCCGTTTTGCTAATCTCCCGGCCAAGGCCATGAGCGTCTCGTTAAATCAACATGTACTAGTGTTGAACCGGTTGTGGCAGGCCGTAAATGTCTGCACCGCCCGGCGCGCCCTGACGCTCCTTTTTCAGGGGCACGCCCAAGTGGTCATCAACGCCGCGGACGGCTCCTTTCGCACGTTCAATTTCAACGAGTGGCGGGATTTTTCCGGGGACGCCCCGAATGACGAGGCCGTTCATGCCATTTCCTTCCGCATCCGCATCCCGCGCATCGTTTTGCTCCTGGCCTACGACCGCCTGCCCAAGAAGGAAGTGAAGTTCACGCGGCATAACATCTTTGAGCGCGACAAAAACACCTGCCAATACTGCGGAAAGGTTTTTGACCGCAAGGATCTGAACCTGGACCATGTCATCCCGCGCGACCGCGGCGGCCCCACCACATGGGAAAACATCGTTTGCTCCTGCATCGAGTGTAATACGCAGAAGGCCAACCGCACGCCCCTCGAAGCCGGCCTGCATCTCATCCGCAAGCCCAAGCGGCCCAAGTGGCGGCCCTTTGTGCAGGTCAACTTCACGCTGCAACGTCACGATAGCTGGAAGCATTTCATTGACCTCGCCTACTGGAACGTCGAACTGGGCGAAGAGTGAATCATCGCAGATATTAGCAAATGCCGGAGGAACCTGAAATCTCGTGGAAGAGAATTGCTTTTGCAATTATATTGTTCGGATTGGGAATCTCGTTATTTATTTGGGTGATGTATCGTCTTTGCACCTCGCATGATGGTCGCGACGAACAACTCCTAAATCTCCTGCGTTGTTCCATTAATTATTTATAGGCAGTAACGAACGAATTCGGGAACGGTGACAAAATGTCAGGCCCCGCAAAGAAAAAAGCCCCGCGAGCAGCGGGGCTTTTCAAATGCAAATGGTGTTAGCGAATTAGTTTTTGCGACGACGGAAAGCCAAGGCACCCAGCAATCCGACCGCAGCGAGACTGAGGGTCGCCGGCTCCGGCACTGCCTGCAAGGTGAATGAATAATTATTGACACCTGAAAAACTAAGGAGTAAGTCAGCCGACGTGGGGGAATAGGTTCCCTGGGTATCCGTCAGGATTCCCGTTCCGGTGAAATAAGCGACCGAGGAACTAACGTAGTCTTCCGACAAGGTCTGTAAATCAAACTCAAACCGATTATTGGGCGAGGTTCCCGGGCTGCCAAAAAGAGCGGGGCCGGGGCCGCCGATGACTACGAAATCATCGATGTTAACTGTTTTGGGAGTCGAGCTTAGACCACTGATAACTCCACTGAAATTTCCATTAGTAGCGAACGCTTCCGTGCCATTGGGAACTGTAGGTGGGGCGAATGTCCCTGTTCCGCTACCCGGTTCGGTATAATTCTGAGTATCCATCGTGAGGGACGAGGAGGTAAAGGAACCGGTTTGACTCGAATCTTCCTGAATACCGATTGAACCGGTAAAACTCTGAGCATTCGCAACCGTTGCCAAAGCGAAAAATACCCCGGATATGACTGAGAAATGCTTTGTAAGGTTCATATCGTTTTTTCTGATTTGATAATTATTTCCGTTAATTATCGTCTTTTGGTTTTCTCTCTTTAAATATGCAAAGTATTTAACACGGAAAGTGCAGAAAGGTCAAGGATAATTTTAATCATTTTTCGGACATTGCGAGCAGAAGCCGGTAACTACGCAAATGCCTTAGCTTCTTATGCTTTACTCAATTTACGACGCAGGCCTTCCACACAAGCCAAGCTCAAACCAAGGAGAGCGACAGTGAGGCCGCCATCAGGAACCGGGCTACCGTTGGAATTTGGTACAGCGGTAACTGAAAAAGTAAACTGCGAGGCACCCCCGGTGGTAGGATTTTCATCCGACAATTCCCACTGGAAGGCCGTAGGATCGAAACCATCAGTGGAATCCGCAATCGTTCCGAATCCGATAATCGTCAAAAAATTAGCGGATTGAGAAACTGAATCGCTACTCATGGTAAATGTAAAATTACCAGCAGACCATTGGAACGCCGGCGAGTTTAATTCAAAGTTCCATGGGGCGGTCATGGTAACCATGGTAAAATCAGGGACTGCACTGGGGCCGGTGCTGAAGCTACCGCTGTCAGCCACTACATACGCCAAAGGCCAGCTCTCTATGGTTGTGGCTGAAGCCAAATTGGCATTGTCCAAGGTTGCTTCTCCGCCCATAGCAATCGTGCCGGAAATCGGTATCGCCTGAACTGTAGTGGTCACGGCGACCGCCGCGACAATCCCGAATAATGTTGCCCAAATCTTTCTCATAAGGTTTCGCTCTAATTTGCTCTTATCAATTTTCGTCAGTTACTGTTTAGCAACGTCAATGCCAAAGGATAGAAGGAAAGCCAGAATTTCTTGTAACATATTCATTTTGAATGCATTATAAAGTTCAAATACCAGACAGATGAAAATGGCAATATGTAAAAATTGTAATGAATCCCGACGATGCGGACCGGGTGCAGTGCGTATTCATGTCGCAACATATTGATATTCAATAAGAAAAGAAGTTTTTTGCCAATTTCGTAAACGGTTCTGACGATTTTCAGTTGTGAATAACTTGAATGGCCGGAGATGCCGTTCAGGGTACTTTAACACATCGGAATCCAATGGTGTTATCGGCATAATATGGGAAGTTCATGCCCCGGTTGGCACAACGGGCATAAAAAGCGAAAAATCCCCAAAAGCCACCGCGCAAAACATGTTTACTGCCGTCTCCCGGTCCGGTTGGATTATTGGTCGTCGGCAGACCATAGGGTATGCCATACCAATCCCAACACCACTCCTGCACATTTCCGGCCATGTCGTTGAGGCCGTATCCGTTCGCGGGAAAGAATCCGACGGGACTTGTGTAAGGTTGCGTTTGGCCATCGAAATTGGTGTTATAACCATCATACGGCCCCAAATCCCAAGAATAGAAATTGGTGTTTGCCTGATAGTTGGCCTGACTTTCGGATATGGTATCGCCCCTAGGAAACCGTTGGCCAACCAATCCGCCTCGCGCCGCTTTCTCCCACTCAGCTTCAGTCGGCAGGCGATAGCCGCTGTTCGTCCAATTTACAAAAGGCGCGACTTCTCCATTTGTATAAATCTGTGTCAGCGCGGCGTCGGTGTAATAAACCGGAACCAGACCTGCCTGCTGTGATCGCGCGTTGCACCATTTCACGGCGTCATACCAATCCAATGTTTGCACCGGATGATTCGGTGCCTTGCCTGTTTCGGAGTTGGTGGAAAAAGCATAGCCATTGTTTGTGGCGCAGGCAAAAACCGACTGCCATTGGGCGTAGGTCGCCAGGTTGGTGTCTATGTAAAACGCCGACACGTAAACGTTAGTAGGAAGGGCGTCAGTCTCGCCGTCCATATTCGTGAAATCGCCCATAGTGAAGGAGCCGGCAGGTATAAGCGCCATGCCGGCGAGGGGATTGATGGCCGCAACGCCGAGGACGCGGTAAAATTCTGTCCCCTGATTGCTTACCGGGACGTTGATTTGAATGGTTTCATTTGAGGCAACGACGATTGAGTTCAGTCCTTTCATCGTGTACCACGGCCCCACGAGGGATGAGGACGAATACACAGCAGCAGAGCTACCGGGAGATAGATTAGTGCAAACCAACAGTCCATTATTACTAAATGAACTTATATAGGGCACCTGAGGTATGGCCTGATGAATGCCGGCAATCAACACCAGCAGGGCGCCCAGCAAATAGAGTCTGGCTTTCATAATTAGGGTCCTTCTGTTTTTTACGCTTGAACGAGCCTGTGGAATACCAGCCCGTTTATTGGTTCTTCTGATCTTCTGAATAAACAATCACCTGGCCGACGAGAGGCCCGGCTTAGAACCAGGTGAATCTTTCGGGCACATACACAATGTCATAGGGTTTCAAATAGAAAGGCTGACCCCCTGATCCTGCCAGAGCCTTCTTCAGGTTTAATTTATATTTAATGGTCCGATCTTTCTCCTGCCTGACTACGACCACGGCTTTGAGG
>Ga0206821_10064_pt1 | contig 26915 bp, 25 predicted proteins | sample Alteio_BWOrgCont_85_FD_152860 | JGI IMG/M metagenome (GOLD analysis project Ga0206821, IMG submission 152860) | Enriched cells from forest soil in Barre Woods Harvard Forest LTER site, Petersham, Massachusetts, United States -... | ecosystem: Environmental > Terrestrial > Soil > Temperate forest >...
CGACCGCACCCACGAAATCATGTCGGAGCTTGAGGAGAACCAGTCCGCCGGCCGCTCCACCAAAATGCCGCCCATCGAGGGCAATGTGCGTTTTGAGGATGTTGAGTTCGCCTACACGCCTGAGAAGCCGGTTCTACACGGCATCAGCTTTGAAGCGCAGAAGGGAACTGTGACGGCCCTCGTCGGCTCCTCCGGCTCAGGCAAATCCACCATCATCAGCCTAATTTGCGCTTTCCATACGCCATCGAGCGGCAGGGTTCTGGTGGATGGCATCGACCTATCCAAAGTTGACCTCAACACCTTCCGTTCGCAGCTTGGCGTGGTGCTGCAGGACTCCTTCCTTTTCGACGGCACCATCCGCGAAAACATCATGTTTTCGCGCCCCGGCGCTACTGAGGAGCAGTTTTTGTTCGCCTGCCGAACTGCCCGCGTTGATGAGTTTGCCGAGCGCTTCCCGGAGACTTACGAAACCATCGTGGGGGAGCGGGGAGTGAAACTCTCGGGCGGTCAGCGCCAGCGGTTGTCGATTGCTCGCGCCCTGCTGGCTGAGCCGCGCCTGCTCATTCTCGATGAGGCTACCAGCTCGCTCGATTCTGAATCTGAAGCCATGATCCAGGCCGGTCTGCAACAGCTCATGCAGGGTCGCACGACGTTTGTCATCGCCCATAGGCTGTCGACCATCCGGCGCGCCGACCAGATTCTGGTAGTCGAAGGGGGCCGCATTGTTGAGCGTGGCAATCACGCCCAGCTTTACACCCTGAATGGCCGTTACCGCGACCTGTACGATCGCCAGCATGGCCTTGAGGCCAATCTCTTCCTCGCCCCCGGGGAAGGCGACGTGATCCCCGCCTGATCTGAAGTGACTAAAGCGTTGGCAAGCGACGCGTTTTCATGCGTTTTGGTCTCGGATTCAAACTAAATCCCGCATTAGCGCGTCTCACATTCAGAGAGCCCCTCTCATCGCAAGTTTTTAAAACCGGAAACTGTTTCTTGACTGAAACCTCATACTCTGAAAAGCTAGAGTAGGGATTCAAATCGCGGAATCAAGGATCAATATGCGAGACAACGCTCCGCAAGGCACCTACAAAGTTCAAGCTCTCGACAGAGCTTTTGCAGTGCTCGACCTGCTTGGGGAAAGCGAAACGCCGCTCGGACTGGCCCAGGTTGCCTCATCTCTCCAACTGCACAAGAGCACGGCGCACCGCTTCCTTATGGTTCTCGAGCGTCACCGCATGGTTGAGCGCACTTCGACCGGCAAATTTCGCCTAGGGCTGCGTCTGTTTGACTTTGGCAACCGGGCGATTGAGCAGTACGATTTGCGCGAGCGCGCCCAACCCCACCTGCGCCGCCTGGTTGCGGAGACCGAAGAGACCGCGCACCTTTGCATCCTTGAGGCCGCCCGCGTTATCTACATCGACAAAATTGAGCCGGCGCGTTCGGTTCGCATGATTACACGCATCGGCGCCAGCAATCCCGTGCACTGCACTTCAGTGGGCAAGGCCATTCTGGCGTTTCTTCCCGCCGAGCGAACCGCTGAAGTTATTCGCCGCATTCGCTTTGAGCGACCAACGCATCGCACCATTGCCACGCCCGAAGCCCTGCGCGCCGAGCTTGAGAAAACCCGCCGTCGCGGTTATGCGGTGGATGACGAAGAGCTTGAAGAAGGTTTGCGGTGCATCGCGGTTCCGCTGCTCGACGCGCAACGCCAGCCGGTTGCCGCCATCTCCATCTCAGGGCCGTCATTCCGCGTGACAGCGCAAAAGCTGCCCTCGATTGCGAATCATCTGCTGACCTGCGTCCGCGGCATTTCGGCTGACATGGGCTATGTATCGTCCAGCCGCGCCGCCCGCAATGCCACATGGTCGCCGACCACCGCGTCAGCCTGACGAGTGTGCAGGCGCTCGATGGAAATCGAATGACCCGTTGCCTCATTGCTCTCGTTCTGACTTCGGCATCCGGATTGTTGGTGCAACGTCCTGCTGCGGTTAAAGCTACGGCGCAATTGAGCGCTGCGAATGCGGCAAGCCACGCGCAACGCGCGCCCAGACATGAAGCTTATCGGTGGAAGAGCGTGCAGATTGTGGGCGCGGGCTTTGTCGACGGCGTCATTTTTCATCCCACCACGCGCGATCTGCGCTATGCTCGCACTGATATGGGCGGCGCGTACCGCTGGAACGCAAGCGCCGACCGCTGGCAGCCGATTCTCGATTGGGTCTCATTTAAAGACCGCAACCTGATGGGGGTTGAGTCGATCGCTGTCGATCCCAGCGACGCCAATCGCGTTTATCTGGCGTGCGGCACCTATACCAACCGGGCCACGCCGAATGGCGCGATTCTGCGGTCAAACGATCGGGGCCGAACGTTTGAGCGAACCGATGTGCCGTTCAAATTTGGCGGCAACGAAGATGGCCGCGGCAACGGCGAGCGCCTGGTTGTCGACCCTGCTGATGGCCGCATCTTGTATCCGGGCACGCGCCACGATGGACTTTGGCGTTCGCAGGATCGCGGCGCAACCTGGTCGCACGTTGACAGTTTTCCTGACGTAACTGAAGCCGTGGCGCCGATGCCTGCGCCGGTGGCCGGTGAATCGCCCGAGCAGCGCTGGCGTCGCATGCCTGTGCGTGGCGATGGAATCGTCTTTGTAAAATTTGCGCCGGCCAAAGCGTTGCATATCACCCGGTCCGCTACACAAACAATCTATGCCGGCGTCTCGCTGATGAATCGCGAGAACCTTTTTGTGAGCAAAGACGAAGGCGCAACCTGGCAGGCGATCCCCGGCGAGCCAACGCAACTGAGGCCCACGCGAGCTGCGCTTTCAAGTGACGGATTTCTCTATGTCACTTACGGCACTGCGCCCGGCCCTTCGCGCATGACCAACGGTGCGGTGTGGAAGCTCGATACGCAAGCGGGAACGTGGAGCGAGATCACGCCTGAGCATGCAGTCGCGGGCAGCAGGGAATTTGGCTATGCCGCCGTCTCAGTTGACGCCGAACATCCGCGCACACTGATTGTGAGCACATTTGCCCACCCTGGCGGCGAGGACATTTTTCGCTCCACCGACGGCGGGGCGACCTGGAAATCAATTTTTGGCGGCGGCAGTGCGAGCGGCGTATATGACTACAGCCGCGCGCCTTACGTTGAGCCAACACCGATCCACTGGCTGTTCGATATCGAGATTGACCCTACCAACCAAAACCATGCTGTTTTTACCACCGGCTACGGAGGTTGGGAGACATTCGATCTGACGGCAGTCGACCGCGCCGAGCCCACCCATTGGAGAGCGCTTGCGCGCGGCATTGAGGAAAGCGTTCCGCTGGAGTTACTGAGCCCCAGCCGAGGTGCGCACCTGGTGAGCGCTATTGGCGACTATGGTGGCTTCGTCCATTGGGACCTGGATCGGCCGGCCGTTGCCGGGTCTTCTGCCCCGCCGCGGATGGGGAACACGACCGGTGTTGCGGGGGCATCACTCAAGCCTGAGATTATGGTCCGCGTCGGCATCAGCGCCGCGCACAAACCCGGCGAGAACATCGGATACTCGCTCGACGGCGGCCACACGTGGCAGCCCACCGCAGCATCTCCGCAGCTTGCAAGCCGCGCTGGCACTATCGCTGTCTCGGCCGATGGCAGCGCATGGATATGGACCCCGGAACGCGCGGCCGCTTACCTGACGCGCGATCGCGGCGTTACCTGGAGCGCTGTGCAGGGCCTTGCTGCCGGAATGCGCTTGATTGCCGACCCTGTGAAGCCGCAAATCTTCTATGCGTTCTCGCTTGCCAAGCTCACGCTTTACCGCAGTGACGACGGTGGCGCGACGTTCACCGCGCTGCCTATGACCTTGGACTCGGCGCCGCAAGTCAGATCCGGATCCGGGCGCGGCGATAACCGCGGTGGCCAGGACCGCATTTACGTCGCTCCTGGCCGAGTGGGAGACCTGTGGCTGCCCCTGTACGACGGTCTTTACCACATCGCGTCGCCACTGTCGGCGGACGCCGGTGACAAGAACATCGGCTTTGCGCGACTGCCGGGCATCGATGAGATCTACGCTTTCGGTTTTGGCAAGGGCGCACCGGGTCACCCGTATCCGGCAATCTATCTGGCGGGAACCGTGAACGGCCAGTCAGGGGTGTTTCGCTCCATCGACGAGGCACGCACGTGGACAAGAATCAACGACGACCAGCATCAATGGGGAATGATTCTGCAGATCAGCGGCGATCCGAGGATCTTTGGACGGGTTTATGTTGGCGCTCATGGCCGTGGAATCCAGTACGGCGACCCGGTCTCGCAGACGGCTGCCCGGCCTTGACGGCCAGTGGCGCCGGCTGGGCTTAATGGCTCCGCGCTGCGTCGGCAGTTCTCGCTCAGCCCACTCACGAGACAGGCATTATTTGGTACAATCTGAATCACGGGACATGGACAGATGTTCCGGAGTTGCGGATGGTCCGCAGCGGTATTGGCGGCAGGATTTCGAGCTGCCCATGTCGTCCACTCAAGTCTGAATTCATTTGAATTTTTCAGGCAGAGTGGGCAGCAAGGCATAGAATGGCCGCAGCGTAAGGCAGCAGATTCTTAGACGTAGCTCAAGTCGATAGAAAAAGCTGGGGACGTAGCTCAGTTGGTTAGAGCGCTGCCTTCTAACAGTCACTAAGAAAATAAAGACTTTCCCTTCTTGGTGTCTGTGTTGGTGTCTACTCTGATAGGCTATTGGCCTTACGAGGAGGAGATTCCAATGCCTGCTCTGACCGCCCGCAATCCCCATCGCAACGCTCCCGAATACGCGGACCGCGTTAACCTCATCAAGAAAATCAAAATCGGCAAAGACTGGCGCTTTGCTCCTGTAGTTCCTGAAGCCAACGGACGGCTCAAGGACAAGGTGCGCGTCAACGGCGAAGTTGAAGTACACAGCGAAGGCTCTTACTACATCGAGTGGTGGGTGTCGGGACGCCGCTTCCGCGAGGCCACGACGCGCGAAGATGCCGTCGAGTGCGCCCGCCACAAGTCGGTAGAGCTTCGTGCCATCCGTGCAGGACTGATTGCCAGTCCAGAGCCGCCGCCTGTGGCCTCCGACAAGACGCCTATCGGTGACGCCATCGACGACTATCTGAAGTACGTCAAGATGCAGCGGAAGAGCCGGACCTTTCTCACCTATCGCTACACCCTCGACGTTCTCCTGCGGGCTTCCTACAAGCGAAAGTACGTGGAGGATGCCACGCGGCAAGATGCTATCGACTTTATGACGCACTGCTACGAGCAGGGGTTGGGAGCGCGTACCGTCTATGACAAGGTGGTGACGGTACTCCAACTCTTCAAGCGGCATGGACGCGAGAAGCTGCTGGAAAAGGGTGACTGGCCCAGCTACGTCGATACCATCCGCCCCATCTACGAGCCGGAGGAGCTGACGGCGATGTTCAAGATTGCGACCGAAGATGAAGCCGACATGCTCAAGTTCATCCTCGGCTCCGGGTTCCGCGACCAGGAGATTCGCTACGTCGAATATCTTGATCTCGACCCTCATCACGACCTTGTGCGCGTCACGGCTAAAAAGGAATGGGACTTCACGCCGAAGAACTGGGAGGAGCGTGTTGTGCCCTTGCCTCATGTGTTGGTCGAACGGTTGAAGAAGAGGAAGGAACGGAAGAGTGCCCGGCCTCACGATCTCATCTTCGGTAATACCAGAGGCAATCCCGATAGCGAAATGGATATGGTGGTGAAGCGCGTCGCGCAGCGTGCGGGGTTGAACTGTGGCCGATGCGTGACCGAGCATGGCAATAAGTGTGTGGAAGGGCCGTATTGCATGAACTTCTTCCTGCACAAATTCCGGCACACCTTCGCAACGAACCATCTCCGTGACGGCGTGGACATCCGCACCGTACAGAGTTGGCTAGGCCACCGCGACATCAACTCCACGATGGTCTACCTCAAGGGCATCCGTTCCAAAGATGCCGCTCATAAGGTGAATAGTGGCGAACTCGCAGGGCTCGTTGCTTAGCGAACCAGAAGCAAACCTTGAAGCCGGTGCGAACGACGCACCGGCTTCAACCGTCTATTGCCCGTACACTGACCGCGACATTCCTCTAACTGAAAGCAGTCCAGAGCACATCATCCCGCTGGCTCTCGGCGGCATGAACGGCTTCACTATCGCCGTGTCCAGTGACTTCAACTCTCGCGTCGGTTCTGAGATCGACGGAGCGCTTGCCAACGACTTCCTTGTAAAGAGCAAACGCGATAAGCATGGAGCTAAAGGACACAGCAAAAAGTATCCTGAAAACGTCTTCCCTAATGCGTCGAATGCCGATACGGGCGAGCCGCTTCATGTAACGCTCGGGCAGGTCCGAGGGCTTCGTCTGTGGGACCCAAAACAAAAGCGCGACGTGACAGGACAGGGGCAGAAGGTCAATATCGGGTTCAAAGTGGATCTTGATGTTGCACACCGCTTCGTGGCGAAGGTCGCGCTCTCTGCGGGATACCTCGTGTACGGTGATCAGTTTCGGAAGCATGTGAAGCATGAGGATTTCCGAAAGATTATGAATCAAAGGCCGACCGAGATGGGAGATGTCCTCAAGACGATCGAGGCTCAGTACGATGATCGGTTTTTAGAGCCTGAGTCTATCAATCAAAAAATCTTGAGAATGATGATGACCGGATTCGGCCCCCATTCCGCCATCGCACTCATACCCAATTCGCGCAGCTTGTCCGTTGTTGTCTCGGTGTTGGGCGATTACATCGGTATGCTCAGCGTGCCTGCCGATACGAAAACATTTCCGAACACTGGCGAATATCGACAGGGACAATTCTTTGTTCTCAAGAAGCCTATTCCTACTCGCGATTCCATTTGGAATCTGAACCAACGAATGCTCGCGAGACTGGAAGAGTTTATCTCGAAGGGAAAGTGAGCTTGTGCAGGCTGCTATCCTGCCATCGCAACTGAAACGCGTACGAAAGGCGGGTTGAAAGGTATGGCAGAAATCCAGACAAGAGACGCAATCCGTCTTCTGGGCCTCATTGTCAAAGCCGTAACTAACGACGAGCTGCTGACTTATTCGGGAGCGGCGCTTGCCATGAACAGAACACCCCCGCAGGATCATGCAAAGGCTGTAGCGCAGATGTGCGATCTACTCGACGCTGCTGCGTGCCTAGCCGGTGTTCCGCTGCTTGCTTTGGTAGCGGTGCGTGAGATGTCGGGAGAGATCAATCCGAAGGCGTGGAAGAAGGAATATGGCCCACGCCGTGATGCAATCATCGCGCGATCCCTCAGCTATGTTTTTGCACAGAAAGACTTTACGGCGATTCGATCGGCAATCGATGATCTCGGTGGCAGAGGAAATACCAAGGCTTGGCAATATCTCCAAACTGTTTACCCTGACGACCTTCTATTTCGGCGGCTCATTGGCGACTACACGATTCCCGAATCAGACGCAATCAATGACCTGGGGACTGACTTTCCCACTCGGGAGCTTTCGCAATCATGGAGCTATCCACGCGATCCCAAGGTACGGGATGCCGTGCTCGCACGAGCAAAGGGGTGTTGCGAGTTCTGCGGCGCTCAAGGATTCTTAAAACCGGACGGAAAGTGTTACCTGGAAACCCACCACATCATTGCGCTGGCGGCCGAGGGTGCCGACCGGGTAACGAACGTGATTGGCCTCTGCCCTAACGACCATCGAGAGGCTCATTTCGGCGAGCGGCGGCAATCTCTTGAGGAGCAAATGATTGCCAAGCTAGTCGCCATTACAACCTCTGCGTGAGGGCATGTTTGCGAGATCCTGAATCGCTGTCAATGCCTTAGCATGGGTCGTCAAGGCAGCCAGTATCAAAAGGTCACCACTTATTGACAGGTGATGACCTTTCGCAACAAACGAACCGTCAGACTATGCAATGCGTTGTTCAACGCCACGAGAAGGGCCGACACGCTCGGGCGGTCTTCTGCCAGTGGCATCGTCCGGCCCGTACTTCAGCCGAAGCCACTTGGCGACCTCCTGCGGATCGAAGCGAACAGCGCCGCCGACCCGGAAACTCGGAAGCTGACCTCGTGCCGCCATCCGGTAAATGTGTTTGTCGTCCACTCCCAGGAGTTCGGTCAGTTCGGAAACCTTCATTGCTCCGTGCCGGGATTCGAGTTCTTGTATCAGATTGAGACTCACGCTGCATCCTCCGGTCCAGCTCTCGCGGATTGCCTGTCCGTTGAGCTTTAGCCAGAGCAAGCCTGTGAGTCCAATACTTTGTTGCGATGGACGGCCATGCTTAAACGAGATGGGGGTTTTCTGCGTCTTACTATTTGCAGGGCATTGGGTTGCCTTAAGTCACGCAACTTTTGTTTACCAATGTGGTTCCAATTGAAGTGAAAGAAGTTACGGGATGGAAGTCCCTTAACGACAGCACCACCGCTTACTAGAGTTCCGGGGGGCATGTCCATTGAGTGTCTACGATCACCTTGAGTTCAAACACCTGAAGAGCATTGTCGCAATCGCGGAAGAGGGAACAATCACCGCCGCTGCGACGCGCATTGCGTTAGCTCAGTCCGCTCTTAGCCGGCAGATCAACGAGCTAGAAGACGCCCTCCACACCCAAATATTTGAGCGGGATCGTGGCGGAATGACCCTCACTCCCGCTGGCGAATCGCTGCTCCGATTCGCCCGAGAATTGCTCCAAACCCGGATAGATGTCGTCAAAGCGGTACAGGCGATCCACCAGGCGACGATGCGCCCGTTTCGACTCGGTTTCACGCCGTTCATCGAACATCAAGTAATTTCGACGGTGTGCGATGCCTACCGCGACCTGTTTCCGAAGGGCAGTATTCATCCTGAGAACGGCGACACTGAGGATGTAATCAGGCGCTTGCGAGCGGCTGAATTGGACGCTGCGCTGGTGACTCTTCCGGTGCTACCCGATGGTTACTGCATTCAGCCTGTGATGCACGAGCCGTTGGTAGTCTGCGTTCGCAAAGACGACCCGTTGGCTCAGCAAAACGAATTACCTGCCGAATCGTTGAACGGGCGACTAGCTATTTTCAGCGACCCAAGACACCATCCGAGAGCGCATCAACGGCTCTTGGAGATGCTGGAAGGGGAAGGGATAAATCCGAAGATTTCCAACCCCACATTCAATTCCGAGCATGTGCAATGGATGGTCAGGGAACGCCTCTGCATCGCGCTGATACGTCAAAGTGAAGCCTTACATGAAGACCTCACAACAAGGCCGATTGAAGGAGTCAATTGGACAATTGATTCAGCGATTGCCTATCGGGAAGAACACGACCAAGAAGCTCTTCCTTTGCTGCTTCGCGATCTTGAGAAGCGGTTCTCGGTTGCAGAGCCAAGCTCGCAGAAGAAGCCACCTCAGCGAGCGCGAGAGAGACAAGAACAGCAGCGGTTGTCTTTCGGCGGACAAAACAACACATCCTCGTAGAACTTCTCACGTTGCGACTCATCTCCATTTGCCATCTCGTTTAAGCATGGCCGTCCATCGCAACAAAGTATTGGACGAGCTTGGAAATCGCGCCTAATGTCTCGGCATATCCCGACTGAACTCAGTCGCAGGAGGTGCCGATGTCCCGCAAGATCCGAATCGTAATTCCGCTGAAGACGGTCCAGGCAGTTCGCAGATGGATTCATCCATTCGCATTGCTTGCCGCCGTATGCCTTTTCCTCCCCATCGCCGCGTATGCACAGTCCGGTTCGCCGTTCGACAGCGGACTCACTTCACTCCAAACCTTATTCACCGGCACGGTCGCAAAGGTCGCCAGCTTGATCGCGATTGTGATTGGCGGCTATGGCTTCGCGCACGGAGAACCCGGCGCGAAGAAGACGCTTGCCGGAGTCGCCGCAGGCACCGGAATTGCGGTGATGGCAACCAACGTACTGAGCTGGCTGTGGGGAACCTAATCACAGCCGCTTTCTGCCGCTCAATCGTCACGCGCCAACTTCTCAAGTGTGAGGGGCTTTCATGCAGACACACACCACAAGCCGCCGGAGCAACCGGGTCTTCAAGAGCCTGCATAAGCCCCTCACGTATTTGGGCGTCGAGCGCACGCTGTTCTACTTCGTCTGCATCGGTGCGGTGGGCACGTTCAACATCTTCAATTCAATTCTTGCCGGTATTGCCGTCTTTATTGGAGGCTATGCCTTCGGTCATTGGGTGACGGCGAGCGATCCGGCGTTTCTTCGCATCCTCGCTAAATCCGAGAAGTACAAGCTCCGCTACGACGCGGCCAAACAGGGCGTGCCCCGCGTGGAGGTAGTCTGATGCTCCGCCTCGATAGAGTCCTCAAGCCGTGGAGGGAGAGCGCGTCTCTCAATGACCACATCAACCTCTATGGGTTTTGGAACGAGACGACGTTCCTTACGAAGTCTGGCGATCTTGGGATGGTATTGCACGTTCCCGGCGTGGACTACGAGAGCCTTGACCACGCGGACCAGGAGTATGCGGTCAAACGGCTGGAGGCCGCATTGAAGGCTTTTGGCCCAGGCTTCCATATTTACCAGTACCTCTTCAAACAGAACCGGCCGGAGATTCCCTTCGCGTCGTATGACGACGCCGTTGTGGAAGCCGCCATTGAGCAGCGGCGGCAGTTCTTTGAAGCGAAGCGCGACCATCTCTACCAGGTCGAAATCTTCTACTGCATCGTTCTCGAAGGGGCGAGGTCGAAGACGGGCGTAGGCGTGGCACTCGCCCGCCTTTTCAAAGACCCCGCTGGCGCGGTTGGCGAGCTGCGGGCGCAGTTCACCAACAACAGCATGAAGACTCTGCTGCGGACGCAGATTGAAGCCGACTTGGCGAGATTGGAGCAGCGTGTCCAGGCGTTCGCCCGGCAGCTTGTGGACTTCATGCAGATCGAAGTTCTCAGCCAACAAGGCCAGCTTCGGTTCTTTCGCCGGCTGTTGAACTTCGACGAACGGCGCATCGCGGGCAAGCCGCAGTCCACGCAGTTTCTCGACTACCAAGTAGTGAACTCGAATATCGAGGCCGAGCGGGATCATCTTCGCGTAGGCGATCACGTTGTCCGTGTACTGACCATGAAGGAGGCCATCACCGAGACGCGGCCTTTGGTACTGGACTCCCTGTTGAAGATCGCGGGCAACTTCTATGTCGTGACCGAGTGGACGCCGCTTGCAGCGGACAAGGCGCGGAAGGAAGTCACCAAGCGCCGCCGCCACTTCAATATGTCGAAGACCGGCTTTGTGTCGCAGATGGGTAACGATGCGATGAAGACAAACCCGCGCGATGTATTGGTAGACGAGTCGAAACAGGCTGACATCGAGAATCTGGGCGACTGTCTGCGTGCTCTGGGCGACGGCCAATCGCTGGGCGATTTCTCGCTCACGATTGTTTTGTATGGGAAGGCAAAGGCCGAGCTTGACCAGCTCGTGGGGGAGTTCACCAGCGTCTTCACCAACGCCGACGGCAATCTCTTCGTAGAGACCTACAACCAGCTCAACGCTTACTTCGCCGCAGTGCCCGGCAACTACGCGCTCAATCTCCGCAGGCTGTATCTGCTCAATACGAACTACGCCGATCTCTCGTTTCTCTTTACGATCCTTCCGGGCGAGAAAACGAACCCGCATCTCGGCACGGAGTACCTTGCTGCGCTCGAAACGGACAACAGCACGCCGTACTTCTTGAACCTGCATAACGGCGAGGTCGCCCACACGCTCATCCTCGGGATGACAGGTTCAGGGAAGAGCTATTTTTGCAACTTCATCCTACAAAACGCTCAGAAGTACGCGCCGCTGACATTCATCTTCGACATTGGCGGCAGCTTCCAATCGCTCACCACGATCTTCGGTGGAAGCTATCTGAACGTGGGCCAGGAGGCACGCGACTTCACCATCAACCCGTTCTCGCTGCCCTACGGCAAGGAGAACCTACAATTTCTATTCAGCTTCTTCCGAGTGCTTATCGAGGGCACAGAACAGAGTTACCGGCTCGACTTTAAGGAAGAACGCAAACTGTGGGACGGGATCGAGCGGATGTACATGCTGGAGCCGGACCAGCGCACCGTCTCCAACTTCGGCAACATTATCGGCGAGTTGAAGGAACGGCTGCACCGCTGGACTCGCGGTGGGCAGTATGGCTTTCTCTTCGACAACGCCGAGGATACGCTTTCGTTCAGCCGCTTCCAGACCTTCAACTTCGCCGGCTGGGGTGATGCGCCGGAGGTATTGGAGCCGCTGTTGTTTTACGTATTGCACCGGGCCAGCAATGAGATCTCCGACCCGAAGAGGCTGGCTACCTTCAAGCTCTTTCTGCTTGATGAAGCGTGGCTCTTCATCAAGAACGAAACGATCAGGAACTACGTCGTGCAGGCTCAAAAAACGTGGCGCAAACACAATGCCGCGATGATCCTCGCAACACAGTCCATCAAGGAACTTGAAGAGTCGGGCATGTTGCAGATCGTCTCTGAGAGCTGCCCAACAAAGATATTCCTAGCCAACCCGGAAATGAACCGTGAAGTCTACCGCGAAGCGTTCCATTTGAACGACACCGAGCTTGACCTTATTGGCGGCCTCGTTCCGCCAGGGCAGATGCTCATTCGCAAAGCTCAGTCGAGCAAGAAGGTTCAATTGAACGTCGATTCGGTTTCGCATTGGATGGCGACCAACAACGCCCGCGACAACCTCAAGAAGCGCGACTACTTCGCTCGCTTTGGTATCGCCGACGGCTTGCGCCGTCTCGCGGAGGACTTTCCCTTCCGGCCTCGCACGATGGCCGTCACCGTCACCGACAACCGCAAAGGAGCAACCGCATGAACCGCACACTCGTCTTTATAGCCGGGATCGCCCTGGCCCTCCCCTCCGTTGTGGCCGTCGCGCAAGAGGCGTCGGCGCGCACCGTTCAATACCATTCGCAGGACATCGTTCCCATCCGCGCCAAGCTGAAGTACACCACGCTCATTCAAGTGCCGCCGACCGAGAAGATTATGGAAGCCGCGACCGGGGATAAGGACTTTTGGGTTGTGGATGTAGTCGGCAACTTTTGCTTCGTTCATCCGGCCAAGGCTGGCATCAGCTCGAATCTCAACCTCATCACCGACAAAGGCAACATCTATTCGTTCACGCTGCAGGATGTCTCCGGCACAGCGCAAGCGCCGGATCTCAAAGTGCTCATCGAGCCCGCCGACCGGTCCGCCATCGTAGCGTCGTCAGGACCTCCTCAATATGTACCGTCTGCCCAGTTGGAGCAAACCGAGCAGAAGCTCGCCGCGCTTCAATCCCATGTGGGCCAAGCGGTCGATGAGTACAAGAGCGCGTACCCCATGCAGTTGAAGTTTGACTACAACTACAAAGCCAACGAAGCACCCTTCGATATTCAGTCGATCTATCACGACGACAAGTTCACCTACATCAAGACCAATGCGCCCGAGAAGTTTTCGGTGTACGAGATGAAGGATGGCAAGCCAAACCTTATCAGCTACGACCTTCGCGATGGCACATACATAATTCCGAAGGTGATGGACTCGGGCTACGTCGAGTTGGGCAAGAAAAAAATGGAATTCACGCGGAAGGGGTAGTGCCATGCCAGAGCCGGAATTGACCACGAAAGCGACCGATCCGAAAGGCGTGCTCCAGAAGAACATGAAGATGTTTGTGTTTCTTGGGGCTTGCGCTCTGGTGATTCTTGCAGCCATCTTCAGTTCTGGCGGCAAGAAGTCCACTACCCAAGCTGCCTCCAAAAGCCAGCCTCCGCAGCCGATGGTGCAGGACAACACGGATAACAACGTCGCTGACCTGAAGAATCAGCTTGAGGTCGAGAAGGACAAGGAGCAACAGGCCGCGCTTGCCGCTACGGCCGCTGGCGATCCCGCGCTGAAGAATGCCACGCCTGCCCAACAGGCGGCCGCAGCGGGATACACGCCTAGCGGGCTTCCTGTGGGTTGCATTCCTGGTCAGCCGTGCGGGCCAAACGGCTACCCCCAGCAACCGGGCGTAAACCAGCCTTCCCCGGCGCAGCAGGAGGAGCAGCAGATCGCCGCGAAAGACCGGGAACGCGCCTATAACGCTCGATTCTCCTCGAATCTGGCTTACAGCCGCCCCCCAGACCCGCCGCCGAGTCAAATTGCCCCGGCTGGCGTTCAGTCGAGGAATCCTAGCGGGCTTCCTACCGGCGACTCCAATATGATTGCTCCCCGCGTAGCGGGGGAGCAATCGCAAGCGCAGACAGTTCAGGCTCCCAAGCGCGCGCCCGAGGTCAATATAGATTCCGCATCCGGCCAGCCTTACGTCATATACGAGGGCACGACGTTGGATACAGTGCTGATGAACCGCTTGGATGGTGACGCTGTGGGGCCGGTCAAGGTGCTCGTCTCGAATCCGGTCTACTCACATGACCACCAGCACGTCATCATTCCAGACGGAACGATCGTGCTGGGCGAGGCCAAGAAAATCGGCGGGTCCGGCTTTGGACAGCAGCGCCGGATGGCAGTTGCTTTCCATCGGATGATTATGCCGGACGGCTACTCCGTCGATCTCGACCAGTTCCACGGCCTCGACCAGATCGGCGAAGAGGGCTTGAAAGACAAGGTGAACAATCACTACCTCGAAATCTTTGGGGCTTCAATTGCTTTGGGTGTGATCGCCGGAGCGGGAGAGATTACCCAGGGTGGCGGCGTGATTTCCACGAGCGGTTCCCAGGCATTTACGACAGGAGCCGCAGGCAGCGTGTCGCAGTCGGCAACCTCCATCCTTGATCGTTTCATCCAAATACCACCGACCATCACCATCCGCGAGGGACATCGAGTGAAGGTCTACTTCACGCAGGATATGTTGTTGCCTGCGTATACCAATCACACCATCCCGCAAACCTTCTGAGGATTTTCTATGCGCCGTTTCCTCACACTTTCTATCTTGTTCTGTATCGCTCTTGCCGGCTGCGAGAGTAAGCAGGCGAAGATCGACAAACTTCAGGCCCAATACAAGCCGCTCAACACGCAATACAACAAGGACTGTATCGCTCCAGCCTTCGGAGCAAAAGGTGCTGAGTCTTATTTAAAAGGTGAGGCACCGAAGGTTCCAACGCCGCAGGAGGAGGCCGCTCACAATCAAAAGTGTGCCCAAGAGCTTCAACAAGTAACAGCTCTTGAGCAGCAGATCGAAGCACTCCAGAAGTAACGGCTCAGATCAAGAGCAAATCCATCAATCCACCCACACTCAGCCGCAGGAGGCAGAGCCATGAAGCATTCTTTTGTCAAAATCGCGTTGACCCTCTCGATTGCGGCCCCGGTTGCAGCACACGCCCAGTTCGGCTCCGGTGTCGTTTATGACCCAACCCAATCTGCCCACGCTATCCAACAGATCGAACAAGGGCAAAATATCTTTACCAATTCCGTGAAGCTAGCCGACAACGCCATTGCGACGTACAACCTTGCCCACCAGATGGCTATGTCTCCGCAAAGCCTCTATCAGCCGTTCATGTCCTTTTCATCGGTCTGGATGATGGTCAATCAGGCCGCCAATACTTACGGCAACTCCCAGCCGTGGACCAACTCGGCCAATACTGGCGTGAACGCGTCGTATGCCTACCAACAGGCATCGGTTCCGCGAACGGGCCAATTGAACGGTTACGGGAATCTCAGCCTCTCCGGTCAACAGCAGATCGCAGCCCAGGGAGCGACCTCTGACATCAACGACTCGGTAACGGCGAGCAATCTACAGACGCTCGGAACCATCCGCGCCAACTCCCAACAACGGCAGGCCGATATTAACGCGCTGGCTGCGGCATCCAACTCCACCGACCCCACCCAACAAACGGAACTGGCGACCCTGCAGCGGATCAATCGTGCGCTCATTTTGCAGCTAATGGCTCAGCAGGAGGCCAACCAGATCAGCCAGGCGAATACCTTGCAGCAGATCGTCTCGCAGAAGCAGCAGCAGGACGCGCTCAAGGCGACGTTCCAGCAGGCCAATCAGTTCCAGTCCGGCTATAACGCCGTCGCGCCGTCGTATGCCGGAGCCGCCGCAGCCATGCGGTACTAACCACACCCGAGAGCGAGGCAGAATATGGATCTCCTGAATTGGATTACCCAAGCGTGCAGTTCACTGACAAGCACTGTCTCTCCATCTGTGGACGCAATGGGAGTGCATATCTGCGTCGCTCTCGCCACCATCATGCTCGTGTGGTTCGGCGTGCAGGAGGCGCTTGCCGCCGCGCAAGGTGGCCCAGGATTCAGCATGGGAAAGTTCCTGAGTTTCTTTATGCTCATTACCTTCGCCTACACGATGGTCAAGTTCTACGACTCCAGCATCCCCGGCATCGGGTACTCGCTCAAAGGTTTCATTAATGGCGGCGCTCAATATCTAGTGAATCAAATCGGGACCGATAGCGCGACCAACATCTTGAACACATTACAGCAGGCTCAAACGAACGAAGGGCCGGGAATGATGTCCACGGTGGCGAATCCATATAACGCCATCATCTACGCGCTGATACAGGTACTCATTGCCGGTCTCTCCGCCCTTATTAGCGTCATCATCGCTTACGGTGCAGTCGCCAGTACCATCGTCGGGATGCTCGGGCCGATCTTCATTCCGTTCCTTGTCTTCGACAAGTTGGACTTCTTATTTTGGGGCTGGCTTCGCGCCTTTCTTGGCTTCTCTTTCTACAAGGTTGTGGCTGCTGCGACATTGAGCATCCTGTCGCAATTGCTGTCGCATTACTACGCCATCATGTCGGGATTCGTCGATCCGGGGCAGATGGTCAAGCAGCTCCCCATGCTGATTCTTTTGGTCCTCGTCAACGGCTTCATCCTGCTCAAGATTCCGGCCATGACGGCAACCATCTTCTCGGGACACACGGGCGGACATGACGCGGGCACAGGTGTCATTACAGGTCTTGCGACGACGGCAGCAACAGCCGCCCTAATGGGCTGAGGAGCAGAGCGATGACGACAGCAACGGATAAGGCACCACCCGAGATAACCCGCGCGGCGGAACGCTATCTCGAACAGTACGGCGACCCGTTAGTGATGAACACATATCTCAAGGTCACAATCCTGTGCCTTGTGGTCGTCTGCCTCGCGCTCGCCGCGCTCGTCTACAAGAGCCAGAAGGCACTCATCAACGCGCACCCGCTGATTGTGCGTATTAACGACGTTGGCCGGGCAGAAGCGATCGACTACCGCAACTTCCAATACCGTCCCCAGGAGGCAGAGAACAAGTATTACCTCTCCCGCTGGGCGGAGCTGTATTTCAGCCGCAATCGCTTCACCATTGAACGCGACCAGACCAACGCTCTCTATTTCCTCAACAGCGACGTGCAACGCGCCGTGATCGAGCAGGAGAGGAAGGACAACAATATCCTCACCTATCGGAACGACAGCACCCTTCCGTATGTGGATGTGGAGATCAAAAATGTGGTGCTTGACGATCTTCGATTGTCCCCATATTCGGCGCGGATCGAGTTTGAAAAGGTGTACACGAACCCAGCGGATCATACCGAACTCAAGCGGGAACGATGGACGGCCAGTGTGACCTACGTTTTCCGCGAGAACGTGAAGAACAATGAGCTGGCCGTGAACCCTCTTGGATTGACCATCGTGCGCTTCCGGGCCGACCAGGCATTCGACTAAGGATTCATCGACGATCCCAGAGGCTTTCCATGTCCTTTCGTGCTGACAATCCGGCTGCTTTCCACCCCCTGTCCCCCTGCATCGTTGAGCGGACCGTAGTGAGCGCCCAGACCTGCAACGGCGGTGGCGAATCGTGCGCCTCTTGCGAAGGACATGCCAACTCGAATCGAGCTGCGTTTGTGGCGAACTTTCGCAGCCTGAGTGGGGATGAGAACTTTGCTCCCTCATGTGTCTGCCGGTATGTATCCCGCCTTGTGCTCGGTCACTGCTTCGGGGCCTATCCGGCGCCCTGCGGCAGCTCGCTCTTCTGCTTCGGCTACGCCGCCCTCCGGGTTACGGTTTCCCTTCGGGACCCTCCGTAAATGCAGAGCTTCGGCACTTGGGAGCCGGGCCCTCTCGCTTGGCTCCGCCCGGTGTGACCCGAGCAAGATCGGGAAATTCAACAAACGGAGACACGACCATGTATCAGAACAAAGTAACCCTCATCGGCTTCCTCGGCAACGACGCAGAAGTTCGCTCCAACGACAACGGCAGCTTTACAGTTCTCTCGCTGGCAACCAAGTCCTCCTACAAGAAGGACGGCAAGTACATCTCGCACACCGAATGGCACCGTTGCGTGGTCTTCGGCAAGCTCTCTGAGTTCGCCGGCACGCTCAGGAAGGGCGCACATATCCAGGTCGAAGGCGAGTTACGCAGCCGGGAATACGACAGCAAGAAGACGGACTCAAAGCAGCGCATCTGGGAGGTGCGGGTCGATTCGATCCTGAAGCTCGACCGCGCCGAGAAGGCCGCCCCGGAGGAGCAGGAACACGACGAGTTCAACCAGGAGGACGAGGCCGCATAAGCCTCTGTCTTTTCCATTCGTGGAAGCCCGGGTCACACCGGGCTTTCGTATCAAGAGAGAGGAGCCACCATGAAATTCGAGGAAGAAGCAGCGCTCAATCGTCTAGTTGCAATTGCACGCAAAGATACGGGTCAAAGTCGGCGCGTAGCCGGTTTTCTCTTGGCATGGTGGAACGCGGACGACTGCGGCGGATTCAATCTGGCCGATCTGTGGAGCGTCGATACGTCGATCACAGAAGATATGGTGACTGTCTTCGGCTGCGTAGCTCGCGTGAGAAGCTACCCGGACGCACTTGGCTATGGGGAACAATTCAAGTCCATTGTCAACGGTTGGCGGCCATGAGCTTCGAGTTGATACTTCCATTTCTTCGCCCCATTGAGCCGTTGCTCGTGGACGACAGTATCAGCGAGATAATGGGCAATCCCGATTCGTCATGGTGGTACGAACGGAATGGAATCATGCGCCGGGAAGAGACTGTTTGCTTCGACGGCGGCAGGCTCCGCACCGGCCTCGAAGTCATTGCTAACCAGCTCGGCAAACATCTTGACGAGGACAATCCCGTACTGCACGCGCAGCTCCCGGATGGAAGCCGCTTGGCAGCGGTTATTCCGCCAGTCGTGCGGCCTTCGCCCGCACTCGTCATTCGGAAGTTCCCAAGCCACCATTACACGGTCGATGACCTTATCGCTCGCGGCACGCTCACGCAACCCCTCGCGAATCTTCTTGCCGAGCAAATTCGCAATGGAAAGACCGTGCTTATCAGCGGCGGAACCTCAACGGGAAAGACTACCGTTCTCCGGGTGCTAGCGAACGCCATCCCAGAGGACCAGCGCATCGTCGTCATCGAGGATACGTCGGAGCTTCACATCAAGAAGCCGAACATGCTGGCCGTCGAATGCCAGACCGATACGTTCAAGGCCAACGTCAGTTTCGACGATCTTCTCAAGTCCGCTCTCCGCTGGCGACCGGACAGGATCATTCTGGGCGAAGTGCGCGGAATGGAAGCGCGGACGCTACTCGATTCGCTCAACACCGGCCATGCCGGTTCGCTCGCTACGATCCACGCGAATTCTGCCGAAAAGGCCCTGCATCGCTTCGCCAATCTCGTCATGCGGAATCATGCCCAATCAACCTTCATTGACACGGAGGCTGAGATTGCCGAGGCCGTCGATTTCATCGTGCATGTCGAGCGACTTCCGGGCCGCCGCGTCATCCGCGAAGTGCTCGCTCTTCGCGGCTACGACCGCGATGCAAAGCGCTTCCAGATCGAGTCCGTTTTCGCCAGTGAATCAACACCCCAATCCCTTACCTAAAGGAGTACCAAATGCCTCTACTTGAAGTCAGCCAAAGCCGTCACATCAGCGCCTCAATTCGTCTCGACGAGACAACTGCGGCTCAGGTCGATCAGTACGCCGCTTTCATTCACGCATCGGCAGACGATGTTGTAGACAAGGCTCTCAACTACGTCTTTGCCAAAGACCGCGATTTCCAGGACTTCCTCAAGACTTCGCAAGCCACCCAAGTTGCCTGCACTCTCCGTATCCGAAAAGCGCCGACCAGCGGCCCTGTAACGCGCCCATCGAAGAAGCCCAATGGGACGGCAGACGCCGGGGTCGAGTCCGCGGGAACTGTGCGGGCATTGAAGGCATGAACCTCCATGTAAATCCGTGGCGGGGTGGAAACGGTGCTACGCACCGGAAGCATATTGACACTCCACCCCTCCGAGGGTCGTGCCAGGGACACTTGATGGCACTTGAGGGCAAGCGAACAAAGCGAATGATTTACAGGCAGTGGGTGTCCCTACGGACACTTAGGGACACCCAGGGACACCACGATTGAGGGAGTAAACATGAAGCTCCTAGACGATGCACAAATCGCTTCTGACGCCGAGAAACGAGCAGGCTATCGCCTGCGCGGCGTCACCACAAAACTGAGTCCGAGCGAAGTGGATTCGGTCGAACGGCTCGCGCGGTCGCGCGGCTTACAGCGCGGCGAACTCATCCGCAAGCTCATCCTTGACGAGCTTGCCCGCGACTCTGGTTCCGTAGCCGTCAGCACGGAGCTTACCGAGATCATGGGCATTCGTCTCATGCTGACCAACCTCTTCCGCCCACTCGCCACGGGCCAAAAGCTCACGCCCGAAGCCTTCGACAACATGGTTGCCGAGGTCAAGAAGCGCAAACGCAGCGTCGCCGAAGACGCACTGCAAGACCTGGAGCGTGCATGATGAATACGCCAAAGTGGGGTCGCAAAGAGACCATCATCTTCCCGCCGCATTCGCCCATCTACACCTACGGCGCGGTCTTCTTCGCGCTGATACTGACCGGCATGTTCGTCTACCTCCGTTTCAGCAGAGGTCAGTCTCCCTTGGAGCGGTTCTACACGCCCATGTACTTTCGTACAGCCGTCGGCGGTGTGTTCAACGGAAGCCACAAATATCAGTTGCTTTATGCCGCTGGCGTGAGCGCCGGAGCCGAACTTGCGTCCGAGTCTGACGTGAAGGATGGTGCGACTCTCGCCTCAGGCGGCCAGCATATTCCGCTGGCACTTTCTGCGGCGGCTGAAGCGCGGGGATTGGATATTCTCTATCGCGGCCCAGAGCAGAAATACATTGATAGCCGTCTCCACACATATCTCCAGAATGCCGTCTACGGGGGCGACCGGCTCCGTGACATCTACCAGCTTCCGCTCCTCTTCGGCTTCCTCTCGCTGCTCGCGCAGCTCCCATTCTCCATTCGCAAAGATATTCGCCGCCGCAAGGAATTGAAGTACGGGCGTCGGCTCAAAGGCCCTGTCCTGCTCACCCCCAGGCAGTTCAACAAGACGGTAAGCGGCGACGGCATCGGCTTCGTCACCACCGAGGCCAAAGAGATGATGCGGATACCGCTGCAGGCCGAATCGCAACACATCGAACTGATGGGCGATACCGGGGCCGGCAAGACGACACTCATCATGCAGGTGCTCCGCCAGATACAGAGCAGGGGTGATGCGGCCATCGTCTACGACCCGGCTTGCGAGTTCATCCAGAGGTTCTACGACAAGAAGCGAGAGGACATCGTGCTTAACCCATTGGACGAGCGGTGCCCTTATTGGGGACCGTCCGAAGAACTGCGCCGGAAGGCGGAAGCGAAGGCAATCGCGGCTTCGCTTTACCAGCCGACCAGCGATAAAAAGGGCGAGTTCTTTACGGAAACTCCGCAGAAGATATTTGCCCATCTTTTGACCTACGGGCCGAATCCGCAGCAGCTTGTGGAATGGCTGTCGAAGCCCGCGGAGATCGACCAGCGGGTACAGGGGACCGAGATGGAGGCCATGATCGCGAAGGGAGCGCAGCAGCAGCGCAACGGCGTTCTGGCTTCACTTGGTCTGGTTGCTGACAGCCTGCGTATGCTGCCAACGAAGGAGCAGGCAAAGAACAAAACGTGGAGCGCGACCGAATGGGCTGTCACACGGAAAGGATGGATATTCATTACGTCCAGTCCGACCGAGCGCGAGGCGTTGAGGCCGCTGCATAGCCTTTGGATCGACCTGCTCGTCATGCGGTTGTTGACCGCGCCGCAGGACAAACAGACTCCCGTATGGTTCGTTCTGGACGAGCTTGCCAGCCTGCAACGGCTTCCTCAACTCCATACCGCCATCACCGAAAACCGGAAATCGAAGAACCCGCTCGTTCTCGGATTTCAGGGCAAGGCCCAGTTGGAGGTCATCTACGGACACCTGGCCGAAGTCATGCTCTCGCAGCCGGCCACCAAGATATTCCTGAAGACCACGGAGCCGAAAGCAGCCGAATGGGTGTCCAATGCCATCGGCAAAGTTGAGATCGAACGCATGAAGGAGACGCACTTCGACGGCTCCCGCTCGGGCAGGAACTTCGCCGTAGACCGTCAGATCGAACCCTTGGTGATGGACTCTGAAATCTCCGGCCTTGAGAACCGCCATGCGTTTCTCAAACTGGGCAACAACGTCGCCCGCTTTCACTTCGAGTACATGGACGTGCCGCAGACCACACCGGCATTTCTACCGCGCAAGGTAGAGGGTGACGAACTGCGATTCGATCCACTGACGCTCGTTCCGAAGGCATCGCCAGAAGTTAAACCTGCTCTCGACTTGGAGGCGGCGTTGCCTCCGTCGCCAGAGGCAAAAACAACCGCTCCGCCGATAGAGCCGCAGGCTGCCGTTGTGAAGAATGACGACGAGAAAGAGCCGCACGAGCCAACGCCGCCCGAAGGCGCGGCGAGCGGCTCCGATCCCGATGGCCCGGAAGATGAACATGACGACGATATTCCGGTAGCCGAGCCGCAGCCGATGCGTCTCTGAGAATCGCCTCATGCTGACCATCTCCAAACCGCTCAGTTCCAGCCAGGCGCAGACCTATCATGCCAAGGAGTTCATGTCCGCAGAGCAGAACTATTGGAAGCAAGGCGACACCATCCTCGGTGAATGGCAGGGGCGGATGGCCGAGCGGTATGGCCTTGCCGGGGCCATCGACGAGCAGCACTTCGCCCGTCTCAGTGAGGGCCAGAATCCCCTCACGGGAGGGCAGTTGGTGCGGCACCGCAACGGCCAGGAGTACACGACCGCTGACGGAGTCACCGTGAAGCCCGTTGAGCACCGCGCCGGTTGGGACGCCACATTTTCAGCACCTAAATCAGTGTCACTGACTGCGCTGGTGGGCGGCGACGACCGGGTCCGCGAGGCCCACCGGCAGGCGGTGACAACCGCCCTCACGGAACTGGAGCGGTATACCCAGGCGCGGATCGGCGGCAACCGCGCCGCCGAGACCACCGGGAAATTCGTCGCTGCGAAGTTTGAGCACGATACCGCGCGTCCCGTCGATGGCTATGCCGCTCCGCAGCTCCACACCCACGCCGTCATCTTCAATATGACCGAACGAGCGGACGGTTCCACCCGCGCTGTCCAGCCACAGAGTTATTTCGACAGCCAGCAGTTCGCGACAGCCGTGTATCAATCTGAGCTGATGTATCGGCTGTCGCGGCTGGGGTACGAAATCACGCCTGGGAGAAGTGGGGCGCCTGAGATAAAAGGATACACACAGGAATATCTCGACGCCTCCAGCCCGCGCAGCCAACAGATTCGCGAGTACCTTGAAAAGAGCGGATTCGCCGGGCCGGAGGCGGCGCAGATCGCCGCCCACACCACCCGCGACAAGAAGGAGATTCACACACCTTCCGAGGTAATGGCAGCCCACCGGCAGCTTGCGGCCGAGTTCGGCAATCAGGCAGATCAAGTCGTCGCGGAAGCGCGAGCGAGGGTGGCTACGCAGGAGCAAAGGCACGTTCCGAACATCCCGGAACGAATTCAGGAAGCCGTCACCTTTGCCAAGAGCCGCAACTTCGAGCGCGAGGCAGTCACCGATGAACGCGACATCATGCGCGATGCCTTGCGGCGCGGCATGGGCGATCTTACCTACGGTCAGATACGCGACAACTTCGAGCAACGGCAGGCCAGCGGAGAGTTTCAACGCACACCCGGCCAGAAGCACGACACCGGGCGGCAGTTCACGACCCGCGAGGCCATTGCCGAAGAGCTTGCGACCATCAAGCACATGCAGCAGGGCCAGTCCACAGTCGAGCCGATCATGCGCCAAGAGGACGCCGCCGCCCACGCCCGTACTCGCGAGTTCCTGAATCCGTCGCAACAAAAGGTCATAGAAGAGGTGCTCGCCTCGCAGGACCGGATACATGGGCTGCAGGGGTTGGCGGGCAGCGGCAAAACCACGACTCTTGAGGCTATCCGTGAGGGCGCGGAGCGAAACGGATACGCCGTCGAGGGCTTCGCTCCCACAAGTCGAGCTGCCGGCCAGCTTCGGGATGCCGGCATTCAGGCCGACACCCTGCAAGGCTTTCTGGCGCGAGGAGGCGTGGAGCGCAGCGCCGGAGACCCAAACGCCCGGCACCTTTATATGCTCGACGAATCCAGTCTCGCCAGCACCCGGCAGATGCAATCGTTTCTCGAAAAGATTGGGCCGCAAGACCGGGTTTTGCTGGTTGGCGACACCCGGCAGCACCAGGGCGTCGATGCCGGAAAGCCATTCGAGCAGATGCAGGAGGCCGGAATGCGTACATCGCAGCTCGACCAGATCGTGCGCCAGAAGGACCCAGAGTTGCTTCGCGCTGTCGAACATTTCTCCCGCAACGAGACGGCAACAGGCATTCAACTTCTCCAGCAGCAGGGCCGCATTACCGAGATCCCCGACCCCCAGCAACGCATCGCGGCCATCGCCAGGGACTATGTAGCTCGCCCGGAGAACACGCTGGTTGTCTCGCCCGACAATGCCAGTCGCCGCGACATCAACGACGCCATCCGCGCTGAGTTGCAGGGTAGCGGCGTCCTATCGAAAGACAATCACCCAATGACCGTTCTTACGCAGCGGTCGGAGCTGACCAGCGCCGACCGCAACTGGGCTGCGCTCTACCAGGCCGCCGACGTTCTCTACTACACCCGAGGGAGCAAGGAACTTGGCATTGAGCGCGGCACCTACGCTACCGTCATCTCCACAGACCCCAAAGCGAACCAACTCACGGTCGAACGGGAGGACGGCCAGCAAGTGACGTACGATCCAAAGCGCCTGCATGGCATCGCCGCCTACCGGGAAATCGCCAGAGACTTCGCCGAAGGCGACCGGCTCCAGTTCACGGTCAGCAAGCCGGATATGAACATCAAGAACCGCGATCTGGGCACAGTGGAACGCATCGACGGCATCAGCATGACTGTCCGCATGGATGGCGATAAGGCTCGGAGTCTGACATTTCACACCTCCGAAATGCGGCATTTCGATCACGGCTATGCCGTTACGTCGCACAGCTCGCAGGGACTCACCACGGATCGAGTCCTGGTCAATATGGACACCACGGCACACCCCGAACTCATCAATACTCGCTTCGCTTATGTGTCCGTATCTCGTGCGTCCGAAGACGCGCGAATCTACACGAACGACGCAACAACGCTCGCGGAACGCCTCAGCACCGACATCAGCAAACCCTCCGCTGTGGAAGTCGCAAGGTCGAACAGCGAAACGCAAACTCACCAACCCCAACCGAAGGAGCAGACTATGACCAACACCAAAGAACTGACCCCCGAAGAGCAAAGACGGCAGTTCCAACAGGAACCTCACGAACCTGCAATCGACAAAGCGCAGTCGCCCTCTGAAATCGACCAGCGGCATTATGCCCCGCTCCACAATGCGTTGCCGAACGATGCCTCTGGCTACGAGTGGAAGCGGGAGACCGGCGACATCCAGAGCTACCAGCACAACCAGACCGGCGGCTGGCTGCATATTGACCAGCAAAGTCAGTTCTACGACCGCCATGCCCAGCCCATTGCGAAGGAGCACGCTTTAGAACACGCCGGGCACCTCACTCTTGCGGTCAGCGAAATCTCTCAAGCTCAATCCATCGCTAAAGGCACTGTCGGCACCGACCAGGGATTGAGCTTGTGATTCACCGGCGCGCCCAACGAGTCGAATGTCAGTTAGTAGATAACAGCGGACTCATGGGTTTTCGGATAGAGGTATGTCAAGTTTTGTCGCAAAAAAACTTGACAATATGGCGTAGGTGGGACAGAGTAAAGGAGATGCCGAAGGCCGCCAAAACCCGCAGCACCGCCAGCTCCATCCGTCAGCAGATTGAACGCGGTGGCGAGAAGTTGTGGCGTCACAATGACTTCCGGGATCAGCCTTTTCCCGCCGTGGCCCAGACGCTCTCACGCCTCACCCGCAACGGGACATTAGAACGGCTGAGCAAAGGGGTCTATTACCGTCCTCGCTCAACAGCCTTCGGGCCGAGCCGTCCCAGTCCCACGGCAATCAAGAAACTGGCAGAGAGAACCAAGACGATCTTCCCATCCGGCACCGCCGCCGCCAATCTACTAGGTTTCAGCACGCAAACACCGCGGCGAAGCGAGTTGGCAACAAGCTCACTCAGTCTCCCCAGGAAACTCATCGGTGCCGAGACCCGCGTTCATGCACGGAGGCCGGAAGCATGGAAGAGCCTGTCTGAGACAGAAGCAGCTCTCCTCGACTTTCTACGCAAGGGCGGTAGCACAAGCGAACTGTCTGCCGAACGCACCATTCAGAAGACCTTGGCCCTACTGGCAAAGGATCGCCACATTGAACGACTGTTCAAGGTGGCTGATTCGGAGCCACCACGGGTTCGCGCTCTCCTGGGCGCACTGGCGGAAGAGCTTGAACGAGATCCCGCAGCACGAGCACGTCTCCGTGCCTCCTTGAATCCGCTCTCCCGGTTCGACTTTGGACAATTCACAGCCCTGGCACACGCGCGCGAGTGGCAGGCCAAGGAAAGGCCAAAACGTGAGACTGTTTGAACATCCTGACTTCGATCAGGTGATCCTCCAAGCGGCAGGGCACTTTCAGCTCCGCCCAGGAATCATCGAAAAGGACTACTACGTCACCGAAGTGCTGCGTATCATCGCCGCTACGGCCGGCGACAAAGTGATCTTCAAAGGTGGAACCAGCCTCTCGAAAGGCTGGAACTT
>Ga0206821_10065_pt1 | contig 26564 bp, 16 predicted proteins | sample Alteio_BWOrgCont_85_FD_152860 | JGI IMG/M metagenome (GOLD analysis project Ga0206821, IMG submission 152860) | Enriched cells from forest soil in Barre Woods Harvard Forest LTER site, Petersham, Massachusetts, United States -... | ecosystem: Environmental > Terrestrial > Soil > Temperate forest >...
TTCCTGCGCTATGTTTTCAGCCGGGAGGGGCAGCGCCAGATTGAACGCGAAGGCGACTTTCTTCCCCTGCGGGCCGACTGGGTCCGGGAGCAGGCGCGGAAGCTGGATTAGGGCGGATCCTGAAGAAAAATAAAGTTTGGGTTCATCCGGGCTTAAGGTAGCGATCATGGGCCAGCGCATCGAGGATCTGCTGGCCGTGGTCGTAGATCGTGCCATCCGGCCGTGGAATGTGGGCGAACTCCCTCAGGGCGCAGTTCCACCGATGACTGCCATTGAGCAAGGCCTGCTGGAGGTAGATCCCGAAACTGTCGTCGATTCTCCAGCCGTAGGGGGTGATCGGCTTGTCCGCCCAATCCCCCTCCAGTCCGAGTTGGCCCCAGGTGCGGATATTTTCCGGGCCCCGCCGGTGCTCTTCCCCAAAAATGCCGTCCAGCTGGGCCAGGGTGAGCTGGCGGAGCGGATTGTCCTTGTGCACAAAAAACATCTGCGCGAAATCGAAATTCCTCACGTCGAGACTTCCGGTCATCAGATCGATCCCCACCGGCGGATAGCCCTTGACCTTGGCGAAGGCGGCCACCGCGTCCGGATCGATTTCCTCCCCGAGAATGGAAAGGTCGCCCACGCCGGTGTACAAGGCGGGGATCGCCGACGAAGTCCCATGCATTTCGTAACGCACGGTGACCCCGGGGTGGTAGCGGCGGAAGCCCGTCTCCCAAAACGTCACCAACTGCCGCATCCAGGGAAGCGCGATGTTGCCGTGGCCCCAAAGGCGGATGACGCCGGACACCGACTGCCGGGGCCGATACGGCGGCGCCGCCTCCGCGGTGCGGGATTCAACCCGGTCGGCCGCACCGAGTTTTCCCAACTGTTCCTGGATTTTATCCGCCGACAAGGGCAGGTAGTCGCCCTCCCGCGCCACGTCGCCCTGCCCTTGCTGACTAAGAATATATCGCAGAAATCGATCGACCTTCGGATCGATCGCCTGACCCGGGGCGCGGTTGAAATACGCCCCGATGGAGCGGGTCAGCGGGTATTCTCTTGCGATAAGATTATCCCTGGTCGGCCCAAAATACGGTCCTCCATCCCCTTCCGCCAGCGCGACGGCCTTCACCCTCGGGTCCGGATAATGCAGGCTGGAAACGGCGATCCCAAAACGGTCGGCGGCCAGGGCCGAGGCGATCTGTCGATCCGCGTCGAGCACCGAGCCGTCGGGCTGGGGTTTGTCCGTGAACTCCGTCAGTTCGTCCCAATTCCACTTGCGGCTGCCTTTCAAAACGGCCTGCCGAAAAAACCCGGCGGTTCCGGTGTCAACATCGCGTCCGTAGGCATGAATCGGCCGATCCGCCCATTCGCCCGTCAGTCCGAGATCGCCCCAGGTCCGGATCTGCCCGGGCGCGCCCCGCCGGCGCTCGCAGCCAAAGATCGCGTCCAATTGCGCCAGGGTCAGATGGGAGACCGGATTGTCCGAACTCACCAGGACCGCCAAGGCGGGGGATTTTCCCGGTACGTCGAGGCTCCCCGTCGCCACCTCCACCGCCGCGGGAGGATACCGGTAGACCCAGGCGAAGGCCATGGTTTCGACCGGGGTGATCTCCCGGCCCAGGATCGCCAGATCCGCCACTCCCGAATACACCCCGGCCATTCCCGTTCCCGTGCCCATCAGCTTATTCTCAAACCGGGCGCCCGGATTTTCCTTTTGGAATCCCTCCTCCCAGTTTTTGACGACCGATTCCATGCGGTCATCGCCGCAGATCCGGATCGTGCCGGCCTCCGGCTTCGCGGAGGCGACCGGGGGGCCGGCGCCCGGCACGGCTTCGCCGGGGCCGGCCAGTTTCCCCAATTGCTCGAACACCGCCGCGCGGTTGAGGGGCAGATATTCGCCATCGGCGACAATGTCCCCCTGCCCCTCCCGGCTCAAAATGTACCGCAGGAATTCCCGCACCTTCGGATCGATCGCCTGGCCGGCCGGAAGGTTAAAGACCGCCGGAATGATCCGCGTCAGCGGATAGCTCCGCTCGATCAGGTTCTCCTTGGTGGCCTCGAAAAAGGGCCCGCCCGGCTGGGCGGCCAGCGCGAGGGGCTTCACCCGGGGGTTCGCGTAGCGCAGATTGGAGAGCGCAATCCCGTCCGGATCCCTGGCCAGCGCCTCGAGGATCTGCTGGCCGGCATCGTAAATCGTCCCGTCGGGGCGGGGAATGTGCGAATACTCCCTGAGCGCGTTGTTCCACCGATGGCTTCCGCCGAAGACCTCCTGCCGGAGATAGATCCAAAAATCATTGTCGAACGCCCATCCATAGAGATGGATCGGTCGGTGGGTCCACTCGCCGGTGAGGCCGAGATCGCCCCAGGTCCGGAAATTGCGGGGAGCTCCCCGCAGGTGCTCCGTGCCGAAAATGGCGTCCACCTGCGCCAGGGTCATCCGCGAGATCGGGTTGTCGCGGTGGACGAAAAATATCTGGGCGAAGTCGAAGTTCCTCACGTCCAGGCTGCCCGTCGCGATTTCCACCTGGGGCGCCGGCATCCGCATCACCCGCTCGTAGGCGGCGGCTTCGAACGGAAAGACCTCTTCGCCCATCAGGGCCAGATCGCCGGCGCCCGTGTACAGGGCGCCAATGGCCGAGGCCGTGCCGTACATCCGGTAATCGAATTTCACCGCCGGCTGGAAGCGGGCAAAGCCGGCTTCCCACCGCTGCACCAGTTTGCCCATGAAGTCGATCTTCGTGCTGCCATGCCCCCAGAGCCGGATCGTGCCGGTGACCGCTTCGCGGGGTTCGTACGGCGGCAGCGACGCCACCACCGCCTGCTCCACGCCCGGCGGGGCCGCGCGCAGGCCCGGGCCGATCCAACCTGCGCCGACGATCAGCGCGAGCCTGAGTCCGGCGGCGGTCATTCCAGTTTCTGCAGCATCTGCCGGACGAGGTCGCCGGTCAGGGGGAGATACTTGCCGTCGCGCTCGACTTCCTCCTGCCCCTCCCGGCTCAGGACATATCGGAGATACTCCTTCACCTTCGGGTCGATGGAAGTCCCGGGCTTGCGGTTCAGATAGAAATACACGGCGTCAGCGAGCGGATAGGTCCGCTTCTGGATATTCGCCTGGTTCATCTCCACGTAGGGCCCGCCCTCGCGGGTGCCGATGGCCAGCACCTTGACCTCCGGCTTCAGATTCTGAATGCCGCTGTAGGCGATGCCGTAGGGATCCTTGCTCAAATCCTCCATCAGCAACTCCGCCGCAATCGCCAGGGTGCCGTCCGGCCGGGCATAATTGGCGTAGGTGCGCAGGCCCTCGTTCCACTTGTCGCTGCCCCGCAGGATCCAGTCAGAAATCGTGACGCTCTGGTGGTAGCGCAGGTTCAGCCCGTAAACGTGGATCGGCTTGTCCGCCCATTCGCCCGTCAGGCCGAGCTGGCCCCAGGTCCGGATGTTCTCGTCCGCCCCGCGGGCGAATTCCGGGTGCCATTCGGTCCCAACCCAGCCGCCGTCGCGGATCGACCCGAATATGCCGTCCAACTGCTTCATCGTCAGGTGGGCGGTCGGATTCGCCCGATTGACGAAGATCCCGAAGGCGTTGTTCCAGCCCGGCACGTCGTAGGAGCCCGTCGCAAACGTGATTTCGGTCGGATGATAGTTGAAGGTGCGCTCGAATTCCTCGGTTTCGGCGAAGGTGATCCGCCGGCAGGGTCCCAAATCCGCCTGACCGGTGACCAGCCCGGAGATCGCCGTGAAGGCCGTCGTCAGATGGTAGGAAAAGGTGACCCCGGGATGGTACTTGTGGAACCCCTCCTCCCAGAAGTCGGCCAGCATCCCGTCCTTGAGGTAGTTGAGGCCCCACATCCGGATTTCACCCGAAACGTCCTGCTCCGGCACGTAATGCGGCAGGTCGTCCAGGTCGAACCGGTTGGTGTAATAGGCGCGTTTTCCCCGGCCGGCCACGTGCTCGTTGCGGGCTTTCTGCACGTTGAGGGAATCGCGGATCGCGGCCGGCGCCGGCTCATCGGCCGTCTGCGCCGCCGCCGCGAGGCCCGCCAGGAGCATCGCCGCCGCCGGCAGAAGGAAGAGCTTCGAGGTTTTCATCCGAGCCTGGCCCCCGGTTCGCGTGCGGGTTCCGCGGAGGGCCGCGGGATCAATCGAGCTTTTTCAACTGCTCGGCCAGATACTCGGGAGTGAGGGGATACATGAAGCCGGTGTGGGCGACGATCTGCTGGCCTTCGCGGCTCAGGACAAACCGCAGGAATTCCCGCAACTTCGGGTCGAGGGGGCGCCCCGGCTCCTTGTTCACGTAGAAGTAGCAATCGCGCTTCAGCGGATAGGTGCGATTCGAGACATTCTCCGGGGTGTAGTCCACGTAGTGGTCGCTCGTCCCGGGCGCGATCGCGAGGACCTTCAGGTTGGGATAGAATTGGGCGTGGAACATGGCCGCCCACCCGATTCCGAATTTGTCCGCGGAGAGCTCATCGAGCATCCGGTCGCTCGACACGGGCTTGCCGTCGGCGCCCGGCTCGGCCTCCTTCGGCTCCACATATTCCTTGAAGTTGGGGTTATATTTCGTCGACCAGTGCAGCAGCTTGCGTTCGAAATACACGGCGAATCCCGGCGCGCAGTAGCCGTAGGTTTGAATCGGCTTGTCGGCCCATTCCCCCGTGACTCCGAGCTGTCCCCAGGTGCGGATGTTCGTCTCCGGGCCCCGCGCGAACTGCGCGCTATAGAGAATGTTGTGCTCCGGATTGTTGCCGATGTCCCAGCCGCCGGTCCGCTCCGCCCCAAAGATCCGGTCCAGCTCGTCCATCTTCAGGTGGGCGATCGGGTTGTCCTTGTTCACGACGATCACGGCCGGCCAGAGGGCCCCCCGTTTTTCATAGTCGCCGGTCGCCACCGAGATCTCCGTCGGCACGTAGCCGTACACATTGAAGAAGGGCATCATGTCCGTGATTTTCGCGTCGTCGCCCGCCGGAGCCAGGTCGGAGATCCCGGTGCACAGCCCGCCGATCGCCCCCTCGCTGCTGGTCGTGAAATTCGAGGCGAATTGGGCGTCCGGCTGGTACTTGAGAAACCCGTCCTCCAGCGCGGCGGTGGCGAATTTCAAAAAAGATCCGAGGACCCGGATGGTGCCGATCACGTGGTATTCCGGCTGGTACGACGGCAGTTCGGCCAGCGGCGGGGCGGGCAGCAATTGCCAGGCCGCCTCGGTGAGGGAAGCCTCCTTGCGAATCGTCGCCTTGGTGTCGCTCAGGGCCTTCCAGGCCGGGACCGCCGCCAATTCGTCGCGCGCGGCTTTCATGGTTTCCTCGCGCCGCCCGAACGCCACCGAGTCGCGGAATTCCATCACCAGCATCGACTGCCACGGAGCGGAGCCCTTGTCCTTCGCCGCGTAGAGGAAATAGCTCGTGAGCACCTTCGTCTGGGTCCTCATCGCCTCCATTTCGGGCGCAACGTAGCCCTCCGCGTACGCCCGGTACTGCTCGGGCGAGGCCAGCACGTCATATTCCGCGACGACGAAGGTGGCCTTCGTCGAATCGCGCGGAAACGTCTCGCCGTGCACCAGCCGGTCGACGGGGGTCGCGATCACCCCGGCGCCGAGGGCGGGCGCCCCCGCCTGCTGCCAGCGCGCGACACAGGCCTCGTCCGGAAATTCCAGCACGGCGACCTGGTCGAAGGCCGGGGCTTTCGCCGCGGTGCTCGCCAGCAGGAAATCGTCCGAAACCAGGCCATGCATGCGCCAGTCGGCCAGCAGCGCCGGCAGGGCGGCTGCGCCGGGGGCCGCGACCGGTACGGTGATCACCAAATAGGACGGCGCGGCGAGCGCCGTGCCGGCGAGCAAAAGCGCGAGCGGAAAGCCGGCGCGGCGGGAAACTCGACCTAGGGCATTAAGGGCTGAATTCATAGGGGATGCGATCGGGCGGGGAGACTGACCGCGACTTCGGCGGTTCGCCCACGACCCTGCCCGCCGGCCCAGCCGCCGCCAAGGGTCCCGATTGGTTAATTCTCACCAGTCAGCCGCCGGATTTCCGAGGTGGCCGCCGACCTCCGGGCGGCGGAAATTCCGCTTTCGACGCCGCTTACCGCCGCCCGGAGGTCGGCGGCCACCTCTTGCCGGAAACGAATCTAATCATCAAAGGGTGCCATGACCCGGTTTCCCGCTCGCCTGGCCCGCGCGGCGCCGTAGGCTCTTGCGCCCCGGCCAATCCCTCGGCTCCTTCCCGAAACATGCCCCGCCGTCGGAACATCCTTTTTTTTCTCCTCGCCCTGCCCGCCTGGCTCGCGCCGAACGGGCGCGCGAGCCAGACCGAGGCCGGCCGGCCGATGATCCGCTCCTTCGGCACTCCCGAGATCCATTCGAAGGGTCCGGTCCTGTCATTTGCGGAGACGCCCGATGGCTCCCTGTTTGTCGGCTCCAACCACCTCGTCATCTTCGATGGGTTGCGCTGGCAGCTGATCGATATTCCCGGCGCCTATGCGTTCCGGGCGCTCGCCGCGTCCCCGGTGGCGCCCCAGCCCCGGGTTTGGGTCGGGGCGATCGGCGCGATCGGCTATGCGGAGCGGGACCGCCGGGGCACGTGGAACTTTGTCTCGCTGTCGCCCCAACTGCAGGCGGCGGGCCTGACCGCCCCGGGCGAAATCTGGTCCGTCAGCCCCCTCGGGGCGGGGGCCGTCTTCGTCTCCGCGCAGGAGGTGTTGCGGTGGGACGGCGCGCATTTTGAACAATGGCCGCTCCCCGCCGGCACCCGGCTCAAGTCTTGCGCCGATGAGCATGGAAGCGTGTGGATCGAGCAGGACGGCGTCGGCCTGCTGAAACTGGACGCGAACGGCCCGCCGGCGGTGGTCCGCGCGGCCGAGACCCTGCCCCCCGGACGATGGCGCTGGCTCCTGTGTCCGTCAGCCGCCGGTGGCGACATGCTCGTGGGCACGGACGATGGCGTCTGCCGTCTCACGCCGGGCAGTTGGGAGCTGTTGCCCGAATTGTCGGCGCTGGTCGCCGGCCAGGCGCAGGTGCAGGCGGCGGTCGTGGCCGCCGATGAAATCGCCATCGGCACGCAAAAAAATGGCGTGATCCTCGCGACCCTCCGGGGCGAACCGTCGACCACGGTCAACCGCGCCGGCGGCCTCGGCAACAATACGACGTACGGCCTCTGGGGAGACCGGCGCGGCGGGATCTGGGTGGGTCTGGACGATGGCTGCGCCCGCCTCGACGGCGTCGGCTCCGTCTCCGTTTTCGACTCGCGCGACGGCCTCATCCAGGGCCTGCCGCGAAAAACCGTCCGCCTCAACGACGCGACCTTCGTCCTCACCGACAAGGCCCTTTATCGCGTCGCCCCAGGCTCCGCGACCGCCCGAATGATCTCCGTCATCCCCTCCGATCCGCTCCTCAATGACGTCGCGCGCGCGCCCGGAGGTCTCTGGGTCGGGGGCATCGACGGCCTGTGGTGGATGGGCGGACCCGGGGCCGCTCCCGAGCTTTTTCGCTCGGGAAATGTCGCCCGCCTGGCGCCCGCGCCCCCGCCGCTGGCCGGCCTGATCTACACGGAGAATTTTTCCCTCCGGGAGTTCTCCCGCTCGACGGACGGCACCTGGTCGTCCCGCGACCTTCAGGCCCATTTCAACGACATGCCGGTGTCCCTGCTCGCCGATGCGCGGGGGGAAGTCTGGCTCTCCACCGTGGGCGACGGGATCTATCGCTTCAAGCCCCCTGTCGGCTCCGCCGCCTTGTCGCGTCGTAGCGAAGCGAAGACGGATGGCCTGGCTGCCCTGGCCCACTATCGGGAAGGCCGCGGCCTGCCCGCCTCGGCGCCGCATCCCATGCTCTCGGAGATCGGCGGCCGCCTGTTCGCTTTCACCGAAAGCCAGGCCCTGGTCTTTGACGGCGCGGATCAGTTCGTTCCGGTGCCTGGGATGGGCGATTGGACCGTCCTCGCGGCCACGGAAGAGCGCCGGAACGGCCGCTCCCCCACGGCAAAGGAGCACACGGCCTACTGGCTGGCGCAAAGCACCCGGCTGACCGATTCGCCCCCGATCGATTTGCTGCGCGTGAGATTCGCCGACGGAGATACCGGTCCGATTCGGTGGGAATCCCTGCGCGCCACCGGCTTGGACACCCTGGGGGAGGTCACGAGCTTCGATTTGACCGAGGGTGCCGGCGGCACCTTCGGCTGGATCGGCGGCAAGGGAGGCCTGCTGCGCATCGATTTGGATCAGGCCGGTCCGGCCGGGCCCAACCGGGACTTGCAGCTGCGCGAAGTGCGCACCGACCACGAGGGACTGCTCGACCTGCGGCCGGTCCGGCCGGTCGCGATCGGCCCCGGCCCCCGGCGCATCGAATTCAGCTACTCGGCCGCCCAGCCGATCGAGACGGCTCCGCTCGCGGTCTACTACCAAACGCGCCTGCAAGGCGCCGAGCCGGACTGGTCGGCTCCCGAACGCAAGAACACCCGGGAATTCACCGGCCTGCCTCCGGGCGACTATGTCTTCCTCGCCCGCCGGGTGGACCGCCACGGCCGGGCGGGCCCGGCGGTGAGCTATCCCTTCACGATCGTGGCGCCCTGGTACCGGCGCTGGCCGGCCCTTGCGGCCGACGCCGCGGCGCTCGTGCTCGCCGGGGCCGCCCTCCTGCGCTGGCGCCTGCGCCTGCTGCAGCGGCAAACCGAGCGGCTGGATCGGCTCGTGGCCCGCCGGACGCGCGAACTGGAGCTTTCCAACACCGCCAAGAGCGAATTCCTCGAAAACATCAGCCACGAAATCCGCAATCCGCTCAACGGCATCGTCGGCCTGGTCAACCTCCTGAAGCCGGACCGGCTGGCCGGTGAAGACCGGGAGGTGGCCCGTTCGCTCCAGGCGAGCGCCGAGCACCTGCGGCGGGTGTCGGAGGACGTGCTCGGCTTTTCCAAGCTCGAATTTGGCTACGTCACTGTCGAGGAAAAGCCGTTTTCCCTCGGTTCGGCGCTGCGCGAGGTGGTTGAACTCCACGCCGAGCCCGCCCGCCGCCAGGGCGGCTCGGTCATCCTCGACCTCCCGTCCGGCGACGACCGTTTCGTCGGCGACGAGGCGAAGATCAGGACGATCGTCGGCAATTTCATCGGCAACGCGCTCAAGTACGCCCCGGGCACGCCGGTCGTCCTCCACGCCGAGTGGGCCGACGAGCGGGAGGAGCTCGCCTCGGTCTACCTCGCCGTCACCGACCGCGGGCCCGGCGTGCCCGCCGACGAACAGGAGCTGATCTTCCAAAAATTCGTGCGCGGCTCGGGCGCCAAACAGGGCGGCGCCATCGGTTCGGGCATCGGCCTGGCGATCTGCCGCGCCCTGGCGCTCCGCCTGGGAGGCGCCGTCGGCGTCGAAAGCCCGGCCGCCCCCGGCGAGATCCCCCCGGGCAGCACCTTCCACCTCTGGCTCCCCCTCCACCGCGCCTCCCCCATAGGCGAGGCCGTCCGTCTCCGCTCCGCTCCGCCGCGACCAGCCGGCCCGCCGGTCCCGCCCGCGACGTCTGAAAACGGCTTCGCGCTGATCGTCGACGACGAGGACTACAATCGCCTCGTCCTCGCCGGTCTCGCCCAGGAACTAGGCTACCGACCCCTCACCGCCGCCGACGGCGCGGCCGCCCTGGACCTGGCCCGCCGGCACCCGATCGACGTCGCGTTTCTCGACCTGGAACTGCCCGGAACCAAGGGCGACGACACGGCGCGCCTCCTGCGCCGCCTTCCCGGCGGCGACCAGCCGGTGCTGATCGCCACGACCGGACAGGACAGCGAGGCGTCGCGCCAGCGCTGCCGCGACGCGGGCATGGACGGCTTCCTGCTCAAGCCCTTTACCGGCGAGCAGGTCCGCGAACTCATCGCCCAGGTCCGGGGGCGGCGAGCGAAGACGGGCCGCTTTCACGCCTTTCACCTCTATGCCCAAGGCTCGGACAAAACCGTGGCCGAGGCCACCCAGCACTATCTCCTCGCGCTCGACCACGAGATGGCGGCGATCCTGGCGGCGCAGGCCGCGGATGACCGCGCCGCCCTGCGCGCCGCCGGCCATCGCCTGCGGACGCTGGGCGCCCTGGTCCAGTCCCACCCCGTCAATGCCGCCGCCGCCCGGCTCCAGGACCTGGCCGCCACGCTGAGCCCGCCCGACCTCGCCTCCCTGGTGGCGGAACTCGCCCGCGAAACCGCCCGGCTCAAGGCCGAACTGAACGAACTCCCCGCGTGAACCCTTTTTCCGCGGCGTAATTGATCAGCTCGGGCGTGCTGTGGATCCCGAGTTTCGCCATGATGCGGCAGCGGTGATTGCGGATCGTCACCGCGCTCAGGCCTTCCTTCTTGGCGATCTCCTCGTTCGACAGCCCCCGGCCCAGCAGGCCGAGCAGCTGCTGCTCCCACTCGGAAAGCAGCTTGTCGAAAGCCGCCGGATCGTTGCGCAGCGAGGCGCGCACCCGCTGCGCCACGGAGGAGAAATAACGCTGGCCGGACATCACCGTCTTGATCGCCGTGCTCAGGACCTCCAGCGGCTGCTCGTTCTTGTCGACGAAGCCGTGCACCTTCGAGTGCAGGGCCCGGTGCAGGGTGAATTCATCGGTGTAGCCGGAGAGCGCGATCACCTTGCACTCCGGACACGCCGCGAACAAATCGCCCAATAGTTCGAGGCCGTCGCGATCCGGCAGCGCCAGGTCGAGAAACACCAGGTCGGGCCTTTCCTTCTGGCAAAGCGCCAACCCGGAGGCCGCATCCCCCGCCCCCACCACCTTCGCCCCGGCCACAGCCTGCCGGCACACGACCATGAGCATGTCGCGGATGAGGGTGTGGTCTTCAATGACGACGATCTTCATTTCCCAGCGGGGGTTGACCTTCGTACCGTAACCGCACCCCCGCCCAATTCCAAGCCCAAGGAAGAAAAAGGGGTCATGCCTCGTATTTTGCGGTGGAGGCCACCGCAAAATACGAGGCATGACCCCTTTTTCTCTGGTGAGAATTCACCAATGATCGGCCTCGTCCGTTTTCGATTCCGGGCCCAATCGTAGGTTCATGTCCCCCCTCCCCTCCACGATTGCCGCCGGCTCCCTGGCACTGGCCGCACTCCTCTCCCCGCTCCGTACAACCGCCCAGGACCAATCGAAAGACACCCTGAACGCACTGCGAGCCCAGGCGGACCGGGCCAGCGTCATCTACGCCCGCGGCAAAGCGGCCCATTATACCGAGAAGTTCGACCTGAGCGGCATGCCGCACTACGCGCCGAAAGCCCAGCTCACCGGCTGGATCCGCATCGCCGGCAACAACTACCTGGCCGACGGCCTGCTCGGGGAATTCTGGGAGAAGGGCTTCGCCAAGTTCGAGCCCGGCATCAAGATTTCGTACTACCTGCCCACCTCGGCGGTGGCCTTCGCGGCCCTGTACTACAACCAGGCCGACCTCATCATGGCCCACCGGCCGGGCTTCTACGACCTGCTGGGCTACGAGCGGATCATGAGCTGCGACCCGGTCGAAATCACCGGCGTCACGGGCTCCTACGATGTCGGCGGCTGGGAGAATTCCTACACGATCCTGGTCAACCAGGCCAATCCCATCAAGGGCATCTCCATGCAGCAGCTCGACGGTGTGTTCGGCTCCGCCCGCGACGGCGGCTGGGTGGGAACCAACTGGCGCCCCGATTTTGCGCGCGGACCCGAGGGGAATATCCGCACCTGGGGGCAGCTCGGCCTGACGGGCGAGTGGGCGGACAAGCCGATCCACCTTTACGGATTCGCCCTGCGGTACAACACGAGCACGGACTTTGCCGACAAAGTTCTCAAGGGCAGCGACAAATGGAACGAGAACATCCACACCTATGGAAATTTCGTGAAGCCCGACGGGACCCGCATCGTCGAGGCGGACCAGATCACGCAGGCCCTGGCCCAAGATCCCTACGGGATCGCCTACAATCGCTTCCGGGGCGAGCGCCCGATGATCAAGCGCCTGCCGGTGGCGCCCGGCGCGACCGACGCCTACGTCGAGCACACCCTCGAGAATATCCAGAATCGGACCTACCCGCTTTCGTGCCAGGTGTATTTCTACACCAACGTGAAGCCGGGAGCGCGGATGGATCCGCTGGTGGTGGAATTCATGCACTACATTCTCAGCCAGGAAGGCCAGGCGGAGGTGGAGCGCGACGGGAAGTACCTCCCGCTGACCGCGGACGATGTGAACGCGCAATTGCAGAAACTGCCTTGAGGGCCCCATGACGTCGCGGGCCACTCCCCTCCTGCTGGCGGCGCTCCTGCTGTCCTGCGGCCGGGCCCGCTGCGCCGACCTCGACGCCCTCCCCTCCTACCAGCCGGCTCAATCGGTGCACGGCACCGTGCGAAGCTGGGGCCACGGCTTTCTGCGGCCGATGATGAAACTCTGGGAGGAGGGCTTTCGGAAATACCAGCCCCAGGTCCATTTTCAGGACAAGCTCGTGACCAGCGCCTCCGCGATCGCCGGCCTGTACACCCAGAGCATCGACCTGGGCGTGCTCGCCCGCGAAATCATCCCGTCCGAAACCGCGGCCTACGAAAAAATGTCCGGGCAAAAGCTGTTCCCGGTGACCGTCCTGACCGGAAGCTACGGCTGCCAGGACAAGATCATGGCGCTCGGGATCTTCGTTCATCGGGACAATCCGCTCGCCCGGCTCACCTTCACGCAGCTGGACGCCATTTGGGGCGTGGAACTGCGCCGCGGCGCCGGCACGGCGATCCGGACCTGGGACCAACTCGGCCTCTCCGGGGACTGGACGGGGAAGGCCATCCATCCCTACAGCGGCCCGGCCTACGAGGCGCCCGGGGCCTTTTTCTCCCAAACCGTCCTGCGGGGCAGCGTCCTGTGGAACTGCGCGCTGCGCCAGTTCGAAAATGTCGAGGACGAAGCCCCCTCCGCGGGTGACAGCGCCTTCGCGCCCAAGATCGACCGGCGCGTCGACGCCTATCAGAAAGTGGTGGATGCGGTCGGTTCGGATCCCTCCGGCATCGGCCTTTCCGGCGCCGGGTACCGCAATCCCCGGGCAAAATTGATCGCGCTGGCGGTCGAACCGGGCGGGCCGTTTGTCGAGGCGACCAAGGAGAACGTGGCCAGTCGGCGCTATCCCCTCGCCCGTCCGGTCCGCTTCTACATCAACAACGGGCCCCATCTTCCGGCCAACCCAGCCGTGGTCGAATTCCTTCGCTACGTGCTGAGCCGGGAAGGCCAGGAACGGGTTCTTCAGGAAGGCGACTTCCTGCCGCTGACAGCCGCGGCCGCGCATAACGAATCGGAGCGACTTCCCCAATGATCAAACCTCCTCCTTTCCGACCCTTCGCGGTCCTCTGGCTCGGCCTTGCGCTGGGTTTCCCCTTTTGCCCCTCGCGCGCGGCCGAGCCCGCCGAGGTCGTCATCCCCGCCGACGCGGGCCTGCGCCTGATCGCCCGGATTCCCATGCCGCAGATGAGCGGGACCTGGGATCACCTCACGGCCGATCCCCGGACGGCGCGGCTTTTCCTGTCGGCGCAGGAGGATCACGCGGTGGACGTCGTCGACCTCAAAACCAACCGGCCGATCCATCGCATCTCGGGCTTTTTCAACCGGCCCCAGGGGGAGTACTACGTCCCCGGGCTCGACCGGCTCGTCGTGACCAACGGCAAGGACGGCACCTGCAAGCTCCTGCGGGGGGACACCTACGACCTCATCGGCTCGATCCAGCTTTCGATGGGCGCCGACATGATTGAATATGATCCGCCGGCCAAACTCCTCTACGTGGAGAGCGGGGGCAAGGATTCCAACCGGGGACCGGGAAAACTGACGCTGATCGATGCGCTCGCCGGCAAGCCCGTGGGCGAAATCGTCACGGACTATCGCGCCGCCGCCATGGCGATGGAACGGGCCGGCCCGCGGCTGTACGTCGCGTTGCCGGGAGCGAATCAAATCGTGGTGATCGACCGGCGGACCCGGGCGTTCACGGCCCGCTTTGACGTCGCCGGCCGGCCGGCCTCGATGGCCCTGGACGAGCCGGGGCGCCGCCTGTTCGTCGCCACCCGCACGTTCGCCGGCGACCCTCGTCCGCCGCGCTTCCTCGTCCTGGACGCCGGCACCGGCCGGACCCTGGCCAGCCTGGAGAGCACGGATGCGACGGAGAACATGTTCTTCGACGCCGCCCACCACCGCATTTACACGTCGAGCCTCGCCGGCGCGATCCAGGTCTATCGGCAGCTCGACTCGGACCACTACCGCTCCGCCGGCCAGATCGCCGCCTCGCCGCATGCCGGCACCTCGCAATTCATCCCCGAGCTCAACCGGTACTGCGTCGCCCTCGCGCCCCATGAAAACCAGGTCTCCCAGATCTGGGTCTTCGAAACGATCCCCTGAAAAAAATCCCGTGAATCCTCTCCGCTCCCTCCCCGCCGCCCTCCTCGCGCTCGCCGCCGCCCAGCTCCAGGCGCAATCGCGCGACGGGCTCGTCGTCCAGCAGGCCCGCAACAACATGGTCCAGTCGCGCGCGAAACTGTCCCACTACGATCCCAAGCTCTTTGACCTCAGCGACCTGCCGGACTACAAACCCGGGCAGGACGTTTCCGGAACCATCCGCTTCTGGGGCAACAACTACATCGCCGACAGCAATCTGGGCGCGTACTGGGAGGAAGCGTTCCACCGCTATCAACCCAACATCCATCTGGAGATGTCCGGCATGAAGAGCGCGCTGATCGCCACGGCGGGCCTGGTGGCCGGCGCCGCCGACATCGCCGCCAACCGGCATATCACCTTTGGCGAACTCGAGGGCTTCGAACGGATGTTCAACTACGACCCGGTGGAGATTTCGATGGCGCGGGGCTCACCGGACATTCCCGGCTGGATGACCACCTTCTGCGTCTTTGTGAACAAGGCCAATCCGATCACCCGGCTGACCATGAAGCAGCTGGACGGCATCTACGGCACCGCGCGCGACGGCGGCTGGGAGGGCACGACCTGGCACCCCGAAGCGGGCCGCAGCGCCGGGGAAAATCTCCGCACCTGGGGCGACCTGGGCCTGACCGGCGAATGGAAGGACAAACCGATCCACGTCTATGGGCTGAACCTGCGGTACAACAACTGCGACATGTTCGAGCGCGCGGTCTTCCACGGCGGGGACAAGTGGAACGAGAACCTTCGCGAGTACGCCAACTACTCCCGGCCCGACGGATCGCTGGCGATCGCGGCCAATGTCCTCATGGGCGACCTGGACAACGACCCCTGCGGGATCGGCTGGAGCGGGATCCAAAATCTCACGCCCAAGACCCGGGCCCTCGCGATCGCGGCCCAGGACGGCGGGCCCTACATTCCGGTGACGATCCAGACCGTCCACGACCGCAGCTATCCGCTGGCCTTCGACATGTTCTTCTACCTCAACCGCCCGCCCGGCCAGCCCCTCGACCCCAAGGTCCGGGAATTCATCCGCTTCGTCCTCAGCCGCCAGGGCCAGGAAGCCGTCGCCCGCGACGGAAAGTACCTCCCCCTCACCGCCGACGTTGTTCGGGAACAGCTCAAGAAACTGGACTGACCCCGCATCTCCCACAAAGCACCCATGAGCATGAAGCTCCACCGTCTTGCCATCCTCCTCCTGCTGGCCACCACCGGCCGCGTCCACGCCGACGAGCCCCCGCCCGATCCCGAGGCAGCCCTGCTCGCCTCCCTCCCGCCCTACCGCCCGGAAATGAAAGTTTCCGGCACGATCCGCCTCTGGACCCGCCCGCCGCGATTCTTCGGGCCCCTGGTCAAGGCCTGGCAGGACGGTTTCACCCGCGAGCAGCCCGACGCCAAATTCGCCTTCACCCTCTATGGAACCGCCTCGCTCGTGGGGGCGCTCTACGACGGCACCGCGGACATCGCCGTGCTCGGCGAGGAAATCCACCCCTCCGCGGTGACGGCCTTTGCGCGCACCCGGCACTATGACCCGACGACGATCGCGATCGCGGCCGGCTCCCTCGATGTGAAGTACTTCGGCGCCGCCATGGTCTTTTTCGTGAACCAGGACAACCCCCTGCGCCGGCTTTCGCTCGCGCAGCTGGACGGGATCTTTGGGAACGAGCATCGCCGGGGACTCGGCAACCTCCGCACCTGGGGCCAGCTCGGCCTGACGGGCGAGTGGGCGGACAAGCCCATCCATCCGTACACCTGGCAGCTTTCCGAGAGTTTCTGCCTCTACCTCCAGCATTCGGTCCTCGGCGGCAGCCACGAATGGAATCCGGCCGTCACGGAATACCTCGGAGGGAAAAAAGCGGACGGAACGGATTATCCCGATGGCGAGCAGATCCTGGACGCCGTTTCCCAGGACCGGTACGCCATCGGAGTATCGAGCCTCACCTTTCGCCATCCCGCCCAACACGTGGCGGCCCTGGCGCTCAGCGCCGGGCCGGGCGCTCCCGCCTATGCGGCCACCAAAGCCAATCTGATCGACGCCACCTATCCGCTGACCCGGCTGATCCCCGCCGTGATCGATCGCGCACCGGGCCAGCCGATCGATCCCAAAGTCAGGGAATTCCTGCGCTATCTCCTGAGCCGCGACGGCCAGGAGGTCTTTGTCCGCCTGCACGGGTATCTGCCCCTGAGCAAGGCGGAGATCGACGAACAGCTCAGGCGGCTGGATGGTTCGGCGACCGACTCGCCCCAGCCGGGAGTCGATCGCCCGGATTCAATCGCGGCACCCGCCCCCGATGCGTCCGCTGCCGGGACGCTCCGCATCACCGGGGACGACGCGGCTTCGACTGTGGTGCAATCCTGGCTCAAAGGCTTCCAGGCCCTTCACCCGCGGGTGGCGGCCCAAGTCAACCTGCTCGGGACCGGCACCGGGCTCGCCGGCATTTACACCCACACCTCCGACCTGGCGGTCATGGGACGCTCCCTGACCTCGGTGGAACACGACGCCTACTCCTTCGCCTTCAACAAGACCGAACCCCTGGGCATCGAGGTGATGACCGGGAGCCTGGATCAAAGCGAAAAGTCCGCGGCATTGGCGGTGTTTGTGGCCAAGGACAATCCGCTCACCCGGCTCACACTGGCCCAGCTCGACGCCATCATCGGCGTCGAGCATCGCCGGGGTGGGCAGCCCATCCACACCTGGGGCCAGCTCGGTCTGACCGGCGATTGGGCGGACAAGCCCGTCCGGGCCTATGTCTACGACCAGAAGTCCGGCCCGGGCGCATTCCTGGACAACCGGGTGACCATGGACAGCAGCAAATGGGCGTGGGACCAGGTGCAGGAATTTGACGACATCGCGTGGAACGCCGATGGCTACCCGGTCGAGGCCGGCAAGCAGATCGTCGACGCCCTCGCCCGGGATCCGTTCGGGATCGCCGTCTCGAGCCTGCGCTATGCCAATTCGCAGGTGAAGCCGCTGGCGCTGGCCGCGGACGAGGCGGGCCCTTACTTCGAGCCGACCGCCGAAACCCTCATCGCCCGCGACTACCCCCTGACCCGCGCCATCACGATCTACCTCAGCCGCCCCCCCGGGAAACAGCTCGATCCGACCGTGGAGGAATTTCTCCGCTACGTCCTGAGCCCGGAGGGCCAGGCGCAAGTCACCCGGTCCACCGGCTTCCTCCCCCTCTCCCCGTCCTCCGCCGGCGAACAGCTCAAGAAACTCGCTACTCCGACACCTTGAACAAATCGTCCTTGCTGCTCAGCTGCTTGGCGAATTGGTCGCGGATCCGGGTCGCCTGCACGAGAAAATTCACCTGGTCCTCGCCCGGGTGATATTTGAAGACAAAGGCGATCGCCCCGATGATTTGGCCTCCGGCGTCATGCATCGGAATCAGCACCTCGAATTTGTCGGTCTCCGTCAGGTTGGGAGCGAGCACCGTCTTTCCATCCACCGCGCCCGCCTTGTCGTCGTCGTCATCCATCTTGCCGATCCGGTCGAGATTGGCGGCAATCATCCGTTCGTCGTTCGAGCCCGGCTTGGTCGCATGGATTCCAATGACGACAATTTCGGGATTCTTCGCCAGCGCCTCGTTCACGAGCGTCTGGGCATAAATCTTGTTGTCCGCCGCCTTGGTCCAGGAGGGATCGTTGGGCTCTTCGGCGCAGATGCCTGTCAAGGGGAGGGATAATGCCAGGAGCGAAACCAGGGATTTGCAGGAGGGTAATTTCATAGGGTTAAAGGGGTATCAGGAATTCCTAAATCGAAGCTGACTCGAATCTGAATTGTCTTTCCGGTAGCGGAGGCGGCCCGCCTCCGTCCAACTCACTCCAACTTATCCCGCTCCTCCGCCACCATCCCCGCCGTCAACGGCAGATAGTGATCCTTCTCGACCATCGCCTGCCCGTCCCGGCTCAACACAAAGCTCAGGAATTCCTTGATCAGCGGATCCAGCGGCTGCCCCGGCTGACGGTTCACATAGATGTAAAGATACCGCTCCAGCGGATAGCGGCCGCTCGCGACATCACCCAGCGTCGGCTGGCCCAGCACCCCGCGGCGATCCGAAAGCGCGAGCGCCTTCACTCCGGCCGTCTGATACGAGAAATTGCCGAACCCGATCGCGCACGGATCCTGGGCGATGGTCGCCATGAGGTCCTTCGCGACCGCCGGCGTATTCCGTTTCATGCCCTGCCCCGGCACCACGTAGCTGCTTTTGAACGGCGCATCGAACATCACCAGCTTCCGAAAATAGGCCGTGACGTCGTCCCGCCAGTAAAATCCGTAGAGATGCACCGGCTTGTCCGCCCACGCCCCCGCCAGCCCGAGCTGTCCCCAGGTCGTAATGCCCGCCGGGGCGCCGCGCCGCCGCTCGCTCGAATAGATCGCGTCGAGCTGGGCCAGCGAAAGCTGGCCGATCGGATTGTCGGGGTTCACATAGACGCCGATGGCCGAGACGTGGCTTTTCAGGACGAAGGCGGCCATGCAAATCCTCACCCGGAAAGGCTCATAGCCGTAGGCATCCTCATAGGCCTGGTAGTCCGGGTGGAAGAGCTCGGCGGTCTTCGGGCCAAGGGCGATCCGCTCCTCCGGGGCCGTGTCAATCTGGGAGATCGTGATCTCGGCGCCCGGATGGAATTTCCTGAATCCCTCGTTCCAGGCGCCCATCATGCCCTCGACCGAGTCCATGCCGGTGACCCCTCCCACCGTGCCCGAAACCTGGGCGGCGGGACTGTAGGGAGGCAGAGCCGGGTCCACCGGCACGAGCTGGCCGGAGGCCGGCGCCAAACCGGCCAGGGCAAGCAGCATCGCTGGGATCGGGGATCGGGGGTACATGGGCAAAAGCGATAAGGCTCCGCCGGCGATTCGGCTAAACCTATTATTGGTGAGCTTTCACCAAAAACCTCATCCGACCTCGATCACCGGCCGGCAGAAGGCCCCCGAACAGCCCGGCCAATTCATCGGCAGCGACCAAAATTTCACCGGCTGCGGCAGTGCGAACACCTCGGGTGGAAAATGCAGTTCCTCCACGATCCAGATGCCCGCGCCGAGCAGGATCGCATGGGTCTCGTCGTTCTCCGGGCCGAGGCCGGAAATCGTGTAGTGATCGATGCCCACCCCCCTCGCCCGCCGCTCCACGAGCCAGCGCGCTCCGTCGCCGGTGATCCGCGGCGAGCGGTGCAGCCACTCGTCGGTCTTGGCCCGCTTGTCGCCCCAGCCGGTGGCCAGCAGGACAATCCGATCGGCGCAGCCCTGGGGCAATTCCCGCCCCAGCCGTGCGGCATCGATCGGCCCCTCCGGTGCGATGCCCCGCAAATCCACAATCACGGCCGGCCCGACGAACGTTTCCAGCGCCAGCTCCGTAATGCTCCGCCCGCCGGCGATCCGATGCAGCGGCGCATCGACATGGCTGCCCGTATGGGTCGCCAGGCCGATCTCCTCCATCCGCCACCCACCGCCCGGATGGTCGCGCGTCCGCGTAAAACGCACGGGAGGATGCACGGGGCAATTCGGAGCCTGGTCAAAAAGCGGCTGGGATAGGTCGATCAGGCGCATTGGGCTTGCGGAGCACTACCGCGAAGGGGTGACTCGCCTTCGAGTTGAATTACTGAATGGAATTTGATTCTGGGTCATTTTGCTCTCCGAGGTGGCCGCCGACCTCCGGGCGGCGGTGGTTTTGCCAGCAACGTCACAATCCGCCGCCCGGAGGTCGGCGGCCACCTTCCAAACTGGACCACGACCTGTAATTTTACGAGTTCGCAATTCCGGCGCCCGGACTCATCTTGGATCCGACCATGCCGCTGTCCCTGGAACTCTCCGCCGTCGGCCGCCTGCCCGCCCCCGGCGACAATGTCGCCATCGCCACCCGCCGCATCGAGGCCGGCGCCGTCATCACCCTGGACGGAACGCCGCGGACGTTGCTGCACACCGTCCTTGAAGGGCATCGCTTTGCCGTCAAGCCGATCGCCCGCGGCGCCGAACTTCTCTCGTGGGGGCTGCCCTTCGGCGTGGCCCTGCGCGACCTCGCGCCCGGCGAGTACGTTTGCAACCAATTCACCCTCGACGCCCTCGCCCAGCGCGAGCTGGCCGGGGCCGTCCTTCCGGCCGCCGCCAACTTCGAAAACCGGATCGCGCCCTTCGTGTTCGACGAGGCGGCGTTCCGGCCGGCGAGCCAGGTTGCCCTGGCGCCCGAGCTGGCGGCGCGCACCTTCCTCGGTTATCCCCGCGCCCAGGGCCGCGGCGCCGCCACGCGCAATACGATCGTCATCCTCGGGACCACCTCGCGCACGGCCAGCTTCGCGCGCCAGCTCGCCGAGCGGCTCAAGGCGATCGCCCGGGTGCACCCCGCCCTCGACGGCCTGGTCGCGATCGGCCACACTGAGGGCGACGGTCCCGGGACGCCCAACAATTTGCCGGAACTGCTCCGCACCCTGGCCGGCTTCATGGTCAACCCCAATGTCGGAGCGGTCCTGGCGGTGGACTACGGCAGCGAGCCCGTGAACAACGCGGTCCTGCGCGAATTCATGGAGCGGACGGGTTATCCGCTCTCCGCCGTGCCCCACCACTTTCTGACGATCGGCGGCGGAGTCGCCGCGGCGCTCGCCGAAGGCGAGCGAATCGTGCGGGCCTGGCTCCCCACCGTCGCCGCCCAGCGCCGGGAGCCGGTGCCGCTCTCCCACCTGCGCCTGGGCATGCAGTGCGGCGGGTCGGACGCTTTTTCCGGCGTGTCGGCCAATCCGCTGATCGGCACCGTCGCGCGGGAAGTCGTGCGGTCCGGCGGCGCCGTCAATCTCGCGGAGACGGACGAACTGGTGGGAGCCGAATCCTATATCCTGCGCCGGGTCAAGGACCTGGCCACGGCCCGGCGCTTCCTCGAGATGATCGCCCTGTTCAAGGAGCGCCTGGGATGGCACGGAGCGACGGTCGAGGGCAATCCCTCCGGCGGCAACCGCTTCCGCGGCCTTTACAACATCGTCCTCAAATCGCTCGGGGCGGCGATGAAGAAGGACCCGGAGATCCGGCTCGACCACGTCATCGACTATGCCGAGCCGATGCGCTCGCCCGGCTTTTACTTCATGAACAGCCCGGGCAACGACCTCGAAAGCGTCGCCGGCCAGGTCGGAGCGGGCTGCAACCTGATCATCTTCACCACGGGCAACGGGTCGGTCACCAACTTTCCCTTTGTTCCCACGCTCAAGGTTACCTCCACCACCCGCCGCCACCAGCTTTTGATCAATGAAATGGACGTGAACGCCGGCGCCTACCTAGACGGCACGCCGATGGCAGCGCTCACGGCGGAGACCTTCGCCCTCCTCCAGGAAGTGGCGTCGGGCCGGCGGACCCGGGGCGAGCATGCGGGCCACTCCCAAGTCTCCATCTGGCGCAATTGGCGTCAGTCCGATCCTTCCCGCCTGGCCGCGCTGCGCGCGCGCCTCGCTCCGGATGGCAAACCCCTGGCCATGTCCGGCCCGCCTCCGGACCGCACGTTCGCCCCGTTCGCCGCTGGCGCCGACGTCGGTCTCATCGTTCCGACCAGCATGTGCTCCAGTCAAATTGCCCGCCTGGCGGCGGAGCGGCTGAACGCGAGCGGCCTGGGCCGCGACCGCGGGATCGCGCGGTTTGCGGCGCTGGCGCACACGGAAGGCTGCGGATTTGCCGGCGAAACGATGTACCAATTGCTGCAGCGGACCTATTGCGGCTACGTCAATCATCCGAGCGTCGCACGGGCGCTGTTCCTGGAGCATGGCTGTGAAAAGATCCCCAATGACGTCATCCGCCGACGGCTGATCGAGCTGCAGGTCGATCCCGCCCGCTATGGCTGGGCCAGCGTGCAACTCGACGGTGGCATCGAAAAAGTTCTCACCAAGGTCGAAGCCTGGTTCGCCGGTCAAATCGCAGCCCTCCCCCTCACCGGGTGGGGCCCGACCTCCGGGCGGGCCATAACCCTCGGCCTACTCACGGAAGGCCCCGTTCAACCCGCGACCGCCGATGCCGTGGGAATCCTAGCCCGCCTCATCGTCGACGCCGGCGGAAGCACCTTGCTGCCCGAAGGCGACCCGCTGATGGCGACCGCGGAATATCGGGCCCGGACGATCGGTTCCGGCGTGCCCCGCGCGACCCTGGCCTATGGCGAATCCCTCCGGCATCCCGGATTCCATCTGGTGGCGACCGAAACCGATCACTGGGTCGAGAATCTCACCGGCCTCGGCGGCTGCGGCGCCCAAATCGTCCTGGGTGTCGTCCGCAGCCAGGCGAAGCCGGGCCATCCCTTTATTCCCGTCGTCCAGGTGGCCGCGCCCGGCAGCCCCGCCGCCCGCACGGCCGATGACGTTGACGCCGTGCTCACCGGCAATGCCGAACAGGACCTCGCCGTCCTGTGGGACCTCCTGCAGTCCGTGGCCGGCGGAGCCCGCTCCCCGGCGGCGGCCGCCCACGGCCTCGTCGATTTTCAGCTGACGCGGGGCCTTTTAGGCGTTTCAACATAACCATGCCCCAATTCACCCGCCGGAGTTTCCTTCGCACCGCCTCCCTCGCCACCCTTGGCCTCACGGTCGGCCGATCCGCCAGCCGGGCCGCCGAAGAGTCCCGCTACAAGAACCTCGTCCCGGCCGACCGCAAGCTTCGCCTGGCCTGCATCGGGATCAATGGCCGCGGCTACGCCGACCTCAGCGCCTGCGCCGGCGAGGACATCGTCGGCGTCTGCGACGTGGATTTCGCCTGGGGCCAGAGGGGCTTTCATGAGTTTCCCCTGGCCGCGCGCTACCGGGACTACCGCCAAATGCTCACGGAAATGGCGGACCAGATCGATGGCGTGGTCGTGGCGACCCCCGATCACACCCATTACCCGGCGGCGCTCATGGCCCTGGGCCTGGGCAAGCACGTTTATTGCGAAAAGCCCCTGACGCACACGATCGCCGAGGCCCGTTCCCTCAAGGCTGCCGCCGCCAAGGCGGGGGTTGTCACCCAGATGGGCAACCAGGGCCATGCCAACGAGGGCACGCGCCAGGTCAAGGAATGGATCGAAGCGGGAGTCATCGGCGCGGTCCGCGAAGTCCATGCCTGGACCAACCGCCCGGTCTGGCCCCAGGGCATCCCCCTTCCCAAGCCGGCCCCGACGGTGCCGGACACCATGGACTGGAATTTGTGGCTGGGCGTCGCCCCGGAGCGGGAATACAGCCCCGAACTCGCTCCGTTCAATTGGCGCGGCTGGTGGGACTACGGCTGCGGCGCCCTGGGCGACATGGCCTGCCATCTCCTCGACGCGCCGTTCTGGGCGCTTAACCTGCGCGGGCCCGTGCGGGTGACCGCCCGCAGCGAGGGTGGGAGCGCCGTCAGCTGCCCCAGCTCATCCGTCATCACCTATGAATTTCCCGCGCGCGGATCGCTGCCGCCCCTGAAGCTCACGTGGTACGACGGCGGCAAAAAGCCCCCCGCCAAATTGGCCGAACTGCCCCCGGGCGAGGCGCTCCCGAAAGGCGGCGTCATTTACTGCGGCGACCAGGGGACGATGTTCTCGCCGACCGATTACAGCGAACATCCCCGCCTGACCCCCGAGTCGCGGATGAAGGAATTCGTCAAGCGCCCGCCCCAAACCATCCCGCGGGTGCCCGGCGGCAGCCCGCACCTCGAATGGATCGCCGCCTGCAAGGGCGGACCCGCCCCGGGCTCCAACTTTGTGGACCATTCCGTCGCCCTGACCGAACTGGTCCTGCTCGGCAACGTCGCCATCCGCCTCGGCCGGCCGATCGACTGGGATCCCGTGCAGGGAGTCTGTGTGAACGAGCCGGAGGCGGACCGCTTCCTGAGCAAGAACTACCGCCTGTTTTGATCCTGCCCACCCTTTAAAGTCCCGATGAAAACCCCCCGCACTTTCTGGCTGATCCCCGCCCTCCTCGCTGCCGCGCTCGCCGGCTGCCAAAACGCCCCCCCGTCCGCGCCGCCCTCCGAGATGAAGCTGGGAGTGCAGGCGTATACGTTCCGCCGTTTCACCTTTGCCGAGACCTTGGACAAGGTCCAAACCCTCGGTATCCATTATCTGCAGGCCTTCCCCTTCCAGAATCTCGGCGGCGGACTGCCGGGAAAGTTCAACTACCCGATGGATGACGCGACCCGCGCCGCCGTGCGGGCCCTGATCCAGTCGAAGGGCATCGAAGTCGTCAGCTACGGAGTCGTCACCGGCAAGAATCCGCAGGAGTGGAGAAAGATCTTCGAATTCGCCAAGGCGATGGGCCTGCAAAACATCACCTCCGAGCCGCCGCAGGAAGACATGCCCCTGGTCGACCAGCTCTCCCGGGAATTCGGCATCACCGTGGCGCTGCACAATCATCCGAAGCCGAACCGCTACGCCAATCCAGCCGACTCGATGGCCGCCATCAAACCCTATGGTCCCAATATCGGCCTGTGCGCCGACACCGGGCACTGGGTCCGCAACGGCTACGACCCGGTCGCGGCGCTGCGGATGGCCGAAGGCCGGATTCTTTACCTGCATTTCAAGGACTTGAACGAATTCGGCACAAAAGCGGGCCACGACGTGCCCTGGGGCACAGGCATTTCGAACGCCGCCGGCCAGATCGCCGAACTCCGCCGCCAGGGATTCTCCGGGATTGTCTTCGCCGAATACGAGTACGACACGCCCACCCTGGAAAGCAATGTCGCGCGCAGCGCTGAGTATTTCCGCCGCGCCCTGAAGGCCCCGATGGCCGATTTGATCGCCGGGCGGGTCGTGCCTCCCGGATTCACCCGCGACGCGACGCAGGTCTGGGACGGAGACCGCGGGAAGGACTCCCGGCGCTGGCCCGTCTCCCAGCCCCTCATCAAACCCGGCGACCTGTCCGACGTCACCGTCGCGTCGGGCGCCTGGGCGTGGCGGGACGACGTTCTCTCCGCCCCGGCCGGCGGCACGCTTTGGACCAAGGATTCCTACGGCGATTTCATCCTGATGGCGGAGATCCGCTGCTCGGAAAAGCCCCGCGGAGCCATTTTCATCCGCGCCGGCGATCCCTCGGATCCGACCTCGAAATCGATCAAACTGGAGCTAGGTGGCCGACGTCCGGGCGGCGGCTCCGACGCCGCCGGCCCCTACACCCTCCCGAAGGTGAAACAAGCCCCCTCGCTCAAACCCGGCCAATGGACCCAATTGGTCATCACCGCCCACGGCGGCCAGATCAACGTCACGCTGGACCACAAGGATATCGTCAAACTCAACCTCGACAAATTGACCAAAGCAGCGACTCCCGCGGACGACACCACGACACCCCTGCTTTCCCCGGACGCCGCCTCCGCACCGCCCTCCGACCTGCCCCGCAGCGGTCAGATCGGCCTGCAAAGCGAGGGCACCCCCATCGAGTTCCGCCAGGTCCTCCTCGACCGCCTCTGAGCGTAGGCCAAGCGGCTGGCCTGGCAGGCAGCATCCTGGGGCCAAGCCGCGTCCCGCCACTCCTTCCTACCGCATGCCTCCTCCCAATATCGTCATCCTCGACGACCACACCCTCAACCCGGGCGACCTCCCCTGGACGCCGCTCGAAACCCTGGGGAACCTGATCCGCTACGAACGCACGCCGGCGCCGGCCATCGTCGAGCGCGCCCAAATCGCCGACGTCCTGCTGACCAACAAGACCCCGCTGACCGCCGCCACCTTGGCCCAGCTTCCCCGCCTGAAATATATCGGCGTCCTCGCCACCGGCTACAACGTCGTGGACACCGCGGCGGCCCGCGCCCGCGGGATCCCCGTGGCCAATGTGCCCGAATACGGCACGGACGCCGTGGCCCAGCACACCTTCGCCCTCCTCCTCGAATTGACCCAGCGCGTCGGCCACCATGCCGCCGCCGTGCGCGAAGGGCGCTGGTCGAAGCTCCCGGACTTTTGTTTCTGGGATTTTCCGCTCATCGAACTGGCCGGCCTCCGCTTCGGCCTGATCGGCACCGGCCGCATCGGCCGCGCCGTCGGCCGGATCGCCGAAGCCTTCGGCATGACCGTCGCCTCCGCCCGCCGCGCCGGCGGCCGGGCCGAATTGGAGACCGTCCTGCGCACGAGCGACGTCGTCAGCCTCCACTGCCCCCTCACCCCCGACACCCGGGAGCTGATCAACGCCGCCACGATCGACTGGATGAAACCGACGGCGCTCCTCCTCAACACCAGCCGCGGACTGCTCGTGAACGAACGCGACCTCGCCGCCGCCCTCAACTCCGGCCGCCTCGCCGGCGCCGGCCTGGATGTTCTGTCCACC
>Ga0206821_10067_pt1 | contig 26462 bp, 25 predicted proteins | sample Alteio_BWOrgCont_85_FD_152860 | JGI IMG/M metagenome (GOLD analysis project Ga0206821, IMG submission 152860) | Enriched cells from forest soil in Barre Woods Harvard Forest LTER site, Petersham, Massachusetts, United States -... | ecosystem: Environmental > Terrestrial > Soil > Temperate forest >...
AGGCCTTATCGCCGGTTGCCTGCGCCAAGCCGGTGAATGCTGCGACCAGATCGGCATTATGTTCCGTCGATTTCCACGCCTCTACAACTGGAACAGGCTCATGGGCGAAGGTACCGCCCGTAAAACCGCCGGGCGCACTTTTATCGAGCCATTGCTTGATCCAACCAGCAATGTGCGCCGCGCCGACTCGATAACGGTGATCTCGCGTCGCACGGTCCAGTGCCAGTAGGGCCAGGATCGCCCAGGCCATGTTGCCATTGTCGCTGCCGACTTGATAACGATCCTCCACCCACATATTCTGCTTTTTATCCCACCACCCTGCCAGCTTCACAGGGCCGGGGCCAATAGGTCCCGCAAGATAGCCGTTGCGCAAACGTCCGTCGTGCCAATAACGGTCACGATCTAGAGCGGCGAGTATTGCATCACCAATCTTGCCGGCTTTCTTGACTTGATCACAGGCCACCAACGCAATCGTGGCGACTGAATTGTCGTAAAGAAATGCCACTCCCTGTAGTGGTCCAGACTTTACGGTGGGATAACTTGCGAGAAACTCAGGTCCCGGCGACTGGGCATCCAACGAATTGGAAAGGTATGCGCATGCTGTCGGCAATTCAGCTCCGGAAGCTTGCGATACTCCGAACAAATGGGCGCTAAGAACCCCTAGTGTAGCAATCAGAGCTAAATGGCTCATCAGGTTGTCCTAGGCTTAGGACCAATATTTCATAGAAATGGGCCATCCGGAATACTCTATTTTGGTAAGGGAATGCACTTGCTACCACCCCGCTCCCGGAATCAATGTCCATAAATGTTTTAGCGGAGGCTATTGATCTCAATCCGTTCGAATGTCCGATTTCTCAGTTGCAGTACTCATTCGTCAAGGTCCCCTGATATCCGCCCCCCGTGGTGATCTTAACGCAATTCATCCCCGTCTTATTTGTCGTGCGATAAGCTTCGGAAGGCACAATGGCTGTCCCGTCTGAACTTATGTCCATGCCTGACTTATATAGCGCCGCCCATACTCGATTTCGCTTACAAATTTCGGGGCCTAGAAGTCTCGAATCTGCCCGCTGCTGCGGCTTGCGGCAAACTATAGCGTCAGGATTACCGTCACCTTTCGGAGTGTCATCCACCCTTTCTATCCGCGTTCCCTCAACCGTGACGTTCTCCACACCGTGAGAAATCTCAAGGTTGGCAATAGGCGCACTATTCAGGGCCAGAGGCGTACCGGAAACAATCTGCGTTTCAACTTCCGCCGCGGCATTGGCCGTCGCGATGGCACCCTTTACAGTCGCCCGCAACACGTTGATTTTATTATTTGCTTCGTTTGCGATCTGGTGCATCTGAGTATCGGCCGATGTTTGGATTTGCTTGATCTCAGACGTTGCCTGGTTGATGTAATCGCGGACACAAACTTCAAATTTCTGCCTGTCAGAATCGTACTTGCCCGTTCGCTCAATACTTGAAGCGAGCGTGTTCTTGGAATTTTTAGCGATCGGTCTGAGCAAAGATTTGTCAGGCTTCCTACAATCAGCATAGGGGAATTGCCAGGCACTCGCTTCATTTGAAGCGACATCCATAGTGTCTGGGAGGTCCCCAGCAATCGCCTTTTGTATCTTACTCTGTATATCCGCCAGTTCGCGATTGCCAGTATCCGCAACTGCTTGAATTGCAGAATTTCCTTCAGCCCGTATCTTATCTATCTCGGCATTACGATTGTCGATTAATGACTGTGTACAGTCGTTAAACTGCTTTGCCTGTTTGTTATACATCTCGATTCTGTCTGCGTCGGGCATGAGGGCTCTGTCACCATAACCACCGTGGGCTTTGAGCAGGGACTCATCAGGCTTTTGGCAACTTTCGGTCCGCGTGGGAGATGGCATCGCCACCGGCTGCTGTTGAGCCTCCAACTCGACCGGGATTGCCAAGCCGATTGCCATCGCTGACAGAAATCTAGGAAGGAAGGACATCTTTGTCGACACTCCAATCCTGATGCATCCCAAACTTCTCCTACGCAAATTATCGGCAAAGGACCACAATTGACTGTCACACCCCAGTCTAGTGAGGCCGGTAAACGATATGGTTAGGCGAACTCCTATCTTAAATGCAACTCCGCGCTAGACAGTCTGGAGTAGTAAAAGAGCGGCGGCCGGCAGGAGCTGAAATAGGCAGGTGAACCACTCGGGCGATAAATGCAGTCCGCGTTTAACTCGCCTGCCACTCGCGTGGTTCTCCCGCAGGGATCGGCGGACAGATTATTCCGCTTCAATTGCCCCCACTCGCCATTGGTCTTGCAAACACTAGGACCCACATACCGCAAACCTGTTAGCTCCCGCAACAAACGACGGGTTGCTCCATTTGAATCTATGGCACCTACGCGGTTATCGCATTGGCGATCGTTCTCGCTTAACGTGAATGTGCGCCATTCGACTCTTTCCGTTTGAATAAGAATGACATCCGATTGATCTATGGCGTCGTTCGGTGTGAGAGTTGATCCTATGTCGACAAGCCGGACGTGTCCACTTACCCCCAGCCATGCCAGGGGTTGTTTCTGATAGAATGCGGATGCTCAAGAACTTGATCGAACAAACATTGCACCAAAAGGGAGACGAGGATGCGGTTTCTTATGAAGATGGAAATACCAGTGGATGCCGGAAATGCCGCGATAAGTGACCCTGGATTTGGACAAAAGATCCAGAGCGCCCTCAAAGAGGTTGGCGCTGAAGCTGCATATTTCGCATCAATGGAAGGGCAGCGCGGCGCATACATCATTGTCAACATGAAGGATGCTTCGCAAATCCCAGCAATAGCGGAACCATTTTTTCTATGGCTCAACGCAAAGGTTGAATTCATTCCTGTGATGATAGCGGAAGACTTAGTAAAGGCCGCACCAAGCATCGCCGCTGCAGTCAAGAAATGGGGCGCGAAATCTTAGATAGTTCATCGCAACTACGACGGTCTTCAATTCGGGACGCCAGCAAATAAGTTGTTGGTATTGCGTGGTGATTTGCGGTGCCATCATTTTCAATCTCAGTCGGGGCGCTGGCGCTTGCGGCAGCCGCTGCTGTTTGTCTGCTCGCCTCGTTGGAGCACTCGTGTCCCTCAAAATAAATTCGGTGGTGTCTGTCGCTCTAGCGATATGCAGGCGCCGTCAACCCTACGTGAGGCCAAGAACCACACGATTATGCATCGCGCCGTGCGGCAATGTTGCGCCCCAGTTTTTGGATCGACAAAGGATGGCTGAAGTGAACCAATGAATTGGATGGACGGTTCTCTAGCGTAAGCTCCCAAATCTTGCCGTATAGCGCCTTTAAATCCGCTGGCGGTGCTGCACCCCCGGCGAACTGGCGCTGAAGACATCGTCAGCGTGGTCGAGCAGCGGGGCCTTCTAGGCCGTAATCTGGCTCGGACGCACAGCCAATATCTGCGCCAGGTTGCATTTCTTTTTCTTGATGAGCCGTTTGCCAATCCGTAATTGTTTGCTCCATAATCATAAAGAGGCATCGAAAGGCAAGTAGTGGGAAGAACAACGTTTCGCGGACTTGGCTTTTTGATAGTCCTTGCCGGCATAACTCTGGCTGTCATCTATCGTTCTGAATTAAACCCCTCGGCAATCCGCAGTGTCGTTGCGGGTAGCCCCATCGCTCCGGTCATTTTTATCGGGCTTCAAGTTGTTGCGAGCTTACTCTTTGTACCTCGCACTATCCTTGGTCTCGCGGCTGGATTGGTGTTTGGATTCTTTTGGGGATCAATTTGGGCCGTCGTTGGAGCCTTCGCGGGCGCGGCGGCTGGTTTTGCGTTCGTACGGTGGCTGGGGGCACGCGGCACGCTGGATACTTCCCCGGGCATTGGCAAGCTGATTGAGCGAGCAGAACATGGAGGATGGCGCGCCGTTGCCATCATCCGGCTGATACCGCTTCCGCATAGCGTTGCGAATACCCTGCTGGCGCTCACCAACGTATCTTGGCGCGAATATCTGATTGGATCGCTTATTGGGATGACCCCAATGACGCTGGTTCAAGTTGATATTGGTGCGGCGGGTAATGTAGCGCTTCAAGGTCATGGGCGCTGGGTTTGGGGGTGCCTTTTATTGGCGGTTGGCTTGGCTAGCTCATTCGCGATTAAGCGCGTCACTCGTCAGTCGTCGATCAATGGAAGTTGACTCGACTATTCAACGCTTCCGTTAGCTTGTCGGCGAGTCAAATCGTGGGCTCAGTTGCCGGATTTGACCAGTGACGTTGAGTACGCCTTGTGCCTTGTACGCAGAGTCTGTGCGCTTCGTGGCGAACCGAGCCTGATCGAAAACATCCACACCTCTTTCATTAGCAAGGTCTACTTGACTGAAGCCATATTGCGTCGTCGGCTGGATCCAGCTACTCACGAGTTACCGGAGCCGAAATCGCCTGCTGAATAGCCGGACGATCTGACGCCAGACCGTAGACGCATTCCAAGCCGCGCCAAACCTCAAACGGTAACCCCTTTGCCAACTGCGATGCAGCTCTAATTGCTGCATGATCATTCAAATACATCCGTTCCATGATGAACCTGGCGCTGTAACGGTCATCTTTGAGCAATCGAATCTCATATACCTGCATGATTCAGTCCATCCATTCGTTCAAGCCGAAAGCTCCTGCGCAAATTGGACGTGATTGCGGCAGGCGTGCGAACTCTTTGTAAAAGGCTTACACGCGGTCGAAGAACAAATATTATCAACCGTTGATACTCACCCGACGTCGTGAATTTCAGGCGGCGGGCAATGGAAGATTACGCTCGGATCGTCTAATAAATTCTAAAAGGTTGGCTGCCAACGTTTTCGCACTCGCAACATCCAATGCGTATGTCGCCGGCCTAATCGCCTTCTCATGCGGCATCGGCATGATCACAATCCTTGGCCCCTTCGGAGTACTTGCGAGACCCACATCTACCTCTTTGCAATCAATAGCGTTATTAAGTTGCCGGTGTCGCACGCAATGCCCCCACAGCGATACGTCCGCCCATTCAGACGTTTCGTGATAATAGAATGAAAGGGACAACTAACAATGGGGAGACTGCCCAGAGGAGTCCAACAACGCGGTTCGGATTGCGTTAGACCACGGTGTACTTTGCCAGCCACGTTTCCCCCAGAGGTAGGGGCTCGCAGTGACGGCGAATACCATTTAAGGACCCTTCAGCTCATAATGAAGAACATCCGACCGCAGTTCGATCCCGTGGGGCTTTTTGTTGCGATCACATCGAAGAGCAACCTACTGACAATCATTTTTTGGCGTGGTGATTTAGGCGTTGCGGTCAGGACCGCAGATAACCTGCTTCATTTAGGTAGCGCATCGAACGATCAACCTACGGCCGCCCGATGAGAACGCGCGTCAAGATTTGCTGTATCGCATCGCCGGCCGAGGCCCGGTTGGCAATTAAAGCAGGCGCAGATGCATTGGGCCTCGTAGCGCGCATGCCGTCGGGTCCAGGCCAGATATCTGATGAACAAATTGCAGAGGTCACAGCAATGGTTGCCCCGCCCATGGCAACCTTCTTACTCACCTCGAAAACCACCGCCGCCGACATTTCGGCCCACATACGGGCGACTAAGCCTACGACTGTTCAAGTCGTCTCCCATATTGATCCAGAGGAACTGGCTCGATTGGCGGAAATCGAGCCGGAAATTCAACGCGTTCAAGTTATTCATGTTGATGGCCCGAGCGCTCTGAAGCTAATTCCAACTTACGAGCCATTTGTCCATGGATTTTTGCTCGATTCAGGAAGGCCTGACGCCCCGGTCGCCGAACTAGGAGGTACAGGACGTCGCAATAACTGGGAGATCAGCGCAGCTTTTGTTAAGGCCAGCCCAGTGCCTGTATTTCTGGCCGGCGGCTTATCAGCTGACAATGCGCAAGATGCAATCCTGCAGGTCCAGCCCTACGGATTGGACTTGTGCTCAAATATCCGAACACGGGGCAACCTGGACCCTTCCAAGCTCGCCGCATTTATGCAGGCCGTGAAGTGCGCAGACCAAAATTCCCTGAACCGATAGTCAGCGCACTAAGCCGGCTTCGCGGGTGGCTGGTTGGATACAAATTCTGGCTCACCGCTGGGGGCGGTGGCCTGAACCGTGGGAGTGGAGACTGCCCTCTTCGTCTTGGATGGAGCTTTAGGCTTTGACGCTTTCTTGGCCGCCCGTTTGGGAGCCTTCTTGCCTGTTGCCTTCCTTTTGGGGACAGCAGCTTTCTTGGCCTTTTTGACCTTCTTGGCCTTCCCTATCGTCTTTTTCGTCTTCTTCGCTTTCTTGGACTTCTTGCGATTTCCACCAGCCGCCATTGCAACCCCCGAAATTGATTAAGGCTAAGATATACGCCAAGTCGGTTGTTTGGTTAAGTGCGGACGACGAGTTTTAGGTCACCCCCGACCCATTCGAAGGCCTCGACAGAGGCCTTTTGACGAACAGCACCCATGCTGTGATTGTCTCGGCAAACCCGTAGGGCTGAGTAGTCGCATAACGATCGAATTGCGGATCCTGAGGGGTAGAAATCGCGCTACCGCCCTAGCTCACTGAAATCGCTCGTCGATTTCGGGGCCAACAGCCAATTTACGCGAAAATGCGCTGCAGCATTAGTCGCCCCAAGCGCCCTCAAACCAAACAGCGTCGAGACTTGTAGCGCTCGCATATGAAATTGTACGGCGACGGCACGTGCAAAGTGCGGAAGGCATCATTGCGCATTTTATGGGGCGTGCCGGCAATAATCTTGGACGACATCGCCGGTGGCCGGAATTGGGCGAGGATCGCATGCGCGATCCAAGCCGCGGATCTCTTCTTGGACCCATCCGCTGCTTTCTTGGTTAAGGGAATTGACTTCAAGGCATAGGAGAACTGCGGCCGTGCAGAAGAAGATCAGCTTTTTGCCGCTGCCCAGCCGCGTCCCCTCGCAACCGGGCCTGGCGGTCCCCGAGACCAAAAAGCGCTTGTAGCCCGTGAGGATGATCGAGGAATGCGAAGCCCTGGAGAAATGAAAGGTATACATAGACAACTTGTCGTTGTTGTACTTTTTACGAAATCCGCGCTCTACGTGGTTGCATCCCCATTTGCGATCATCTGCAGTCGCCATGAGCAATCTTCCGGCAAATGCCGGGATTGCATACGTATTAGGTCGCTTTTGGACGTCAACCGGCCCCGACTCTTGGTCATAACTGCTGACGCTGAAAAGAACGCTCGCCAGATCGTCGTTGCCACCATTCAGGGCGCGCCTCCGATTGCGAGCGTGACGGTATATGCGTAATCTGGGACGGGGGCATGTCGGGTCATAAACTTTTCGCCGTGGGGCTTGGCTTGCGAACGCCTATGAATCTTCAAACTGACTCCGTATAGAATTGTGGGTATCGTGAAGGCGATCGAGGACTAGGAACTAAACCCGTATGGATTATGAGCTAGAAAGACGCATCAAACGGATTGAGGGCAAAGTCGATGCGGTGCTTGGCTTGGTAATGCTCGCATTTGGGTTGTGGTGTGCCGACCGATTAACGGCCTTGTTTCAAAGAACCTTTGGCTGGCCACGCGATTTGACGTTTTTTCTCACTGCCGTCGCCATTTATTTAGGTTTTGTATTTTGGTTTGAACGAGGACATAGCCGCGATTAAGGTACACTGAATTGTTCCGCGTTCGATATTGGCCAAACTCGCAAATCAAAAAAGCCGACTTTAGCCATACCGCATTGCGTTGGATCGGCCAACCTAGCAATCTCGATTAACAACGCCTTCTGACGCGATGTCATGGTCACTATTCACCATATTGCAGGCGAGGATGTTTTGAGTTCAAAGGATAAGCGCCTGATAACAAGTATTGAATTCATGTCCGCGAATCGAACGAAATGCCCAGACCAATCGCCATTTGACGAACAGCGCCATGGTATGGAATTCACTCCCTGCCCGCTGCCTGTTAGGGGTCAGTGGGCTGAATTAACTTGGGTCTGCAACTGATCATTGTATCTGGGTAAAAAGCCGCTCATCGTAAAGCGCCCCAGTCATAGGTAGCAGCTTTTGCCGAAATGACATCGTATGGATTGTTCCAACGTGCCTATCGAAATCTTGCCTACTCGCCCATATCTCGGCGACGGTAAAATGGTTCAACTCATGTTCTTGTCGCAGCACGTTATACGCAATATTGCCATGATCATGGAGCGACTCAGATTGCATTACTTTGAGCGAGGCCGCACAGGCGTCCTTATATAGCGGCATTACATCAACATGTGTCATCACATAAACTAGGCCAGAGTCAGACCGATTGTTTGATGCCGAAGTAAAAAGGCCCTCATACATTCGTCTATCATCGGGCGCGATTCGCATCGTTGCAAGCTGGCCCAAAATCCGTGACGTGTTCTCGTTGTGATAGTGCCTGTTTAGTGCGTCACGATTGTTCCAAGCTTCCAGAATGGCGAAACGGTTTTGTCGTCCAATTTCCTCGAGCACCTCAAACAGGAGGTTGCCGTATTCCTTGTGGCTGCTCGCGCCATAGGCCCGCAATGTCCGTCGGCCGGCAAGCACCGAGCTCGCCTTAAGCTCAATGTAGGTGACGGAGTAACTGACGGGCGCTTGAGCCTGGACCGGTCCTGCGAGTGCGATTGCAAAGGCAATCGACCATTGTAATAACGCCGCGCCTTGAGCCATTAGCCTGTCACCCGTTCTGATAAATCCGTTGCTCGCCAAGCACTAAATGACCCTCCTGGAATTAATAGCTATGCGCTCCTTGCTCCGGGCTAGGCATCTTCTTCCGCATGGCTAACCTTCGTTCAAAACCAATTTCCGTCCGATTGCTTGACACAAAAGGTACCAATCAGTCACCTCAGGTCATCAATACTTTTCGGCAAAACTCCAAAGCCTGTTTCGCGATAGCGCCGCGATCCCAGCCTGGTGCCTCTTGTTCAATATTGATAGGCGCCGTAAAGTGAGTGTCGCGAATCCATCGCAGCACCTCGCCAATGGGACTATCCCCTTCCCCAAAGGGAACGACTGGACCGAGGTTTTTCTTTTGGTCCTTGAGATGAATGTCCCAGATGCGCCCGCCGTGCTTCTTTAGCATCGCCAGGGAATCTCCGCCCGTGGACGTAAAATGACCGATGTCGAGATTGAAGCCGACATATTCAGACATCCCCTCCAAGGCTTCTTCGAATACTTGGACATTGGGAATCTCATCCTCATTGTGGAACGCCACTCGCATCCTGTGGAAACGAGCGAAAGGGCCGGTCCGCCGCAGGGTTCGCACGGGACCGACGGCTGTTATCAAGTCGGTACCCAGAGCCTTGGTCATCTCGAACGAACGGTCTATCTCGGCATCGGTGACGTCTGCGCCGTAATTGGCATTATAAGCAATAAGCTTAATACCAGCATCGCGGAATAGGTGGCCAGACGCTGCAAAGTGCTCCATGGGGACGCCTAGACGCCATTGGCGCAATGATGCACGCGCGAAGCTGCGTTCGGATTGCTGAGCAAACCTAGGGGACCCTGTAGGAAAGGTCGGTTGCATCACAAAGCTCGGCTCGATCTGACTCGGGTGTAATTCGCTCGACGTAAAACCGGTGTCGGCGATGCCCCGAACAGCTTCATCGAGATGGGCTGGAGCAAAAGTGTAGGTGCTACAGCCGATCTTCACACCTGCGAGGGTCGCCACATTGCTACGTTGCGCGGAAAAACGCTTAACGTCACCCAGCGCACGCGCTTGCGTAACGGAAAATGCCAGTCCCCCCAACGAAACTGCCGTCATACTTCGCCTAGTCAACATGGCCGTCCCCTTTCGCATCATTGCGAAAAAATCGTTCGTCGTGAGATGGTCACAACCATTGCTCGGAGCTATCCAGCGCAAATATAACCGGTTTGTGCACTGTGGGAACGCGGCCATAAGCCTTTGTATTTATTGCCATCTATCGGTGCCCATAGTTCAGTTTTTCAAAAGGCCCCATCGATTGAGCGTTTCACGAACCATGCTTGCATCAAAGTGAGGATCGGGTGGCAATGCGCATCACAGAAGGTGAGGCTCTGAATTGTTTCGTTCGTCACGGACGCCCGCAAATCGATAGAAATGTTCCAGCTTCAGAGTGGGAATTGTCTGCGGCTGGCCAAAAAGCAACGATTTCCTTGGCCAGCGAATTACGGCACTACTCCTTTGACCATCTCGTTAGCAGTCCTGAGCCAAAGGCTCTAAGCACGGCCGAGATATCGGCATCCCAATTAGGAAGTCTTACGGTGGAAATTGATGGCGGGTTTAGCGAGCATGCGCGGCGTTCTGTAGGCTTCCTGTCGGCCGAACAGTTAGACGCAGGGATTTCACGTCTATTGGCGAAGCCAGATGAACGGGTTTTCGGTGAAGAAACCGCCAATGAGGCGTATCGGCGAATTTGTAGTTCTCTTTGGCGTCAATCAGTAAATAGCACGCGCAATCTCATGGTTGTCACGCACGGCACCATACTAACAATTTATGTTAGCCGCCTCCTTGGCATCGACGCCCTCTCGCTCTGGCGAAAATTGCCCATGCCAGGAGCAATTATCCTGCAAGGTAAAAAGATGCTTTTTGTCGGCCACGAATAAATTACGGTTCTCAGCATTTACGGTTGATGGGATGCATTTGATATCGGATCCAGGCTTGGGAAACATCGATGAGAAGAAGACACGACGGCGATCCGGGCTTTCTCAATTGCCGAACACGGTATCCTTCATATCTTTCAGATAAGAATCTATCCGGCCAGAACTGACTAGAAAACTGGTCGATACCCTTCTAACTCGCAACTTCCAATGCCAAATAGAGCGTGCTGGAAGCGCCGCTCAGGAAGAAGCCAATGAGATATTGTTATCCAAAAAGCTGGCTACGCCTCAGAGATCACCATTTCAGGACCGGTTATTGCTTGCCTCCACTCGTTTCTGACTGAGAAAGAGCCCAGTCTCTATTCTGACCTCAAGTACACCATTGCCTGACCGAAATGCACCTTCAATAGTCTTTCGAAAAGCTGCCAACTGAGCATCATTCGCTTGATCGCCCGGCGGGTATGAGGTGAGCGCGACGAATACATCGTCAGGGTTGGTTATGCGCATGTGGGCCGGATATCTCCGCAGATCGACATTACCAAAACGATTATACATCAAGTGCCGAGCAGTATCGTAACCGAATATTGCTGCTGCAGGGTCGGAAGCCGCGCCATCGAATGCGGCCGTTAATTCGTGTAGTTCACGCTTATTGGCGGTATCATTGGTTGTAACAGCGAGCCAGCCGCCTGGTTTAAGCACACGGAACATCTCCCGTATGCCAACCGCTGGATCAGACACATGGTATAACATGTGCATCGCAAGGACTTTGTCGAAGCAATCGTCCCCGAAAGGCAGGGCCAGAGCATCCCCGATCCGGCATTCAATGGATGCAAGCGGCATTTTCCTGCAATGCTGCATAGCCTCATCAATCATGCCGGCGGATGAGTCTACTAAAGTCAGTGCTAGTCCTTCCGGCAGCACATTTGCCGAGGCGGTCCAAAACCAGCCAGAGCCACTTCCCACGTCAAGAACACTGTCGTTTTTTTGGAACAAAAGCTGCTGTGCCACCCACTCAAACCAGGGGATCGCGGAGAGAGTGTATTTTCGGTTCAGGCGAGAGCGAGCCGCGAGCTTCCGGCTATCGGCGTATTGTTGAGCGGGTCCTTTCGCAATTGCTGTCACGTCCGCATTCCATTGTTGGCACAACAGTATCTTTTTGCGATTGTCTCACACGCGTCGCCTCGCGCCTCAGCAGACCTGACGTCCGGTATTATCGCTCAGTTCAAGGTCGCCGCGATTTGACGAAGCTCGGTCGGCGTGTGTTGGCCAGCAAGCGGCGTTCCAGGAACCAAGTACTTTCCTTTTGCCAAACCTCCGACGAGTACCGGTTCAAATCCCGCTTCCCGAATCAGTCGGCTAGCGAGGTCGATAGCCTTCGGATCGTCACCCGCAATGGGTACCCCAACCGGCTCGCCTGACTGATGCGTGAACTTGTCCAGCGACGCATAGTTGAGCGCATTGAATGCCCGCACAACTCGAGCCCCTTTCAGCAGCCTCGCTGTGACGAGGCCAGGGCCTCCTTCACTCGCTATCTGGCTCACAAAATCCTGGCCATCGCGGGCTGGAATTGGGTTGGAAACGTCGAGGACGAGTGGCTTGACGGCGAGGGCTGACCCAAAATCCTGTCCAATCTCCGCGACCGCAGTGTAGGGCACGACGAGGAAAATAACTTCACCGAACGCGACTGCTTCCGCGGTGGTTCCGGCACGGGCGTTGGGTCCAGCCGCAGCAACCAGTTCTTTGAGATCTTCAGGGTGTCGGGAAGAAAATAATACCGGATGGCCCAGCTTAGCGAAAAGCGTACCAAGTGCTCCGCCTTCGCGGCCAGCGCCAATGGTTGCGATTTTTATTGATGACATGCTGGACGACTGAGCGAAGGTGTCGTTAGGGCGAACGACAGTAGCCAAAGCCAACCCGCTTGCCCAATTACGCAAAAATCTCCGGCGGCTGAAGGAGAAAAGAGAAGCATTTGTCATCACTCACTCCATAGCAAGGTCAAAACAAAGCGGACCAAGGTTAGACGGATGTAGGAAGACGAGCAACTAAGAATTAGGTGCCCGTGGTGCCAAACATATGCGCCACCGGCAGTAGAAGAAGTCAACCATGCATTCGGATGGCTGTCGACGATGCTCCGCGACGAGTGAGACGGAGGGAAATTCAGATCGGCCGGCACTGACCGAGACCCTGATTTGTGTGGGATTTCTCATATGTACGCTCGGACAGTAGATGAAGTTCGTGCCCTGCGATTGGTTCTCATCCCGCAACACCCCCAATGCATCGGCTTGGATAGACCTTGCGACTTCCTCTCAAGCAGAGCCTGGTCAGATCGGGGCGATCAAGCGAAAATGTCAATTTCTTTAGCAGGACGTCCGTGTCGGTGGCTCAGTCGGCACATACGTCGTCTTTGATGAAATCTGGGGACTTCACCACCGGGTTGCTCCGGTGGCTTAGGACATTGTTTAACGGATGGATATTGGGCAGGCTAGGAGCCATAGAGGATCGCCAGCGCGCATTTGATGATGCAAATTCGAGAAGGCAACGATAACGACAAACAACAATTTGGGAGACGGGACGATGATCCAACCTCGCAGTTCCTTGCGTGTGACATTTTATGCGATCTTAATTGGCGTCGCGCCCGCATTCGCCCAGGACGTTACGCCCGAACATGAAGCCAGCGCGCCGCGGCCAGTATCCACCGCTATTCAAGCAAAGCCGATCACCGCCAATGTGACAGTAACCGATGCGCAACTTCTAAGCGCTGCTCAGGACCAGGACGATTGGCGGCTACACGGTCGCACTTACGACAACCAACGCTTTTCGCCACTGAGCCAGATCAATGGCGCCAATGTGAAGAAGCTGGTACCCGTCTCGATAATCCAAACCGGCGTAGCCAATTCCTTTGAAGCAACCCCCATCGTGGTGAACGGCGTGATGTATATCGTTACGCCAAGCGATCATGTGCAAGCCTATGATGCAGTGAGCGGCGAGATTTTATGGGTATACAACCCGATTTTGAAATACAGCGACTTGTGCTGCGGTCCCGAGGCACGCGGTGTCGCGGTTGCCTATGGTAAGGTATTTGTCGCCCAGCTCGACGGCGTCGTGATCGCGCTCGACGCCCGCACCGGTTCGCTGGTCTGGAAATCCGATCCTGCCATCGCTCCGCCGACCGATACGGTGCACTATTCCTTTACCGGGGCGCCGCAGGTTTATGACGGCATGGTTTTGGTTGGCAGCTCCGGCGCGGAATACCCCACACGCGGCTTCGTCGTCGCCCTAGATGCGTCGACGGGTAAGCTGATCTGGCAATTCCACACAACCGCTGCGCCAGGCGAGCCGGGCGGTGACACATGGAGCGGCGACAGCTGGAAGACCGGTGGCGGCTCCGTTTGGAACACACCGGCGGTAGACCCAAAAAACGGCTTGATCAGCTTCGGTGTTGGAAACCCCAATCCCGATATCGTTGGTGATGATCGCCTGGGCAATAACGCGTACACTGACTCCATCCTTACCCTTCATGTGAAGGATGGCACGCTAGCTTGGTGGTACAAGGAAGTGGCACACGATCTTTGGGACTATGACGCCGCGGGACCTGTCATTTTGCTCGATGCAAAAGACGCGGGTGGCAAGATGGTGCCGGCGGCCGCCGAGGCGGGCAAGGAGGGACAGCTTTTCATCGTCAACCGACTAACGGGCACGCTTCTCCATAAGTCACCGTCATTCGTGCTGGAGAGCGCCAACAAATGGACGGCGCCCTCGAGCACTCCTGGCGAGCCGCATTATCCTTCGGCCAGCGGTGGCGGCGAGTGGTCACCCCCTGCCTTTTCTCCTCTGACCCGCGCCATCTATGTGATGGGCTCCAATGTGGCATGGAGTTATGCTAGCCAACGGATAAACCCGCAGCGCCCGCCCGTGGGTATGTGGATCGGCGGCGATATGCATCCCCTTTTAGACGGTAAAGCAGCACATACGATCGAGCCTTCCGGGACTCTGTCAGCGATCAACGTCGATACTGGCAAGATCGGCTGGCAATATCATTCGGATTTTCCGATGGTCGGCGGAGTACTCGCGACGGCCGGTGACCTTGTGTTCGCGGGTGAGATGAACGGCAACTTCGATGCGTTCGCGGCCAAAAGTGGCGCCAAACTCTGGCACTTCAATCTCGGCAGCGGCGTTAACGCGCCGCCAATCACCTATCGCGTGAAGGGCGTGCAATATGTCGCGGTGGCCGCTGGAGGTAATGGCGCCAACAGCAATGACGAGCTGCTGGCGATGCGGGGACATCCGCAATCGGGCGATGTTGTCGCGATTTTTGCACTGGCAGGGGACCATTGATCTCGCCAGCGTGTAATAAAATTGCTACGAGAATGAGGACGACCAAGAAAGGTCGCAAGCGGCATGCGATTCCGACATTGATTTTTCCCGAGACGATATAGTTAGGTTGGCAGATAGACCACGCGAAGTGGGCAGATATTCTGCCTGCCGCAAAAACGTGGCAAACTGTCCCAGCAAACCACGATCTAGGATCCCAACAATTTCGAACCCCTTCACACCGGAGGGGGCATGGGTTCAATCCCTGTCGCGTTCCCTACTTTTTCGGGCGCCTGCTGGCGGTTGAGCACGATGGCTACACCGTTGTTCTGCTAAATATCGTTCTCGTGCGTAACACTGGCTGTGCGGGCACCACATCGAAAACGGGAGATGAGCTTCAGCCAAGGTGTCAGATGGAACGCGCTCATCAACAGGTACATCAGTACCATTCCATTCAGCGGCGATGTGTCTTGCGCAGACAAACAGAGCATACCTGGCATGCTGTTGCCTTGGATCGTTGTAAGAAATGCAATGAATGCGAAGGTCGGGGCGGCCCCAAGTGATAGGCAGTCGGCCGCGCGGATAGCTGCAGGCCTGTCATCCCGTGACACGATTTTGGGCAAGTAGAGAGTGCTGGGCGTCATGGCCGTCGGTCCTCTGAGCGCATCGCAGGAGCAGTTTGGTTGATCGCAAATGCTAACCACAAACCGATGGATGCGCTGCTTTCGGTTTGACCGGTGTTTGTTCGACATAAGCAGCAAACTGACGCTGGAGCGCCTTGACCGCACCACCGCGCCAGGCTTCCGCAATTGCTTCTGACATTGGATCGGGGAAGATCTCCTCGTCTTCTCTCTCGACTCCGTCGAGAATGGCCCGCGCGGTGGACTCCGGAGAGGCCTTTGAAATGTCCAGACCTCTTGCCATATCGGTGTCTATGGGTCCTGGCAGGACTATATGGACTCTCACTCCTTGGCCGGCCAAAAGAGCGCGCACCGACTGGGAAAGCGAGAACGCGGCGGCTTTCGAAATAGAGTATAGGGAATCGAACGGCACAGCCGCAAGCGACGCCAACGATAGAACGTTAACAATGGCGCTTCGGGAGCGGGCCAACACTGGCAGGAAGGCTTGGGTCACGTCATATGTGCCAAAGAGATTGACGGCGAGGAGCCTTTCGAGTGCGGCGCGATCGCTCAAGTCGCTTTGGAGCGAAATACCGGCATTGTTGATGAGAATATCGAGGGCACCGATTCTCTCGACCGCTTCACTAATCTGCACCGCATTGGTAACATCCAATATCAAGGGCGTGACCCGGCGGTCAGCGTGTGCAAAAGGCTGGCGCGCGCCGGCATAAACCCGGTTCGCGCCTCTCCTCAATGCTTCCTCAACCAGTGCCTTTCCGAGGCCGCGATTGGCTCCAGTCACCAGAACTGTTGAATCTGCGATTTTCATATTTGTCCTCCTAATGTTTATTTAGAACCGCCATGGGAAATCAGTTTGCAGCAACGTCTCGACCAAAGGCGTTGCTCAGCGCTTGTCGTACTCGTCATGACGAAGCCACCAGATGCCTGTCTCATTGCGTCCTTTTGGGGCACGATCAAGCCAATGATACACGCCGAAAAATGGGTCAACGCCGCGCGCATAGGTGGAATAGGTGTGGTAAGCGACGCCATCCTCGAACGCAAACGCACTCATGCCCGGCCTGTCGCGGTGATACGAAAGCACGTCGGTGCCGCACGCGGTAGCTAACTTGCCTTCCGCTGAACCACCGCCGCCCTCGCGACCATCACGCCAGCGAAAGACGTCGCTCGTCGGCGGCTCTATCCGGTAATTATATTCGGCGCCCGCGCGCTGCTGTTCCTCGGTGATCCAAACGTTGAAATCGAAATTAAAGTCGCCGTTGAACGAAGATGCCCAGGGGAAAGTCCAACCCATTCGTTGCTTGTACGCCTGTAACTTCGAAAGTGGCGCGCGTGACACCGCCCAGAACATCACATCATGGTTCGCCAGATGAATAGCGCAGCCATTGAAGGCGTCCGCTATCATCGAGCATGAAGGACAGCCCGCCTTCCAGTCGGGCCCGAACATGAAATGGTAGACAAGGAGCTGCGAGCGCCCTTGAAAAAGTTCCACGAGTGATGCGCTGCCTTCGTCTGTCTCAAAATGGTAGTCCTTTTGAACACGAACCCACGGCAGTTCCTGCCGTCTCCGCGCCAGCTCGTCGCCTTGGCGCGAATATTCCTTCTCTGCCGTTAGCAAATCGAGTCGTGCCGCGAGCCACTCTTCGCGTGTTCCTCTTAAGTGCTTCGTCATCGTCCTATCTCCTTGTCTTTGAGCATCTTTTTGCATCTCGATACGACTTGGGGGTCACTCCTCATGTGATAGACTTACCGCCGGATGTCGAACGGCGGGAGTGACAAGTGTGGCGGGATTCCAATGGATTCGGTGATCGCGGCGGCGGCACAAGCACTCGCAGCGGGTGATGCACTTGGTGCATTAAAACGTGTCGCGCTGCGCGATGACGGCCCTGCGTTGGCCCTTCGCGGCATTGCGATGGCACAGATTGGCGATCTCACTCGTGCTAGAGATCTCGTACGCAGAGCGGCGCGTGCCTTCGGTCCGAAACAGGCCATGGCTAGGGCTCGTTGCGTTGTCGCCGAAGCGGAGATTGCGCTGGCGTCACGTGACCTTGGATGGCCGGCAAGAGTTCTCGAAGCTGCACGGGAGACGCTGGAAAAGCACGGCGACCGCGCTAATGCCGCGCATGCTCAATATCTCGCCGTCCGACGTTTTCTCCTGATCGGGCGCCTCGCCGCTGCCGAACGCATGCTCGTGTCGCTCGACCCCGCCCTCTTCCCGCCGGCCCTCAGAGCATCTCATGAACTGATTGTTGCGGGAATTGCGATGCGACGGATCCGAACCAAAGTCGCGCGAACTGCGCTCGCACGAGCCAGTGAGGCGGCGCATGTCGCGGACATTCCGGCACTCAAACGGGAGGTCGAAAGCGCCGCCGCCATCCTGAAGGTTCCCGCTGCGCGCCTGATTGTGCGTGGTGGAGAGCGCCCTCTTCTGCTTGAAGAGGTCGAAGCGGTGCTGGCATCAGAGGCGATTGTCGTGGACGCATATCGGTACGTAGTGCGAGACACGCGCATATCGGTTCCTCTGGGAAGACGCCCAGTGTTGTTCGCGCTGGCGCGTTGCCTTGGCGAGGCGTGGCCCAATGACGTGTCGCGCGGCACCCTTCTCGCCCGCGCCTTCGGTGCCAAGTACACCGACGAATCACACCGCGCGCGGCTGCGTGTCGAAATCGGTCGGCTCCGCGTCGCCCTTCGCACGCTTGCCGATGTAAACGCGACACATGAGGGATTTCTCCTATCACCACGGCGCGCGAGCGAGATCGTCGTACTGGCGCGGCTCGTAGAGGAGGAACATGCGGAGGTGTTGGCATTTCTCGCGGACGGTGAGTCGTGGTCAAGTTCGGCTTTAGCACTAGCGTTAGGCAGCAGCCAACGGACCGTACAGCGAACGCTCGACTCTCTTGCGGCGGCAGGCAAAGTGCAATCGACGGGACGCGCGCGGGCACGGCGTTGGATGAGCCCAACCATGCCAGGATTCGCGACTCCCTTGTTACTCCCGTCGCCATTCCAGACCGACTAAGAATTGCAGCCATCATCGAGCATGAGGAAAGCAATATGAAACGCGCAGCCGCTGAGATTATCCGTGAGTATGGACCTTTTCCCGGCGTCGACAGTGTGGCCGGAGTTTCCTATGACGGTCAAAACGTCTGGTTTGCATCAGGACGCCAGTTGAACGCTTTCGATCCTGAGAGCGGCAAGACGGAGCACACGATAGACGTCGCGGCGAACGCAGGTACAGCGTTTGACGGTCAGCACCTGTTCCAGATTGCCGATGGCTGCATTCAGAAAATCGACCCCAAGACCGGCCGTGTGCTAACCACGATTCCTGCGCCGGGCGGTGGCGCAGATTCTGGCCTTGCGTGGTCAGACGGGACCCTGTGGGTAGGCCAGCACCGTGGAAGAAAAATTCATCAGATCGATCCTCAGACGGGAGCGATATTGAGCACGATCGAATCCAATCGCTTTGTCACCGGTGTCACTTGGGTCGATGGAGAGTTGTGGCACGGCACTTGGGAAGGCGAGGAAAGCGATATACGGCGCGTCGATCCTCATTCCGGCGAAGTCCTGGAAAAGCTCGAAATGCCGCCGGGCACTGGCGTATCTGGGCTGGAATCTGATGGCGACAGCCAGTTTTTTTGCGGGGGTGGAAACAGCGGTATGGTGAGAGCCGTTCGTCGTCCTAAGCGGGACTCCTAAATAGACAGTATTTAAGGTTGCCCCGATGTGCTTTGGCAACAGAGTGCACAAGGTCAGCATAGTGCGTTGGCATCAGAGTGGTCAAAAATGTTCAATTGTCTGATGTTAGAAAACCGCTCCACAGACCAGCGGCTCGCGGTGCCGTAACGGTTTCGATCAATGTCATCATCCGACTTGAGCGGGTAGGAGTTGTCACAGGTTCAATCCGCACGAGCAGACGGCTGGGCCCGAGCTCTGGAAGAACACGGAAGGGCGAACGCCAGCGCGGAAGAAGGCGGAGATCAGGCGATGGCAAGAAATGAAAAGCAACTCGTCCCCGTCCTCAGCCATTTCGATCCCAGGACGGCGCACCGAAACGGCATTTCAGCGCCCCGCCTTCAATTCGGGCGACAGGGCGGTGATCAGTTCCGCCACGCCTTCGATCTTGTCGCGCGAGAAGAAAATTGGGAAATATTTGCCCCGCGCCCAATACTCGTAAAGATCGCGATAGTGGGGGCTACTCACATCGCCCGACTGACCGGGATTATTGAGGCCAACTGAGGCGTCCCAGTCAGCCGTGTTCTGGATGATTTTGAACGAGGCGCCGCCAGTCTGCTGGTCGCCGCCGCCAGTCGCCGTGATGGTATAAGCGTCACCGCCGCGTGGCAGGTGGCCGACCTCGAATTTGGCAGCCAGATCCGGCCGTAGTGCCAGACCCATGGGATGATCGATAGTGGCGTAATGATAAGCGCCCAGATTCCATTTCTCCATATCTGGACCCAAGCGTTTGGTGAGATCGGCCACCGCTTCAGCCAGCGCCTTCACCATCACCGCGTCGCGGCCTTTGGTGGGGTCGACGCCATAACTTCCGTCCGGAGCGGTAAGAGACGCCACGATGCGCGTCATGGGTGGGGTGAGATAATTTTTGGCCGCCGCCGGCACAATGATGGCGCGCACATCTTCCATCAGATGACGCTGGTACATTTCATAGATGCCCGCTTCGACCGAGTCCTTATCGAGCGTGAAATCCCAGTGGAGCAGCCGGTTGGCGACTTTCTCCACCACGGGATCGGAAATCGGCACATCGCGGAACAAAGGCACGATGCTGCGTGCGGGTATGGAAAGATTGTTGTTCTGCAGAATGACCATGTCGGCGACAGAGAATTTTCTACCCGAACCCAGCACCTCGGCCACTTCACGACCGCGATAGGGATCGGTCCAGACCTGCTGGATCGCTTCCAAATGATCATACCCCTTGGGCATTTGATAATCATTGGAGGTGTTGTAGTAGCCCTTGTCGGGATTCAGCACATGGGGCAGTTCCTTGATCGGTAAGAATCCGTCCCATTCGTAGCGGCCGTCGCCCGGCACTGGTACCAATCCACTGAAATTCTCGCGTCGGGGCGCGATGGTGGCGGCATTGTAGCCGATGTCGCCTTTCTTATCGCCCCAGATCATATTGAGTGCAGGAATGCGGGCATAGGAAATCGCCTCGTCGAACTGGTCCCAATCTTGTGCTTGGTCTATGCGCAGCGAAGCCAGATATGGCGCGCCACCGGGCTCCAGCCAAGCCGCCCGCACGGCATAGGCCTTGTGATGCTCCTTGTCCTCAAAGAGCACCGGGCCGTGTCGGGTGAACTTAAGATCCACCTGCTCCGCGGCCTGGCCTTTGACCGCGATGGCCTCATGCACGACTTTCATAGTCTCCCAGCCATTGCCGTATTTGTATTGCAGCGGATTGGCCGGATTGATGTCATAGACATAAAGATCTTCGGTATCGGCGCCGTAGATCGTGTAGCCCCAGCCGCCATATTCGTTGTGGCCATAGGAAACACCGGGAATCGAAGGTTCGCCCGCCCCGATAACGTCCCAACCCGGCGCGATCAGATGCACCCAGTAACGCAAGGACGGCACCTCCTGGATCCGGTGGGGATCGCCCACCACAAGTGGCTTGCCGCTTTCGGTCAAACGTCCGCTCACCACCCAATTGTTGCTGCCCATGTCGGCGCGGCGATTGGCCATCTCGTCCAAACCCGGAAAATCGTTGCCGGCGAGTTTAGTGAGTTTGGCGCTCTCAGCCGAGGCAGCCTTGGTAGCGCGGTATTCAGGTTGCAATTCGTCCGGAGTGAATTTCAGCGGTTTGCGATAGGCGTCGTAATATTCCAAGATGGCTTTGCTGAGCAGCGAGGCGTCGATCGCCGGGTCGATGCGCAAATCCGGATCTCCCGGCTGATAGCTTTCCAGGCTCTTGACCTTGTCCGTGCCGATGGCGCGAACTGCCAGCGCCGTGTTCAATTCCTCGTCCAGATTGCCGAGAAGACCGTTGAAGCGCGATATCACCACCGCTGGCGTCCATTTGCCCGGCTTAATGTTCAGCATCTTGAATTCCTGCGGCAGCAGGGCGGGGTTCTTCTCAGTCTGGTCGATATATGCATTCACGCCATTGACGAAATCCTGGATGATCGCCGCACCATGGGGATGATACCAGTTGAGTTCGGTATTCAAGTCTCCGCGATAAATGAAAAGCCGGTTGCCGATATCGCGCTTAAGCTCCTTAGAGCCGAGAATTTCCGCCACGGTGCCGGTCGCCTGCCGCCGCCACATTTCCAGTTCGAACAGCCGATCGCGCGCCGCGTTATAGCCTTGCGCGAAAAACAGGTCATCCTCGTTCTTGGCATAGATGTGGGAAATGCCCCAATGATCCTTGATGATCTCGACCGGCTTGGTCAGGCCCGGCACGGTCAATTTCACGACCGGCGTCGCCGCCACGACGGCAAGTGGTGTCATTCCGATGAAAAGGCATGCAGCAAACCATTTTTTGCGGATCGTCACCGGCGTCTCCCCGGATGTAAATTTTTTCTGCAATCTGATGTTGTAAACCTGTCTCACCTCAGAACATGGCTTTTGGCCGCAAGCCAGCCCAGCACGCCTGTGTTGGCCAACGCCTAAGGCTGTTCAGAGAATAGATGCAACAGAATATCCTCATAAAGCTTCTCCAGCTATGCCTGATATGCCGTTCTGCCGCCCACCACAGTTCGGACAATCTTGACGTCCTTGATCTTGGAGGGGGCGACAGTGTGCAGATCGTCCGCCAGAATGACATAGTCCGCCAGCTTGCCAACCGTGACCGAGCCTTTGTCCTGTTCCTCCCGGGCGTTGTAGGCACCGTTTATGGTGTTGACTCCAATCGCCTCGTCCAGCGTGATTTTCTGATTCGCGCCCCAGATTTCTCCGTTCCAGCCGGTGCGCGTTACCATGGCCTGAATTGCCATCAGGGGCGCAAACGGCCCGGGCCCGAAATCGGAGCCCGCCGCAGGCACGATGCCCGCATCGATTGTGGTGCGGAACGCAATCATGTGCCGCATCATCTCCTCGCCATAGAAATGGAATTTGTCCGAATTGTAATAGGGATAAGTGCTGAACATGGCCGGCACAGCATTGATTGCTTTCATGCGCCGTAACAGTTCGTCGTTGATCATGCTGCAATGCGTGATCTTGGGGCGAGCATCGGCACGCGGATAAAGTTTGAGCGCCCGCTCATACGCCGTCAGCGTCCGGTCAATCGCAACATCGCCGTTGGCGTGGCAGTTGAGGCGGATATTTGCCCTGTGTACCCGTTCACACCAGGCACTGAGATCATCCTGGGTCTCGGTGAGATTGCCCTTATAGGGCGGCGAGATCCCGATATATGGTCGGCTCATCGCCATAGTACGTTCGGACAGGGAACCATCAACCGTATGCTCAAAAGTCGCGCCGAGCCGGATCCACTCGTCGCCGAAGCCGGTTTCAATGCCGGTACTGATCATTGCTTCCAGCAAATCGCCGCTTACCTCATAGCTTACTCGATGCAGAAGGTTGCCGCGCAGGCGCTGCTCCTGCATCGCCTCCAAAACGCCCACCTCGTTGTGATGCACTGTCGTCAATCCATACTGGACGAACTTTTTTGAAATGAAAGCGACTCCGTTCAGGACGCGCTTTTCCTTCTGCGCCGGACTGACGATCTCTCGGTTACCGATTTTCTCGAGCGTGGCCTGTGCCCGATCGGTCACCCTGCCGTTCAACTCGCCATTTTGATCCTTGTCATAGGTGCCGCCGAAGGGGTTGGGCGTATTTTTGGTGATGCCCGCCATATGGAACGCTTTGCTGTTGACGAAGGCGGTGTGGCCACCGCGATGATGCACAGCGACGGGATGATCCGTCGTGGCTTTGTCGAGATCGTCAACGTTGAGCGGCCGCTTGTCTTTCAGCTTGGTGTCGTCAAGAAAAAAGCCTTCGACCCACGTCCCGGGCGGCAACGTCTGTGCCTTGGCCTTTAGCTTGCCGACAATGCTATCGATGCTGACGAGCTCCACCTCATAGGGATTGCCGACAAGAACATCATATAAGAGCCCTTCGCCGCCACCGTGATTGTGGGCATCGATGAAACCTGGCACGATCATCATACCCTTGGCGTCGTAGCTTTGAGTCTTCTTACCGGCGAGATTCTTGATGTCGTTGCTGCCCACAGCCACGAAACGACCGGATCGTACCGCGAAGGCCTGCGCTTTGGGCATCGCATTGTCGACCGTCTGGATTTTCGCATTATAAACGATCAGGTCAGGCTCCTGCGGATCGGCGAATGCCGCACCCACCCATCGCATGCCGACGGTTGCGGCAAAACCACCACCCGCCAGAGACATGAACCGTCTACGATTTTGCTCCTTATTCATCGCAAATCTCCGTCGGTGACGTTCGAGTGCACCCCGCGCTACTTTGCAGGGGCCTGAGCTGTCGAAAGCGGCTCAGAATCCGTCAGGTACATCTGCATGGTGAGGCTGACACGCCCCTGGAGAAAATGCCCAGCGTAGACCGCGCCGTTTCTTAAGAGCGCCACGACGCAATGGGCGTGTACCACCGGATTGCCGTCGTGATCGCGGGTGATGCTGCCATCGAATGACGCGACCTCCATCTCCTCATTGAGTCTTACGATCTTGAAGGCCTTTTTCGGGCGATCTGACCAGCCAATCACCGCTGAATCGAGGGCTCCGATCGCCGTGAATTGGGCATCCGTCAAATGGTTCTTTGCGGCGAATTCCGCAAGACCGGCTCTCACATCGTCGCCCTTTGCGAATACAAGATGGAAAATGCGGACTCTGGGGCTAAGCTCGGTGGCGCTCAGTCCTGGGGCTGTTCCCGCCTGCATTGATGCCTGGGTGGCGTATTCCGGCGCCGGCACCAGGTCTTTGGCGCGGACACCGCCCACCAAAATACCGGCTAAGACTAGGGCAAGCGCCAATGACCGCATCATAACAGCTCCTCCTTCAGGGCTTTGTCCCGCAATTTTTTATTTGGCCGCCACGGTGTCGCGCGCCTCAATGTATCATTCTGTCGGTCTCACGCAGAGCCTCGGTAACTACCTCCAGCGTGGAGCGGGTTTGTCAATCTCCTCCTGCTCCAGCCGCAGTCTGGAGGTAAAGAACTTGCCCTTCCTTGCTGCGCGGCGTTATCGCCATGCGTATGCTTTTTCCGGTGTTGGGGCGGCTCGTAGCACGGTGCCAGCGCTCTTCATTGGCATTGATCACATCACCCCGCCCACCGTGGACCAAGCCGATGCCGGATATGAGCACATCGAGCTGACCGTAAACATCGACCCAGGCCTCTGCCATGTTTTCGTGGAAATGGCCCCAGTTGGTGGAAGGCGGCAGTTCCGTGATGTTTAAATCCCGGTGCAAGTTGGCATTGGTATGGCCATCATACAGGAAGCGCTCACCCGTACGCTCCGACGCACCATACTCGTCAACATTGAAGAAGGGCACATTGAATGAGTCATAGCCGCCGGTCGAGGTGATCTTAGCCTTGACGTAGGTGTAGCCCTTGATCGGCGTTGGAATTTCGCTTTCCGGATAGGAAGGCGCCTAACCGGCGGGTGTTGTGCGGAAAATTACGACGGGCTCGTTGCCGACGGTTTCCATGCAATATGATAGTCGGGGCGCCACGTTGAACGCCCAGCCCTTGGACAAAATCTTGGGCTCCTGGCCGTCGATGACGATCTTGATCTGGCCACTATAGACCCAGCCGAACACGCGGTCGTCGGCGTAGAACATGCACTTGGTTTTCTCGCCCGGCGCCATCGATATGTAATGGCCGTCGAAGTCGCCGGTCAGCAGCACCGGCTGATCCCAGCTGTCATGGCCCTCATGCGCCTTGAGGATGTCGGCTATATGCCAAATCGGCTTGTTGGGTCCGGTGTAGGGAGTTTCCGGTCTCCTCTGCGCCGCCCAAACAATGCGAGGCGGGCCATCCTCGCGACCGGGGGCAGACCACCAATTCGTTTGAGGTGTATTGGCATCTGCGGTGGCGGACGCTGGTGTTTGGGACCATGCAGGACTACCCGCCAACATCAGTCCAACTGCAATCAATATTGTCTTCTCTAGTGTCATTGCTCCCTCCCTTAGAGGATAAGGACCATGCGTAGAGGTCCGACCCCTGCTCCGGTGTCAGGATATACAAATAAGGGCCCGACAATTCACACGTGCAATTCCAAGCCAGCCAAGACCGCATTCGTAACGTGGGGTCGCCTTTTTGAGACAACGCAGGCGGTATAACCATTCCAGGTCCATAAGGGCCCGGTTCTATTGGCGTTTCGTCCCCTTGCAATTGCAGCGAAATTTTCGCGGAAGGCAACTTTGAGACCTGAGGTTTCAGCAGGCAGTACCGATGGCGAACGGGCCCGTCAACCCGCGGTCTGACCTCCGATCATATATCGCGTTCCGCCGAATTACTGGGCGACGAATTTTTCTACCACCCCGCTGAGCAATCCCAGATAAATGTCTCCGTTGGCAGCTATCGCGGCGCCATGGGCGCGCGCGTTGGCGCCCTCTCCGACCAGTCTTCCTACGGCCTTCCCATTTAGCTCACGCAGTATGCCGCCCGCCCACACCCGTTGATTTTTTGTCATTATCAGCGAGGAGAGCGCTCCCACATGGTCCCATTCGCTCAGATATTTTCCTTGGGCGTCAAATACCTCGACCCTTTGATTGTCCCGATCGGCCACATAGAGCCTGCCTTGCCTATCGATCACCACATTGTGCGGAAGCTGGAACTGCCCGGGACCATCTCCCCTTTCTCCAAATTGGCCAAGATATTTGCCGTCATGGGAAAACCGCACCAGACGGGCATTGCCATAGCCGTCACTCACCACAACCTCGCCATTGGGCGCAAACGCCACATCGGTCGGCAGGTAAAAGGTGTTCTGGGTCATGCCCGCCTTGCCCTTAATGCCCAGCGTCATGATGGTGTGGCCTTGCG